>Ga0137425_1000393_pt1 | contig 11194 bp, 3 predicted proteins | sample EasRivERMZT640_2_FD_102318 | JGI IMG/M metagenome (GOLD analysis project Ga0137425, IMG submission 102318) | Soil microbial communities from meander-bound floodplain in the East River, Colorado, USA - East River MetaG ERMZT640_2 | ecosystem: Environmental > Terrestrial > Soil > Floodplain ...
CTCCCACCGAGAGCGCGCTTTGCCGCTGGTGCGATTACCAGGAGATCTGCCCTCTCTGGAAGCACCGGATCAAGGTGGCGCCCCTCCCGGAGAACGAGTTCCTGAAGGACTCCGGGGTCCAGCTGGTGGAGCGCCTCGCGGACCTGGAGTCGAGGAAGGCCTCCCTGGAGAAGGATCTGGCGAAGGTCCGGGAGGCGATTCTCTCCGCGCTGGAGAAGGAGAAGGTTTCGGTGCTCTCGGGCGCCAAGCAGGAGGTGCGCCTGGTGCAGGAAGAGTCCGTCCGTTTCCCCCAGCCCGGGGAGACCGGTTGGAAGGGATTGGAGATGATCTTGAAGGAAATGGGAGTGCTCGAGCGCTTCGCGACGCTCGACACCGAATCGCTGTCCCGCGCTTTGCTCGATCCCGAGACCGACCGCTACCTGAAAGCCGCTCTGGAGAAATTCGCCCGCATCGAAAAGACCCGCCGCCTCCGCCTGGTCCCCAAGGGATCCCGCCAGCTCAATCTCTTCAACTAGCCAGATCAGAATAGATGGTCACGGTGATAGGCGGAAAGGACCTTGTCGAAGACGCTGCAGTTCTTTGACTCGACACTCCCGCTCGATGACGTTGACGCAAACACTCCACTCGCCCCGGTTGTCACCAAGTCCGGTCCGCAATTCCTGTAAACATAGAAATTCACGCCGAGATAGAGCTCTTCAGGCTTCTCCGCAACATAGGCGCTCAGGAGCGTGGGCAGCAGGGAGAGGTGAGGGATTCCCGTGTGACAGCACTCCAGGACGTCGGGGATTGAGGAAATGACGTGGAAGAAGGTCTGTCTGGTGCTGGCCGGGGTTCGAAAATTCGTATAGTCGAACTTGGACCAGGCGCTCTCCTTGCTGATGAATGTGTGGGGCTGATGATCGCCGAATATCATGATGACATAGGGTCGTCCCGTGCGCTGCTGCGTGTCTTGCATGTAGCTCACGAGCATCCTGAATCCGGCCTCCGACGACTTGGCGCGCCGGATGAATTCATTCAGGATGCAATTCTGCTCAAAGCTGGCGGGATCCGCGAACGTCGTGAACAGCTCGCTCGGGTGAGTGAACTTGTCGCACCGGTGCGGGGCGTGATTCTCGAGAAAATCAACATAAGCAAAGAAGGGCGCCTTCAGGCGCTCCAAGCCACCCCGTGAAACGACGGCTTCGGCGATTTCCTCGTCGGTCGCACGCCAGTGGCCCTTGAGTCCCAGCTCCTGTGCCTCCATGAAGCGGTCGAACCCGTACTTCTTGAATGCGACCTTCGTATTGTAGAACGTGCCTTCGGTCGGATAGAGCGCAATCGTTGAATATCCTCTTTTCTCCAGATAGGTGACGACCGAATTCTTCACGAAAGGCGAGAGGGAAGAGTGAGTGTAGTAGCCCGCATATCCAAACAGGCGTTCGTCGATGCCGACTACGGTTTCGAATTCAGACAACCAGGTGCCCCCTCCAATGGCATTCACATAAACGGGGCCGAGGGCCCGGGTATTCTCGTTCCTGTCGAGGATGAAGTTCGCAACCGGATGGGTCAGCTTGAATGCCTGATTGAAATCGAAGGTCGACTCCGCGAGCACCATCATGATGTTGGGAAGCATGTCCGGCGGGACCGGGTGAAGACGCACATAGGGAGTGACGGCGTCGGCGATCTCCTGGGGGGTAGGAGGCTGGCTGTTGAGTCCTGCGGTGAAATAGACGCCGGTCTCGGATTTGTCCAGAGCATAGGAATAGAGAAGAAATCCGTAGATGCCGAGCTGATCCGAGAGTTTGGCCACTCCGGCGGGAGACCACGGGAAACGTGCCTTCTGCAGGTAATCATGGATCGAGCGCACATAGGCCCTCGAGAACACCGAGAAGAGGGCCAGGAAGAGCGCAACCGAGCCGGCCTGGAACAGCGCGGCGCCGGCCCGGCTGCCGCGGAACCCGAGCTTCGGATTGCAGCAGGTATGGAACAGGCTCCATGCGGCGAGCAGCGCTACGCTCGCTGCACCCGCCAGAAGCGCCACAATCTCGGCTTGCGACAATCTCAGAGCATTGAAAAGGCCGCCCGGGTCCCTGGAGAAAATCGCGAAATCGATGAAGGTCAGCGGCATCTGAGTAAGAGCAATTTTCGAGTCGTTGGTGAAAATGAGAAACCAGGTGACGAGGAGGCCAATGACCAGAGCGACGGGCCAGTAGATAGGCCTCAGGAGCAGGCAGAAGAGGAGCAGGTAGGTCGCGACCATCACCTGCGAGACAGAGGCGGTGAGCCGTCCGCCCATGGTGATTTGTGCCAGCGTCAGGAAGAGCGCGGCAATCAAAACGTAGGTGTGTCGAAGGCCCAGAAGTTTCCGAACCAGGCTTGGCATGTTCCTCCGATTCTACCGCACCCGTACCTTGAGTCGGATGGAGCCGCTGGTGCCGGAGGGGAGGGTGCCGACATTCACCGTGACCAGGCCGTTCACCGTGGGGCCGGGGTCGTCCGGGTTGAAGGTCGCCGAGGCGTCGAAAGTCCCGGCATCGGCATCGGCGGCATTGGTTAGATCCGTGGCGGAAATCAGCAGGAGACGGATGCCGCGACCGGGTGCGAACCCGTCGGCGACGAAATCGGTCCATAGCGGCACGCCGTCTCTGGCCGTGAAGCTGGAGGCGTCCCGCGAGCCGCTGTTGAAGAAGAAGAGGGCATAGGTCAAGACGTCTCCCGGCACGACGCTGGTCGTCAAGGCTCCGGTGACCCCCGGCGGGTTGGCGGGATCGTCCGGAAGCAGAGCGCCGTTTTTCTCCACGATTCGCTTGTAGAGCGAGGCGATCGGCTCCTTCACGGTGGCCAGGGTTGCATCGTCGATGGCGGCGGTCGCGGGATCGTCGCTTGGAATCCCCGACTGGGAAGCGCTGGAGAGAATCGCCTGGTTGGCGATCGTGGTGCCGTCGATGAGCGTGCTCAGGACCTGGGCGGTGAAGCTGAGGGTGACATCTCCCGCGGGCGAGATCGCCACCGACCCGAGGGCGGGCGTGGTCGTCGGATTCCAGGTCAGCGTGCCGGCCGACAGGACTCCTCCCTGTCCCGGCACGATGTTGGTGAGCCTGGTCGCATCCACCGCGTCGGTCACCACCACGCTGTTCGCAGCGATGTTCCCGGTGTTCTTGACCACGATCGTGTAGGTCAGCGTCTGACCGGTCACCGGCGTGGCGCTGCTCACGGCTTTGGTGCTGGCGGCGAGATCGGAGACGACGTAAGTGATGGTGAGCTTGGGCCGCAGGGTGGCGGAGGCATTCTCGCTGCTGATGAAGCGGCGCTCGTTGTTGCCGGCGGCGGGTGGGCTCTCCAGGAGCACTCCGTAGTTGGTGAAGGTGCCGTTCGCCCAGGATTGCACCAGCGACGTGATGTTCCACTGTTTCCAGACATTGACCGTCCCGTCCAGGGTCACGGACGCCACCACCGCCGCGTCGTAATCGCCTCCCTGCGTCGCCCAGTTGTTGGTTCCATCGTAGGTGCGCCAGGTGGCTCCCGGCTCGGTCCAGGAGCGCGTCATCCGGTGCAGGCGGAGCGTCTCGGTGGTGGAGACCCGGCTGGACGCGTAATACAGCTCCATCACGGCCGATTGGATGGTGGCGCCGGCGGGAATCCCCGACAGATCGAAGCGCAGCACCAGGCGGCTCTGGGCATTGCTTTGCGAATTGCCCAGGAGCAGCGTGGCGGCGCCGAAGTTCTGCACCGACGAGGCTTGAGCCAGATGCGTGTCCTGGCCCGCTGATGGGTCTCCCTGCAGCACGATGGTGGTCTGGGCCAGCGCTGGCGCGGCAGCCACCCCCGGCAGGAGGGCGAAGCTCAAGATCCAGCAGCTCAGGCGTCGGCGTGTCATGGTTTCTTCCTCAGGAGATCCAGGATGGCATTCATCTTTGCCGAGAGGTTGAGGTAGAAGCCTTCCTTGATCGACTCATCCGTCCCTTCCAAAGCCACGGACTGGGTGAAGCCGTATCCCAGTCCGATGCGCAGATCCTCGAGCGCCCAGATTCCCCACTCCAGCCCGAGGCTGTTGCGGTGCAACGAGTCCTGCCAGAGGATCACGTTGCGGACTTCTCCCGCGGCATCGAAATACTTTCCGAAGCGGTACTCCAGCCGGCTCTGGAACAGCGTGGTGGTGGTCGGCACCATGGGCAAGCCCAGCGGCTCGTCCTGCGAGTAGGTGAGCGCTCCCTTGGCGAAGAAACGGGTGTTGGGCGTCAGCTGGAACACGCTGTCCGCGGAGAGCGTGTCGGTGAGGACGCGCACCTGATTGCCCGGCGCCAGGTTCCCCTGTCGCTGGTCGCGATGATGCCAGGAGAAGAGCGCCCCATAGCCGTCGCGCTTGAGCGGACGCACCGCCAAACCGGCCAACAAATCTACCAGCGTCGTTCCCTGTCCGTTCTGGCTGGCGTCACTGACTTCCAGCCTCGCGAGGAGCGTGACATCCTCGGACGGTTTGCCCACCGCGCCCCCCACCAGCGTCTGGCCCAGACCGTCCATGTTGCGCAGCTCGTAGCGCAGCGTGGCCCGGAGATTCTCGAACGGCAGCCAGGCGACTCCGGTGCTGACGCTTTCGAAAGATTCTCCGGGGCCGGTGGCGTGCAGGCCCGCTTCCGCCCGGGCGTCCACCGAGAGGGTGTCACTGACCGGGAAGCGCGCGGCCAGGCCCAGCACCGCGTAGCTGTCGGTGCCCGTGATCCCGCTGTTGATCTGGTAGCGGGAGGTCAGGGTCGAGAAATTTCCCAGCCGGGACTCGGCTCCCACCTGCAGCTCCGTGCGGCTGCGAGGCGGGTTCAACCCGGTGACGGCGACATCCGAGATGGCGGTGATGGGCTGGCTGCTGTCGCGGAACTTCAGGAAGTAGCGCAGGTCCATGTTCTGCTGGTAGGAGGCCGCCAGGAAAGTGCTGTTGGGATACGAGGGATCGCTGCCCGAGGTGAGGTTCTGCTCGCGGCGCAGGCTCATCCTCCACTTGGCGGAAGGGATGTAGGTGAATCCGGCCGAAAGCAGGTTCGACAGCGTCTGCGTGTCGGAGATGTAATCGGTGTAGTCGCGATGGTCGTAGCCCCCGGCGAGCTGGAACTGGTCGGTGACCATGCCGCCGAGTCTCACCGAGGCGGTGGTGCGCGAATTGTCCACGGTCTCGGTCTGGTTCTGCTCGTCCTGCAGGGCGAAGCCCAGCTTGACCTTTTCTCCCACCGTCGAGTCGGAGGCCACCGTCAGCCGCTCATTCCCCGGAGTGACGGTGGCGCCGTACGGGTTCAGGAAATCGGCGTCCACGTTGGCGTAGGAGAGCTTCAGGCTGCCGCGCAGGGCTTTCACCGGCTCGCTCACCTGGAAGCGAACCGCCGCGCCGGATCCGGAAGCTGTCAATCCCATCGTCGTGGTGCCCAGCCCCAGGGGAATCCCGTTACTGTGGGCCACCTCCAGAGCCAGGTTGCCGGCGCCTGGGAGCTTTTGAGCCAGGTCCGCGGCGAACAGGCGGAAGTCGTCGCCGCCGTCCTGGTTTTCCCCGAAGGCCGAGACTCCCAGCAGGGTGCTGCCGCCCTTGAAGCTCTTGCGCCCGTGTCCAATCCAGGCCAGGCTCTCCAGGCCGAGAGTCTGGAACTCGTAGAGGACGACCACCTCCACCAGATCGAACTCGTTTCCGGCAAAGGTGTCGATGGGGCGCTTGAACAGCAGGGTGCCCGCCAGCGGGTCCAGGTCGTAGTCGATGCCGCGCAGCAGGAGCTGGCGCGCCACCACCACCTCCGGATTGCGCCGGTCGTGGATCTCCACCGCCACCGTCTCCGAGCCTGGCAGGATCGGCGCATGCTGCAGACGGTAAAGCCCCGTGATGCCGCCGCCCGGAATGAGCTCCCGGGCGAAGGCGTTGTCCGGCCGTGCCGCCGAGACGGTGAGGCGGTCGCCCGCGGGGTTCTCGAAATTCAGGTTGACGCCGGTGAGCTTGCGCGAGTATCCAGCCAGCTTGGAAGTTTCCATGTCGGGCAGGAAATCGCCGTAGAGCAGGTAGGAGCGCTCTTTCTCCAGCTTGAGGTAAGCACGGGCATTGCTCATCGCATCCTGGAATCGGGTCGACGAGTCTCCCATGACCGGGTAAGTCTCCAGGAGCGGGTCCAGGTCGAAGAGCCGGTTGGTGTCGGTAGTTCGATTGATGCGCTGGTCGGAGTTGTAGGCGGTGGTGAGCAGCGTGCCCGGAAACGCCGGCCCCTTGTAGAAAAACGACAGGTGGCCGTGAGTACCGCGCTCGGGAGTCGCCGGGTCCTTGCCCACACCGGGATCGGCATGCGAGGCGGAGAAGGTAGCCTCCGCCAGCCCCGCCAGGAAAGGAGGCTGTGGCGCCGGCAGGAACAACACCAGTCCCTCGCCCGAGAGGTCGGCGGCGGTGGCGTTGAGATGCGCCTCGCCGGTGGCCAGATCGGAGCGCAGCCGGACCTGGCCCTTCCCCTCATGGGTTCCCAGCGCCACGTCCCGGTCGATCGCCAGACCTCCCTCCGCGACGAAGCCTCCCGCACTGGTCTGCAGTCGCACGCGGGAATCCTGCGCCGGATTACCCCAGGCATCCACCATCTCGACGGTGATTTCGCTGACCGAGCGGCCATCGGCGGGGAGGCTGTCCCTGGCCGGAATAATCCGAATCATGGTGGCGATTCCTCGCCCGTAGACCGTCAGCTCGGCATGATCCGCCGCGTCGCCGTTGGCCAGCAGCGCATCCACCGTGATGTGATTCGGGCCGGCCAGCAGTGGCACACCCACGAAGTGAAACGTCGCCAGCTGGTTCTTGTCGTCCAGATCGGTCTGACCCAGAAACGCATCGGTCACGAGCCGATCGTTCACCGCCAGGCGGATCGTGCCGCTGCGATGCGTGCGGGCGGTGAGATTCAATCCGCCGGTCATGGCCACCGACCCGTCGGGCGGATCCAGGACGCGCAACCCCCCCACGTCCACCGGCGGCAGGAGCTCTTTCTGCTCGAACACATGGGTGCCCGGCTGCAACGCCTCGGACGGCGGCTCGGTCGGTCCCGAGGATGACGCTCCCTCTGCATCAGCCGGTATCGCAGGCGCTGCCGGTTCCTCGCTGGCTCGTTCGGGCGGCCCGGTGGCCTGATCGGGGGTCGCCGGCTGGTCGCAGTCGTCGCGCGGCTCGAGGATGAAGTTCTGCTTGAGCAGCGTGCCGCCTCCCAGGGGAGTGCGCAGCAGCCGGTAACCGCCGCGCTCGGAGAGCCGCTCCGATGCGGCGGGGCAATAGCCGGGCGGGAAGGTGACGGGATCCAGGCCGATCACGTGGGCCTCTTCGGGAACCGAGGGGAGGCTGTAGAGGCCCTCGGGATCGGTGGTGGAGGTCATCCCGTTGTCGAGCACGACCCGGACGCCGGGAACCGGCTCGTCACCGGGATCGAATTCCTGGTTGTGATTGGCATCCACGAAGACGCGCCCGATGAGGAATTGCTGGAACGAAAAAATCCCCTGGCGGATGAAGACCACGGCCCGGGCGGGGCCGGCGCTGATCACGTCGCCGTTGGGCAGGGTTCCCAGAGCCGACGCCAGGTTCTCCACCGCGGCCGCCGGGGCGCCCGGCACGATGCGCACCCGGTAAGCAATCTCCATGACCTCCGAGGGAGCCAGAGCCCCCAGGCTGAAGATCACATTGCGCCCCGAGGAGGTGGAGCTGATGGGCGCGACCCCTGAGCTGGTGATCAGCCGGTTGGCGCTCTCCACGAGATCGGTGAACTCTGGAAGCAGATCGCTCACCGTGATGCCGTCGATGGGAACCGCGCCGGCGTTGAACAGCCGCAGCCGGTAGCCCACCGCCTCACCCACCTGAGCATGGCTGCGGTCGGCGGTCTTGAGGAGCACGAGCGCTCCGGCGGGGAGCAGCGGCACGTTGAACCCGATGCTCGACACATCCGCCAGCACGACCGGTGAGGGGACGAGGGCGAAGCTGCTCGGCGCGGCCAGAGGAAGGTTGTCCGCGGCGGTGAGCGTGAGGGTATAGACGGGGGCTGCGATCGTGCTGCCGGGAGCCGCCACGGCGTCGATCCGAATCAGGCGATTCAAGAACCCCTGCTTGGTCGCCGACAGAAAGCAGGTCAGCGTCGATCCGGGCGGGCCCAGGGTCGAGGCATCGGGCAGGAAGCTGTAGCGGCCGCTGCTGTCGGTGGTGTAGGGATTACTGTTGTCCAGGTTCGGGACGGCGCCCGTTCCGGGCAGAGCGGGGATGGGGCAGGGAAGGGTCGCGGACGCGTCCGCGAACAGCGCGACCTGCGCGGCGTCCACGCTCAAACCGGATCCCGCCTGGAAGAGAATTCCGTAGGGATCCTCCAGCACCTCGGCCTGGCTGCTGGTCACCGCCGGCACGCCGTCGGCGGCTACCTGTCCCGTGTTGACCAGCAGCAGTCCCGCGGGGAGAGTCGGATCGATGCGGCAATGGAACCGGACGATGTGGAACTCGCCGGGGTCGACGAGGGGGATCCGCACCGACACCGTGCCGGAGGCGAACTCCCCTGCATCGGCGTCGGCGGCGTCCGACAGAGGCGCCCCGTCGAGCTGCAGGCTGCCGGCGACATAGATCAGGCCGGAGGCCAGCGCGTCGGTGACGATCACGTTGGTGGCGGCGGCGCTGCCGCCGTTGGCGAAGGCAATCTCGAACAGCACGTCGCTGCCGCGGGAGGCGTTCACGCGCCTCGAGCCGTTCACGGTCTTCAGCGGGGGCTGTCCCGCACTGGCGGGATCGATGAACAGCGGGCCGCCCCCCACCAGGTCGCGAATCGTCCCGGAGTCCGACGCCAGGCCGTTGGCGGATCCCGGCTGCAGTGTCTCGGCACTCAGCGCCAGGACGACTTGTGTCCCCGACGGGACGCCTGCGGCCGAGTAGGAGACCAGCACTCCCAGGCTCGCTCCTGGCGCCAGCGGGGGCGAGGCGGTGGCTCCCACCGTCACCGGGGGATCCGAGGCATCCAGGATCGAGTCGCCATTCAAATCGAAATAAACGCCCGACAGGCTGGCCGGTGCGGAAACGCTGAGGGCCGTCACGCGGAAGGAACCGTCCTGATTGCCGAGATTGGTGACCAGGAAGCGGCGGATGATTCCCGCCGCGGGCAGCACGGAGCCGGATGCGACCAGGTCGTCCGGAGTGACGCCAATACCCGACACGGCGGCGATGGCGAGCGAAACCGGATTGGACAGCGTGGTGGCGCTGCTTCCACCGGGAGTGTCGTGAGACACGCCGGCCTGATTGGTCAGACTCGTCCCCGCCGAGCCTGCCGCCAGCGTGGTCCCCCCCACACCCCCCCTAATGAAGGCGCCGAGGACAAAAAAAAGTGCCAGCCGGGCCAGCGATCGAAGGGGGCCGCCGCGAGCGCACCTGCGTCGCTCGCGCCGCTCCCGCTCTCCGCGCTCGCTGCAATGATTCATGGCTGCTTCGGATTCATCGCCCGTTTCCCAGCGGCGGCGCCGATTCTCACCCGGCCTCCGGGACCCTCGAGACGGGTCCTTCGGCCGCGGCAGCCGGCGCTCCAGAAGTGCCGATGAGAGAGGCGGTCCCGGGTGACCCCCGCTGCCGTCGAAACGGACTCTGCGGTGGCGCGCCAGGTCCCTCCCGCAACACCGGGTGGAAGACGAGCGCGGGCCGATCGGCTCCGCGGGGAGGGACGGGGAGTCTTCCCCGCCCCTCCCTGAGGGGAGCTACTGAATCGTGCGCCGAATGGTGAACGTCCCCGAGGCGCCCGGCGCCAGGGATGCGACGTTGTTGGTGAACACGGTGTTCAAGGGCGCGTTGTTCGACACGGTGCCGGTCGTCGCCGTGGCGGCGATGTGCGTGGTGGTGCCCCCCCAATTGTTGGGGGCGGCGTTACCGTCCTCGGTAATCACCACGTTCACGGCCGTCAGCGTGGCGTTGCCGACTCCAGCCGTGGTGTTGGCCACGTTCTGGTAGGCGACGTCGTAGCGGATCTCGGCGCCCGGCACCGGATCCAGGGGACCGCCCGCTCCGGTCAGGTTGTCGACCAGGTAGGTCTTGGTGACCCGCAGGAAGCCCGGGAAGAAGTTGTCCCGGGTCTGGTTGGTGGCAGCCGGCGAGTTCGCCGAAGTCGCCTGCAGCACCGTGGTGTAGCCTTGCAGCACCGTCGTTCCCGCCGGAGCGGTCACACTGGTGGTGAAGGTGGTGGTGACACCGAAGGCCACGGCGATGTCCACGAATCCTCCGCCCGAGACGACCGTGGGCGGAAGCGCCCCGCCTCCGTCGGGATCCACGCTGACGGTGAAGCCGGCGGGCACGGTAGGAGCCGTGATCCGGAAGGTGTCGTTGGCGTTTCCGGTGTTCTGCAGCGAGTTGGTGAAGGTGAGGGTGTCGGGTGCCGCCGTCGTGGTGCCGGGCGCCAGTCCGTTAGCGGCGCTGGACGACTGGTCGGTGAAGTCGTTGTTGTTGGTGGTGTGCACCGCGCCGGGCGCGCCGTTGGGGCCCAGCAGGACGCTGCCGCTCTGGATGAGCAGCGTGATCTGCACGACTCCGTCGCCGTCTACGTTGCCCGGGGCCCCACCCTCGGTGAAGTTGGCGTTCTGATCTCCCACGTTCGCCACGGTGTCGCCCGACTGATCGGTGATGTTGCCGATGGGGGTCGAGGCGTTGGTGGCGGTGATGATGACCGAAAAGGTGAACGGTCCCGCCGTGCTCAGGGCCGGAAGCGATCCGGCGGCGGCGAAGTAGCCGATGCGCGTCACCGTCGCCAGGGGCGGCGCCGCGCTCGTCCAGGCGGCCGTGGCAGGTGTGGTGGTCAGTGCCGCAGTGGTGTAGACCACCGCATAGCCCGCCGGAGCGGAAGGCGCCGGAGCCCCCAGCAGCTGCGTGCCCACCGGGATGGGATCCGACACCAGAAGGCCGGTCTGCGGCGATCCATCGACGTTGAAGCTCTGACCGCCGGCGGCCCGGTTGCCGTTGTTGGCCAGACTCAGGCTGTAGGCGAGGCTGCTGCCCAGGGCCACGGGGCCGGCGGGAACCGTCTTGGTCAACACCAGCAGCACGTCTTCCTGAACCGTGGCAGTGATGTCGCCGATGTCTTCGCGGCGGCCGTTCACCGGCGTCACGTTGACCGTACGCACTTCGTTGGCCGAGAGATTGGCTGCCTGGCTCGCGTTGTCGCCCAGCAGCACCTGGACGGTGTCGCCCGCCGCGGCGCCGGCGTTGACGGTCAGCTCC
>Ga0137425_1000399_pt1 | contig 10906 bp, 7 predicted proteins | sample EasRivERMZT640_2_FD_102318 | JGI IMG/M metagenome (GOLD analysis project Ga0137425, IMG submission 102318) | Soil microbial communities from meander-bound floodplain in the East River, Colorado, USA - East River MetaG ERMZT640_2 | ecosystem: Environmental > Terrestrial > Soil > Floodplain ...
CAGACGCCGTACGTCGTGACGCTGTGCGTGCGCGGCGACGCGCATGCGGCGGGCGAGCCGCGGCTGCTCGTGTACGACCTCTCCGAGGACGTCTCGGCGGTGCGCGACGCCGAGCAGCTCACGCAGCGGATCCTGGGCGGGAAGCTCATCACCGCGCAGCGCGTGGTCGGCTTCGGACTGAAGAAACGCGACGACGCCGACCACAACGTCTACGTCGAGCCCGAAGTGGTGCGCGACGACGGGACGGGCGGCGGCTTCGAGCGCTGGCGGTTCGACTTCCAGACGCGCTGGGGCGCGCGCAGCGTCGCGGTGATCGCGCTCGGCGCGGCGGCGGGTCCGATCGCGATCGACGACGTTGCGCTGCGCGCGCTGCCGGTGCGCGCGCTGCTCGGCCTGCCGGAGAGCGCCTTCTCTTCGGCGACGCTGCCGCCGTTCGACCTGCCGCGCTTCTGGGAGAACCTCGACCGCGCGCAGCCGTCCGCGCCGATCACGAAGGTGCGGCTCGACTGGGAGACGCGGCGCGCGCTCCTGCTCGGCGGCGGGGCGAGCGCGCGCTGCGTCGTGGCGGCGCCTGCGGCTGGCGCGCGTGTCGAGCTCGGGCTCGGCCTCGTGCGCGAGGAGCGTCTCCTCGCCGAAGGCCCGGTGCGCGCGGCGGTGCGCCTCACCGCCGTGGTGCGCGACCGCGGCGACGGCGGCGGCGGGCGCGAGCTCGCGCGCCGCTTCGAGCGCGTCGAGGTGCGCCTCTTCCCCGATGCGGCGCAGCTCTGGCGCGACGTCGCCTTCGACGTGCCGGCGCTGCCGCCCGGCGTCGCCGCCGGCGAGATCGAGCTGCGCGTCGACGTCGAGGGGCCGGACGACCCGCTCGGGCCGCTGGTCGCGCTCGGCGACCCGCTGCTGATCGCCCGCACGCCGGCGCGCGACGAGCGCTGGAACGTCGTCTTCGTCTCGCTCGACACGATGCGCGCCGACCGGCTCGGACGGAAGGGTCCCGACGGCGCCTCGCTCACGCCGAACCTCGACCGCCTCGCGCGCGAGTCGGTCCTCTGCACGAGCGCGCTCGCGAACTCCTCCTACACGCTGCCCTCGCACGTCTCGATGTTCACGTCGCAGCGGCCGGGGGTGCACGGCGTCCTCTTCTACGACAGCCCGTTCTCGTCCGAACGGTCGCCGAACTTCGCGCAGCTCCTCGCGAAACGCGGCTGGATCACGGCAGCGTTCACGTCCGGCGGAATGCTGAACGCCGAGTTCTGCGGCATCGACCTCGGCTTCGACCGCTTCGGCGAGATCGACGCGATGCTCTCGCCGAACGACGCGTTGCGCGCGATCGCGCCGCTCGCCGACCGGCCGGCCTACAACAAGAACCTCGCCGAGGCGTGCCGCCTCGACGCGCACGTCCTGCCGTGGCTCGCGGCCCACCGCGACGCGCCGTTCCTCCTCTTCCTCCACACCTACCTGGTGCACGACTACCAGCCCGAGCCCGACTTCGCGGCCCGCTTCACGCGCGGGCTGCCGGTGACGCCGTTCGAGCTGCACGGGCCGATCCCGTACCGTTCGCTGATCGACGCGGCGAAGGCGGCGGAGCGCGGCGGCGACCCGCGCTTCGACTTCGATCCGAAGGTGCCGGGCCCGTACGTCTTCTCGCCGGAGCGCGACCTGCCCCGGGTCGAGGCGCTCTACGACGCGACCGTCGCGCAGGCCGACCGCGACGTCGGCCGCCTGCTCGACGAAATCGACCGGCTCGGCATGCGCGACCGCACGATCGTCGTCGTCACGGCCGACCACGGCGAGGAGTTCCTCGAGCACGGCGACCTGAGCCACGCGCGCACGCTCTTCGACGAGATCCTGCGCGTGCCGCTGCTGCTGCGGATCCCGGGCGTCGCGCCGCGCACGATCGACGCGCCGGTCGAGCTGATCGAGCTGGCGCCGACGCTGCTCGCGCGGCTCGGCGTCCCGCCCGACCCGCGCATGCAGGGGCGCGACCTGCTCGCCGACGACTGGGAGGAGCACGTCACGATCCACGAGGGTGTCGAGGCGGGCGTCGCCGGGACGAAGCCGGGCGAGCGCGCCTCGCTGCGTGCGGCGCGCAGCCGCGGCGTGAAGATCGTCCTCACCACGCGCTTCGGCCACGGACTCGAGGCGATGCAACCCTCCGACGACGTGATGCAGCGGCTCGAGACACTCGGCTACCTCGAGGGCGGGGCGTCGCCGCGTGGCGGCTTCTACGACCTGCGCGCCGATCCGGGCGAGCAGCACGATCGGAGCGGCGACGACGAGCTCGACCCGCGCCTGCGCCAGCAGCTGTTCGAGCTGCTGCGCCAGCTCGAGCAGGCGCCCGCGCAACCGGCGGCCTCGAAATGAACGGCGACCCGCGCCGCACGATCGCGCTCGCGTGGCTGCTCGCGCTCGTCGCGTTCGGCGCGACCTTCCTGCTCGTCATGCGCCGGCCGGCGGCGCCGCCGCAGGAGATCGTGCGGCTGTGCGACGCGCTCGCGCTTCCCGGATCGCGCTTTGTCGGCGAGAGCGAGCGCGGCGCGACGGCGGCGGGCGACGCGGTCGCGCGGGTGCGACGCTGGAAGCTCGCCGCCGATCGCGCCGCGTTCGAGCTGGTCGACGGCGCGGGGAGACGCGCCGACGGCAGCGCGGCGGAGAACGCGGAGTGGGCGCCGCGGCCGCTGCCGGCGGCGGACGGCGATCCCGAGGTGCTGCGCTTCCCGACCGCGCGCGGCGGGCTCGCGCTGGTGACGCCGATGGAGCCGGGGCGGCTGCTCACGGTGCGGGCGCGCGTGCGGCGCGGCCGCGGCGGCGCGGTCGACGCGGTCGACGCGAAGGTCGAGGCGGTGCAAGGCGTGCTGGTCGTCGTGCCGCTGCAGTCGGCGATCGACCTGAGGAGCGAGCTCGCGCGGCGCGACCTGATCCCGCTGCTCGCCGACCCGAAGATCCGCAACGGCTGGAACTCGCTGGTCGTGAGCGTCACGGCGCCGGCGGACGGAACCTGGACCGACCTCGACGTCGTCGTGCAGACGCCCGATCGCACCGCCGCGCTCGCGCTCGAGATCGGCGCCGGGACCGGCGTCACGGGTGCGCCCTTCGACGTCGACGAGCTCGTGATCGAGGAGACGACGCTGCGCCGCGTCGCCCGCCTCGAGCCTTCCGACGACGGCTCGCCGCTCGCGCGCTTCCTCGCCGCGAATCCGCCGGCGGGGCTGCCGCTGCTCGAGCCGGCGAACCCGGAGCGCCCGCTCGTGCGCCCCGTCGACGACCTGCTCGAGCGGCGCGACGCGATCGTCCTCCCGCCACCGGCGCACGCCACGTTCGAGGCCGACGTGCCGGCGGGCGACGTCGCGCTCGAGTACGGCGTGAGCCGCGTCCACGAGGTGCGCGCCGCGTGGGCGCGCGAGCGCGTCGACGTCGAGGTCGAGGTCACGCCGGTCTCGGGCGGGCCGACGCTGCGGCAGACGACGACGCTCGAGCCGGGCGGGCCGGACGGCTGGCTCGACCGCCGCCTCGTCCTCTCCTCCACCGGCGGCGGGCGGCTGCGCTTCCGCTTCGCGACGGCGACCGCGCCCGGCGCGGCGGGGACCGCCGACGTCGTCGCGATCGGGTCGCCCCTGGTCCGGCGCCGCAGCTCGGGCGACGCGCGCAAGAGCATCGTGCTCGTCTCGCTCGACACGCTGCGCGCCGACCACCTGAGCTGCGAGGGCTATCCGCGGCCGACCACGCCGAACCTCGACGAGCTGGCGCGCGGGTCGACGTGGTTCCGCGACGCGGCGAGCACGTCGTCCTACACGCTGCCGGCGCACGCCTCGATGCTGAGCGGCCAGCTGCCCTCGCGCCATGGCGTCGAGTCGGAGCGGGCGGGCCGCAGCCACCTCTGGCTCGACCGCACCGAGCTGCTCGCGGCGCGCCTGCGCGACGCCGGCTGGCAGACCGCCGCGTTCACCGGCGGCGTGTTCCTCAGCGCGAAGTTCGGCTTCGCGCAGGGGTTCGACCGCTACGACGCGACCGACCTCGCGCTCGAGCGGCGCGCGCCGCGCTACGACAACGCGCCGGTCCTCGGCCAGCCCGCCTTCAACCGCGCCTACCGCAAGCGCCACGCGCTCGGCCACGCGCTCGACTGGATCCGCAGCCACTCCGACGGGCCGTTCTTCCTCTTCCTCCACACCTACCTGGTGCACGAGTACCTGCCTGCGCCGCGTCACGAGGCGCGCTTCCACGCGGCGTGCGCGAGCGCGGTCGCCGACGAGGACCAGCGCCTCCTGCGCGACCGCGGCATGTCGGCGCAGGCGTGCGCGGCCGACGTCGACCACTTCGTCGACCTGTACGACGCGGCGCTGAACGACGCCGACGAGGTGGTCGGACGGCTGCTCGCGACGCTGCGCGAGACGGGCGAGCTCGACCAGACGATCGTCGTCGTCACGAGCGACCACGGCGAGGAGTTCTTCGACCACGGCGCGCTCTCGCACGGCCGCACGCTCTACGACGAGATGCTGCGCGTGCCGCTGATCGTGCGCCTGCCGGGCGCGGCGGCGCGGGAGGTCCGCGCGCCGGTGTCGCTGATCGACGTGACGCCGACGCTGCTCGACGCGTGCGGCCTCGAGCCGCGCCAGCCGGTCGACGGGCGGTCGCTGCTGCCGTGGATCGCGGGCGAGGCGCCGGCCGCGGCCGGCCCGCCGCAGCTCGCCGAGCTCAACCTCGACGCGGCGAACCTCTGGATCGCGCGGCGCGGGGAGGGGTTCGCGGCGCTCGACGTGCGCGACGAGCGCGGCCCGAAACGGCTCGCGCTCGATCGCACGCGGCCGAAGCCGCCGCAGCGGATGCTCTTCGGCGGGACGCGCGACGCGCGCCAGACCCTCGACCTCTACGGCGACGCGCCGGCGGAGGCCGCGGACCTGATCGACGCACTTTCAGGACAGCGCTCGGAGATGGTGAAACGGCGCGCGGCGGTGCGCCGCTTCGTGTCGGACGTCCCCCCCGTCGGGTACTTCATGGACCAGGAGGACGAGTGAGGCGGGCGCTGGCGGCGGCGGGGCTGGCACTCGCGGCGGTCGGCGCGGCGGCGCGCTGTGCCGGACGCGGCGGCGCGCCCGGCGACGAGCCGGTCGCCGAGCTGCGCCTCCTCGATCGACTCGACGCGTGGACGATCGCGTCGCCCTGGAGCCCGCAGCCGCGCGGCGCTCCCGAGGCGGGACGCACGCCGCTCTTCCGCGCCGAGTTCGAGGAGCAGCTCGCGCCGGGCATGAGCTGCGTCGACGCGACGGCGAGCTTCCCGGGCACGCCGCCGCTGCGGCCGGGCACGCTCCTCCCCGCCGAGCCGCCGCCGTCGGTGGCCGGCGCGGCGGCCGCGGAAGGGAGCGCGGGGCTGCGCTTCGCCCACGCCTCGGGCGCGGCGTTCGTCACGGTCGCGGTCACGCCCGATGCTCCGCTCCTGATCTCGTGCCGCGTGCGGCGCGGCGTCGAGCCGGCGGAGCTCGCGGCCGGCGGCGACGCGGCCGCGCGCGAACGCAACGGCGCGTCGCTCGTGCGCCACGCGCAGGCCGGCTCGCTCATCGTCCTCGAGCTGCACGAGGCGCCGCCCGCCGGCACGACGCCCGCGCAGCTCTTCGCCTCGTTCGGCGCGCGGGAGAACGCGCTGGTCGCGACGCACGTGGTGCCGGGCCGTGGAGCGCGCGGCGAGTTCGCCGAGTCGCGCCTCCTCTTCAAGTCGTCGGTCTTCACGCGCGCGCTCGCGATCGGGCTGGTCGCGGGCGACCCGGGCTGGTGGGCGCTGCCCGAGTCGGCGCACGCCGGCGCGGCGCCGCCGGAGGGCACCGTCGACTTCGACGCGCTGCGCCTCTTCGAACTGCGCGCGCGCGACTACCTCCCGATCCAGGCGGAGTCGGAGGAGGACGACCTGCCGCAGCCGCGCCGGCCGGGCGCGCGCAACGACGGCTTCGCGCGCAAGGTCAAGCTGCTTGGCGACGTGCGGCGCGCCCTGCTCGCGCCGGCCGGCACGACGGCGAGCGTGCCGGTCCGCCTGCTGCGCGGCCGCTTCCGAATCGCCTTCTCCTACGGCGTCCTCGAGGAGGCGCGCGCCGGCTTCGGCCGCGTCCCGATGGCGTTCGTCGCCCGGCTCGAGCGCGACGGCGCGCCGCCGCGCGAGCTGATGCGCACATCGGTGACCGCGGCCGCCTCGGCGGACGAACGCGCATGGCACGAGTGGAGCCGCGAGGAGGCGGGCGACGGCGGGACGGCGCGCCTCGTCCTCGCGGCGGAGGGCGCGGGCGGCGACGACGTCGCGGTGTTCGGCGAGCCGACCGTCGCATCGCTCGAGACGCCGGCGACGGCGCCGCCGAACGTCGTGCTGATCAGCGTCGACACGCTGCGCTCCGACCGGCTCGGCTGCTACGGATACGCGCGCGCCGACGGCCAGCCGACCAGCCCCGCCATCGACCGCCTCGCCGCCGAGTCGTTGCGCTTCGCCGACGCGCGCGCGGTCGCGCCGTTCACGCTGCCGACCCACGCGACGCTCCTGACCGGCCTCGCACCGCGCGTCCACCGCGTGGTCCGCCAGGGGCGCCGGCTGCTGCCCGAGGTGCATCCGCTGCTGGCGGTCGAGTTCGCGCGCGCCGGCTACGCGACCGCCGCGTTCACGGGCGGCGCGTTCATGTCGTACGAGCACGGCTTCCACCACGGCTTCGACCGCTACTCGATCCTCGACCCGTTCCTGACCGCGGAGGACCCCTACCGCGTGGCGTTCCCGCGGCCGGGCGATCGCGCGTTCAACGACGCGGCCCACGCGACCTGCGACCGTAGAGCGATCGAACGCTGGATCGACGCGCAGGCGGGGCGGCCCTTCTTCCTGTTCGTGCACACATACGTCGCGCACAACTACCACCCGCCGCGGGAGCTCGAGCGGCGCTTCGTGCGCGGCGACGTTGCAAAGCTCGGCCCCGACCGCGACCTGAAGCGCATCGACCACGCGACGGCGGCGGCGGGCGGCGCGGTCCCCGACGACGTCGCGCGCGTCGCGAGCGACGTCTACGACGGCGCGGTCGCGGCGGCCGACGCGGCGGTCGGCGCGCTGCTCGAGTCGCTGCGCGCGCGCGGCCTGCTCGAGAAGACGGTCGTCGCGCTCGTCTCCGACCACGGCGAGGAGCTCGGCGAGCACGGCGGGCTGCTGCACGGGCGGACGCTCTACGAGGAGGTGCTGCGCGTGCCGCTGCTGCTGCGTGCGCCGGGCGTCGCGCCGGGCGTCGTCCCCGAGACGGTCGACCAGTGCGACGTGGCGCCGACGCTGCTCGCGCTCGCCGGGCTGCCGCCCGTGCCGGTCTGCGACGGCGCCGACCTGCTCCAGCGCGTGGCGCGCGACGACTTCAGGACCACGTTCGTCGCCGAGGTGAGCGCGTCGGGCCTGTCGCGGCGGCGCGCGCTCGTCGTCGGCGGCGCGAAGCTGATCGAGAACCCGGCGACGCGCTTCGAGGAGCGCGAGTACGCGCCGCGCCGCCCGCCGCCTTGGGAGTTCTTCGACCTGCGCGCCGATCCCGGCGAGCGCCGCAACCTGGCGCGCTTCGACGCGGCCGACGCGGCGCGCCTCGCCGCGGACGAGCTCCAACCGGCGCGGCTGCCGGAGTTGCGGCGCGCGGCGGAGCGGCTGCGCGCGGCCGCAAACGAGGAAAGAGCGCGTGTCGTCCCCGATCTCGACGCGCTGTTCTACCGGCCGAGCGGAACCGCCGGAGCGCAGCTCCAGGCGATCGGATACACGCTGGGCGGCCACGCCTCCTCCGACGAGGAGGGCGACGATTGATAGGCCGCGCCGGAAACCGGCGCGTGGAGGGCCGCGCCGGAGGCCGGCGCGTGGGGGGCCGCGCCGGAGGCCGGCGCGTTGCGGAACGCGCTTGCGGTGCGCGCGCCTACCAGCGCGAGCAGCCGCCGCCGAACCACGGCCAGCTCAGCAGCGCGAGGCCGCCGCCGATCGCGGCGCCCTGCCCCTTCTCGTGGAACTGGTGGCCGATGATCGCGCCCGCGGCGGTGTAGAGCCCGACGCGCGCGATGCCGGTCAGCACGTCGTAGCCGTCGGGGCTGCGGTAGTAGGAGTCGGAGCACGGGACGCTCGACGAGCGCGACGGGACGTCCTGATAGTCGTGGACGGGCTGCGCCGGCGTGTAGGGCTCGATCGGGTTGATCGACGGGAGCAGCAGTTCGCGGCGCTGCGCCTCGGTCATCGACCCGAGCATCACCGGCTGCCCGGAAGCGTCGACGTGCTCGGCGATCATCACCTGCGGCGCGGGCCGCGGCGGGGCCGGGCGCGGGGCGGGGATGCGCTCGTCGACGACGACGCGCTCCGTGGGCGTCGTGCAGCCGAGGCAGGCGAGCAGGGCGAAGGATCCGGCGATCGGGAACGGCTTCATCGCTTGGACTCCTTGGCGGTCGTCATCTGGATGACGAATTCTACGGCGCCCGAGGCGATCGACTCCTGGCTGAGATCGACCGTCTGACCCGCATTGATGAGGTAGTGCGCAAAGGGCGTGTCGGGCTCGACCGCGAAATGTTTGTCGTCCTTGAAGGTCCAGCGCACCTGGATGTGGCGGTCGGTCGGCGAGCGGTTCACGAAACGGACCTGCGCCTTGAGCCGCCCGTCGGGAAGGATCTGCTGGCGATGGTCCAGCAGCTGGATCGCCCAACGCAGGTCGTCGTCGAGGATCAACAGGACCGTCGTGTCGGCGGTCGCGGCGTCGTCCGGGTCTTTCTCGTCGGCGGCGTGGGGCAGGCCGCCGCACGCGGCGACGAGGAGCAGGAGCAGCGGCAAGAGCTTCTTCATGGAGCGTTCCTCAATTGAGGACCCGTGCGTAGATCACCACGTCGCCGTGTGCAGGCACCTCGATCGTCCGCGCGCTCTGGATCGCGACGCGTCCCGTGCTCGGGACGATCTGGATCTCGTGCGCGCCTGGAGACAGGGTCCCGCGGAACAGTTGCACTTCGCAGGGAAGCGTCGTCCAGTGCCGGGTGTCGGCCTCGGCGCGCACGAAGATCGACGAGAGCAGGAGCGCGATGCCGGTGATGATGGCCGCCGTCTCGCCCCGACCCTTGAACTCGTCCGCCATGACCAGGGTGGTGATCCCGGCCGCCTGGGCGGCCGACTTGTAGATCGCCTTGCCCTTCAGGATGCGGTCGAAGACGCGGCCGCCGCGCGTCGTCGCCTGGAAGAAGACGTCGCCGCCCGCGTGCTCGACCTCGCCGAGCTTCGTCCCGTCGGCGACGACGTCGATGCGGGCCGGCCGCTCGGGGTGTTCGACGAAGCGGATCTCCTCCCCGTGCGCGCCGGTCGCGACCTTGGTCGGTCCGCGTCCCACGTCGACGATCACGACGAGGTTGCCCTTCTTCTCCGGGTGGAAGATCGGCGCGTCGGGCACGAGGTCGTGCGCTTTCGTGAGGTCCTCCGCGAAGGTCGCCGCGTCGCCGAGGCGCCCGCTCGCGAAGCCTTCGAGGAAGTAGGCCGGTGCGAAGTCGCACTGGTACTGCTCGCCCTGGTTGCTCGAGTCGAAGAAGATCGAGTTCTTGAAGCCGGCGCGCGCGTTGTCGTCGACCCCGCGCAGCAGCTCGACGACGCCGAGGTAGTAGCCGTTCATCGACTTCTCGTAGGGCTCGCCGCGCCAGATCTTCGAGGCCTCCTGCCCGACGATCGCGCCGACCTCGTCGGACGACGAGCCGCCGAGCGCCTCCATGATCTGGTTGGCCTCGACGAAGTCGCGGTAGGCGGCGTCGAAGTTCCCGGCCTCGATCTCGAGGACCCCTCGCTCGTTGAGGTAGAGCGCGCGCCCTTCCGGGTCGGCCTCGAGCAGCTCGGCGAGGCGGCGCGACGCCTCCTCCGGCCGGCCGCGGTAGTACGCCTCGCCGACGGCGTGCGTGTCGTAGGCGGAGCACGCGCACGCGACCAGCGGCAGGACCGCGAGCGCGAGCTTCCGACGAGCCATGACCGGAGGGTGCTGCGGCGCGATCAGCGGTAGATCACGCCGCTCGAGCCGATCTTCTTCCAGTCGTACCCGCGCTCGAAGATGAGGGCGCCGGTCTCGGCGTCGACGACGCGGAACGTCGCGAGCGTGTAGTCCGAGACGGCCTCGCCGTCCTGCTTGCTGATGCTCTGCAGCGTGCCGGTCAGGAAGTACTGCGTCCCGAGCGGCGCGGCGGCGAGATCGGGCTTGCCCGACGCGTCGGTCGGCACGCTGACGGCGCCGGAGCGCTTGCGCTCGCGCTCGTCGAGGACCGCCTTCATGTCCTCGCGCGCGATGAACATGATCCGGCCCTCGGCCGACTCCATCAGCTTCGCGCGCATCGACGTGACGAAGATCGAGGAGTCGATCTGGAAGCGCGTACGGTTGTCGGGCGTCTGGATCACGACGACCGGGGTCCCCTTCTCGAACAGGGTCCGGTTGCTGAGCAGCGCGCGGCAGATCTGGTCGGCCGTCGTCCGCACGTCCGCGGCGTCGATCCCCGTCCCGCCGACGTCGTCGTCCTGGTCGGGGTCGATGCGACGGGTCGGCGTGCCGCACGCCGACGTCCCCAGGACCACGATCGCCAACGTCCATTGCACCAGCTTCATCGAGGATCTCCATTCCGCCCGGGTCCGCCGCCGGCGCGCCGGGCTCGCGCGCGTCCGCCGTCCGGGAAGGAGCTCGGCCGGGGGGCCTCGCGAAGGACGGGCGAGAGTTCACCATCGTGCAGGCGGCGCCGGCCTCGCGCAACTGCGCGGCGCGCGGAGTGCGCCGCGCGGCGACGCTGGTTGGACGAAAAGACGGGGGGCGGCGCTTTCGCGCCGCCCCCCGCAAAGTATCCGATCACACCTGCTCGCACGCGTCCCCGCGCGCGGTCAGGCCGGTCCTGATCCGAGGATCAGTTCCAGTCGATGCGCTGCAGCAGGTTGAACACCGGG
>Ga0137425_1000401_pt1 | contig 10878 bp, 12 predicted proteins | sample EasRivERMZT640_2_FD_102318 | JGI IMG/M metagenome (GOLD analysis project Ga0137425, IMG submission 102318) | Soil microbial communities from meander-bound floodplain in the East River, Colorado, USA - East River MetaG ERMZT640_2 | ecosystem: Environmental > Terrestrial > Soil > Floodplain ...
ATGGAGGTGGGAATGCAGAGCGACATCACCGCCTCGCGGCCGCTGGTGTGGCTGCGCAACCGCTGGCACGAGCTGCGCTTCGCCAACCGCGGCTGGGCGCAGGCGAAGAGGAACGCCGAGGCGCACTACGCGCTCGGCACCGAGTTCTACCGCCTGTGGCTGGACGATCCCCTGATGATGTACACCTGCGCGTACTGGAAGGAAGGCACGCGCACGCTCGAGGAGGCGCAGCGCAACAAGATCGAGCACGTGGCGGCAAAGCTCAGGCTCGCGCCCAACGAGGAGGTGGTGGACATCGGCAGCGGCTTCGGCGGTTTCATGTTCCACGCGCAGCAGAAGTTCGGCGTCAAGGTCACCGGGATCAACGCCACGACCTCGCAGGTCGAGATGGTGCGCGCCGAGATCGCGCGGCGGGGCCTGGCTGGGTCGCTCGAGGTGATCGACACGGACTTTCGCGATGCGCGCCGGCAGTACGACAAGGTGGTGTCCATCGGGACGCTCGAGCACGCGGGGCGCGACCAGCTCGAAGAGGTGGTGCGCGCGCACGCCGCGTTCCTCAAGCCCGGCGGCCTCGGGATGCTGCATTTCATCGGCCATGTCGGGCACTTCCAGACCGAGTTCTTCATCCGCAAGCACGTCTTTCCCGGCGGCTGGATCCCGAGCCTCGCGCACACCATCGCGGCGATGGAGCGCGCGGGGCTCGAGGTCCTCGACGTCGAGAACCTGCGCCGGCACTACGCGCTGACGCTGGATGCCTGGGCGGAGCGCTTCGAGCGCAGCTGGGACAAGATCCGTGCGCTCGACCCGAAGCGCTTCGACGAGCGCTTCCGGCGCATCTGGCGCGTGTACCTCTACGGCTGCGCCGAGATGTTCCGCTCGGCGAAGGGCTACACGCACCTGTTCCAGATCGTGTTCTCCAAGGGCAACGTCAAGCGCAGCCGCTACCCGATGAGCCGGGGGTTCCTCTACGAACAGCCTGCACTCCGCGAAAACCCGGGCGCTAGCCGAGCAGCTTAGGCGCGTCGGCGGCCCGGTCGGGCTGGCGAAGGACACGTCCAACCTGTTCCGCGAGCGCTCGGCCGGCGCGCGGCGGCGCATCGACGTGCGCCATTTCCGCGACGTGCTCGCGGTGGATCCGGCGGCGGGCTGCTACGAAGCGGAGGGCATGGTCACCTACGAGGACCTGGCGGACGCCTGCCTCGCGCGCGGCCTGATGCCCGCGGTGGTGCCGCAGTTGAAGACCATCACCCTCGGCGGCGCGGTGGCCGGCGTGGGCATCGAGGCCTCCTCGCACCGCCACGGGCTGGTGCACGACACGGTGCTCGAGCTCGAGGTGCTGCTCGGCGACGGCAGCATCGTCACCTGCACGCCGGACAATGAATATGCGGACCTGTTTTTCGGCTTCCCCAACTCCTACGGCACGCTCGGCTATGCCCTGCGCGTGAAGGCGAAGGCGGTGCCGGTGAAGCCCTACGTGCGCCTGGAGCACCTGCCCTTCGGCGATGCCGGCGGTTTCTTTGCCGAGCTCGGGCGGCGCCTGCGCGCCGGCGAGGCGGATTTCATCGATGGCACGGTGTTCTCGCCGCAAAAGCTGTTCCTCACCCTCGGCACCTTCGCCGCCGCCGCGCCCTACACGAGCGATTACACCTACGAGCGGATCTACTACCGTTCGATCGCCGAGCGGCGCGAGGATTTCCTCAGCGTGCGCGATTATCTCTGGCGCTGGGACACCGACTGGTTCTGGTGCTCGAAGAACGTGCTGGCGCAGAACCCGCTGGTGAGGCGGCTCCTCTACGGCAGGAAGCGCCTGGGCTCGCGCACCTACACGAAGGTCATGCGCTGGAACAGCCGCGTCGGCGCGACCAAGAAGCTCGAGCGCCTGCTCGGCCTGCACTCCGAGTCGGTGATCCAGGACGTGGACATCCCGCTGGAGCGCGCGGCGGAGTTCCTCGAGTTCTACGCGCGCGAGATCGGCCTGTGGCCGCAGTGGATTTGTCCGATCGGCCCCGCGCCGCACTCAGGCGCCTTCACCCTGTACCCGATGCGCCCCGGGTGGTACGTGAACTTCGGCTTCTGGGACACAAAGCGCACGCGCGCAGCACATCCGCGCGGGCACTTCAACCGCCTCGTGGAGCGCAAGGTGGCGGCGCTGGGCGGCATCAAGTCGCTGTATTCGGAGAGTTTCTTCCCCGAGGACGAATTCCACCGCATCTATGGCGGCGACGCCTACGCGGCGCTCAAGCGCAAGTACGACCCGCGCGGCGCTTTCCCGGGCCTTTACGAGAAGTGCGTGCTGCGGCGCTAGGCGTGCGGCACCGCCGCCGGTCCCGGGACGACCAGCCACAGCGCGAGGTACAGCAGGATCCCCAGCCCGCCGGCGAGGACGAGCACCAGGAATGCGGCCCGGAACAGCACCGGGTCCAGCTCGAAATACTCCCCCAGGCCGCCGCACACGCCGGCGATCTTGCGGTCCGTGCCGGACAGACGCAGGCGCGCGCCGGCGCGGGGCGCGCCCTCCTGCGCCGGCACCAGGACCCACAGCACCAGATAGGCGACCAGGCCGAGGCCGCCGAAAAGAATGGAGAACAGGAAGAACAGGCGGAAAAACACCGGGTCGAAGTCGAAATAGTCTCCGAGCCCGCCGCACACGCCGGCGATCTTCCTCTCCTGCGGGGATCGATGCAGCCGCTTCACTTCTCGTGGTGCTTGACGTCGCCGCGCTGCTCGCGCGCGTGGTCTTCCAGCTTGCGGCGCGCGGCGTCGAAGGCGTCGCGCACGGCGACCATCGCGTCCTCGGCATGGTCGCGGTTCACCGCGATCTCGGCGCCCGGCACGCCGATGTCGAGGCGCACGACGAACTGCTTGCCCTGCTGCTGGTGGCGTCCCGCCAGTTCGACCACCACGCGGCAGCTGGTGATGCGCGGATGGAAGCGGTCGAGCTTCACGGCGCGCTCGCGGATGGCGGTCTCCAGGGCGTCCGAGTGCGGGAGACCGCGAAAGGTGATCTGCAGGGGAAGTTGCATGCGATGGCTCCGAAATGATGGTGATGTCGTATCCTCGCGGCCCCGCGGCCGGCCGGGTTGACGCAGGTCAACCCGGTGCGCCGCAGCCGTACCGCCCGCGATGCGGTGCAGCATGCGATGGCCGATGAGGCATCGTTCACGAACAGGATGACGCGTGATCCCGCTGGGCCCGCTCAGCGCCTAGAATGCCGTACCTAGGGGTGGACAACATGCGCAAAGTTCTTTTTCTTGCTTTCACCGTCGCCGGCATCGCCGCGGGCAGCGCCGCAACGGCCGCTCAACCGCTGAAGGTCAGCGTCTCCGGCGAGCCTCGCGAGGAGATCAGCACCGCCGCCTTCATGGAGCGCTACGGCACGCTCGCGAAATACGTCGGTGTGGCGACCGGTGCCGACATCCGCCTGAGCTACGGCCGGGACCTGACGCGCGAGCTGCAGCGCACGCGTTCCCGGGCCTACGACCTCATGATCGGCCCGGCGCACGTCATCGGCAGCGCGATCCGCTACGGCTACGAGCCGGTGGCCCGGTTCGAGGGCGAGGAGCGCGCGGTCTTCATCGCCAGCGAGGCGAGCAAGGTGACCTCGTTCCAGGAGGCGCGCGGCAAGCGTCTCGCGCTGCCGCCGGCCGACTCGCTGGCGACCTATCTGGCCCGCGGCGAGCTCAACGCCCGGGGCGTCCAGGCAAAGACCTATTTCGGGCAAATCCGGCTGTTCCGCTTTCACGAGGCGGCCCTGCTCGCGCTCGAGTTCGGCCAGGCGGACGTCGCGGTCGCCGACCGGCGGCTCGCCGAGGAATGGCTGGCGCGCAACAAGGGGCGGATCCTGGTCGAGACGCAGGCTGCGCCGATGACCGGCGTCGCCGTGCTGAGCACGCTGGATCAGGCGACCAAGGAGCGAGTGCGCTCGGCCCTCCTCAAGCCGAACGCGAAGACCGTCGCCGCGGTGGATTTCGCCGGCACGGACGTGCAGCGGATGCGCCCGACCTTCGCGAAGGAGTACGACTACGTCTCGACGCTGGGCTACTTCACGCCGCGCGTCCTCGCCGGCGTCAAGATCGTGAGCGCCGAGGAGGTCATGGAGCTGATGAAGAAGGGGGCCTCGCTCTACGACACTCGGTCCGAGGAAGAGTACCGGGACAAGCACATCCAGGGCGCGAAATGGCTGCCCTACAACGAAAAGAGCGCCAAGGAGGTCGACTTCGACTTCGCCAAGGACGCCTTCGACGTCGTCCGGGCGAGCAACAACAAGGATGTGCCGGTCATCTTCGCCTGCAACGGAGCGGAATGCTGGAAGAGCTACAAGTCGTGCATCGCCGCGGTCAAGGCGGGCTACAAGCAGGTTTACTGGTTCCGCGGCGGGTTCCCGGAATGGGTGGCGCGGGGCTACGCGGTCGACACGCTGCCAGCGACTGCCGCGCTGACCCGCTGAGCCTGCGCGCGCCGGCCTAGCCCGGCCGCAGCTCGCGGCGCAGCACCTTGCCGATCGGCGACTTGGGCAGCGCATCGCGGAAGAACACCTTTTGCGGCCGCTTGTAGGGCGCGAGGTGCTTCGCGCAATGCGCGAGCAACTCCGCCTCGCCGAGCGCCGGGTCCTTCCTGACCACGTAGAGCGCGACCGCCTCCCCGCTGCGCGCGTCCGGGATTCCCGCGACGCCCGCTTCCTTGACGCCCGGGTGCTGCAGCGCCACCGCCTCGATCTCCCCGGGATAGGCCTTGAAGCCCGAGACCACGATCACTTCCTTGCGCCGCTCGACGAACTCGACGGTGCCGCGCTCATCGAGCCGGCCGAGGTCGCCGGTGCGCAACCAGCCGCCGGGGAAGAACGCCTGCGCGGTCTCCTGCGGCGAATTCCAGTAGCCGGGCATCACCTGCGGGCCGCGCACGCAGATTTCGCCGATCTGACCGGCGGGCAGCGCGCGGCCCTCCTCGTCGAGAATCGCCACCTCGGTGCCGGGCAGCGGCGGCCCGAGCTTGCCGCTGAATTCGCGCGCATCGGGCGGGTTGCCGCAGACGTTGGGCGAGGCCTCGGTGAGGCCGTAGCCCTCGACCAGCGGTGCGCCGGTCGCCTGCTGCCAGCGCTCCGCCAGGCTGCGCTGCACCGCCATGCCGCCCGCGACCGACAGCTTGAGCGCGCCGCGGTTGGCGGCGCACACGGCGTCGAAGCCTTCGGCGTCGAGCAGCGCGCGGTACAGGGTGTTCACGCCCGTGATCGCCGTGAAGCGGGTTTTCTTCAGCGTTTTCACGAAGTCGGGCAGGTCGCGCGGATTGACGATCAGCACGTTGGTGCCGCCCAGACTCAGGAACAGCAGCAGGTTCGCGGTGAGCGCGAACACGTGGTAGAGCGGCAGCGCCGTAATCACGGTCTCCGCGCCTTCGGCGAGGACTGCGCCTGCCCAGGCGCGCGTCTGCGCCAGGTTCGCCACCAGGTTGCCGTGCGTGAGCATCGCGCCCTTGGGGCGGCCGGTGGTGCCGCCCGTGTACTGCAGGAAGGCGAGGTCGTCCGCGCCGAGCTGCGGCTGCGGCGCCTCGAGCGCGCGCCCGCGCCCCAGCGCCGCGCGAAAGGCGATCGCACCGTCGATGCGCCACGCCGGCACCATGTGCCGCAGATGCTTGACGGCCGCGTTCACCAGCCAGCGCTTGGGCGCGGGGAACAGGTCGCCGATCTGCGTGGTGATGACGTGGCGCACGCGCGTGCCGGGGAGCGCATGCTCCAGCGTATGCGCGAAGTTCTCCAGCACCACCACGGCGGCGGCGCCCGCATCCTCGAGCTGGAAGGCGAGCTCCGAAGCGGTGTAGAGGGGATTGACGTTCACCACCACGAGGCCCGCGCGCAGCACGCCCGCGAGCGCCACCGGGTACTGCAGCAGGTTGGGCAGCATGATCGCCACGCGCTCGCCGGGCGCGAGGCCCAGGCCGTTGCGCAGGTAGGCGGCGAAGTCGCGCGACAGCGCGTCCACCTCGCCGTAGCTGAGCGCGACGCCCATGCTGACGAACGCGGGGCGCTCGCGAAAGCGCGCGAAGCTCTCCTCGAACAGGTCCTTGAGGGTTACGCTGGTGCCCATGCTGCATCTTCGTAGGCGCCGGGGCGCCAGCGTTTGACTCAGGTCAAAGCGGGCTGGGAACACTACGAGCATGGTGCCGATATCGGCGTGCGCGGCGTCGGCGCGAGCAAGACAGAGGCTTTCGAGCAGGCGGCGCTCGCGCTCACCGCGGTGATCGCTGATCCGGCCGCGGTGCAGCAACGCGAGCGCGTTGCGCTCGCCTGCGAGGCGCCGGACGACGAGCTGCTGCTCGCGGAGTGGCTGAACGCGCTGGTGTACGAGATGGCGACGCGCCGGATGCTCTTCTCGCGCTTTGCGGTGCGGCTCGAGGGCACGCGCCTCACCGCGGAGGCCTGGGGCGAGGCGGTGGACGCAGCGCGCCACCATCCCGCGGTCGAGGTGAAGGGCGCCACCTACACGACGCTGCGCGTCGCGCAGGAGGGCGACGGATGGCTCGCGCAAACCGTGGTGGACGTGTGACATGGAACTGAGCCTTTTCGACAAGCGCTCCGACTACGAGTGGGAGATCCCGCGCCAGGGCGCGATGCGCGTGCCGGCGGTGATCTACGCGAGCGAATCACTGGTGCGCGACATGGACCGCAAGGTCTACGAGCAGGCGGTCAACGTGGCCGCGCTGCCGGGCATCGTCAAGGCGTCCTACGCCATGCCCGATGCGCACTGGGGCTACGGCTTTCCCATCGGCGGCGTCGCCGCCTTCGATCCGGAGGACGGCGGCGTGGTGTCCGCGGGCGGGGTCGGCTTCGACATCTCCTGCGGCGTGCGCTGCCTGCACACGGGCCTGCGCCGCGAGGACATCGTCAAGGTGCAGCAGCCGCTCGCGCACGAGCTCTCGCGCGCGATCCCCGCGGGCCTCGGCAGCACCGGCGAGATTCGCCTCGGCGACAAGGAGATGGACGCGATGCTCGCCGGCGGCGCGGCCTGGGCTGTGCAGCGCGGCTGGGGCGAGGAGGCGGACCTCGAGCGCATCGAGGAGCACGGGCAGATGCAGCACGCCAAGCCCGGCAACGTGTCGGCGCAGGCGAAGAAGCGCCAGCGCGACGAGATGGGCACGCTGGGCAGCGGCAACCACTATCTCGAGATCCAGGAAGTGACCTCCGTGTTCGATGCGAAGATCGCCGCGACCTACGGCCTCGCGCTGGGCGACATCGTGGTGATGATCCACTGCGGCTCGCGCGGCCTGGGCCACCAGATCGGCACCGAGTACCTGAAGCGCATGGCGGTGAGCGCGGCGCAGCACGGCATTCACCTGCCGGACCGCGAGCTCGCCTGCGCGCCGATCAACTCCGACGTCGGGCAGGAGTACCTCGGCGCGATGCGCGCCGCGATCAACTGCGCGCTCGCCAACCGGCAGATCCTCACGCACCTGTTGCGCGAGGTGTTCCGCCGGATGCTGCCGCAGGCGCGGCTGCCGCTGCTCTACGACGTGTCGCACAACACCTGCAAGGTCGAAGAGCACCGTACCGACGGCGGGAAGCGCAAGCTGTATGTGCATCGCAAAGGCGCCACGCGCGCTTTCGGCCCGGGGCATCCCGATGTGCCCGCGGCATTCCGCGAAGCGGGCCAGCCGGTGCTGATCGGCGGCTCGATGGGCACCGGTTCCTATGTGCTCGCGGGGACCAAGGAATCCGAGGCGCTCGCCTTCAGCTCCGCTTGCCACGGCGCGGGGCGCGCCATGAGCCGCCACCAGGCATTGAAGACCTGGCAGGGGCGCAAGGTGGTGGATGACCTTGCGGCGCGCGGCATTCTCATCAAGAGCCCGTCGATGCGCGGCGTGGCGGAGGAGGCGCCCGAGGCGTACAAGGACGTGTCGGCGGTGGTGGATGCAGCGCACGCCGCGGGCCTCGCGCGCAAGGTGGCGCGCGTAGAGCCGCTGGTGTGCATCAAGGGCTAGGGCGATTGACCGAGATCAAGTCCCGGCGCCGCGGCCGGGGGATCATTGGTGCAAATGACCAAGGAGACGCCCGTGAAGGAAACCCTGCCGCAAGTTGGTGCCCCCGACCCGGAGCTGAAGAACTCACCCATCGTGGATCACTCGGAGTACGACGACCGCGACGGCTTGTTCGATGTGGAAACGGAATCGGGCGCCTGCTATTTCAACGGCGCAGACTTCGCCATCGGGGATAGTGTGCGCAGCGGCAGCGACGTGCTGGAATGCGCCCCGCGCGGGGTGTGGGTGCGCAAGGGCGTGAAGCGACCTGCCGCCGCCTAGCGCCGGCGCTCCAGGGCGAGGCCGGCGACCTCGATCGCGACCGCCAGCACGATCATCACGATGCCGGACGTGGTATCGGGAGCGGCGAGCATCAGCACCACGCCGACCGCAATGAGCGCGCCCGCGACGACTCTTCTGCTGGTCCTTTTCATGCGATGAGACTCGCACGGCGGCCGCGCCGCACCTTGACCTGGCTCAAACTTCGCCTTGGCGCCCGCGCTGCGCGCTACTTCATCCTGGAGGGCAGCCGGAGCGTGCGCCCGGCGACCATGAACACGCCGCGGCCCATGTGATGCAGGGTGCGGGGCCGCTTGCGCGCCGGATCGATCCAGGCCTTCACCACGCGCAGCACGAGGAAGTTGTACTTGCGCGCCAGGCGCGTGTCCGCGAGCCGGCACTCGAGGTTGGCGTAGCACTCGGCGACCAGCGGCGCGCGCACGCGGGAAGCGGGCAGGGGCGTGAGACCGAAGCGCGCGAACTTGTCCACCTTGCGGCCCGAGGTGTTGCCGCAGCCCACGACCTTCCTGGCGATCTCCACGGTAGGGATGGCGATGACGCACTCGCGCGTCGCCATGAGCGCATCCCAGCTCGCGTGGCTCGCGCTCAGCACGCAGCCCACCAGCGGCGGCTCGAACTCCATCATCGTGTGCCAGGACATCGGCATGACGTTCGCGCGTCCCGCGCGCGCGGTGCTCACCAGCACCACCGGCCCGGGCTCGAGCAGCCGGTAGACCTGGGCGAGCGGCAGCTGGCGAAAACTCATCGCGCCATGCGGGCTTGGCAAGATGCGTGATGCCAGCGCATGCGCCAGATTGCGCCGCGGGCCCGCGGCGGGGATTGACGAAAGTCAAACACGATTCGCTGCAGGCGTGCAAAATGCAGGCCTATGCCAAAAGTAATCCCGGAAACACCCCCCGACTACGACCGCACGCGCATCCTCGAGCGCCCCGACGGTTTCTACTGGCAGGCGAAGGACGGCGGCCGCGAGTACGGGCCGTTCGCCTCGCTGCTCGAAGCGGTGCAGGACATGGAGGCCGGCGGCGAAGACGCGCAAGAGCCCGGCGAGTCGCTGCAGGAGGCCGAGAGCGAAATCGGCATCGCCGACCACGTGGACCCCGATACCGGCGAGCCCACCGAGGAACAGCGCCCCCGCCTCGAAGATCACTGAGGGGGCGCGGGGCCGCCGTGCCCCTGCACAACGCCGACATCGCCGCCGTGTTCGAGGAGATCGCCGATCTCCTGGAGCTGGGGGACGCGAACCCCTTCCGCGTGCGCGCCTACCGCAACGCCGCGCGCGTGGTCAGCGGCCTGAGCCTGGACCTTGCGGCACGCCTCGCCGAGGGCGCCGAGTTGCCCAAGCTGCCCGGCATCGGCGCCGACCTCGGCGGCAAGATGCATGAGATCGCAGCGAGCGGAAGCTGCAAGCTGCTCGAGCAGCTGCGCCGCAAGTTCCCCTCCGGCATCACCGAGCTGCTGCGGCTTCCCGGCCTGGGACCGAAGCGCGTGCGCGCGCTGCACGACGCGCGCATCGACTCGCTGGAGGACCTGCGGCGCGCGGCGCGCGCGGGAAAACTCCCCGTCCTGCCGGGTTTCGGCGAGAAGACGGCCCAGCGCATCACGGACGCGGCCGAAGCGCAGCTCGGCACGGCGCGGCGCTTCAAGCTCGCGCTCGCCGCCCAGTACGCCGAGCCGCTGGCGAAGTATCTCGGCGCCACTGTCGCGGGGAGTTATCGCCGCATGAAGGACACGGTCGGCGACCTGGATTTCCTCGTCGTCTCGGACGCGCCGGCGAAGGCGGTGGAGCGCTTCGTGCGCTATGCCGAGGTGAAGGAGGTGCTGGCGCGCGGCACCACCCGCTCCAGCGTGCGGCTTGCCTGCGGCATCCAGGCCGACTTGCGCGTGGTGCCGCCGCAGAGCTTCGGCGCGGCGCTGCATTACTTCACCGGCTCCAAGTCGCACAACATCGCGGTGCGCAAGCTCGGCATCGAGCGCGGCCTGAAGGTCAACGAGTACGGGGTGTGGCGGGGCGAGAAGCGCATCGCCGGGGAGACCGAGGAATCCGTCTACGCCGCGGTGGGGCTGCCCACCATCGAGCCGGAACTGCGCGAGGACCAGGGCGAGCTCGAGGCGGCGCGCCGCGGCGAACTGCCGCGGCTGCTGGAGCTTGCCGACCTGCGCGGCGATTTGCACGCGCACACCAGCGCCACCGACGGGCGCAACACGGCGCGCGAGATGGCGCTGGCGGCGAAGGCGGCCGGCCTGCAGTACCTCGCCATCACCGACCATTCGCGGCGCCTGGCGATGGCGCGCGGGCTCGATCCGCGGCGGCTGGAGAAGCAGATGGCGGAGATCGACGCGCTGAACATCGAGCTGCGCGGCATCACTCTGCTGAAGGGCATCGAGGTGGACATCCTGGAGGACGGCAGCCTCGATCTTCCGCACTCCGTTCTTGCAAAGCTGGATCTGGTCGTCGCCGCGGTGCACGGCAATTTCGGCTTGTCACGCGCGCGGCAGACCGCGCGTGTCCTCAAGGCGCTGGACAACCCGCAGGTCTCCATCCTCGCGCATCCGACGGGCCGCCTGATCGGC
>Ga0137425_1000405_pt1 | contig 10780 bp, 11 predicted proteins | sample EasRivERMZT640_2_FD_102318 | JGI IMG/M metagenome (GOLD analysis project Ga0137425, IMG submission 102318) | Soil microbial communities from meander-bound floodplain in the East River, Colorado, USA - East River MetaG ERMZT640_2 | ecosystem: Environmental > Terrestrial > Soil > Floodplain ...
CAGACCAGATCCGTCTCGTCAGCTACTTTTACACTCATTGCGCCGACACCCCGGGCGAAGCCTTCCGCCTGCTGGGCGCCCTCAAAGAGGGAGGGGTCAATCTGCTTGCCTTCTCCGCCTTTCCGGAGGGGATGAATCGTTGCCAGGTGGATTTCATCCCTGAAAATCCCGATTTGTTCTTGAAAGTGGCCCGCCAGGCGGGCCTCACGGTGAGCGACAAGAAGCAATGCTTCCTGATTGATGGAGCCGATCGACCCGGTGCGGTGGCCGAGGTCTTGAAACGGCTTGCCGACGCCAAGATCAACGGGACCGCCCTGGATGCGGTCTGCGCCGGCGGCGGCCGCTATGGCGCCATCCTCTGGGTCAAGCCGGCCGCGCTGGCGGCCGCGGCGACGATCCTGGGTGCGTGAGGACCTGAAGCAATTGCCCGGCTGACCTCACGCTGCCGCCCGTGGGTTTTCCACCCCCGGGCGGCACTTCTTTATCACGCAGATCTGCGCACCAGGCTGCGCAGCCACCGGCTTCCTTCAAGGCTCAGAGGAGCGGGAACATGGAGCAGGGCACATCGAGGCCTTCCACGGAGATGCAAGCGCCCGAGACTTCGCCCTCGCTGCAGGCGGCTCTGGAGAGTCTCTGGAGCCTCCTGGTCGAGGGGGAGCGTCTCGAGGCCTGGGCCGTTCAGCACCGGCTCTTCGCCCTGGCGCACCGGCGGATCGTCGTGGCGGCGACCACCGGCAGACTTATCGTTTTGAGCCGTCGACTCATCAGCGGCTTCGCGCCTGTGGACATCCGCTGGCAGGACCTGCGAGACGCGCGGCTCGACGTGGGAATCTTTGGAGCCGATTTGACAGTAACGGCGGCGCGCGGGGGCGATCTGGCGGGGACGGACCAGGGCACCCTGACGGTTACCATTGCCGGTCTCCGCAAGGAGCAGGCGACCGCTGTCTACCGGCTGTGCCAGGCACAGGAGCAGGGATGGCGGGAAAAGCGCCGGGTCCGGGATCTCGAGGAGCTGCGCGCCAAGTCAGGCGGTGTCACTATCGGCGCCGGTGGCGCAGTCGCCGGGGGCCTCGTCGCGGAACCGCAGAACGGGAACCCTACGGCACGGCTCCAGCGTGCCAAAGAGATGCTGGCGCAAGGCCTGATTACCGACGCCGAGTACGAATCGATCAAAGCCAAGATCGTCTCCGGACTCTAGTCGAGCGAGACCCTCAAGAGGAGCGGCCGCTGGAGTCGGACGGCAGAATCATCGGAGGCACACCATGGGCGAGGCGTACAAGAACTGCCAGAGTTGCGGAATGCCGAGGAAGCGGGACGAGAGGGGTGGCGGGACGAATGTGGATGGCTCCCGTAATGCGATGTATTGCAGTCACTGCTTTGCCAACGGGAAATTCACGCTTCCGGACCTCACCCTTTCGGAAATGCAGGACCGGGTGCGCGGAAAGCTCAAGGAGTTCGGCTTTCCCTCATTCCTCGCCGGCATGTTCACGCGGAAGATCCCGAAACTGGAGCGCTGGAAGTCGAAGAGCGTCTAGGAAAGGTAGGCATGGAGAATCCAAGATTTACCAGTGCGATCGTGCGCAGGCCTGGGCCTAACTTCGCAGAAGGCGTCACCAGCGCGAGGCTGGGAAAGCCGATCTTCGAGCGGGCCCTGCAGCAGCATGAAAAATACTGGCGGGCCCTGGAGGTTTGCGGACTGAAAATCATCTTCCTGGAGTCGGATCCCCGTTTTCCCGATTCCACCTTCGTGGAGGACGTCGCCATCCTGACGAACCGCGGGGCCATCCTGACCCGCCCCGGGGCGGAGAGCCGCCGGGGCGAGGTAGCCGGAATTCGGGACACTCTCGCCGGCTATTTCCCGACGGTCCGGGCAATCGAGCCCCCGGGCACGCTGGACGGCGGGGACATCTGCCAGGCAGGGAGCCACTTCTTCATCGGCATCTCGAAGCGGACCAATGAAGAGGGAGCCCGTCAGCTGGCCCAACTGCTGCAGCAGGATGGATTCACCACGTCATTCGTGACCATCAAGACGACCCGGGGAATCCTCCATCTGAAGAGTGGTTTGGCGTCTCTTGGGGACAACCGGCTCGCCCTGATCGGCGAGCTGGCCGGGAGGGAGGAGTTCGCCGGATACGAAATCGTGCCAGTGGAAGCGGCAGAGGCGTATGCCGCCAACTGTATCCGGGTCAACGATTCGATCATCATGCCGGCGGGACGCCCGCGCTTCGAGGCCGCCCTGCGCGAGCTGGGGCTCGAGGTCATCCCGTTGGACGTTTCCGAATTTGAGAAAATGGACGGCGGCTTGAGCTGTCTCTCCCTCCGGTTCTGACCACAGCATCCCACCCGACGCCATCCCGCCCCCGCCAAGGCCGGCGGGCGGGATCGAGCCCGGACCTGCACCTTCGGGGACCTCGGGCGACAAATTCTCGTGAAGAATCGCGAGGAAAGTTACCCGGCGTCACCCATTTTGTAAGACAATAGCTTCCGGAGGATGCCGCGTGGCGCAGCGAATCTATCAGATGAAGATCACTCTGCAGGGGTCGCAGCCGCCCATCTGGAGGCGTCTTCTCGTGCCAAGTGAGACGACGCTCCAGGAATTGCACAAGATTCTGAAGGTGACGATCGGCTGGACGGGAAGTCACCTTCACCAATACCGCTGCGGCTCCACTTACTACGGGGCGCCCGACCCCGAGTTCGGAATGGAGTGCGTTTGCGAGAAGAGCACGCTTCTGGCGGAAGTGCTCACGCGCCCGGGGAGCCGGATGGTGTACGAATACGACTTCGGAGACGGCTGGGAGCACGACGTGGTCCTGGAGAAGGTTGTCGCGCCGTCGCCTGAACAGGTCTATCCGGTCGCCGCCGATGGCAAGGGAGCCTGCCCGCCCGAGGATGTGGGAGGCATCGGGGGATATGCCCACTTTCTCGAGGCGATGCATGACCACGCGCACCCCGATCACCCGGAAATGGTGGATTGGTGCGGCGGGGTGTTCGATCCGGACCGATTCGACTTGCAGGGAGTCAACCGGACTCTCCAGCGACGGCGCAAGCGCAAGTAACCGGATGCCTGATGCATTCTTCCGCCGCATCGCCTGAAGGTGTCCCGCGGTCGCTTGACCCGGGCGCCCTGGACACCGAACGGCGAGCCGGCGAGCCGCTTCCTTAAGACTCCACGATCATGAGATCCACCGACCCTCCTCCCGACATGCGGGGCAGGACCTGTCTCATCACGGGCGCGACATCGGGCATCGGCCGGGTGACGGCCCGAGTCTTGTCGCGGGGCGGAGCGAACCTCTTGATTGTCGGTCGCGATCCTCGCAGGGGCGAAGCGACCCTCGCGGAGCTGAAGGCGGCGGGTGGCGCGGGTCCCGCGGAGATGCTTCACGGCGACCTGGCGTCGCAATCCTCCATTCGCAACCTGGCGCACGAGGTTCGACAGCGGACCGATCGCCTGCACGTATTGATCAACAACGCCGGGGTCATCTGCCTGACCCGGCGCCTCACTGCGGACGCGATCGAGAGCACCTTGGCCGTCAACCACCTGGCCCCATTTCTCCTCACCAGCCTTCTGGAGGATCTGCTGGTGGCCGCGGCTCCTGCGCGGGTCATCACCGTGGCTTCCGGCGCGCACCGGGTGGGGCGCATCGATTTCGACGATCTGCAGGGGGAGCGGCGATTCAGCGGTTTTGGCGCCTACGCCCAATCCAAGCTCGCCAACGTCCTGTTCACCTACGAGCTCGCCCGGCGACTGGACGGCAGAGGGGTGACCGCCAATTACCTGCATCCCGGCGCGGTGGACACCCGGCTCTGGCGGGAGAGTCACGGGCTTCTGCGCCTGGCGCTTCGAGCCGCGCGGCCATTTTTCCTGACTGCGGAGCAGGGGGCCGCCGGGCTCGTCCATCTGGCTTCCTCAGCGGCTCTCGAGGGGGTCAGCGGCAGGTACTTCGCCAGGTTGCGCGAGGTACGCAGCTCCCTGGCTTCGTACGATTCGGCGGCGGCGAAACGCTTGTGGGAGATGAGCGCGTCACTGGCACCCAACGCCGCATGAGGGGCTGATGACCTTTAAGGATCACTTTTCCTCCCGCGCTTCGATCTACGCGCGGGCCCGGCCGACCTACCCCCCGAGCCTCTTCGCCGATCTCGCTGCGCTGGCGCCGGGACACGACCTCGCCTGGGATTGCGGCACCGGCAATGGGCAGGCCGCCCGGGGACTGGCCGCTCACTTCAACCAGGTCCGCGCCACCGACCCCAGCGCTCCGCAGCTGGCCCAGGCTCCGCCACACCCGAGGATCGAGTTTCGTCTCGCGGAGGAGCGCGACAGCGGCCTTGCCGCGCGCTCGGTGGATCTCGTCACGGCGGCGCAGGCGGCCCACTGGTTCGATCGGGACGCGTTCTACGCGGAGGCGCAGCGTGTCCTGCGCCCGGGCGGCCTGATTGCCATCTGGTGTTACAGCCTGCTTCACATCGCCCCGGGCATCGACGAACGCATTCAGGAATTCTACGGGGTGACGGTCGGCCCTTACTGGCCGCCCGAGCGCAAGCACACCGAAGCGGGGTACCGGTCGCTCTCCTTCCCGTTTCCCGAGCTTCCCTTTCCACCGGCAGTGATGGAGCAGCACTGGGGGCTGGAGGAATTGGGCGCCTATCTGCGGACCTGGTCGTCGGTGATGCGGTTCACTGAGAAGCTCGGCACCGATCCGGTGGGCCCGCTCCTGCGGGAGCTGTCGTCGTTATGGGGGCCGGCGGAGAGGAAATGGCGCGTCGAATGGCCCCTGGCAGGACGGCTTGGACGCCTTCCGACTTCATGATCCGGAACCATCGAAGCGGCAGGAGCCGGTCCATTCCGGCCCCCGCCCCTTCTGAGGTTGCGGCGCACCGAGCCTATTCCTCGTCGTCCTTGTCGTTCTTTGACTTCGTGTCCACCACGACCTGCTTCATGATCACGGGGCCCGTCGCCTTTTCCATCTTCATGTTGTGCTTCGGGCAGAAGTAGGGGCCGCTGTTCTCCTCCCCCTTCTTGAGCGTCAGGGTGGCGTCACCCTCGGGGCACTCCAGCATCTGCGCAGCTTGGTCATGAATCCGGATCACCTTGATGCCCGGAAGAGAGTCGCCATCCGCGGAGCTGACCCAGGACATGCCGGGATGCAGCGCATCCACTATCACCTGGTGGTCGGCGCCGCTCTCGCCGTCTGAGAACACGAACATTCCCTTCCCGGACTCATCTCCATCCTGAATCACGATCCGGTCGGCTTCATTGCCGCTCTTACCGGACTTGTTCAGGACTACCACCTGGGCCTTCCCGGCACCGTCCAGGGTCATGGCATAGCAGCTGTCCTTTCCCAGGGTGCACTTGATGGTCTTCTTCTCTCCATCGCGCTCACCGTAGGTGATGGTGACCACATCCCCCTTGCGGGTTGCGCTGACGGAGCTGTCGCCCTTGCCGAGGTTTCTGGTCTCGCCGTCCTTCATCTCGGAGAGATCCACCTTCTGGATCTTCTGCGTCGACTTGTCCGTGGTCGTTCCGGCCACCAGCACCGACAACGACAGCGCGGCAGCTCCCAGGGTAAGACCCAAGGCTTTGTGCATGCTCCTATCCTCCCTACGTGGAAATCGGGACCGGATTCACAGCGGGCCGCCGGATGATTCGCCCCGCAGGCCCGGGGGGGGTAAGAAGAGGCGGTCGGTCCTGGTCCGCCCTTCTCGCGTCGGGGATCGCCCCGGCACGGGAGCTCCCTATTGCAGGAGACGTACCAGCCCGAGATGCGGTATTCGAGCGCTCCTGAGGGGTCGCGAAGGGGATCGAAGAACGGAGGTATCCTGTTGCTACCCCATTTGAGGTAGTCCGACCTGATTTGCGGTGACGGTGGCCGCGGCGTGGGAGAGCCAGAGGCTCAAACGGCCCGATCGTCCTGCGATGCGTCGGACAGCTCAGGGCCGACACCCCCGCTCCCCTCCAGCCCGACCTCCTTGCGCTCGATGCCGAACTTCTGGATGCGGTACTGCAGAGTTTTGTAGGAAATCCCCAGCAGGCGGGCGGCAGGACCCAGGCTGCCGCGGCTGCGCCGAAGCGCCTGGACCATCAGATGCCTTTCCAGCTCCGGGAGGCGCACTCCCGCCGGAGGAAGATCGAACGCTCCGCCGGCCCCGGCAACGGCCTCCGGCCCCTTGCGCAGATCGGGTGGCAGGTCCGCCGAGGTCAGCCGGGGTCCCCGGGCCAGCAGCACCATCCGCTCGATGCAATTCTCCAGCTCCCTCACGTTGCCGAGCCAGGGGTGCGTTTGGAGCCGATCCATGACCTCCGGTGAGATGGTTAGACCCTCGCGCTCGAAACGTGCGGCCGCCGAGGTCACGAAATGGTGGACCAGCAGAGGCAAATCCTCGATGCGCTCCCGCAGCGGAGGCAAGGTCACGGGGACCACGTTGAGCCGGTAGAACAGATCCTCGCGGAAGGTCTTCCGCCGGATCGCCTCCTCCAGATTCTCTCCCGTGGCGGCCAGAATCCGGACGTCCACCGGCGTCGCCGTGGTGGAGCCCAGACGCTGTATCTCCTTCTCCTGAAGGGCGCGCAGCAGCTTGGCCTGAAGGTCGATGCGCATGGCGCCAATCTCATCCAGGAAGAGCGTCCCGTTGGCTGCCTGCTCGAACCGGCCCGCATGCGTGCGCGTCGCTCCGGTGAACGCGCCTCGCTCGTGCCCGAAGAACTCACTCTCGAGGAGCGTCTCGGGGACCGCAGCACAATTCAGGGCCACGAAGGGTCCCGAGGCGCGCCGGCTCCGGGCGTGGATGGCACGCGCCACCAGCTCCTTGCCGGTGCCGCTCTCGCCGCGGATCAGGATGGGAACGTCGGTCCGCGCGACCCGCTCGATGAGCGAGAAGACTTCCTGCATCGGCTCGGAAGTGCCGATGATATTGCCCAGGCGGTAGCGCTCCTTGAGGGCTCCGCGCAAGGCAGCCACTTCTTCCTCGAGGCGGCGGTGCCGAAGCGCCTTCTCCAGGACCAGCAACAGCTCCTCGCGCTCGAAGGGCTTGGTCAGGTAGTCGGCGGCTCCTTTCTTCATGGCGGCTACCGCTTCCGAAACGGAGCCAAAGGCGGTCATGAGCACCACGGGCAGCTCTATCTGGAGGCCTTGAACCTGTTCCAGGAGCGCCAGCCCGTCGAGCCCGGGCATCTTTTGATCGGTGAGCACCAGGTCGAAGGGAGCCCGCCCGAGAGCCGCCAGGGCCTCGTCTGCAGTGGCGGCGGTCTCCACGCGGTAGCCCGCTCTTTCCAGAATGCTGGTGAGCATCTCCCGCTGGTGGGCCTCGTCATCCACGACCAACAATCGCGCGTTCGTGGAACCGGAGCTTTCCACTTTCATGAGGCAGCCTCCGCCGCTTGAGAGCGTGAAGGGAAGGCCATCAGCACCTGCGTCCCTTCTCCGGGCCGGCTGCTCAGCGACACTCTGCCCCCGTGGTCCTCCACGACGACCTGGTGGACCATGGCCAGACCAAGGCCATGACCCTCCTCCCGGGTCGTATAGGAGAAATCAAAAACCCTTTCCTGCTCCTGACTGGGGATCCCCTCTCCGGTATCGGCTACTTCGAGTCGGGCCTCCCCCTCCACCTGACGAGCCGACAGGGTGAGGGTTCCCCCCTGCGGCATCGCCTGGAAGCTGTTCAGCACGAGATTCAGGATGGACGAGCCAATCGCCTCCCGGTCCCCCTCCACCACGACCGGAGGCCCGTCGCTGGCCACCAGCACGCGAACCCCTCGACGCTGCGCCTCCTTCTCCACCAGCTGGGCCGTCTCCCTGGCCAGGTGTGCCAGATCCACCTGGACATGCGCTGCACGGTCGCTGCGCGCGAAGCGCAGGAAGTTCTCGATCAATCGATCGAGTCTGCGGATCTCGTCCCTGATGATCGCCACGGACCGATCGAAATCGCGCCCACGCTCCGGCTCGGCAGGGCGCGCCGTTTCCTGGAGGTTCTGCAGAGTCAATCCAATGGAGTGCAGCGGGTTTCGCACATCGTGCGCGACCCCCGCGGCCATCCTCCCGAGTGCAGAGAGCTTCTCCCGGCGGCGCATCTCCGCCTCACGCTGCTTGCTGGCTCTCAAGCGATCCGCCATCTCGTTGAAGGCTCGTCCCAGGCGGCCCACTTCATCGCTGCCGGCGGCCTCCACCCGCACGTCCAGATCGCCTTCCGCCAGGCGGCGGATGCCCGCGTCCAGTCGCCTCACCGGTCGGGTGAAGCGGGCGGCGAGGCCGGCCGAGAGCAGCGTGCCCAGCGCGAAGATGCCCAAGAACAGAAAAAGGGTCCGCTCGCGAAAGCCGGCGAAGAGATCATGAAACTCCCGGGTCGGAATCGGCAGGACGATTTCCTGCCGGTCGCTTTTCAATGCGCTCCCTGTCTCAGGCAACTTTGGCGATCCAGCCGCGGGAGCTTTGTCGCTACCGGCAGGGTTCGCGGAATCCGAGGCATCCGTGACCCAGGTGATGGTTCCGGGGTCTTTGCCGTCGACTTTGGTGGTCTCCTGGACCCGCCAGGTGGGAATGCGCAAGACCGTGTCTCCCGCCGCATCCGACTCGGCGCTCACTTCCTCCACGCGGACCACGACCATCCTATTGGGGCCGGGCGCCGTCGTCCCTTCCATGGCACCGGCAGGCTCGTGGGGATTCAGGTGGAGGATCGCCAGGTGATCCGCCGGGTTCGGGAGTGCCGCATCGGGCAGGTCGTGGGTGATGATCTTGTATCGGAATCCTATCTTCGACCCACCCGATCCCGACTTCGGCGCGGGCGCGGCGACGATTTTCATTCCCGCTGAAAGGGTGTGCCGCTCGAAGGTCTGAAGCGTGGCCTTCCCGACCGCCGAAACGGTCCGCGTCACCTCACCCATCACTTCGGCCTGGTAGGAGTTCATCACCAGGGCGAAGGCGGCGAGCGAGAGCAGCAGCACCAGGCTCATCAGTCCAACCAGCCTAACAGTCATGGTTCACTCCTTGCCTGGCTTCGGCCCGGATCACCCTTGGAGGAGTCGGCCCGCTACCGAGCCTGTTCGACCCCCGGTGCCGGTCTCTTCCTCCTGCGGGAGGCGGAGTACTGCAACTCGCATGCCGATCCGCAAGAAAAGTCGAATGAATCCCAGATGAGGACGCTCTTGGCGACTTGTATGTTACCCTCCCGTGCATCACCGAGCCAGCCCCCTGCAGGAGGAACGACCGATGGGTCAGTCGGAATGGGTCGACCTGGGCGCCGTGGAGGAGCTGCGAGGGGTACTACTCAAAATCTGCCCGGGCCTGCACCTGGCCCTGTTCCATCACGCAGATGGATCCCTCCGACCAACTCGACCAGGTTTATGAGGCGTTCGTCCACTGGGCCGACATCCTCCTGGTGGCGACGCCGATCCGCTGGGGGGGCGCCAGCAGCCTTTATTACAAGATGGTGGAGCGGATGAACTGCGTGCAGAACCAAGTGACGATCGCCAACCGCGTCCTGCTCAAGAACAAGGTGGCGGCGTTCATCATCATCGGCGGACAGGACAACATCCAGGGAGTGGCGGGCCAGATGCTCGGGTTCTTCGCCGAGGTGGGATGCGTCTTCCCGCAGTTCCCCTATATCGCCCACTCTCGAGGCTGGGCGGCGGAGGACATGGAGCGCAACGTGGCCTACGTGAAGGAGAGCACCGAGCTGCATCAGGGTGCGCGGGCTCTGGTGGATCGGGCGGCTGAAATGGCCAAGACACTGCTGCACACCCACGTCAGCTCGGCGAAAGTGGAGCGGGCCGGCCGCAAGGCATTCGGCGGCCCTCATGAAGCACTCTCCGATGAATCCTGACGTCATTCGCCCGATGAATCCGCCGGCTTGACAGGGCGCGTGCATTGGGCCTAGTTTGATGGGCATGCCGATACCCACCGAGCCCATTGGAAGCATTCCCCGATCCAGGGAGCTGATTCAGGGAATGCAGGATTTCGCCGCCGGGCGCATCGTCCAGGGCGCGATGGACCAGCTTGTCGACCGCGCGCTCGAGGATACCATCCGGCAATTCGAGGCCACCGGGTCCCCGGTAATCACCGACGGTGAGCAAACCAAACCCAGCTTCGCCACCTACCCGATCCATGGCCTTGAGAACCTCGCCCCCAATGGCGTGATCATCCAGTTCGCCGATGGTCACATCCGGCAGCTGCCCCGCCTCGCCACCGGTCCGTTCCGCTACCGGACCTATGCCGACGCCTACCTGACACGCGCCAAGAAGTTTGCGCGGGTTCCCTTGAAGCAGGCGGTCATCTCCGCCTCGGCCTTGAGCCTGCTCTATCCCCAGGAGGGTATTCCCGGCTATTCGCAAGCGGACTTCCTGAGGGACCTCGTCTCGGAGGCGGAAAGCGACATCCGGCGGTGCCTCGAGCAGGGGGTCCACGCGGTCCAGATCGATTTCACCGAAGGGCGCCTCGCCGTGAAGCTCGATCCGACCAAGAACCTACTGCACCACTTCATTGCCCTCAACAACCGGGTGCTGGACCGGTTCAGCGAAGAGGACCGCAGGAGAATCGGGGTCCACACTTGCTCTGGCGGCGACCAGGACTCCACCCACAGCGCCGACGTGGATTATGCGGAACTGCTCCCCAGTCTCTTCGATCTGAAGGTGGGGAGCTTTTATCTGCAGCTGGCCAGTGAATGGGACCGGCGCCGCGTCCTGGGAATCATTCGCAAGCATTCCCTCCCCGATCACAGGATCTTCGTCGGCGTGACGGATCCCATCAGCACCCGTGTGGAGACCCCGGAAGAGGTACGCGACCGGGTGTTGGAG
>Ga0137425_1000409_pt1 | contig 10738 bp, 13 predicted proteins | sample EasRivERMZT640_2_FD_102318 | JGI IMG/M metagenome (GOLD analysis project Ga0137425, IMG submission 102318) | Soil microbial communities from meander-bound floodplain in the East River, Colorado, USA - East River MetaG ERMZT640_2 | ecosystem: Environmental > Terrestrial > Soil > Floodplain ...
CAAGTCGCGGTGATGGAGTGGCGGGACGCGGAGAAGAATCCGCACATGCCGCGGGCTGATCTGTCTGAGTTTCGGCAGTGCGTGCGGCTGACGGCCGATTCCCTATTCGACGAATTTCAACTGAGGCTGTAGTCCCGAGGTCATTTGTCATGGTCGCAACCACGGCGGCAACCGCCCCAAAAATCGAAATCCACGGCGAGCGAATGTCGGTCCACTTCACCGACTTCTCTGCCGCCAGCTATCCGACCTTCCTGCGGGTGAAAAAACTGGAAGGAGACATGCTCGAAAACCTGTTGATTAAACAGGAGAAGCATGAAGCGGCAATTGCGGAAATGGAGTGGCAGTATATCGAGGCGCAGAAGAGGTTGAGGTTAGCGGCATGAATCGAACCTGCAAAAACTGCGGCAGTCCGTTTGAGGCGAGCGGCAAGGGCTCGGCTCAAAAACAATTCTGCTGCGCACGATGCAAGTGGACGTGGACCAATAAAAACCGAACGCTGAAACCGAACGTCCTGAAAACTTGCGAGGTCGCCTCGTCACAGAGCAAGGGGCCAGCGTCGTCATCGACACTGGCGGGATGCACGTCGGCCAGTACACTCGCTGGTTTATCGACTTCGCCGGTACGCTGTTCACGACGATCAAAAATCCGTTGCACCTAATCATCGACGAAGCCCATCACTTCATGCCGCAGGGGAAGGTTCCAGATCCCGACACTGGCAAGATGCTCCACGCCGGCAATCGGCTGATGAGCGGTGGACGATCACGCGGCATCCGGGGAATGCTGATCACCCAGCGGCCAGCAAAGCTGCACAAGGATTCGCTCACGTGCGCCGACACGCTGATTGCCATGCGAGTCATCGCTCCGCAGGATCGATCGGCAATCAAAGATTGGATCGACATACGGGGACGGCAGCCTTGGTTTTTACGAAGGAGATTGATTGTGGTCCGCAAGCCGGAAGGAATCGGGGAGTTTCAATCGCTGCTAGGAAAGCTGGCGCGAGTGCCAAAGAAAGAGCTAGACCAAGCCGTGCAAAAACGGCTGGCCAAAAAACGAGCGAAGAAGCGTAAGAAAAAGTCATAGGTCGCCACGATGAGTCAAGTAAGTAGTTACCATTCAAATATATCGAAAGGCCAAGGTCGTGTTAGACAGCAAAATCCAATCCCTGAAACGTCACTTCGGCGTTACGACCGCCTCCGACTGGTGCGGCGTCAAGCCGGAATGGATCTTGTCGCAGGACGGCATCGGGCCGGTCACTCTTGACTACATCCGTCTCTGCTTGGCCGCCCGCGGGCTCACCCTCAAAGACGATCGCACGCCCGAGTATTGGAAGCAACATTTGCAGTCGGCGAAGATTTCGCACGTCATGGGCAATGAGGAAGATTTCGACGCGGACGCCGACGGCATTGTCATCGACCGCGGCATTCTCTGCCCGTTCACCATCCTGGTCGATACCGCGGAGCAAGCCCCGTTCACTTTCCAGGGATTGCGAGCCGACGCCGATCAAGGCAACCGGCCGCTGATCGTCCCCGTCGAATATCGTGCCATTGGTCGGCACCCCGACAGCCTGGGGGACTACTCGATTGATTCCACCGTCGGCGGCGTCGGCCGCTGCCATGTCGAGCGGAAGTCGATGGAAGACGCTCATTCCACGATCCTGGGATTCAAAAAGGGCTCGGACGGCGGGCCGTCGCGGCGAGACAGGTTTGAGAAGGAGCTGGCGAACCTGGCCGAAATGGAAGCGGCGGCCGTGGTTGTCGAGTGCGACTTCCAAACGCTGATCGCACAAGCCCCAGTCTACGGCCAGCGGACCGCGGCACAGAACGCGAAGACACTGCACCGATCAGTGCTGGCGTATATGCAGGATTACCACACCGTCCCTTGGCTGTTTTGTGGGAGTAGAAGGATGGCGGAGAAGACGGTTTTCCAGTGGATCGAACGGTGGTTCAGGAAACAAGTCGAGGAGCGGAAGGAAGTGGAGCGGGAGCAGAAAAAGCGAATCGAAAATCTGCGGCAAGCCGAATTAGAAGCCGCCACGTTATAGGCCAATCCCGAAAGGAATCTGACCATGTTGACGCTTGAAATGCCCAACGACTTGTCGTCGCCGTCCATCCCATTCACCCCCTCACCAGACGCCGACGCCGCGGCCGATCTGCTCGACACGCCAACGCCTGCCGAATCGACGTCGGATGCAAGCGAGGATTATCTGCCAGGGGTGGATGGCAGTGGCGGTCCAGAAAATTCTAACGGCCACGCCGCAACCCTCGCCAAGCACGACTACTGGCTCGTCTTCCCGAGGCCGATCTACCACGAGCTGATTGCGATGGGGGTAGAAATCCAATCGCAATCGAAGGCCAGCGACACTCACGACCGCATCTACTGCCGCTGCACTGACGAAGTGAAGTCGGCTGTCGAGTCGCGATTCGCGGCGGAATTGAAATGGGAAGAATCTGCCAAGGATGGGCCGCTATCGACCGCTGGTCAGCTTGAGCCACTCTGCGAGCAACCCGACTGCGAAGATTCCAAGACGATTGTCGTCGGACAAGCTGGCGTTCCCGCCGCAGAATCCACGCCAATGATTGTCGATCCCAATCAACCGCCAAAGTCAGAGAACCGCCCATCGATCGCCGACAAGCTTCGCTCCTCCGAATCGCGACTCCTGGAATGTTCGCTGGAAATCTACGAATGCGAGTTGAAGGTCGAGTCGGCCAAGGACAGGTTGAGGCTGCTCCGCGAAGTCATGGCGGAGCAAGCCGCCGAAGTCCAGCGGCTGCGGTCCGGCATCGACGATTATGCGACCGGCGACGACGAAGATGACGAAGATGAAATCGACACCGAATTGACACCGCCGGGGGCCGATACGGATGCAGCGAAAGCAGCTACGGGACCGGACTCGCCCCCGGCGGCTGTCGATTCAGCCACGGCCGCAACCGTCGATCCTTCCACCTGGCGGACCATCCCAACAATCCGCGTCTGCAACGAGCCCGATTCGATCAAGGGCCTGGGTGCCGGCAAGCTGGCCACGGTGGTCGAGAAGTATCCGGCCCTGGGCGACCTGGAAGACGCCAGAGTCGCGGCCGGGACAAGTGGGCTGCACTCCGTCTTGCCGAACGGATGCGGGAAGGGGATTGGCGAGGCGCTCACCGATCGGATCATCCACTGGCTGACGAAGACGCGGGATGCGGCGGTGTTCGCAGAGTTGACGGGAGTACCGCCAGCGGAAGTGTCACCGGCTGCGGCCGTTCATGTTGCCACGGCAGCGGAAATCGTCTCCGATCCGCCAGCGGAGAAGCCGAAGAAAGCCCGCAAGACGAAGGGCAGCGGAGCGACGGCACAGAAGGAACTGCCAAGAGTGGCGGAACCTGTCACCGCCCCTGCCGCTGCTGCCCACACTGCTGCCGCCTCCACCACTACCATCACCCCCATCCCCACCAGCGAATACATGACCTCGGCCCAGTGGAGTTGCCTGACCGACCCCCAGCAGCAAGCAGCGATCACCGCCCGCGCCGCCACGATCAACACCGGCAAGCCGAACTGTCTCGACCCCAAGCACGCATCCAGCAAGTTTTGGGAGTCGGGATACGAAGCGAATGGGCGAATGGTCGAAGGCGAGCCGCTGAAGATGATCGATCTGCCCTACGTGCCGGGGCCGGAAGCGGATGACTGGTTGCGGGGCTGGCTGTCGAAGGATGCGATCAACAATTACGAAGGGAAGGGGGCCAAGGAGAAGGCGGAGAAAGTGGAGAAAGCGAAGGAGCCTGCCGCGACTCCAACCAAGTCGCCGCAACCGCAGCAATCACAACCACAGCCAGCCCTGACGTCACTCGACGATCTGTTGTAGACGGCCTGCCGCGTTCCTCTTGCCCGACCGCTCGCAAGGAAGCCCGTCGATGGATCGATATGACAAGGATCTGGTGAAGCAATACGCCAGCGGGCGGTGGGGGGAGACTTTATCCACGCTGGCGGGGATTGACCGCGACTTGATGGACCCAAAGAGACACTTCCCCTGCCCGAAGTGCGGCGGCACGGATCGCTTTCGAGTGTTCGATGACTTTGAAGAAACTGGCGGATGCCTATGCAACAAGTGCGGTAAGTTCGCCAACGGCTTCGATACCCTGATGTGGATGAAGGGGCTCAAATTTTATGACGCCGTGGTCGCCGTCGCCGTTCACATAGGCGTCAAACCTGACAACCACAAGCAGAACGGAAAGGCGAGCCACAAGCCAGCGGCGGACCCAGCGGAACATTTGGAGTTTCATCCGTGGAACGAGCTATCAGCGTCCTACTGGTGCCAAAAGAAACCGCCGATCATCCCCGCGGCAATCCTCACCTGCGGCGGACGGCTGGCCAAGTACCGCAAGCGATTCCACGTTGTCGCCCTGCCGATCTGGGGAGAGAAGCTGACCGCCAGCGGGCCGATCGGCTGGACGCTCTACAACCGCTGCCAGCCAACGCTCCCATCATTCTCTTGGAACAAGGCCGCGAACAAGTGGGACGTCACCGAAGAAAAAATCCTCACCACCTACGGCAGCAAGTCGGGATTGATCGGCCCGGTCGATCAGCTCGCCGCGGCAACGCACGTGTGGAAGCTGGAGGGGCCGTCCGACCTGCTTTCGTTTTATTCACTGGCCGGCATTCCGCCCGGTGTTGTGGCGGTCACGAACAGCAGTGGAGCCGGAGAGAAGCCGCAGCCGTGGATGATCGAGCTGCTGGCCGGGAAGACGGTTTACGTGCTGCATGATGCGGATGATCCCGGGCAATCAGGGGCCCTTGGAAAGACGGATGCTCGCGGCACGCATCGCCATGGCTGGCTGGAATGTGTTTCTGCCTTGGCCAGTGAAACCAATCACGTCCGGTTGCCGTATGACGTTGTGCCCGATCACGGGAAGGATCTTCGTGACTTTCTAAATGAACAGGAGCAATGCCATGCGTGTAAAAGTGCGGGTTGAGGAAATCGAGCTTGATGGTGACGATTCAGAGTATCCCGTTCCGAGTGTCGAAGTCACCTGTACGAGATGTAAGCACTCGGTTCAGGTTTTCGGAACAAGCGAAGCGAGCATCAAACGCGGCTGTTTAATGCTTCGCGAGGAATGCCCCGAAGGCGAAAGCAATTTTTACGCTGACTGAACAGGCGGTCGGGAATGGAATCTCAGGTTACTGGCGAAGCTTCAAACGGAGTCCTTCGCTATGAAATCATGCTCTCCCTGGCCCGAACCAAATTCGAGCCGGCCGCGGTCGCGTCGTCGCCGTCCGGCAGCAACGTCGCCCCATCATCCGAAAAACTGCCGCATATCGTCACGAACTTCATGCTGGATTCGGACGGCAAATCAGAAACGCCAATGACGATGCGGCAAATCATCACCAGCATCAACAGCAAGACCGACGGCTGGCCGCGGCGAGTCGGCAACACCCTCTTCGTTCACGATGAAAGCGGAGTCCACTGGCTTGAAAACACCGCCGCATTGTTCGGCTGGCTGGCGGCGAAAACCGGCATCGTCGAATGGAGCGATGCAATCGGATGCGTCACGAAAGGCGAGCTGTTCCAGGAGCTAATGCGGACGGTCCGCTCCTACATCGCCGTGGAAGAGTTGCCGCACTTCCCGCCGCTTCCCGGCCATTACTACGCCTGCGAAGACGTGGAAGCTGGCGATGATGAGGCCCTGACGGAACTGATCGATAAATTCGCCCCTGCCACAGAGCACGACCGGATGTTGATCCTGGCGATGTTCTCTACCCCGTTCTGGGGCGGGAAGGCAGGGAGCCGGCCGGCATTCCTCATCACCAGCGACTCGGGCCGCGGTGTCGGCAAATCCAAGATCACCGATATGCTCTCGCTTCTCACCGGCGGCCACATCGAACTGTCGGCCGGCGAAGAGGCATCGCGAATGCGATCGCGACTGCTGTCCCCTGAGGGCCTAAAAAAGCGACTGGCCCGTCTCGACAACGTGAAGTCGCTCAAGTTCTCTTGGGCCGAGCTCGAATCGATCATCACCTCTCCGCTCATCAGTGGCCATCGCCTGCACCAGGGGGAGGCCGGGCGCCCGAACAACCTGACCTGGCTGATCACGCTCAATGGCGCCAGCCTGTCAACCGACATGGCCCAGCGGGTCATCATCATTAAGGTCCGCCGCCCACAGCGGATCGGATGCTGGGAGTCCGACGTCATTGAGCTGATCGAAACTCGCCGTACCGAGATCATCGCCGGCATCCGCTCGTTCCTTGAGTCCGAGCCCCAGCCAATTCCCTCTCACTCCCGCTGGGCATCCTGGGAGGACCAGATCCTCGCCCGGCTCTCTGACCCCTGGGACATTCAGAAGCTGGTGCTGGAGCGGGGCGATTCCGCCAATGAGGAGTTGCAGGAGATCGAGATCATTGAGGAGTTCTTTCGCGAACGGCTGGAGGACCTGGGATACAACGACTTCCACCGCATCCACATTCCTTCAAAAACAGCCGGCCATTGGTTCAATGAGGCGACAGGCGCCAAGAGGGAAATCGTGGCAGCTTGCAAAATGCTGACGCAATATTGCACTGAGGGCAACACGACAAGGCTTTCGATCAACCCGTCCAGAAATTACGGACGAGGATTTTTTTTCACTGGCGAAAATTTTGCTGAACCAGCGACAGCAAAATATGACCTTCCAGAAAAAATTAAACAGAAACGCGACGGTGACGGCAAAAACTAGAATCGCTACTGGGACAAGTAGGACGGGAGCGACTTCTCCCGTCCCAGTCACCGTCCCAGTGAAAGATTGTTATGTACCAACGACTTACGATCTAACTGGGACGGGAGGACACTATTTTTACAAGAACAAGAATGTGTGTATACACGCACCGTACAGGAGAGTGACGCATGGGAATACTCGGACAGATACGAAGCACTGCGACCAGCGCCCCAGAGAATACCTTGGTTGAGGAAATTTGCCGTCCTCCCGTCCCAGTTGCGTCGCAAGTCCTTTCAGGAAAAGAAACTTTCGCTGGGACGGACGCTGGGACGGCTGGGACGGGAGCCTGTCAACCAGAAAACCAGGTCGATTCGACGACGAAATTTTCTGAGAATGAAAAATTTCCAGACGGCGAAAAATTTTCAACACCTTCCACTCCGCTGGTTGAACCCTCCCCCTGCCCCACCTGCGGCTCGCCCGGCTTCTGGCACTCGGTCTACGGCGGCGATCTGAAGTGCCTCGCCTGCGATCCGCCCCCTGGAAGAGCCCTCATCCGCCGGCGGCTGCTGATCGTCAGCGAGCCGGTCGATCCTCGCCACCCTGGCGGACCGTGGCGCCGCGTGCTCGAGCCATGGGAGTGGCACTTCGGGGATTTGAATCGCGGCGGGAGCGGCGAAGAAATCACGACGATCGTTGACGACACTGGCTTGGGAGATCCGCAGACGGTTGCCGTCATCGCCTGGCGGTATGATCGATTGGGTACTCATATACTTGGCTCAGAACGACTTACGACAATTCCGAAAATCTTGCCCGAATTTGTGGCAAGGTAGTTGATTCAGAGGCGAATACACTATAGACTGATACACGTTGGCCGCATGTTGCGGACGACAACTGACCGCCGGCAGCCTCCGGCGGAGCGAAAAAAGGAAAAACATAATGATCAGCGCGAACACAATCCTGGAAGCCGAAGCGAAGGCCAGTAAACATCCGTCGATGCACGGATTCGCGAACTCCTACGACGTGACGGTGTATGCACGGCCTGACTACGGCTACCTGACGCCGGCAGAGGCCGCGCAGGCCAAGGTCGCGGTGCAGGCAGCATTGGCTGGCGCTGGCTATGTATGGTGCGCTGAGCGCAAGCGATTTGAGCGAGGCCAATTTTACGCGACGGCCCGCGTAAGCAAGATGTCCGGCTGCGTGATCGTGCATTGCGGAGACGGCGCGGAAGCGCTCGCCACCGGCGAAGCTGGCTACCTGACAACCGCTGACAGGCCGACAGTTGACTAGTCCGATTCCTCCCCGGCCTCGTCCTCCCGCAAGGGCGACGGGCGTAGCGTCAGGCAGCCGGCGGCCACAAACCGCCGGCATAATCGCCAGCACCAAACGACCGGATGTGTCCGGCGGACCGGGCCGCTTTTTTTCGCGAGAGCCAACATGACCGACACCCCGAAAACGCTGATTGAGGCCGTCGAATACTTGGCACTGATATACAAAGCTCACTAATGAACGGATAACCACAACCAAACATGACCGCCGCTCATTTTTTCTTGCGCTTCGCCTTGATCCTGGCCTTCTTGTCGGCCGCAACCTTCGCGTCTACCTCCGTCTTGGGCACTCGCACCAGCCGGCGCGTCAATGCATCGAACGCATCCCAGCCCTTCGGTTTTGCAGGCATCCGTGTCGCTCCGTGGTTAGGTCAGCCCCATGAACCCGGCATCGTTCTGCGCCGTCAGCAGCCGGTAGGTCAGCCGCTTGCCGACGATCATGTACATCAGCGCGGCGAACCGATCAGCGTCCCCGCCGTCGCGCTCGTTAAAGCGAAAGACTTGCTCCGCGACGTAGCGAAACAGGTGGAACGGAGCGACGGCAACATAGGTGCCTCGCAGTCCGCGTTTCAGCAGCGACCAGAAATTCTCCAGCCCGTTCGTGTGGACGTTGCCGCGAGCGTAGGCGATGGAGTGGTCTATCGCCCGGTGAATCTGAGTGTTTTGCAACTCGGCATAAGCGCGGGCCGCGTCGGTGAACACTTCCGCGCCGAAGCGAACGTTTCGCCGGACTGCCGGCACAAGCCGCTCGGCGTCATCGGTGCCGACGACTTCGGCGCGGACCTGGCTGACTGCCTCGCCGCTGGCCCGCTGCAAGACGCCGTGGATGATGGCCTTTCCCACGGCTCCGCGACCCTTGATCCGCCGTTCACGCTTGGCGGCGTGCATATTCCTGGCTTCGCCGCCGACGTAGGTTGTGTCGGCTTCCGTCGGCCCGCTGAATCGCTGATTGTCGTCGGCGAACGAGCCGCACTCCATCGCCTTGCGAACCCGATGGAGCATGAACCATGCCGTTTTTTGCGTGACGCCGATGGCGCGGCCCAACTCGTGGCTGCTGATGCCATTTTTGCAATTGGCGACGGCCCACACGGCGACGAACCACTTGTCGAGAGAGATTTTGCTGTCCTCAAAAATCGTCCCGACGGTGTGCGAAAATTGCTTGCGGCAGTCTTTGCAGCGCATCATGTGGCGCGTCTCAATTTGGCCGATGCGGTCGCCAGTCGCGCCGCACGATGGGCAGGTGATTTGTCCATCCGGCCACTTGATCTGCCGCATGTAGCGTCGGCAGAGGTCGAGGTCCGCGAAGTATCGCACGGCTTGCAACAGCGTGCGGGGCATATCGTCGGGGAGAATTTCGTCGGTCATTTTGCGTCGTCCTGTAAGTCTCGCCACATTGTCGCGCGTGACATTCGCTTGGCCGCGCGAAGTATCTCCGACTGCTTGTACCCGGCATTTATGGCGGCCCGAATCATCAGCCGCCTCAGCGCCGTTTCTCGCGGACGAATCTCACCGGCCTTGACTTTGCCGCGCTTGCCGCCCAGCCCCATCGCGCAGCCACATGAGGCGACCTGGCCTGATTTCAGGTTAGTCGCGCTCGCGTGCGAAAATTGGCCGCAATCGCAGAGGCATGACCATACTGCATTTTTTCCCCGGCCGTCGCTACCGACTTGCTCCCTCACGAGCAGCCGGCCAAATCTCTGGCCGGCTAGGTTTTCAGCGCGTCGTCCCATTGCCCTACCACCTATAGTGCAGGCCGTTGGTCGCCACGTAATCGCCGCACTCCTCTTGCTTGCCGTCGATGATTTCGGCGGCGATTTCCTCGGCGATGTTGGCCGGCAGATCGTTGGCGTCAATGGTCCGCCAATTGTGCCCGACGCCGCTGTTGTCGTGCTGGATCGTCTTTCCGCAGATCGTGGTTTCGTTCGTCGCGTTCATCGTTTTTCCCTTTCGCATTTGGTTTCGACTCACCACGTTGGTGAGTCATGTACTAATCATAGTGGTATTCGGCGGTGAGTCAACTACCTTGCAGCTATTTGGCAAAGAATTTCCGGATTTTTCGTAAAGTGTTACCCGCTGGTGAGTTATGTATGTCAGTACCGAATACTTCGCCGATCCGAAGGTCTGCTTTGAGGCGATGCTGCCGGTCAAATGGCCGGACGGCAAGCCAACGTGCCCCAAGTGTGGGCACGGCGAAGTCTACGTGATTCGCACGCGGGCCATGCTCCAGTGCAAAAGCCCGACCTGCAAAAAACAGTTCAGCGTGAAGGTCGGGACCATTTTTGAGGACTCGCCGCTCCCGCTGCAAAAGTGGTTCGTCGCGGTGTGGGCGATTGCGAATGCCAAAAATGGAATCAGCAGCTACGAGCTGGGCCGCGCGCTCGGCGTCACTCAAAAGACGGCTTGGTTCATGCTGCACCGCATCCGCGCCGCGATGAAAACGCGGACCTTCAGCAAACTCAGCGGTGAAGTCGAGAGCGACGAAACATTCATCGGCGGCAAGGCCGCGAACATGCACAAGCGCCGGCGAGAGCGTGTCATCACCGGGCGCGGCGGCATCGGCAAGGCAATTGTGCAAGGGCTGATTCAGCGGACTGTTGACGACAACGTGAGCCAGGTTCGCGCTGTCGTGGTCAAGGCGACTGATGAGGAGTCGCTGCAAGCCAACGTGATGCGGCACGTCGAGCCGGACGCGCATCTCTACACCGACGCCGCGCCGGCCTACGCATCGCTGGCCAGCCGCTACTATCACGCGGC
>Ga0137425_1000411_pt1 | contig 10635 bp, 18 predicted proteins | sample EasRivERMZT640_2_FD_102318 | JGI IMG/M metagenome (GOLD analysis project Ga0137425, IMG submission 102318) | Soil microbial communities from meander-bound floodplain in the East River, Colorado, USA - East River MetaG ERMZT640_2 | ecosystem: Environmental > Terrestrial > Soil > Floodplain ...
TGCAACGTCCTCCTCGGACGGGTGGACGAGCGGGACTACATCATTCGTGACTGAACCGGAGAACCTCAAAAGTGTCACCCATGTTCCCGGTTTATTCTGTTACCTATGTTCCCGGTTGCTCACAATGTTGCGGGTAGTGGCGCTCCCAGTTTCTGGGAGCGCTGAGAATCTGGTTCCTAGCTTGGGAGAGCACGTTGAAAGGAATCCCTCTGGGTGTCGAAACCCATACCGAGTGGGTGTATAGGCCTGCCAGGCTGCCCCATAAGAGTTTGGGGGAACACCGGAGCGCTACCCGGGGAGCAATCGCAGCCAAAGTGACAGGGGGCGCTGAACGTGCCCGGGGGTTGAACGGAGTTGTCGTAACGGTGCTGCACAACATGCGCATTAAGCTGACGGCGTGCGGCACGCTCACGCACGGCAAGAAGCGCCGACGCTCGCACGCCGCAGCTTATCCGCAGCGTTGGGCAGACAAGGAGTCCCAGTGCGGACCGGACCTCCCGTTGACGTTGAGCAGTTGATGGTGCGCGGTCAGGTGCGCGGTGCCCTTGCAACTGTCGTCATTCTTGCCCTTGTCGGTGCAACATCCTGCACGACGAAGCCAGAGGTGACGAGATCGGAGCTGAACGACAGCACCATCGGTGCGCCTGCACGGCTCCGGTTCGAGACCGTGCGCTCCATCCTTGAGGACAGCAAGGGCAACTACTGGTTCGGAAGTTGGAACGAGGGCGTCGGCCGCTTCGACGGCAAGAGTCTCACCTATTTCACTGTGAAAGACGGCCTGAGCGACAACCAGATTAGGTCGATCCACGAGGATCGAAACGGAGTTGTTTGGTTCGAGGGAGGCTTCGGGATCAGCGGCTTCGACGGGGAGAGGATCATCACTCCCATCAACAGGAACTACACTTCCAAGGATGATTGGAAACTGGGGACTGGAGACTTGTGGTTCAAGGAGGATGGGGGGGTCGGGGCGACCGAGCTGGAAGCGCGGCCGGGTGTGTATCGGTACGACGGAAAGACCTTCACCTACTTAGCGTACCCTCTCCCCGAGGATCGTGCCAGTGTCAGTGCTTATGCGACCACGGGCGTTGCCAAGGGGAAAAGCGGGAGGCTTTGGTTCGCAACGTACGCCGCCGTGTTCGGGTACGACGGCAAGTCCTTCACGATCATTGACGACAAGAGCCTGGGATTCAACGAGGACACCGGTCGGCTTCACGTCCGTTCCATCCTCGAGGACAGCAAAGGAAACCTCTGGATCGGGAACAATGGGATTGGAGTCATCCTGCATGATGGACACGCCTTCACCCAATTCACCCAGGAGAAGGGGCTTGGCAAGGTGGGGCCGCACGGCGGGAGAACGACGCCTCAGCCTGGGGACGTGACGGATGGTTCCCCCACGCTGCATCGGGTGTTCTCGATCGGAGAAGACCGTGCTGGGAACATCTGGTTCGGCACCGTCGAGCATGGTGCCTGGCGATACGACGGCAAGTCATTGAGGAACTACACGGCCGAAGACGGGCTGACGAGCAAGGACATCATGTGTATCTACACGGATCGCCATGGCGATCTATGGTTGGCAGGGAATGGCGTGTTCAAGTTCAACGGAGCGTCGTTCGACCGGATTCACTGACACGGTCTGCAGCCGACGGGCTGGCAGGTCCTGATGCAGGATGCGCCTGATGAGTCTTCGATGTAGATTGCTGCCCAACCCGCCCTTACAGCCGTCCGGCCACAGACCGGCCGGCAGCTGAAGGGCCACGCGTTGGGCCGACAGGAAATGAGATTCGAAGTCGGTGCCGCACTTGCGGTCGGTGTTCTCCTTCCGGCTCTGGAAACAGTGCGCCGAGGCGTGGGCGAATGGGCGGTCGACTTCACGACCATGTTCGAGGACTACGTCGCCGGGGCCCTACTGTTGACGGGTGCTTGGGCGGTCCGTCGCGAGCGGAAGTGGGGACGCCTCTTCCTCGTCGTTGCCTGGTCCTACGTCACAGGCATGATGAGCAGCAGTGTCTGGTACCAGCTGGAGGAAACTGTGCGAGGTAGCGTCAGTGAGCCCCCTGTTGTGCTTGTGGTCAAAGGCAGTCTGTGGGGCGCTTGCGTTCTCGCGCTGATATCTGCGTTTCGGTTCATCATGCGGGATCGAGCTGCGTAATTGCTCTGTACGCGTGGAGGCGTTCCCAGTGCTCGGGAGCAACCGGGGGTCCCGCCCGCGGGTTATCGTGTGCGTTGGGCAGACAGAAGCATGACCTTGAACCTGATTTCATCTGAAGCGCTTTTTCTACCGCTGACTATGTGCTTGCTCACAGGATGTGCCACGACCACTGTCGAGCCTCCCCAGACCACTGTCGGCCAACAGTCGACGTCTCCGCAGAAGGTATACATCATCAAAGACGAGTCAGGCGGCGTGCCCCCGCCACCGTACAATGTTCCAGACCCTTCGCTTCAAGCCTCTCGGCGCGACGCTGTCCGCCGGTTAAATCTTCGAACTGCGAGGCTCGTCGTGATCCCGGGCTCCGTGAATTCTTCCGACGCTTATCGCCCGGAGGTCATGCTTTCATCTGCTCAGGCCGAGGAGCTAGCCAATATCCTTGATGACCCAGCGTCCTACTATGAGTATCAAGGTGTTATAGCCTGCGTGTGCGACCAGTTCCGGCTCAATGTTTCAACCGATTCTGAGCGATATACCTCCGTCTTCTGTTCTTGGTGCAGGCGCTTCTGGGTTAGCGACTCATCAGAGGAAGTTCATCGGCTCGATACGCCTCTTAGCAAGGAAGGCGCCGCGAAAATCGAAGCTTTTTTTCAAACCGTGCTGAAGGTCTCGCCGTGACCGGGCTGCCCAACTGCTGCTTGAAGCCGACGGCGTGCGGCAAGATCGCGGTACGGCAAAGCCCACTGGCGCCCGCACGCCGCGGCTTAACCATGCGTTAGCTGACGCGGTTCGGAGCTCGTCGTGCCGTTCGAGAAACTCGGCCGAATTGGCAATCTCGTGATCACCGCGGGCTTCAGCATCTTGGCAATGGCCTGGACGCTCGAGATGAGTCGTCGTTCGGTGGCCTTCGCCTTCTGGATCAATTGGGCGTTGATGGGGCTGGCGTTCGGGGTTTGGCTCGTGTTTCCAGCCCGATTCGGCCGGGCCTACTATCGGGTTCATGCGTTCGAGCGTTCCGGCCGTCTGTATGAGCACCTCGGCATTCGCCAATTCCAGCGCTTCCTCCGTCGGGTGGGATTCATGAACCCATGGCTACGTTATCGACCAGGACCCTCCGCGCGCACGATCCTTGTCACAGCAACCGAGGGCTCGGAGACCGCCCACCTCCTGATTTTCATCGTGCTTGCGACGGTGTCGATAGTCTTCGTGCGGCGGGGCTGGTGGGATACGGCGGGCTGGCTCTTGTTCTTCAACATCGTGCACAACGCCTATCCTGTCCTGTCGTTGCGGGCCGTGCGTGCGCGCGCCGAGCGGATCCGTGAGTCCTCTTCGAAGAACGGCGAATGGATTCGTCGCCGACGGTCCGGAGCTGCCAGCGAGACTCAAGCTGCCCAACCAGCCGCTGCAGCCGACAAGCGGCTTGGATAGTGAGTAGCAATCGAGCGAACGGGAACGCCGCTCGCGGCTGAGCGGCACGTTGGGCAGACTAGGAGCAATACGTGAACCGTGGCTTTTCAATAGCCTTTCGATCGATTGCGCTGCTTCTGGTGCTGCAGCAGTCCTCGGTGCCGACTGAGGGCGGTGGCGCGCCCGCATCGCCCCAGGTCCTGCTGTCGGCCGACTCGGCCTCAGTCCCGCTGGATGGAATCCTGTCACTGGAGGTGAGGCTCGTGAATGCAAATCAAGATGATGCCGATGTTGTGGTGTACCGCCGGATGTCAAGTGGCGTTGTGCTACAAGCGCGTACGCCTGACGGCAGTGTCGTTCGTCCGAAGGGATTCACTCATTATCACGAGCTCTGTCCGCCACCTCCCCCGAAGCAGACCGATTTCGTCAGTTTGGGGAAAGGCCAATTTCTTGGCCAAACGTATCGCGTCGACCTGGCTTACCTAGGTATCGATAGTCCGGGAAGTTATTCGATCGTGGCGTCATACTGGTTCGACATTGCGTCAGACGAGTCTGGGTGGCACTTGTCTCTCTCGCGCGAACCGGTCGAGTCCGTGCCAATTCGGCTGGTTGTATTGCCCAAAAAGGAGGAGTAATCGTCGTGGGGAGCTGCCCAACATGCACATGAAGCTGACGGCGTGCGGCACGCTTCACGCACGGCAAAACTCGCCGGCGCTCGCACGCCGCAGCTTAACCATGCGTTGGGCCGACATTCAAAGAAACAGGGTAAGGGAGTAGAATAGGCGCATGAGTATTGAAGAAATCGAGGCAGAGGCATTAAAGCTGGACCCGAAGGCACGGGCGCGTTTGGCCGAAAAGCTTCTCGAGAGTTTGGAGCAACTGTCGGAGGAAGAGAACGATCGGTTGTGGGCTGAGGAGGCCAGCCGTCGGGACGCCGATTTGGACGCTCAGGGGAACCGAGGGAAGCCCGCAGTCGATGCTCTCCGTGAAGCCAGGGCTAAGCTGAAGTAGATGGGTCCAGCCACCTTCCATCGGCTCGCAGATCGGGAATTGAGCGACACGGCCCTGTACTATGAGCTTGAAAGTGCCGGGCTCGGCATCGCGTTCCTGGGTGAGGTCGAGCGGTGCCTACGGTCCATATCGAAGCATCCCGAGGCGGCTCCAATCCTGTCCGACACAATTCGGCGTCGACTCCTTCGACGTTTCCCCTACGCGCTCCTCTACACAGTCAAACCAGACGGCATCAGGGTCCTCGCCGTCATGAATATGAAGCGTCGTCCAGCTTATTGGGTTGGTCGAGAATAACCGCAAGTGAGCGGCCCAACCCGCCCTTGAACCTGACGGTCGCAAAGAGCGCGCCCGCAGGTTAACGGCAATCGTTAGCCGCATGCGGGGGGGCTGGCGGGCGGTGGTACATGGGCGTAAGATTAGAGTCACATTTGCGGAGAATCCATCATGACAAAGGCCCTGGAGCAGGCATTTCGTGAGGCTTCCAAGTTGCCTGCGGTAGAACAGGATGCACTTGCGGAGGCCATCCGAACGGAAATTGCGGCTGAGGAGGACTGGGAGGAGTCGTTCAAGGACTCCCAGGATGTGCTGGAGGATCTGGCCGACGAAGCCCTAATGGAGCATCGGGCGAGCGCCACCCGACCGATCAGCTCGAAAAAGCGGTGACATCCCACACGACCGAACGCTTCCGGGCGGCCTTCGCGGAGCTGCCGGAAAGGGTTCAGCGCAGCTCCCGTCGAGCCTACCGTACATTCCTCAAGAACCCCAGTCATCCGAGCCTGCGTTTCAAGCAGGTGCATGCGACGCGGCCCATCTTCTCGACGCGGGTGGCGCTTGGCTATCGCGCCCTCTGTGTGCGTGAGGGAGAAGACTTCATCTGGTTCTGGATCGGGTCGCATGCGGAATATGACCGACTTCTTTCCCGGTTGCGCAGCGGCTAACCTCGGCTTGGAGCCGACGGCGGGAAAGCGGCCGCGGGGCCAATCTAACGCACGAGCTCGTGGCTCCAGGCGACTGCGGCCTCACCGAAAGCATCGCCACACTGGTAGGTTCTCAGATCTGGGGTCCGAGAGGAATATACAAGACGACCTTAATGACGTCAGTGGGAACTAATAAGATGGCCGGTCGACCCAGAAACTTTGTCTTGGTTGCCACGTGGTTAGGGATATACCTCTTCTTTTTCCTGCGTGTGAACGTGTACGTGCTCACAGGCTACATGGGTCGGATGGACAATCCTCCGCGGGTCTTCGTGGTAATCAAGATTGTGTTCCTGGCTCTCATCATATGGCTGCTGGTAGGCCTGGCTGAGTTACGTCCACACTTTATATGGATATCCGTTGCTATTTCTGCTTGGTCGGCCCTGACGCTCGCTTATGGGCTTGTGGTGCTCCACCTACCAGACGTAGCCGCACGTGGTAAAACGATGGTCGCAGTTGTGATGGTGCTGAACGCGGCAACCGCGTGGTACCTGGCTAGCCCAGAATTCAGGACACGGGCACTTCAATATCGGTCCGAGCGAGACCGAGCAAAAGCGGGGCGGTCTAGTCATGCTGCTGTGCAGACGTCGACAAGAAAGTGACAACGTCGTCTAACCTGCGCATTAAGCTGACGGCGTGCGGTACGTTCGCGCACGGTTGTGACCGCCGGCGCTCGCACGCCGCAGCTTATCCGCGGCGTTAGGCTTCGGGTGCATCAGCATCTTATGGGGTCGGTGGATAAGAGTAGGATGGGGTAGGAAGGAGAACAGATGAAACTATCTGTCGAAGTGACGGGTCCACAAGAGGTCCAGCTTGCCGAAGAGGCCAAGCGCCTCAATGTTCCGATCGAGGAACTTGCTACTGCAGCCCTTCAAGACCTGCTTGCTCAACGCGAGGCAGATTTCCGCGACGCAGCCTCGCGAGTTCTTGAGAAGAATCGAGAACTGTACCGGCGGTTGGCGTAGTGCGCCATCTGACGCTTGCGGAGGTACTGGCCTTGCACCGCCAGGTGGTGGAGCAAGCTGGTGGGTCGCAAGCTATCAGGGATCTTTCCGGGCTGACTTCGGCTGTTGCCCAGCCGAGGATGACGTTCGAGGGACGCGATCTGTATCCGAGCATGGAGGAAAAGGCAGCAGCGCTTTGCTTCTCGCTCATTCTGAATCATCCGTTTGTAGACGGGAACAAACGAGTTGGCCATGCCGTCAACTGGTCATGCTGTGCGGCCTGTTGATGGTGTCACAAGCGTGGTAGGCGCTCCTTCGTCGGGAAGCGCGGACTTCAGATGGATTCTCAGGCAGGGTCAAACATGACGGCAGCCACGGCGGTTTCGCACTATCCCATCAGCTTTGACGGCTGGTACCGCGTGCTGTCCAGCATCGTTGGGTTGCTACCCTCCGCTTCGTATTTGAATGTCGAAACGGAAGAAGTCGAGGTTCGAATGGGTTGGGCATTTCGGTCGCGCTTCCCCCGTTCTGCAGTGGTGTCGGCGTCCGAAGTAGGTCGACGGCCTCTCAGCCGTGGGGTGCATGGCTTTGCGGGCAGGTGGCTCGTGAACGGCTCCGGGCGCGGAGTGGTGGGCATCCAGCTGAATCCGCGCCAGCGGGCCTATGTCCTGGGTTTCCCAGTCCGGTTGAAACTGCTCATGGTGAGCGTGGCTGAGCCACCGGCCCTGGTGCTTGCTTTGGGGAAACAGTAAAGGGCTCACCGTGGAAGAGGAGCCGTTTGATATCAACTTTGAAGTGCAACAAAAGCCTTCAAGGGACATAGCATTCCTCCGGGGTTCGGAACCCAAGGCGTTTTCGGGGTCGGCGGTTTAGTGTCATCGCAATGCGGGTGCAGTCGTGCTGGGTCAGATGTTCCATGCTGTGTCCCTTGGGCAGGTACTGCCGCAAGAGACCATTGGTGTTCTCGTTGGTCCCGCGCTCCCAGGCGTGATGAGGGGTCGCGAAGTAGAAGCGGGCCGAGGTGAAGCGCTCGATGGCCCGGTAGCTATGGAACTCGGTGCCATTGTCGACGGTGATCGTGTGGACCGGGCGGGGCTGAATGCCAATCAGATGCCTCACGCGCCGGTTGACCTCCAGAGCCGCGCGCCGCGGCAACTTTCCCAGCGCGACGTAGCCGGTCTTGCGCTCGACCAAGCTCAGCACACAAGCACCCGCTTGGCTGGCCCCGAGCATCGTGTCGGCTTCCCAATGTCCGACGTGGCGACGTGTTTCGACGATGGCCGGTCGTGCCGTGATGGGACGCTTGTCGGCCAACCGCCCACGACTGTCGTAGCTTCCATAGCGTTTGCGCCGCTGTTTCCGCGCTCCGCGGAGGTGCGTGTAGAGGGAACCGCCGGCCGCTTTGTCGGCCCAGATGTAGCGGTAGATAGTTTCATGGCTGATAGCCAGCGTTCCCTCGAGTCGGAGACGCCCCGCGATTTGCTCGGGACTCCAGTCGGCTTGCAGGAGCGTTTGTACCCGCGCCCAGTCTGCCGAACCGAAGCGTCGATTCCGCCGGGAGTGGGAGCGGCGGGCGCGGGCATACCACTCTGCCAGCTCGGAGCGGTACCAGCCATCATGATGGGTGGCGTTACGGCGCAGTTCTCGTCCCACCGTGCTTCGGTGGCGTCCCAGAATCCGAGCAATCGCGCTGCGCGAGAGCCCCTGTTGCCGAAGGGCTCCAACGGTGTATCGTTCACCTGCGGTGATCTGGCAGTAGCTCATGGTAGGCCTTTCTCTCTTGGTCGAGATGAAAGACTACCGCCTGCCAGGTCATCGCTTCTAATGAGCCGAGCAGTTGTTGCACTTACTATATGAATTCGCGCCGCCCAACATGCGCATTAAGCTGACGGCGTGCGGCACGCTCACACACGGCAAGAAGCGCCGGCGCTCGCACGCCGCAGCTTATCCGCGGCGTTGGGCGGACTGAGGATCTATGCTCGAGGAGCTTATCCACACTTGGGTGACACATTATCCACTTAGTGCTGGGGATGATCTCATGGGCTTCGTTATGGACTGTGATGCCATCCTGCCGGCCCAGGACGCCTTCCTGTTAGTGGACGTCAACGGCACGGACGATCATCTATCGTTGGTCAATGCCTCAGTTATCATCAAACCATCCGTCGCGAGTCTTCAAGGTATTGCGGACGCCTTCAAGTCTGCGTGGATGGAAATCGCTTACCACGAGTTCCAGGCTACGTCGCTTCGGTGGTACGAGGAAGCAACCGTGTTTCGCTTTGTTACGGGTAATCCGGGCTCCAGCCTCGGAGTCACAGGAACTTTCATTGCCACCGGTACTCACTATTCTCAGCTCGTGGAGAGGTTTCGTACCGAGTATGCCGCTCTAGGTGTACGGATCGAGAAGCTTCCCGGCGGTCTTCCGCCATGGGCCGCCCAACATGCGCATTAAGCTGACGGCGTGCGGCACGCTCACGCACGGCAAGAAACGCCGGCGCTCGCCCACCGCGCCTGAACCGCGGCGTTCGACGGACACGGGAGAAGCTGGTGACTGAGCGTCCTCAGGTGATCTCCGACCTCACCCCTGATGATCTGGCAAGCTTGGCAAAGCAGCGTGGCTTCATCGAAACGTACCTCGCTGACGACCTATCCCGCGAGAAGTACAAAGCCGCGGCGGGGAAGTTGGGCCTGCTGAGGGCCCTTCTCGCGGCACGTGCCTTTGATTCAAGTCAGACCTGGGAGCTCCAGGCAATGGGTGTGGTCTTGGGAGATGCCCTTGTGCAAGAACTCGGTCTTCGGTGGGTCATAGTTGAGGATGAGCAGGGCCGAGATCCGGCACTTGCTGTTCCGGGTAAAACTGTTCTCCTTTATCCACTCACAATGATCTCGAAGCGCGTGGAGTCCGGCCAAGTGGTCGACATTTTCGACTTGTTCAATTGGACGGCCGGGCAAGTTGAGGTGCTGGAATAGTCGAGGCGTCATCTTTACTTAGTCGTGGCGCGGTGCAAGTGCGGCTGTCATACTACGGTGAGGGAAGATCAACACGCAGAGTCTGCTCCGGTGGTACTGGCCGTCGAACTGCTGCTTGAAGCTGACGGCGTGCGGCACGTTCCACGCACGGCTAAACTCGCCGGCGCTCGCACGCCGCAGCTTATCCGCGGCGTTAGGCGTCACCGAAACGAAAGGGATTGGCGGTTTGGGTACATTGCCGCAGCCTTAGGTGCTAATGTCGAAGGGAACTGTCTGGCACTGGCCCGCCAGGCCACCGAGGCGGACTCTTGCTCGAGGCCAACGAGCAATGGAGGCAGGCGTGAATCCAACGAAGACGATTGCGCGACGGGCTGGGGTACTGTACTTCGTGTTCATGATCCTAGGGATCTACGGCGAATTCCTCTTTCCGAAGTTCATGGTTCCTGGCGATGCCGCGGCAACTGCCAGCAAGATAGCCGCCGCCGATCTCACTTACCGGATCGGTATTCTGATCGGTTTTGGCACGCACGTCGTCTTCATTTTCCTGGTCGTGAGCCTGTACAGGTTGCTCCAGAATGTGGACCAGAGCCACGCGATGCTCATGGTGGTACTGGTTGCGATCGGCGTCGCCGTGGCGCTTGGGAACATGTTGAGTCGATTCGCCCCGCTGGTGCTTCTGGATGGCGCCGACTACATGGCCGCCTTCACGAAGCCTCAGGTGGACGCTCTGGCGCTGAGCTCGCTAAGGTTTCGCAGCAGCGGAGCGGCCATCCCGATGGCGTTTTGGGGCCTCTGGCTGTTTCCGTTCGGCGTCCTTGTCGTCAGATCGCACTTCCTTCCGCGGATCTTGGGCGTGCTGCTGATCGTCGCGGGGTTCGCCTATCTCGTGACGAGCGCTGTCTCAATCGCGTTGCCGGACTACAGGCGCGTCGTTTCCCAGTACATGATGCCGCTCTATTTCGGTGAGGTGCCGATCATCTTCTGGCTACTCATCAAGGGCGCTACTGAACCGCAACTTGAGCCGCGGGTTCCGGCTGTCAGCTGATGGCTGGGGTGTGAGCAGCCGGGAACATAGGTAACAGAATAAACCGGGAACATGGGTGACACTTTTGAGGTTCTCCGGTTCAGTCACGAATGATGTAGTCCCGCTCGTCCACCCGTCCGAGGAGGACGTTGCAGAAGTGAA
>Ga0137425_1000412_pt1 | contig 10626 bp, 11 predicted proteins | sample EasRivERMZT640_2_FD_102318 | JGI IMG/M metagenome (GOLD analysis project Ga0137425, IMG submission 102318) | Soil microbial communities from meander-bound floodplain in the East River, Colorado, USA - East River MetaG ERMZT640_2 | ecosystem: Environmental > Terrestrial > Soil > Floodplain ...
GGATAGAAGTATAAGCCTGGTTTGAGGTCCGATATCGTTTATTGTGTCAGAGCCACGGATCGGAAAGAGCCAGCTTGCGCCACTCTCGTTCAAGATAACCAACTGCATGGAGTCTCTCAGAATTCCGTTGACTTCCCCGCGACAAGCGACATCATGCCATTGCACCGCGGAGGTCCCGATGTCGCACCTTTCCCCAGCGACCTTGACCCACAGCGAACAGAAGGCGATTCTTCACGCCACGGCCCGAAATCCCAGGGACCACCTGATTTACTCGCTTGCTTTGGGAACCGGCCTCCGATTGGCCGAGATTGTAGGGCTGAACGTGGGAGATGTCTATATAGATGATAGGACCCCTCGGACTCGCCTCCGAATCCGGCCCGAAATCGCCAAGGGTGGGCGAGCGGGCGACGTTTTCCTGCCTGATGCGCTGATGGGTAAGCTCCGGAAATTTTGGGGCCACAAGGCGCGACGTCGGGAGGGATTGCAACCCGGCGATCCCCTCTTCTGCTCCCAGTCTCGCGTCCGCATCAGCAAGCGCCGCGTTCAGTTCGCCTTCCGGACATGGCAGGTGAAGGCGGGATTCGATCGGCTCTATCCCTTCCACACGCTCAGGCATACGGCGGTGACCAATGTCTACCGGGCTAGCAGGGACCTTTTCCTGGCGCAGCGGTTCGCGCGGCACGTTTCGCCCCTCACGACGACCGTATATACCCACCCTTCCGACGAAGAACTGTTCGAGCGAATCCGGACCCTGACCTGCTGAGTATCTGTCAAATTCATGTTTGGTGGGTCCCTGCAATCCCGGTCCATTCAGCCGAAGGTGATTTCAGGCCTTCATGAGGGCTCCGACGATCAGGAACCCCCATAGGAGCTTGCAGATCAAGAAGTCGTCCAATGGAATCGCGTCACAAATCTCCTCCAACGTCCGTGCTTCGTCACAGTAATTGAGGATCTGTTGCTCGCCGGGAGGCAGTTTCGCCATCTTGGCCAGGGCGCTCGCCTCTTTTGTCGCCCGGTATTCGGTGTTCAGGCCTCCCACGACTTCCTGGACCCTGGCCCAGGACTCGATACGGCGAACTCCCTGAAGGATAAGCTCCAACCCATGGGACTTCAGGGTGACGCTCTCGGGACCTGGGAGAACTCCCTTCTCGAACGCCCAAGTTCCATCAGTCCACTGAAACGCACCGCACACGATGTCCGTGATCTGATCCTGGATGGCTCGGACGAGGTCCGCTTGGGTGAGCTGGCTGCGCTCGACCAACACCTCGCCCAGACGACGGTGGGTGCGTAGGGAGATGTCCAGCCCCTTCAGCAACTGGGGAAGCGGCACCTTCCCCCGCAGGAGTAGGCTTCGAATGAGGCGATCGTCGCGGTCGGTGGAAGCCGCGAACACCACGGCGCCATCTTGCAAGTACAGACTCTTTTCGATTCCCATTCGACGGAGCAGCAGACGGCCGCTTACACGTTGTTGGTGGAATTTGAATAGGAGCTCGGGCAAGGTGTGGGAACGGATTTCTATGACCCGGGGCTGGCTCATCTCAGGGATCCTCCCGGCAGATTAGCATCCAAGTTCCTCGGATTCGTGATGGACGGATTGCGATTCAAGGCGGGGTGGGGGTAGCTCCTTTAGGTGCGGGCGTGGTTGCGCGCCTCCGGCCAAGAATGGCCGGAGTAACAACCTACCGAGCGCTTCCCCCAAAGCGTGTTGCAGGCAGTATCTGTATACGTTTCACAGGACTTCTTGTCAAGGCATGGCGCCTTCCATGCCGGCACACCGCCGTGACCAATGTGTACCGGGCCAGCAAGGATCTATTCTTGGCGCAGCGGTTCGCGCGGCACGTGAGCCCGCTGACGACGATGATCTATACCCACCCGTCCGATCAGGAACTGTGGCAGAGGATCCGCGGCCTCACCTGCTGAGACGCACTCCCCGCTAGGATTTTCGAGAGGTCGCCACGGAGACGCTGCTCCAGCTCCTCTCTACCTTCTTACTAGCGCACTTGGGACAGGTGGCAGCTTTGCGGCCATTCTCCTTGATGCGCCTAATAAGCTCGAACGACTTCTTGCACTTCTGGCAGACGTACTCGTAGATTGGCATGGTGCGCACCTCCTTCTCCGTCCTCGTTAGTTTGGCCAGATTATACGCTCCCTATCGAAGGACCGAGATGCGCTCCCGCAATGGGACTACGGCGACTGCGCAAACTGGAGACTTGCCTCCCAGCACACGAGCCGGCCGGACTCCTCGGGAGAAACAGCCATCCGTTTCAGTTGTCCAAGGCAAGCACATTGGCGCAGCTACTCAATCGGACCAGCCTTTCCTTCCCTCGTCTTCTTCTTCCTCCTCCTCTTCTTCTTCCTCCTCGTCCTGTTCCTCGCCCTCGTCCTTCTTTTCGCCCTCGTCCTCTTCTTCTTCCTCCTTCTCCTCCTCATCATTCCCGGAGAACGTTGCCGGGGGTCTTCGGCTGAAACTATCGCCCACCGCCTTCATCTCGACGAAAGTCATTTTCCTGCTCATCTTTTTTCTCCCTGTTGTCGTTCTGGCCTTCTTCTGTTTCGCCACGGGCTGGTCCTCCTGGAGAAGGCTTGATTCCGAGTAAACGGAAACCTGCGGAATCCGGCACCGTGACACCCCTCGCAGTGTGATCTGGTGCACAGCGGTGAATGGCTTCCCGGTTCTCGGCAGGAAGGAATATTAGCCACTCTGCGCTTTTCAATGGGGCCTCCTGCGTGCCAGCGTCACTCGCTTTCGCAGGTCGTCGCCGCGGGGATAGTGTCGACTTTCTATCGACTTCTTACCTCCCAGGGATCCCGAACCGCCACAGAGTGAGCACTTTCCCGACCCACCACACTCCCGGCAGGGTCGAGCCTTCGAGCGCAGCAATTTGATGCTGCCTTTGCCTCCACAGCGGTGGCATAGCCCCGTTCCGCGGCAGAACGGGCAGGCGATCGACGCAGAAGGCACGGCTGCTCCGCTTGAAAGATCAGTGTGGGAAAAGCCTCCAAGGAGTATAAGCTGAAGGCTTGCTCACGAACAGTAGGCGAAGCCCACGGATTCAACAATCAGATGGAAGTTCTCAATTGTTGCTGTGCTTGGCGGGCTCTCTCCTAGATCGCTCCCTCTTGACAGAACCAGTCCCACCGCACCGGGCACACTTTTTCGCCCCATCGCATTCCGGACATATCTGGAATCCTGATTTCTCAGTCCGCACGTCACCTGCTCCTCCACATCGGGGGCAGGATCCCGTCCCCTTGCATAACAGGCATTTTGTGGGCTTGGAAGGCACAGGCTCTCCGCGCAGATGCAAGTCATGGAGGGAAGATCTGATGGAAGCTTAGGCCAGCGCGGTGCGTGAGATCAAGAAGGGAAAATGGCCAGCCCACGCTTCATGGCGAAATGACAATTCCGATGGGAGAGAGTAGTCCTCTACGGCATCACAGAGCGTGCAGCCTGCAAGGAGAGATCCGGTGCGCGAGCCCGCTGACGACGACGGTGTATACGTATCCGAGCGATGTGGAACTGTTCAATCAAATCCGTAGCCTGACGTGCTGATTCCGCCCGTGAATGGGGTCCTCCAACAACACAGACCGTCACGGGTCAGGCGGGACTTCCGGTTATTCCTCCGATCGGCGAGATTCTGGGCCACGCCCCTCGATAATCGTTTGGTGCAGGTTCGGGAAGCCTTCACCAGCATGGGAAACAAAGTCCGATTCTTCATGAACCCTTGAGTCCCCACTGTTTCTCGAACTCTCTCCGTTCACACTCTCGGTGCTTCTGCGCGCGCTCAAGTGCATCAGCCATACGGTCCGCATCTCCCTCGATGAGGACATAATCGTACATCGTCGTGGTGTCGGAGTAGTGCACTTGGATACTGTTCATCAGCCTACTCATCTCAGCCAGGATGGAATCGACGTCCGAGGGCGAGACCCCAGGCAGCGGATCGGGATGAGTACGAAGTGACGTGCGAAGGTCGGAGTGCGCCAGGCGACGGTTTCGCCAGTCGCGGAACGCAACTGAGCGCGCCTTCAGCGAATCGAGGGTCGGCTTGACCTGATGGCTGAAAAGGTCATTGTCTGTGTGGGATATGAGTTCAGCAAGACTTTGGAACGAAAGGTTGTCTTTGCCGAATGTCTTAGGCGGGTCCGTTAGACGACCGATGCCAATAAAAAGGGAGTCCCTTAGAACTTCCTGGACCACGCTAAAGAATTGACCTCCTGTTGCGTTTAGAAGCGCGACACGTTCAGGACCACTCATATAGAGCTGCCTGAACAGCTTCCAATACGCGTGGAGCGCCAAGACACTTTCCTTGATGGGATCAAACAGATCTCGAACCTCGCTAGGCATTTTGGAGGAACGAGTCACGCTAGTGTACCAGATACGGTCCTGCCCCACGCATGAATAGGCCGCGTCGTGCAGCTACCGGAGTTAAGCACCGAGGTTCCTGGCTTTCCTGTTTGCCATCTCCACGCCCTTTTGTTCCCTGATCCTCCTCACCTCCGCCTTCTGCTTCGGCCTAAGCTGCTGCATGTAGCTCATTGAGTGGTTTTGGAGCCCCAGGGTAGCACACGCGTTCCTGCTTCCAGCAGCTTGATGCTTTTGAAGAGCACATCCTTCGTGGTCCCAGAGTTAGCTACATCATCGCGTCCCGATTTTATTGGGATCGAACTGCTCGAAGACATACGGTCCCAACCCTCGGCCAAAGAATTCCCCTATGGCCTTAATCCTTTCTCTGACAATGGCGCGCAGCGCGTCCATTTCGGCGGCCCGGAGGACCTGCGCAAGACCTGTAGCGTATCGGGCTTGTGTAGCCTCATGCAGGAACTTGGGCACCCTGCTCATCCTCAGAATGCTCCAGGGTCGCCATTCTCTGGCCATCACCATGCTTGAAGACCGATTGCGGGAGGCTAGGAACAGGAAGAAGTCGGCATCGATGAAATCATCCAGCGGGAAGAGCCGACCCAATTCTCCCGAAGAATGCCTTTCCGCAAGCAACTTCGCATGTTCCAGAAGAGGGCGTAGCCCCAGACGCTCTCCGCGGTGGTCAAGCAGTCCTACGTGCATTGATATGTACTCATAGTCCACAACCTCCGGACCACTACTATGGGCGTTCTCCACGTAAATGCCTTCGTCAAACAGGCGGCCGATAAGTTCCCATCGTCGCTCTCGGATCATGACTTGGAAGAGCATCACGCAGAGTTCGTGGCCAATGAACTTGTCGAAGTCAAACTGGGTCGTCAGGTACTGGCCGGCGTATCCTCGGCGGAGGTTATAACCCTCCAGGACACCGCTCAAGCCTTGGAACATGGCCACCGCAGCCTCTTCGTTAGCCGTCTCGGCCATAGCTGTGGCCACTCTTCCGTACTCGGTTATCAGGCGCGAGCTTTTCCCCAGGGCTTCAACCAAGAGATCGTCTTCCTTGCCCGTTATGAGATTTGGTTTGAGCACGCTCAGTTCTTCGGCCAGCGATTCCATAAAGCGGCGTAGTCTCGCGGCGACGTCCTTCCGTTGAGATTGCACGGCATCAATCGCATCCGCAGCTGCTCCTGATAGGCCAAGGACCGGCACCACGGCTGCCAGCCTTTCGTAAACCAAGAACAGTCCCTTCAGGAACTGGGAGGCGCCCTCGCACGGGATAAAACCGAAAGTTGCCGGACTGAAGCACTCTTTGACTTCACTGACGGGTTCGGAGGGATTCACCCAAAACACAGGATAGTGGCCGTTTCGACCAAGTCGGAATACTCGCCGCATGCCCTCATCCCGCCCCGAGTAGCCCAAGACAAGGAGGCCATGTTCGCTGAGAACGCGAGACAGTTCGGCCTCCATCTCTGTAGAGAGCTGCTGAAGGTCCGCTGGAGTGTTGCGTATGCGACCGACACCCATGGTTCCGTGGGGCTTGTAAACGCGGAAGGACTTGCACTGGATGAGTGGTTCGGAGTTTTTCAGGTCGTCATCGTTGGCAATGACTTGCACCGTCAACCCGGCGCTCTCAATTGATTTCTCCATCAAGCTGTCGAAGTTCGTGGTGATCGCGCAGCGAATAATCCCTCGGCGCGCTAACTCGGCAATCAGTTTGTGGGCTTCAGCTGGCTCATTCGCACGAAGCTTCTCTCGGATGAAGTTCTGCTGCTCCACGGCAGTCGGGAACAGATTGCCGATAAGCTCGGCATAGGAAATCTTCGCGTACTGGCTTTGCAAGAACCAGGCTTCAAGGTCCTCACCGCCACTGCCAGCTTCACCCGCACGAAGGAGCTCAGCGGTTGCGAGCATGAGATCCCAAGATGTCGGCAGACCCGCGTCCTTGGAAATGCCAGCCCCTGCCAATAGAACATATTTCTTCTCAGCCGGGACAGCGGTTGCGGCCAGACTCACGAGTGGGTTCACGCCAGCTCCTCAGCACCCTTTGAGCGAAGGTCAATCCTTGAGCGACAGATCGTAGACGGATAGGTGCGACGTGCGCAACATGTCGTCCCTCAATGGAAGGACGACATGATTGCTCGGAGCCGTTTTCCGAGCCGTTATTTCTACGGAGGAAATCGGCTCAAGAAGTGAGTACGGAGACTAGTTAACTTATTGAAGTAGCTAGACTTATAGACTTCAAAACATCTCTGAACGGAGCCGTTTTCCTAAAATCCAATTGGAGGTGCTTTTGGGGAGTACAAGTCGGCGCTTGGAGGTGATCTAGACGTAGTCTTTCGAGTCGTCCTGGTAGCGTGCTGAGAGCTTTCGCTTCAATTCCCGGACTCCTCGCCAGTGGCGTTTCGTCCGCCACTCCCGCATCGAGAGGACCGGCCTGGGCTTGACGATCCGGCTTGCCTCCGGATAGCCCGTCGCCACATACCGAAAGCAGTCACACAGGTGATCGTCCACGTCCACCGGCTCTTCGCGAAGCCCCAGCCCCTGACCCCGGAAATCTTTAAACCTCCACGAGCTGACCTCCTCGACAGATCGCTCGCAGGTCTCGAAGAAGAAGGCGCGGGGGCTCCCGGTCTGACCCGCTCTCGGATGCCACTCCGGGAACGGGTGCTGCGGGTCGGCCCACAGGAGCGTTCCGCAGCGGTCCAGGCTCGCCTGCATGGCGTTGTCGCCGGGCTCAAGGTCGATTCCATTCTCCTCGTATTCCTCGGCCACGGAGTGCCAGCTCCCGCCCATGCCCGCCTGGTTCTTCGCGAACATCGACGGATCGGCCGGGCGGGACTGGATCGTCTCTCCCACCGCTTTCTCGATCTGGATCCACTCCCGCGCGTGCTCGGCCGGCGTCGGGCCGGCGACTTCGTAATCGCGATAGCAGATCAGGTTCCCTGCTGTGTCGGTGGCCCACCACTGCGCGGCGGTCGGGTTGCGCCGGCCGTGATCCACGCCCTGATACCGGTTCCAGATGCGGGGGATCGGGAACGGCTTCACGAGGTTCAGCGTGTAGTCGAACTGCGGCCAGACCAGCCCTTCCAGGGACCGCATGTCGCCCTGAAGGAAGCGCCGGATCCACCAGCTCGCCTTCCCGCGGGCCAGGTTGTCGTAGTAGAGAGGCGGCAGGTTCGCCTCGTTCTCCCTCGGGCCAGGCTGGAAGCCGACATAGCGCTCCCGATCACCCTCGGCCCGCCCCGGCTTGAAGAACAGCCGCCAGATGTGGTCCTGGCCTCCGGGGTTGCCCACCCCGAACATCGGGGAGTACGGCCACGTGGTCCGCCTCGTCCAGTGACGGCCGACGCGAGCTTCCAGGTGGTTGTAGACGTCCCCCGGGGTTTCGGTGATCTCGTCGATGCCGCAGTAGCCCAGATCCAGAGAGCCGAACTGCAGGGGGTTCTCTAGGTTTCGGAAGAGCGTCACTCCGCCCACCTTCCACTCCACGTAGCCGTCCCCGGTCTCGGGCAGGGAAGCGTGCTTCACCAGACGCGGGTCCGCAATCTCCATGAAGCGCCGGCGGGTAGTGTCCTTCAATTCCCGGAACGTGAAGCGTGCGATCAGGCCGCGGTTGGGAGCGTACCAGTGGCTCAGCAGAATGGCCTGCCAACACAGCACCTCGGTCTTACCAGACCCGAACGGACCCACATAAACCTTGCAGGGAGCCCCGCAGGCCAGGAAGCGTTTCTGGGTGGGAAGGGGCGTGAGCCCCTGAAAGATGTCGATGCCCTGTGGCTGCGCCGGAGGTTCTGTCATGGGTCCCGTGCGGCGTCACTTGTGGCTGGAAGCGTCGGGGCTTCGGTGCCCGCAACGCGTCCTTCGGGCCGGTACTCGAAGTCTTCAATCGACAGTCCCGTGCCAGGTGGGCCGAGGAGAAGCATGAAGGTCCCACCCCCATGCTCCAGCTCGAACTTGGTTCTTCCCCATTTTTTATCAGCCAGGTAGGTCGCGACACGGCCATCGCCTTCGAGAGCGAGCTTCCAGAGCAGCTGCGCCAGCTGACGGTCTGGCACAACCTCGTCCAGGAGGGCGCGGGTCACTTCCGAGTGCGCTGCGTCGAGGGTGGCGCTAATCTCGCCTGTCCGCCGGTTCAGCGCCCCCTTGGGCCGCCCGGGTCCCGGCTTACGCGACTTGGTCGCGGCCATCGCGCCCCTCCCGTTGACCGGCGAAGCGCCGCCAGCGCTCCCGGATCACGTCGCAGTAGCGCGGGTCGATCTCCATCAGAAACGCCCGCCGGCCCAGGCGGTGGCAGGCGATGAGCGTGGAGCCGGAGCCGCCGAACGGATCCAGGACCGCGGCCTCCCGCTGACTCGAGTTCCGCACGCACGCCTCGACCAGGGCGACGGGTTTCATCGTCGGATGCTCCCGGGACGCCTTGGGCCTTGCGATCTCGAACACCGACGTCTGGTCCTCACCGCCGTACCATCCCCTGCCCCCACGTCCCAGACGCCCGGAGGCCGGCTTGTAGCCGTACAGGATTGCCTCATGTTTGTAGTGGTAGTCAGAGTGACCCAGAACCATACTGTCCTTCACCCAGACCAGGTTTTGTCTCACGAGCCATCCCGCCTGAAGGACTGCGTTGATGAAGGGCACGGCCGGCAGCCCCGCCGGATGGGCGACGTAGAACGGGGCTCCCGCTTCCAGTACGGCGTCCACGGCGGCGAACGCGGTTCGCAGCAGCTCCTCGAGACCCCGCCGGCCGTCGTTGCGGATCGTCATCGCCCTGGCCGTCTTGCCGACGTAGTCGACACCATAGGGGGGATCGGTCCAGAGCAGGCCGGCTCGCTCTTCGCCCATCAAATGCTTCAGCTCCACCAGCTTCGTCGAGTCACCACAGAGGAGCCGATGGGAACCGAGTCGGACGAGCTCCCCTTTCTGCGTGCGCGGCTTGCGGGGCAGCTCGGGGACGTCCTCATCGCCGGGTGGCAGGCCGGCGGATAGCTCCCGCTCGGCGTCGGAGATCGCTCGCGTGATCTCTTTCTGCGAGAAGCCCGATGCCCCGAGATCCGCTTCCGCTTTCCGGAGGTCTCGAAGGATCTCCGAGAGCTTTGGCAAGTCGAACTGGCCGCCGATCTTGTTGAGCGCCAGATTCAGAAGCTTCTCGTCATCCGCTGAGAGATCCACGTAGACCACCGGCACGGCTTTGTGTCCAAGCTCTCGCGCCGCCCGGACCCGCTGGTGACCGCCCACGATCACCGCCCCGCGCTCGGGCCCCTTCCACGGTTTTCCCCGGCGGCGATTGACCACGACCGGGTCCACAAAGCCGAAGCGCTGGAGCGACCGCTTCAGCGATGCCATCTCGGCGTCGGAGATTCTGCGCGGGTTGTAGTCGGCAAAGCGGAGCTTCGTGATCGGGAGCTGGACGACCTGCACCGGATGTTCCTCCGTGTGAAGATCCCAGGGTGGCGGGCACCCCCCGTGTCCGTCCCTTCCGGGAATCGGTTGAAGGCATCTTAGCATAACTTTCGCCTTTCTTTCGCTATGGGGAAATGAGCGCCCAACCCCAAGAATTCACTTGATGTCCCTGCCCGAACCAAGCGTTCATTGCTTCCGACGCGGGAGGGTCCCGCGACCCAACGGAGGGAGCGATGGCAGAGCAAGCCGATCAGACCGCCCTGCGAGCAAGACGGGCGGACGACCGGAAGAGGCTGTTCTGGTCGGAGCGAGGGGAGGTGTGCTGTGCCACGCACGCGCCCTACCCCGGAAGCGACACCTGGAACTGGGAGCGGTGGCTCCCCATATCGGAGGCAGAAACGCGGGAGTGGACCCGCTTGCTCGGACGCGGACCCCGATGTGAGGTCTGCACGCACGCGCAGGAGGACTGACCGATGGACGCAACGGAGAAGACCGCGAAGAAGGAGGCGACCGTGAAGACCGACGCCCCGGCCAAGGCGAAGAAGGTCGCGAAGGTGAAGGCTGTGAAGGAGCCGAAGAAGGAGAAGGCACCGCGGGAGCCCCTCGTGGTTTTCGCCTTTCGCCTCACCGAGGCTCAGCGCGACGCAATCCACAAGGCTGCCGGGCCCGGGAAGGCTACCCGGTTCGTCCGGACCGCCGCCCTCGCCGCTGCCTCGGGTGACCGACCCGCCCTTGAAGAACTCCTCACGGCTGCCAAGTCGAACCTGAAGTAGCCCACCCCACACGCCGCTTCGGAGAACGCCAGCCGGAGCGGTCCTTTTCGGCCACAACCCTCAGGGCAACTTCCACTGAACCACGGGAGTCCCGACGTGCCC
>Ga0137425_1000414_pt1 | contig 10568 bp, 9 predicted proteins | sample EasRivERMZT640_2_FD_102318 | JGI IMG/M metagenome (GOLD analysis project Ga0137425, IMG submission 102318) | Soil microbial communities from meander-bound floodplain in the East River, Colorado, USA - East River MetaG ERMZT640_2 | ecosystem: Environmental > Terrestrial > Soil > Floodplain ...
GCTGATCGTGCTGTTCCCTACAATTCCCGAACCGTGCTACACAGCAAATGCAAATTCGACTCCAACACCCCATTTGGAGTCCTGGCTTGCCCAACGCGCCTGCTCGGTGGTGGACACTGCTTCACCGGCGGACGCTCCGGACGGAGAGTGTCCAGGGCTGGACGCGCTGGTGAAGCGGGCAGGCGAGGCGGTGGGTGGGGCTTCAACTCCAATCGAGACGATTGAGCGCCTGAACCACTTCTTCTTCCAATCCGAGAAGTTTCAGGTGACCTACGATCTCTCCTCGTCCGACCACCTGCTCCCCGGCCCAGTCATAGCTGGGAAGAGGGGATACTGTGTAGGGCTGGCTACCATCTATTTGATCCTGGCCGAGGAGTTGAATTTCCCCATCCACGGCGTCGCCACGCCGAAGCACGTCTTTCTGCGGTGGGACGATGGAAAGTTTCGGCGCAACATCGAACTGTTCCAGGAGGGTCGTGACGTCTCGGACAAGGACTACATCCGCGAACAGAAAATCCCGCAAGCGAGCATCGACCGGGGCGTTTTTCTCGCGAATCTGACCGAGCGGGAATTCCTGGGGTTCATCTACCAGAATCTTGGCGTCCTGGAGAGCCAGCGAGGGGAGTTCGAGCAATCAGGGAAGGACTATTCCCGGGCCATCCACTTCAACCCAAAGCTCGCGGCTGCCTATTACAACCGGGGAAACGACGACCTTAAGCAGAAGAGCTATCGCCGGGCGATTCACGATTACTCGAAGTCGCTCAAGCTCTACCCCACCGACGCCTGGGCTCTGTGGAATCGCGGACTGGCGTGGAAGGGGCTAGGAAAGGTGGAGAAGGCCGAGGCGGATCAGGCTCAGGCGAAGGAAATCGATCCTGCCTTCCGCCCAACTCTGTAGGATTCTGTCATCTTGAAAAGTCTCTCAAAATGCCGCACTCAATTTCGCCGGACCACTACAGCAACTTTGGACATCTGCTGCTAATCTGATTTGATGTTGATGCAGAACTGAACCGTTGGATATGTACTGCAGTCCTCTTCCTTCGGCCGCTCAATTTCCACGAGGAAGAAAGGATCGCCCAGCATGGGAAGCGTCCCGTATTGGGATTCCCCAACCGTGGTCGACCAAGTACCTGTCCCCGACGGGTCAGGGCTCGAGACATTGACCCAATCGGACACGCCCTCAGGATCGCTACCGACTCCGGATTCGGAGATCCAGCCCACAACTCGAACCCTTGCAGAAGGAACTGCACTCGGGGACAAGCCCGTAATACGAAAGTAATCCAGCACGTAGGATCGGGGCTCCCCGATCGGGACGCGGAGCGGTAGAGTTGCTGATGCATTTATTAGCATCTGACAGACCGACGAGCCATCAGAAGTCAGTGCCGTGGAATAGGTCAAGTTATCACACCGATAATATGTCGGACTCGATTCCTTACCCGTCTTGGTGAAGTGATATTCTATGTCACCTGTACAACCAAGGAAATGCATTGGCATCGCCCACGAAACTAGAAGAACACGACCCAGAAGAGTTGCGCCGCTTCGGCTAAGACGTGGTCGGAACATGGGAGAATCTCTCCATTGTGTCTGTTTCGTTTCTCTGTCCTCGGCGGAATTCGCTCCAGCAGCAGGGGCAGAACGACCAGCCTGTCTCGGATTACCTTCTCGGGGCGTCCAAGGCCTCGTTCCGATTTTCCTGGACTATGTGTCCTTTTCGTCCCATCAGGGCCTTGCAACCTCGGTCGGTGTAGTGGTCCACCGATTTTATAGATAGGGCCCCGCCTGGACTCCTCTCCAAATTTAGTAGGTTAAGCGGTCATGCCCCGTCCCCCACAGGTCCGTCCTCTGCCGCTTCCCTTAAGCTGGCCTCGGCGCGTCCGCTCGGCTGTTGTCCAAGTCATGTCGCCTTGCGAATGAAATTGAGTTCCCACTAGTAATAAACGCCGTGTAGACAGAAACCGCACAGCCTCATTGAAATTAGTGATTTGGGACTGCGATCAAGCTTTTGCACTGCGTGGCCTCGTTCTTGCTGACCAAGGGCTTGGGTAATAGACTCAGCAGCCGTTGCATATAGATGTAGTGGCTGTGCAGGACTTTCTCGATGGAGAGGGGACCTCGCTGGAGCGCCGGTTTTATTGTGAATTTGGAGCGGGAGTCTCAACGAAAAATGCTCAGTCGCAACGAGAACGGGTTGCAACTGAATCTCTTTAGATTGGCTATTCGACGTGAGAAGCACAGCCTTTTCCCGCGCTGGCTTTCGGAGAACTCTTGGCTCTGTAACATATTGAAATGCAATGGGTTACTAGAGGATCTAGGGGGATTTCCTCAGCGTTGCGGAAGCGTCACCTATTCCGCCAGTGGGGGCAGGCGAATTACATGGTGACCGCTGTCACGCATGGGACGGATCGGCGTTATGGCAGACAGTTAACCGACTGTGTCGGGCTGGCCACGGTCTACCTCATTCTGGCCGCGGGGCTGAATCTGCCCATCCACGGCGTCGCCACGCCGAAGCACGTCTTCCTGCGGTGGGACGACGGAAAGTATCGACGGAACATCGAGCTGTTCCAGGAAGGTCGGGCAGTGCCGGATGAGGACTACATTCGAGAGCAGAAGATTCCGCAGGTGAGTATTGATCGTGGCGTCTTCCTCGCGAGCCTGACCGACAAGGGATTCCTGGGATTCATCTACCAGAATCTCGGCGTCCTGGAGAGCCAGCGTGGGGAATTCGAGAAATCAGGGCCAGACTATGCCCGGGCCATCCACTTCAATCCAAAACTCGCCGCGGCCTTCTACAACCGAGGGAACGACGAGCTGAAGCAGCGGCTCTACAAGAAGGCGATTCGCGATTACACGAAGTCGCTCAAGCTCTACCCCACCGACGCCTGGGCGCTCTGGAATCGCGGGCTTGCGTGGAAGGGGCTGGGAAAGGCGGACAAGGCCGAGGAGGATCGGGCTCAGGCTAAGGAGATCGATCCGACCTTTAAGCCGGCCCAGTAGCTATCCGTCGATCATAGTAACGACTAGGCCGATACTTCCCATGCGGAGTGAATGAGCTTCCCTACGAATCCACTTCGCTGACTTGCATTCTGCCGATCCCGCATCCGGCCGAGAACGGCCATTCAATTACAGAGGTTTGCTAAACGAGTGTTCCCGCTGTCCTACGGTCGCGAGGGTGTCCGAGCTCAACAGCAACTTCCTGGAGAACAACGGGGAGTGTCACCCTCAGTGGTCCCCGTGTAAGTTTCCCCTTTCGATTCGCGCGGATGGCGCGGGGCGATGCGAGAGCAATCATATGGCCTGCGCTCCTCATCCGGAACGGCGAGCCGGGGAGGCACTGGGATGATATCGGCAGCGTACGGAGGGGAGGTGAGGATGCGATAGGTCTTTTCGCATACTGCCATACGCTCGCCGCGCCGCAGAACGTGATTGTCGTCGTCTTCAACCTTTCTCCATGGCCCTTTGTAGATGACGGCCTGGTTCCCTTCAAAGCAGGGACCTTCTTTCCCCTTGCGCGCCGTGATCGTGACCGCTCGGAACTCGATGCCTCGAACCACGCGAAATGGCTCATCTGCCCACCGATCGATGGTCACACCATAGAAGCCAGCCGATTCGAGTCCGCGCAGCAGCTCATTCTCCTGAAACGCTCCCGATACACAGCCGCTCCACAGGTCAGGATCCCTCTTGAGGTCCTCAGGGACCTCTTCGTCGCTGATGATGTCGCTGATCGCGATCCTCCCACCCGGCTTCAGCACCCGGAAAATTTCCGCCAAAAGAGGGGACTTCTCGCGATCGTGCACGAGGTTCAGCACGCAGTTGGAAATCACCAGGTCTACCGAAGCGTCGGGCACGAGCGGGCGCTCGTGTCGCAGTTTCCGGGATGCTTCCTCGAGTGCCGGGAGATCGGAGGCACTGCGTACCGGATAGGCACGAAGCCATTCGTCAAGAAGATCGAGATCCAGCCCTAGATCCTGGATGCGCCCTCGATGGAACGACACGTTCGCATAGCCGATGGCCCGGACCACTTCGGGCGCGGCCTGTCGGGCGAGAGCCAGCATTTCCTCATTCATGTCCACCCCGATGACCCGGCCGCGTGGTCCAGTCATTTGGGAAGCAATGAAACAGATTTTGCCGACGCCACTACCCAGATCGAGAATTGTGTCACCCTCCTGGACGTAGCGTGACGGATCGCCACAGCCGTAGTCACGCTCCAGCACCTCCCTCGGGATGACTTCAATATAACGCGGGTCGTACTCCACCGGGCAGCAGAGGCTATCCTCACGCTGTCTCGCCCCGTTCGTGTAACGCTCGCGGACCACGCGTTCCACGTCGAGGGCTTCAGATTGAACGTTTGAACTCATCGAACTCCTCCCGCTTGGAATGAAGCGACTGGCCCCACACAGCATGGTCCACAATCGTACAAACCACTTTGGACTCCGGAATGCTCATGACCAACATTCTGCGTGGAATGGAGACGGATTCACCTTGACTTTCCCGCAACAAGCGGCATCATGCCATTGCACCACGGAGGTCCCGACGATGCCTCATCTCTCACCACCAACCTTGACCCACAGCGAACAGAAGGCGATTCTCCGAGCAACGGCCCGGAATCCCCGGGATCATCTCATTTACTCTCTTGCACTGGGAACCGGGCTACGACTGGCCGAGATTGTAGGCTTGAACGTGGGAGATGTCTATATAGAGGATAGGAACCCCCGGACTCGCATCAGAATCCGCCCCGAAATCGCCAAGGGTGGCCGCAAGGGCGACGTTTTCCTACCGGACGCGCTGATGCGTAAACTCCGGAGATTCTGGGCACACAAGGCGCGACGTCGGGAAGGCTTGCAGCCATGCGACCCCCTCTTCTGCTCCCAGTCCCGCGTCCGCATCAGCAAGCGCCGCGTCCAGTTCGCATTCCGTACGTGGCAGCTGAAGGCCGGATTCGATCGCCTCTACCCATTCCACGCGCTCAGGCACACGGCGGTCACCAACGTCTACCGGGCCAGCAGGGATTTGTTCTTGGCGCAGAGGTTTGCGAGGCACGTGAGCCCGTTGACGACGACGATCTACACGCATCCGAGCGACCAGGAGATGTGGGAGAAGATTCGCGGGCTATCTTGCTGACCTGTTCTGAACACAACCCCGGCCTACTGCACGCTTCCCGTAGTGGGAGTCGAACGGGCTTCTCGGCTGCTCCTCTGTCCCGCCCATTCGCATAGCACGCACTTGCCTGCGCCTTCGCAGTCCGGGCAGGCACTGGAGCGCGCTCGGGGCATGTGGACGTTGCCCGTGCCGGCGCCCCGATGGCACAGGCCGGAGCCCTGACAGAATAAACATCCTCGCGGTTGCGAAGCCAAACCCGTCCCTCGCGTCCCACTGGCTCAAAGGGGAATTCTGCTGGAGTGTAGGTCTGGGATTTGGTGCGGTCAACTGTAACGGGCTAAACCTTCTTCCGTTGCAGAAGTTTGCAAAGCACGTGAGCCCGCTGAACTACGACGATCTACACGCATCCGGGTGACGAGGAGTTGTACGCGGGGATCAAGAACCTGCCCTGTTGAACTCTGTTGAAGTGCCCGCCAGAGACTCACCGTACCACCTCCCATGAGCCTATCCACCATCGGATGCCGGACGGGTCTGTTCTTCCATCTCCTCCACCATCGCCTTGAGCTCTGGGAATGAACTCAGAATATAGTCCTTCTCCTTCATGCTGAACCACCTATGCCGATCGGAGAGGACGGATTTCCCCTCACCCCTCCCTTCTGCTTGCCGTAGTACTTCATCCCGTTTTGCTCTGAAGTATTCGACAAGGAATGTCAGCTTGAGAGTTGAGGCAACAGCTTTCGCGGTTTTCAAGGACTCTCGCCAGAGCAAAAGCGTGCCGATTGTGTAGATCACCGTTGCCACCGCGATGACTACGGTGGCGCGATCAGACAATTGCTTAGCTGACCTCCCAGTTCGGTGGAAGTTCCACGTGCCAGATGGCGATTTACGCGCGTCCGAGTAAACTGAAGGTGTGGGATTGGGTGCTGAGCTTATCTTGTCAGAATTTCCTCTTTCACTTTCCTGTACCCCTCGATCTTTTCCGACCTCCCTTTGCTGCGCGGCCCACGCCCTCACATCGTCAGGGTTATATCTGATCAACGGATCTCCCTTCCACGCTGGTGGCGACAGGTCCATTGCTGGAAGATTCGCGGTCTCACGAAGTGCTTCAACGACGGAAACCTCAACGCCCAGGATGGAGGCCATATCATGTGCATCAACGAGGTGGACAACACTTCTTGTTGGCTCGCTGACCCCTGCTCGAGACTGCATTAAGGAATTTCCAGCTTCTCCGGAAAGGATTTCTGCATGAGATGCATTGAAGGTTTTGGTGGACAGCCCCCATACGAGGGCGAAGGTAGCTAATCCAGCCGATATGACGGCGATCGCTTGAGCTAAAAAGAATGTTTTCCCTGCTCTCCGCGGTTTCTCCATCCAACCTTTGACGCTCTCCATCATCTTGACTCGTGCAGCTCCTTCGAGGACCAGAGCCGCACGGAGCTCACAGATTTCCTTCAGGTTCTTCTGATTCGTATCGTGAAGTTGCCACAACCAGAAAACAGTCGCTGCAGTAAAGCCAAAATAACTGCCTACCAGCAGGCGAAGCCAACCCGTTGCATTTCCAACCTTGGCGAGGATAGGTGGTAGGTAGTAGACAATGGCAGCGGTTGCAACAAGAAATCCGAATACGACCTTGTACTCGATTCGTCGTTTCTCGAAGTAGTTCTCCGACATCCGTTCGTAGACCACTTTCGATGAATCGGAGAGCATCTCGCTCATGCTGAACTCCTACTGGCTAGGTCACCCACTCCATCCGCATATCTGTTTGCCTCGCTAGTTCTGCCCTCGTGCCCTTCCCTCGAGCAGCTTCCTCACCTCTGCCTTCCACCTCGGTTTCAGTCTTCTAGAGGTAGGAGGTGGGCCCGATTGAACCTATCCTTGGCGTGAACAACCCGATACTTGCGCAGCTTCAATCTCGGCCCCTATACTTGCAGGCAGGCATTTCCTTGCCCTAGGAGCAACCTTATGGAAGACACCACCACATGCCCACTTCTGGGACACCCAGCCGCAGTTCTGGGCATAGGCCCAGTCAACAACTCGTACGATGTGTCCTGCGAGATCTGCGGGCACTATAGCCTCAGTGGCACTTTGATGAGGACCATTTCGAACGAACCGGAGCAGGTGAGGCGTGCACTCTCCTGGTACACGCGGGAGTGTGAGGAGAGGAGCGTTACACCAGATCTTCTAACGACCGAAAACGTCCAAAAGATCGTAAGCGCCTATCCTGACCTTCCCGTGATTGAAAAAGCGGATCGCTACCTCCGGGCGCTCGCGAAGTATACGCCCTACCCGGGAAGTTCCGCGCTAAAGGTTCATGCTCAATTCTATGAACCTCTGGTCCGGGCTCAGACAACGGCAGAAGTTAAGTATTTAAGGCGATACCTGATCGAGGCGGGGCTCGCGAGGCCGAATGAAAAAGGTGAACTCATCATTACTGTTCCTGGATGGCAAAAACTTGATCGGGAACGGGAACTCTCTGGCCGCTCAGGCCAAGCGTTCGTGGCCATGTGGTTTGATGCGAGCGCGCGGGGTTCCGGCGCATCTCGCTGTAGCGATGCGCCAAATGTGGCCTTCCGCCTCTCGCAACGGCGTCGGCACCCCGGAACACACATATTTCGCGGCTCAATGCCTGGCCCGCACGTACCCCTATCAACGCTTCACCCCCGCCCTTACGGGCGACGGCGCATGATTTGGGGCCGGTGTGGCTTGCTACGCCTTCACCGTGTGACTCTTGCATTCACGACACCTCTCAGGTTTCAACCGGCGCACTGCGAGGCATGTGAGTCCATTGACGACCACGATCTACACACATCCGAGTGATCAGGAAATGTGGGAACGGATCCGGACCCTGACCTGCTAAATCCTGTCCAATTGCCCTCACGATCCACACTGCGAAGACGGTCCGGATCTATTGTTCGGGACGGACCTGGATTTCACCAGGAACTCGGGTATCAATGCGTCGAATGTCACAAGTCCGGCGAGTCCGGGTCGTGATGATGGGAAGGCCCGCCGCGCTCATTCGACGTGCTTCCAGGTCTTGCGGCGAGCTGCAAATCCGATCGTCGAGGGGTCCACGCCATACTCCGTTCCGAGCGAGCGTTGCGTGGCTCCGCTTCGTCCGATACGGCTTCTGATGTCGCGGACGGCCGCTTCGGTGAGCTTGGCCCTCGGGGAGTCCTCGCCGCGGCAGGCGAGCTCCGGGTGACGCCGCAGGGGATGAGCATCGCCTCTCGGATGGATCTCCGGGTGGACCTGGCTCCAGTGGCGGCCATTCTTGATCAGGTAGCGCTGGAGATCCGAGTGCGTTCCCACGCGCAGGTGACTGGGCCGGACGCAGGCCGCGTTGAAGCAGGTATGGAACACCTTCATGCCGCTAGGGATCGGCCCATGCCCCAGCCGCCACACGACGCGCTCGACGAGCTGGGATCGCCCCTGCCAGCTGATGACCCCGTTCCCGAAGGGAAGGCTGGCCCCCTGCCAGAGCCAGCAGCTCCGAGTCTTTTTGACTCGGCCCCACAGGCGATCCTCGACCGACCCGTGGAGGTCAGAGCTCTCTCCCAGCCGGAGATGCGCCGGGCGTACGCATCCCTTCGTCTTGCACCGGAGAATGATGAGCTTCCTGGGCGGGACGGGACCGCGCGTGAGCGCCCATGCCAGACGCTGGGCCGGCACGTATTGTTGGTTCACCCGGAACAGCCCATAGCCGTTCTCGTCCCTCACGCCGCGCCAGAGCCAGCAGCCCCGCTGGCTTCTTTCCACCTTCTCCCAGAATCGTCGCCGCAGCGCCATGCGGACCGCCCCTCGCGCCACGGTCCGCCGCCCGGAGACGCGCAGGTGTTCCGGACGCAAGCAAAGCAGGTTGCCACACCGGCGCCAGAAGGTGCTGCCCGTGGGAATTCTCCGCCCCATCAGCAACCACGCCACGCGGTGCGCGCCTAAGTCCCTCCCGTCCCACGAAAACCGCCCCGCCCCTCCGCCCTCTCGGGCCGGGCCCTTCCACACCCAGCAGCCCCGGGTCTTTCGGACCAACGCCCAGAATCGGACGGCGGTCTTCTCCATCTCGGGGTGGCCACGGGGAGCTCGTCGGCGGTTTCTGGACATGGGCGTGTCTCGCACGCACAAGAATACTCCACCCAGTCTCCGCTATTCGGGGAGATCGGATTCCGGGTGGATCGGCTCAAGCGAACCCATGGGCCGCGGAAACGGGGAGTTGTGGGGGGCAAGCCGCAGGCTCCTCTGGGAGTATCTTGCGCCAGCCGGGACCTGTTTCTGGCGCAGAGGTTCGCGCGTCACGTGAGCCCGTTGACGACGACGATCTACACGCATCCGAGTGACCAGGAAATGTGGGAACAGGTCCGCGGACTGAGCTGCTGAGTCCCAGGCCCACCTGACGAGCCACGCAATCCTGGTCCCGAGTGTTGGGAATTCCTGCATAGCGAGCCCCGATCGTCTGACGCGGGCGAGGCCTTTACTCCGGGGCTCTGACGAGGGTTTCGGGGGAACCTGATGTCCCGGAGGATGCAAGCCGGCATGGACTGGATGGAATTGCGGGGTGAGCGAGGGCCACTAAGAGAAGGTAGAATACAATGCTCGTCGAGGATCCAACGAGTCTCGACCACTACCCCGGAGATCCGACAATTAAAGACATCATCAACAGAACGCGCCATCCGATCAGGATCTCGCTACCCGGCGGCAAGACTCTGCACCTCGGGCTGGCAGGCCGAGGTCAAGTCCCCGACGACGCTCTGGAGCGTCCCGCGCTCAAGAAACTGATCGAAGCCGGAGAGATCGAAGTGCTGGAGCAAAATCGCCACGTTGTGGCCGCGGACAAGGGATCGACGCTGATTCGCCGGTCGGCCTACGCTCATCCGGCGACCAAGGACGCATCGCGCAAGGGCGATCGCTGAGCCCGTCCCGCCATCCACAGCGTAACGACGAGTCGGCGGACAAGGACAGGAACCTCTCTCACAGGGCTAGAATCCTCACAGCTGGCCTGAGCCCGCGGCACCCTGGTAACGTGAGGTCTGCATGCCGACCGATGTGGAGCGGCATTCCACCGGAACGCCGGATCAGCAGAGGCAAACCAGTCGTCTCTCAATGGAACGACGACATGATTGCTTTTCGGGGTCTCCCGAGCCGTTTTCCGAGCCGTTATTTATGCGTAGTAAAATCGGCTAAGAATGACCCAGAGGTTTTCTAAGTTATAGATAATAGGGGTGTTGTAGTTAAGATGGCCTTCCACGACGAGCCGTTTTCCTGAATTCGCGCAAGAGCGTTTCGGGGAAGCATTTTCGATTGACTTGCCGGCCCGCTCATCGCACAGTTGGCTCACGCCCTACCGACGCGCCTAGCCCCGGTTTACTGTCATCGTCGAAGCAGCTTTCTCGGAGGATGGAGTCTGGATCATGGAGGCCCGACTGCAGTACCGGGACGGGAAGACTCCTCCGCTCGGGAGTCGCCTGCTTGGGGAAGGA
>Ga0137425_1000415_pt1 | contig 10561 bp, 10 predicted proteins | sample EasRivERMZT640_2_FD_102318 | JGI IMG/M metagenome (GOLD analysis project Ga0137425, IMG submission 102318) | Soil microbial communities from meander-bound floodplain in the East River, Colorado, USA - East River MetaG ERMZT640_2 | ecosystem: Environmental > Terrestrial > Soil > Floodplain ...
GGGCTTCGGTCAACGCGCGGTTCGCCGCGGTGCCAAAGGCGTGCGGGCTGGAGGCGTTGCCGGGAATCTTCTCGGTGGCCTCCAGCCATGCCTCGCGGGCCTCGCGCATTACCGGCGCGGTGGCGTTGAAATCGAAATAAATCATCGGCTGGAAAGGATATTAACCAACCCGGACGTGGCGAGATTTTATTCAGTGCCGACTGCAGCGTGCAGAATCCGCCGGTGTGCCGCCGTAAAAGCCCGCCGATGGAGTTGTTTGGGCGCAAACCAACGACCAGCCGGTTTGGAGTAATTGGAACTGACCCCTCCGGACTGCGCACGCCAGGCTTCCAGCGTGATGCGGTAACGGGTGATGGAGTGTTTGATGGTGCAGAACGGTTTGCGCCCGATCACCTTCAAACCTGCTTCCGATGCTGCGAAGTGCTGCGGGTTACCGACCCGCGCTCCAACTTCAACGTTCGGAAACTCCCAGAGCTGCGCGTTCACGACACCGGCTGGTCGTTGGCGCACGAGAAATTCGCCGTCGCGCTCGACGACGAAAGCGACGAAGCGCCGCTCCGTGGTGGTTTCACGTTTACCGAGGTTGGGAATCTGCTCCTGCCAGTTCTTTTTCCGAGCGACGCAAAGTTTGTTGACGGGGCAGGCCTCGCATTGGGGCAAACGGGGCGCGCAGATGAGCGCGCCAAGTTCCATCAGGGATTGGTTCAGGTGAGAACAGGGGGCGGTGTGATGCGTGATGCGTGATGCGTGATCAACCAGTTCGCCTGCGAGTAGCCAAAGACGCGCGTTGGTTTTCTTTTCCCTTGGATCAGTGGTGATGCCGAAGACGCGGGTGAGCACGCGGATGACGTTTCCATCAAGGACGGGCTGCGGTTGATCGAAGGCGATGCTGGCGATGGCGCCGGCGGTGTAACGGCCAATGCCCGGCAGCGCGAGGATATCATCGAAGTCTCTTGGAAACTCGTAGCAGCCGACGTGAGGAGGCTCTGACTTATTACCGGTTGCCGGTTGCCGATTGCCGATTTCAGTTTGAGACTCGTCAACTCGTCTCCTACCAGTAGCAATGATCTGCTGGGCAGCTTTCTGGAGATTCCGGACACGCGTGTAGTAGCCCATGCCTTCCCAAAGTTTGTGCAGTTTCGCGGGTGATGACTTGACGACGGATTCAATCGTCGGCAGCTCGCGCAGCCAGCGTTCCCAATACGGAATCACCGTCTTCACCTGGGTTTGCTGGAGCATGATTTCCGAAACCCAGATGGCGTAGGGATCACGGGTGCGGCGCCACGGTAGATCGCGGGCGTTTGCACTGAACCAAGTCAGCAGCGCGGGGACGAGTTTGCGGACTTTATCAGTTCCAGGTTTCGAGTTCCTGGTTCCGGGAGCAGACATGAGTCAGTCGCCGTGCGGTTTCACGCCTTGAATTTTTCGACGAAGCCCGCGAAACCTTCGGCCTGGGCGCGCAGCCGCTTCAGCAAATCGGCGTCGGTCAACCGACCGTTTGCGTCCAGTAATCTACCAACGCCAGGCATGAACACACGCTCCGGATAGATATAGGCGTTGCGATAGCCGAAGATGGCCTGCAACTGTTCGACCGGCCGCAATGCGCCCCAGATGCCTGCCGCCACGCCAGTGAAACACACGGGCCGCCGCTCGAAGCTCTCGGGGAACTTGAGCATGTCTATGAAATACTTCAGCACGCCGGGGAGACTGCCATTATATTCGGGCGTGACAACGTGCAAACCGGACGCCTGCAACACGCCGTCGCTGAACGGCAGAAAGGATTTTGGTTTCTCGCCGTAGGAACTCGGTGAAAAAATTTCCGATGGCAACTGCGCGAGGTCAAGCACCCGCAGGGGCACTTTCAACCCGGCGTAAATCTCCTCAATGTGCCGCGCGACTTTGCGCGTGTTGCTATCCGGGCGGTTCGTGCCAACGAGCAGGGTCATCATGAATCAAACCAATAGCCGGTTACGTCACGATTGGCAAATCTTGGTTGGGCAAGCTGCACGGCACACATCTTTGGCATGATCTGGTTTGGGCTTTTGGAAAGTTGGCGGTTGAATCTGGCAGGCCCCGGCGTCAGGATCACTGGCAAATGCCGGACACGCTCGACAGAAACGCCAGGTTAAGCCACGGATCTGGCTTTCCACCGCCGTCCGCAGTTGGCAGCAATCAGCAGCCTGGATGAGTTACTGTCCTGACAAGGAAAGATTCGTTCCCGCAACCGTTGGGTATTTACTGCCGGTGTTGCCATTATTGGCAATAATGGCTGCGTTTACCACCGGCTGCACCTGCACCGCGATTTCCAACCATCAATTTGCCGGTCCCAAGCCACCCAAAATCACCTGCCCCGAGGATATTGCAAACAACCTGAGACAGACCGTGAATGGCGAAGTGAGCGGATTTTCCCGCGCAGCCGGCTTCTTCTTCACCCCATTCAAGCGCCTGGGCATCATGGGCTGGAGCGATTTAGGCTATGATGGCGAAATTATCGGGCTGGTGAAACAAACGGCAAAATCCACGGATCAATTTTACACGGTGGATATGAAACTGGCATCGCTGCAAATTGACGGCCGGAACATTCCGCTCACCGGTGACCGTTACCTGCGTGCGGAGATTTGTCTGTGCGAGGTCAAGCTGCCTGAAAGTGAGCGGCCCCAAGTGGGTGAAAAAGTCTGGATGCGTGGAAGAATGGTTTGGGATGGCGACGGTTTCGTGGAGATTCACCCTCGCAACGCGTCGGAAGTTGGCCCTGCAAGGCTTTCGCCAGGAATGAAGTGATGGTGGCGTCAGTCTTGCGATGGCATCGCGCCAACTCACGATGTTTTCACATCGGCACCGGCAGACCGCGGCTGTCGGTGCTGAAGGTGAATCCAAAGATCTGAACGGTTTTTTTGCGATCGCAAATGCGTCCCGAAATCCGATACAGTTTTTGCGGTGCCAGACTCAGACCGGGAGGCAGCGCATAGACTCTTTCATAGGCGGGCTGGTCTGGAAAGGAAAGCGGAAGATCGAGCATCAAATGCTGTTCGGAGGCGTCAAACGGTTTGGGATCTGCCCGACGAATCTGCACAGGCGGAAAGCGCAGGACTTTCTCAACCGTCACCTCAACTGGCGTTTCGTGGCCGAGGCCGCTGAACTTTGGCGACCAAATCCGCAGCAAAAGCCCGCCACGCGGGAGCTGGCTGCAATACCTTTCCAGCGGCGCCCGTGCGATCGTCGTCATTGCCAGGGCCTCTCGCGAGACCCATCCGGCGCCATTTTCCTGCGCGCGATAATCCCGCAGTCCCGGAAACCCGTCAAAAAGCGCGGCCACGCGGTCAGTGGAAGTGTCTTTCGTGAGGGCAAAATTGCTCAGCAGAATTCCGTTTGAGTTGAGGTCATCGAGCGCTCCATGAGTGCCCCCAGATGCCATCAACCCACTGGCCTTCTTGACCAGCCATCCCACGTGAACATGATCGTTGCTCAGGCTGATGAGAATGGATGCTGGATTGAGGGTGATGCGGGTGTGGGCCCGGACAATTCGCTCCAAGGCGAGCGGGTAGCGATGGGCCAGAGTCTCAGCCATCCAGGCATCCGCCGAGGCAAAGCCGTCGGAGTCGAGCAGGTGCTTTTGGCCGAGCGCTTCGACCACCGGCTGGTAATTGATGGGATCGCCCGATTCCGTTGAATATCGAAAAGAATTCTCCGCGGAATTCCACTCGATGGCAGCCCGCTCGCTTTTTGAATTCAGGACGATGAAGCGATTGGCCCGGCCCGGAACTTGGGCCGTCAACGCGTCCATGCCTTTCAGATGCGCGAGCAGTTCCACGAGTCTTTCGGTTTCGCCGGGCGAATTATGGAGTTCCACCCAGGACTCCATTCCGACGGTGGGCAGGACAACGTCCTTGGGATCTTGAATGGACCTGGTGATCCGGTACCCGGCCTTTTTCAAAAAATCCCGAATCTCAACACGCCAGCCGGCGCCAGCGTGATTGTTGCCGTGATCCGAGAGCATCAGGATTTCGAGTTCGCGCCCTTCCAGTGCCTGGTAACGGACGCGCAGTTCCTGGAGTTTTTCATCGAGCAGACAAAGCATGGCGAAAATATCGCGAGCCATGTGTTGGCCGTTGTCGGTCGAACGAATCATGGCGTAGTAGTTGTCGTCTCCGCTGGGGCTGTTGAGAAAGTCTTCGACCAGTTCGGACACCTCGTATCGAAGCGCCGGGAACGGATGGACATAAGCCATCGCACGCCGGAAGCCGCTCTCCACCTGCCAGTGCATCTGCTTCTCGTACTCCATCGAGGTGGTGATGCCGTTCTGGAAAACTTCTGCGTTCGCGGCCTGATTGAAGTAAGTGCGCTGATAACCGGGCAGCGGACGATTGCCAAGAATCTCGGTCCACGCGACGTCGCTGGCGGATGGAAACGTGGAGACCAGGCGACTGACGGGGAAGTAACCTTGATGGAAGCCCTGGCGATGAAACTGCCGGCCCTTGCGATCTACATAAGTGACCCCTTCCTGTAGCGCCTTCATGTCCCGGTAAGAAATGCCATCAACCAACAGGACCAATCGCTTGGGAAGCGCGGCGGTGCTCGTTGATGAGAGGCCCTGAAGTGCCAGCAAGAGAAGAAAAATCGGCCGCCGCATGATTAGGCTCAGGCGACCTGGTTTTCCGAAGCTGAGGACGAAAATCATGGAGCCGATCAAAAAATAATCTGGTCGTGTGAGCGCATTGAGTTTGGGCGGTGCGGGCAATGATTCGTGATGATTGGATTTGACGTGAATTGGTTTGCGCGTCAAGCGGGATTGAAAGTGCAGAACTCCTGGCCCGGAACTGATATGGCTCTCACGAGACTGACCTGTCATATGGTTGGTTTGGGCAAAGTAACGTGGCTCGACTATGACGCAGCCGGCCGGGAAGCGTTGGAGCCCAACACCTGCAAAGAATTCATCCGTAATGAACGACCGTGGATACTTTAAGGTCTTTCAAAATGTCCCCGAAAAAACTCGAGAGCGGCGCTTATTTGTTCTCCTTTGGCAGAGCCTCATTCTGACACTTCGTTGGTTTTCTTGACCAGATACCCCACCCCTTCGGGCTGTTCATGCAGTTCGATTAATTTGTACGCATCCAACCGGGAAAGACGTCTGTTTCTGAGAATCTTCTCGTCCCCGAAACTCTCCTCCAGCGTGTTGGACATTCCCTGCAGGATGCGCACCACTTCAAAGTTGGCGCCGGCAAACAGTTCCCAGGCTTCCGCCACGCGGTAGAATTTGTCCTGGGGATGAAGATACTGGTCGGCCACGATGACCTTGGCGTACGATCCGCCGGACGGCCGCTGGAAGCGGTGAATGGCTTCGCGAGCAACGCCTTTGAATCCCTGCTTATCGTAACACTCCAGAACCTTGATCAGCTTCCGGGCGAACGTCAGTCGCTGGCTGAGGAAGAGCGGCCGCGCATCCATCGCCAATTGAATTCTCTCTTCCCACGGCAGGTTGTCCACGCCCAGGATGTTGAGCGCCTCCCGCAAATCCAGCAGCCGGCGGCGGCCTGCGAGCGAGTACAGCCAGACAAAGGCATGGTGGTCTTTTCTTAGATACCGGTTGAGATTCTTCAGCCCTTCCAAGGGATCGCTCAAATGATGAATGACGCCCTGGCTGTAAACGAAATCAAATTTGCCGAGCGTGGCGTCATGTTGCAAAAGGTTGGATTTCTGGAACGATATGTTCTTCAGCCCGCGCTTTTCCGCCCGTTGCCGGGCGTGTGCGAGGGATTCGTCGGTCAAATCAATGCCCACGACCGCCGCCTCCGGCACAAAGGTACCGATGTCAACGATCACGTTGCCGGTACCACACCCGGCATCCAGCACCCGTCGGATGGGATACTCCTGTGCCAGCGCGGTAACCGCGGGAAGGACGTAACGCTCAAAAAAACCTCCATGATTCCCCCCGAAGGGGAATGGATACTTGGAATACATCTCCACCACTTTGGTCGTGCCGTGATCAAGACTCATCAGTTGATTTTTGTCCCCGACATCGGAAAGTCAACAAATCCTTCGGGAACACCAACGGTCGCGCGCTTCTCAAAACTGAATTCGGCGACAGAGATTTTGCCAATAACCACCAGTCGGTATTCACGCCCTTCGCAGCTATCGCTTGGACCGCGGCTTCCGCCGGCACCCATTCTGAAACCACAACGCCCACACCATGATCAACGCCTCGCGCACGATGTGGCCGGACATTTTGGAGTGCCCCAGCAAGCGCTCCGTGAAGATGATCGGCACTTCCACGACCTTGTAGCCCTGGCGCCAGAGTTTGTGCGTCATCTCGATCTGGAAGCTGTAACCGTTCGAGCGCACGGCATCGAGGTCGATGGCTTGGAGCGCACGACGACGAAAACACTTGTAGCCGCCGGTGGGATCGGTGATGGGCATACCCGTGATGATCTGCACGTATTTCGCGGCACCCTTGCTCAACATCAGCCGGCTGAGCGGCCAGTTGATGATGCGAATGCCGTTGATATAGCGCGAGCCCAGCACGAGGTCGGCATCCTCCTTTTGCACGGCATCGAGGAACGCGGGAATATCGTCGGGGTTGTGCGAGAAATCGCCGTCCATTTCGAAGATGAATTCGTAGCCTTTCTCCATGGCCCACTTGAATCCCGCGATGTAGGCGCGGCCGAGGCCGCTCTTTTCCTGGCGATGCAGGACGTGAATCTCGGGATGTTTGGCGGCGAGTTCGTCGGCGAGTTTGCCGGTGCCGTCGGGTGAATTGTCGTCCACGACGAGCATGTCCACCTTGACGGGCTGGTTGAGAAGCCGCTGCGCCATGCGCGGAAGATTTTCCCGCTCATTATAGGTCGGCACGACGATGAGGGTGTTATTCATGCTTGGCGCAACCGCCGATTAGATACGCGACGAACCGTGCTGAAACAAGTTGAGAATTCACGCCTCACCATGAGTGCTGACAACCAGAACCGCATTTCATTCAAACTCGAACCAGCAACGGCCAAGGTCACTCGATTCACTCCCCGTCAATGTCAGCGGGGAGATAAACGCATTGCATGCGCTTGGGCGGTCGCGTTTCGGTTGCAAAAGGCTTTACCATCCGAATCGCCGCGATAGGCTGGTCGCCCTGAAATTGGAAAACCGCATGCCAGACAAGCCAGCCACCGGTCGCCCAACCAAAATCGTTTGGGTCTCCGATTTCCAGATCGAGTGGCTCGCGGATATTCCGGAGGAACTGCGAACGCTGCCACGGCGACACCCGGCCACGTGGCAGATGGTCCTATTGTCGGAGTTCGAGCAGCATCCGGAATTGGAGGTGCATATCGTCCTGTTGCGGAAGCAAATTCAGCGGGCCATGTCGTTTCAGCGCAACGGCGTGACGTTCCACGTGCTCAAAGCGTTGCCGGCGCTGCGGTTAGGTTCATTGTTCTGGTTGGACACACTTTTGATCCGGCGGATCTGCCGGCAGATAAAACCGGACCTCGTGCATGCGTGGGGCAGCGAGCAGGGGGCGGCGTTGATTGCGGCGCGGCTGGGGTATCCTACGGTCGCAACCGTGCAGGGCTTGCTGACCTGGTACAAGGAAGTGGTGCGGCTGGGTGCGTATGAACGCGTGGCCGAGCGCATGGAGCGAATGTCCTTCCCCCGGGCGACCATCGTCACCACCGAATCAAGTTTCGCGGTTCGTTATCTCAAGAACCGTTATCCACGCATGACCGTGCATCAGGCCGAGCACGCGCCCAACTGGGCATTCCATCGGGTGCAACGCCGGCCTCAGACCGCACCGGTGCACTTCATCTCCGTGGCGACGCTCGGCTTGCGCAAAGGCTCCGATCTGCTTTTTCAAGCGCTGAACCAATTGGCCCCGGAAATGCCGTTCAAGCTGACGGTGATCAGCGGTCCGTCACCGGCCTTCCTGGAAAGCATGCGGGCCCAGGTGAGCGAGGAGTTGTGGCAGCGAATTGATTTCAAGACGCACCTGTTGCCGCACGAGGTGGCGACGCAACTGGAGACGCCCACGATGCTGCTTCTCCCCACCCGCGCTGACACCAGTCCCAACGCGGTTAAGGAAGCGGTGGTGGCCGGCTTGCCAGTCGTGGCGAGCGAGGTAGGCGGCATTCCTGATTACGTGATCCCTGGGAAGAACGGCCTCCTGTTTCCGGCCGGAGATCTGGACGAATTCGTACAAGCCATCCGTTCCGCCTGTGCTCATCCACTGTTTGGCAAAGGGCAGGTTGATCCAACTGCGCTCGCCACCCAGCGCGCATACCTTTCGCCGGAACTGATGGCGAAGAATTTCCTGGCCGCGTACGAAACTGCCATGAGGGTCGGACGGTGAGTCAATTTATGGCAAGCCCACGAGTTCCGGTAGTGGCCACGAATGGCGAGGAATGACTCAGGCTAAAGTGTCTGCAGTTCCGGAACCAATCCCTCGCGTCATTGTCCGCCAACACAGTCACTACCCATCCGTTGCCACCGGCTCTGAGGCGAGAGCGCTCGCCAGAAACGGCACATTGCGCCGATGACGATTCCTGGAACTTCCCAGCTTGACCTCAAACTGACGAGCCAGATAATGCCCACCTTTTAATGAGTTCAAAACTGCTGCGACCCTTTAAGCTGTTGCGTTTGCTGTCGTCGGGACCAGTGAGGCGGGCAGTGATTTCGCAAGCAAGGGAGGCATATCATGCAACTCAGGCCGAGAAAAGAGGCATTCCCACCGCTCAAATAAACGACGTCGTAGATCCCAACACTTTGACGGTCGCGTTGGAGAATTTCAAAACTCAACACGGCAACGTGACTTATACGGAACTGCTCTATTTGTGCATGGTGGTAAAGGCGTACTTGCGGCCCGGGGAGAACTTCCTCGAAATCGGCACGTTCGATGGCAATACGATCAGCAATATCTCGCGCAATGTGCCGGCAAACTCCACCTGCTACACGATTGACCTGCCGATTGGTGTTCAAAACCTGGACGACAAGTATCTTGGCGGCGATAAAGACCTGGTTGACTCGCGTGGCGAAAAGCAATTAAAGCATCGCGGGCGAAAAAACATCCAGCAGTTTTACAGTGATTCGACCAAGTTTGATTTTTCACAGGTCAGCTTCAGTGGCGCATTTATTGACGGCGCACACCACTACGAAGGCGTGAAGCAGGATACCGAAAACGTCCTGCGCCATATCAAGCGACCCGGCTTCGTGCTCTGGCACGATTTTTATGGATATAACGAGGTGGCCGAACTGCTCTATGAATACGCTAGGACATATCCCATAAAGCGACTCGCCGGCACCAACATTTGCTTCCTGGAGCTTGGTTCTGAGAATCGACAACCGTAGGCCCATGCGAAGTGCTGCACTCCTGACCTTGCCGTCCGCGCCAAGCGGATTGTCACCAGTTGCCGCCGAGCACGTTTGCCATTGGCTCGCGGCTGGCTCTGGCTTTACTCCAGAGTTCTCGAAGTGAAGAGACAGGCAGTCATATTAGCGGGCGGTCCCGGGACGCGGTTGCGTGCCCGGCTCGGCGATCTCCCCAAGCCCATGATCCCCATCGGAGGCAAGCCGCTGCTGGAGCATCAGATCGAACTTGCCCGCAGTCATGGCTTCACCGACATCATTATCTTTGCCTGTTATCGAGCCGACCTAATCGAGCAGCATTTCGGGGACGGCAGCCGCTGGGGCGTTTCGATTTCAACGATTGTCGAGCGGGAGCCGCTGGGAAAGGCCGGGGCGGTGCTCGCCGCCATGGACCGGCTGGTCGAGAATTTCGTGGTCCTGTACGGGGACACGATGGTGAACGTGGATTTGGAGCGCATCTGGGAGCGGCACGGCCAGCGCCAGGCCGACGCGACCTTATTGGTCCATCCCAACGACCATCCGCTGGATTCGGATCTCCTCGAAACAAATGCGGAAGGGTGGATCGAAGCGTTCCATAATCGTCCGCATCCGACCGATCGCTGGTTTCAGAATCTGGTCAACGCCGGCCTCTACGTGCTGCGCAAGGCGGCCTTGAAGCCCTGGGCGGGTTCGGTCGGCCTGTTGGATTTTGGCAAAGACTTGTTTCCGGCAATGCTGGGTCGCGGCGACCGCCTGCTGGCTTACAATAGTCCTGAGTTTATCAAGGACATCGGCACACCCGAACGCTACGACCGGATTTCCGCCCAGTATCAGAACGGGGTCGTGGGGCGGAGTTCCCTGCGCACGCCCCAGCGCGCGGTGTTCCTGGACCGCGATGGCACGCTGGTTCCCGACAAGGATTGCCTGCGACGTGCCGAAGATCTGGAGCTGCTGCCGGGAGTGGCCGAGGCCATTCGGCAACTGAACCACCATGGTTGGCGCGCGGTGGTGGCGACGAATCAGCCCGTAGTCGCCAAAGGCTGGTGCACTGAGGCTGAACTTCAACGCATCCACAACAAGCTCGAAACCCTGCTTGGTCGCGAGCACGCGTTTCTCGACCGGATCTATTTCTGCCCCCACCATCCGGAAGGTGGTTTTGCCGGCGAACGTGCCGAACTAAAAATCCGCTGCCAGTGTCGCAAGCCCGCCCCCGGAATGCTGCTTCAGGCAGCCGCGGACTTGA
>Ga0137425_1000418_pt1 | contig 10511 bp, 9 predicted proteins | sample EasRivERMZT640_2_FD_102318 | JGI IMG/M metagenome (GOLD analysis project Ga0137425, IMG submission 102318) | Soil microbial communities from meander-bound floodplain in the East River, Colorado, USA - East River MetaG ERMZT640_2 | ecosystem: Environmental > Terrestrial > Soil > Floodplain ...
ACGCCGATCCAGCCGCGCGTCACCGTGCCGCTGCGGATGATCTGCTCCATCACCATCTTCGCCGTGGACACCGGGATGGCGAAGCCGATGCCCATCGAGCCGCCCGAGCGCGAGTAGATCGCGGTGTTGATGCCGACCAGGTCGCCGCGCGCGTCCACCAGCGCGCCGCCCGAGTTCCCCGGGTTGATGGCGGCGTCGGTCTGGATGAAATTCTCGAAGGTGTTGATGTGCAGGCCGCTCCTGCCGAGCGCGGAGACGATGCCCGAGGTCACCGTCTGGCCCACGCCGAAGGGATTGCCGATGGCCAGCACCACGTCGCCGACGCGCAGCGCGTCCGATTGCCCGAAGCTGATGGCGGGGAGCTTCTCGGCGTTCACGCGCAGCACCGCGAGGTCGGTCTCCGGGTCGTTGCCCACCACCTTGGCGAGCATGCGCTTGCCGTCGGACAGCGCGACCTCGATCTCGTCCGCGGTCTCCACCACGTGGTGGTTGGTGAGGATGTAGCCCGAGGGGCTCACGATCACGCCCGAGCCGAGGCTCGTGGCGCGCTGCGTCTCGTCGCCGAACTGCTCGCCGAAGAAGCGGCGGAACAGCGGATCGTTGAGCAGCGGGTTGCGCGGCGCGCGCACTTCCTTCGAGGTGAAGATGTTGACCACCGCGGGCGAGGAGCGCTGCACGGCCTCGTGGAAGGAGCCGGTGCGCGGAGCGGCGGGCGCCGCGGGAACCGGCGCGCTTTGCGCCGATGCCGCCGGCGCCGGTTGCGGCGGCGCGGCGCGCTGCGGCAGCCATTCGGGCTTGAGGGTCGAGACGACGAACAGGGCCGCGAGACAAATGGTCGCGGTCTGCGCAAAGACGAGCCAGAGGCGGTGCAGCATCGGGGGCCGCTAATCTAGCACAAAGCCCTGCAAATTGAACCGCTTAGGCGGCAAATCGTGGACATTCCCGCGCTCGCTCTATAGAATGGCGCCTGTTCCGCACTCTCCATCCTTTCCGGCCTCGAATCAACTCCATGAGCGACAACCCGAAAATCGACAAAACGCGGCGCAATCTGGTCGTTATCACTTCCGTGGCAGGCGGCGCGGCTTCCCTGGGCGCTGCGATTCCCTTCGTCGCGAGCATGCTGCCCTCCGAGCGCACCAAGGCGGCCGGCGCACCCATCGAAGTGGACATCTCGGGCATCGCGCCGGGCGAGATGAAGGTCTTCGAGTGGCGCGGCAAGCCGGTGTGGGTGATCCGCCGCACCCAGGAGATGCTCGAGTCGCTCAAGAAGGCGGCCGGCAACCTCACCGATCCGGCATCCAAGTCTTCGCAGCAGCCCGAGTACGCGAAGAATGAGTACCGCTCGCTCAAGCCCGAGGTGGTGGTGATGGAGGGCGTGTGCACGCATCTGGGCTGCTCGCCGCAGATGAAGCCCGCGGACGCCAAGGCGGAAATGGGCGCGGAATGGGGGGGCGGCTTCTACTGCGCCTGCCACGGCTCCAGGTTCGACCTCGCGGGGCGCGTGTTCCGCGGCGCGCCGGCGCCGACCAACCTGGTGGTGCCCCCCTACACGTTCCTTTCCGACAGCACGCTGCTGATCGGCGAAGACAAGAAAGGGGCGTAGGCGATGGCTTCCCGCCTGACGGCACTGTGGGACTGGTTCGACTCGCGCATGCCCAGCGTGGGCGAGGAGTACCGCAAGCACATGTCGGAGTACTACGCGCCGAAGAATTTCAACTTCTGGTACTACTTCGGCGTGCTGTCGATGCTGGTGCTGGTGATCCAGATCGTCTCCGGCATCTTCCTCACCATGAACTACAAGCCCGACGCCACGCTCGCCTTCGGCTCGGTCGAATACATCATGCGCGACGTGCCCGGCGGCTGGATCCTGCGCTACATCCATTCCACCGGCGGTTCGGCGTTCTTCCTCGTCGTTTACCTGCACATGTTCCGCGCGCTGCTCTACGGCTCGTACAAGGAGCCGAGGGAACTGGTGTGGATCTTCGGCGTGCTGATCTACCTCGCGCTGATGGCGGAGGCGTTCCTCGGGTACCTCTTGCCCTGGGGCCAGATGTCCTTCTGGGGCGCGCAGGTGATCGTGAACCTGTTCGGCACCATCCCCTTCATCGGCCCGGACCTCGCGCTGTGGATCCGCGGCGATTACGTGGTGTCGGACGTGACGCTCAACCGCTTCTTCGCGCTGCACGTGATCGCGCTGCCGCTGGTGCTGCTCGGCCTGGTGGTGGCCCACATCCTCGCGCTGCACGACGTGGGCTCGAACAACCCGGACGGCATCGAGATCAAGAAGACCAAGGGCGCCAACGGCAAGCCGCTGGACGGCATCCCGTTCCACCCCTACTACACGGTGAAGGATACGGTCGGCACCATCGTTTTCCTCGCCATCTTCTGCATCGTCATGTTCTTCATGCCGGAGCTGGGCGGCTACTTCCTCGAGCACAACAACTTCATCCCGGCCGACCCGCTGAAGACGCCGGAGCACATCGCGCCGCTGTGGTACTTCACGCCCTACTACTCGATCCTGCGCGCGGTGCCGCCGCTGTTCAACTCGCAGTTCCCCGGTGTCGCGGCGATGGGCATCGCCACCCTGATCCTGTTCCTGCTGCCGTGGCTGGACCGCTCGCCGGTGAAGTCGATCCGCTATCGCGGCGCGTACTACAAGGGCGCGCTGGCGATCTTCATCGTCGCGTTCCTGATCCTCGGCTATCTGGGCGTCAAGCCCACCACGGTGTGGGGCCAGTTCGGTTTCGACGCCTTCTTCCTCGACACCAAGGACCGCGCCACCTGGATGGCCCGCCTGTGCACGCTGCTGTACTTCGCCTTCTTCATCCTGATGCCCTGGTACACGGCGAAGGACAAAGTGAAGCCGGTGCCCGACCGGGTGACGATGTGAGGGCCGCGACCGTGAAACAGCTCATTGCCGCCTTCCTGTTCGCGCCCGCGACGCTCCTCGCCGCGGAGACCGGCACCCCGATCGATGCGGCGCCCATCGACGGGCGCGACCTGGTGAGCCTGCAGTCCGGCGCGCGCACTTTCGTCAACTACTGCCTCGGCTGCCACGGCCTGCAGTACATGCGCTACAACAGGCTCACCGATTTGGGCCTCACCGAGGCGCAGATCCGCGACAACCTCATGTTCAGCGCCGAGAAGGTGGGCGAGACCATGAAGATCGCGATGAGCGTCAAGGACGGGAAAGCGTGGTTCGGCGTGCCGCCGCCCGACCTGTCGGTGATCGCGCGCTCGCGCGGCGCGGACTGGCTCTACACCTACCTGCGCACCTTCCACCGCGACGCCAAGACCGCGACCGGCTGGAACAACAAGGTGTTCCCCAATGCCGCCATGCCGCACGTGCTGTGGAAGGTGCAGGAGGAGCAGAGCGCCGTGCAGTACGACACCACGGTGCGCGACCTCGTCAATTTCCTCGTCTACGCCGGCGAGCCTTCGGCGCAGTCGCGCAAGTCGATCGGCATCGTCGTGCTGTTCGTGCTCGGCGTGCTGTTCATCTTCGCGTACATGATGAAGAAGGCATTCTGGAAGGACGTACGCTAGTCCCCCGCAAGATCAACCCCGAGGCCGGGCGGGCTGTTCCGTCCGGCCTTTTCGTCAGGACCACCGCCTCATGATGCAACTTTATTCCGGCACCACGGACCCCTTCAGCCACCGCTGCCGCTTCGTGCTCTACGAGAAGGGCATGGACTTCCAGGTCATCGACGTGGACATGTACAACAAGCCGGAAGACATCGCGGTGATGAACCCGTACAACCGGCTGCCGGTGCTGGTCGAGCGGGACCTCATCCTGTACGAGTCGAACATCATCAACGAGTACATCGACGAGCGCTTTCCGCATCCGCAGCTGATGCCGGCCGACCCGGTGATGCGCGCGCGCGCGCGGCTGATGCTCTACAACATGGAGAAGGAGCTGTTCGACAACGTCGAGGCGCTCGAGTCGGGCAAGGAAAAGCAGGTGGACAAGGCGCGCCAGATGGTCACCGACCGCCTGATCGAGCTCGCGCCCCTGTTCACCAAGACCAAGCACATGCTGGGCGACGACTTCACCATGCTGGATGTCGCCATCGCGCCGCTGCTGTGGCGGCTGGACCACTACGGCATCAAGCTCGGCAAGACGGCGGCGCCCCTGATGAAGTACGCCGAGCGCATCTTCTCGCGTCCCGCGTTCATCGAGGCGCTCACGCCTTCCGAGAAGGTGATGCGCAAGTAGGTTCATGAGCGAGATCGCCACCAAGCCGTACCTGCTGCGCGCGCTCTACGAGTGGTGCGTGGACAACGGCTACACGCCGCACGTGGCGGTGAAGGTGGATTCCAGGACCCAGGTGCCCTCCGAGTACGTGAAGAACGGCGAGATCACGCTCAACGTCTCGGCCTCGGCGGTGCACAAGCTGCAGTTGGGCAACGAATTGATCGAGTTCTCGGCGCGCTTCGCCGGCGTGGCGCGCCAGATCTCGGTGCCGATCGCCAACGTCTACGCCATCTACGCGCGCGAGACCGGGCACGGCATGACCTTCGATGTGGACGCGGCCAAGCCGGCGACGCAGGCGGTGGCGGAGGCCGAGCCGGCCGCGCCGAAGGAGCCGCCGGCCGCGCTGCCCGCGCCTGCCGACAGCGCCACGACAGTTCCGCCGCACAAGCCCGGCGGCGGCAAGCCCAAGCCGCAGTTGCGGCGCGTGAAGTAGACTTTCTCCAGGGCCGGCTTAGCTCAGTTGGTAGAGCAGCGGTTTTGTAAACCGTTGGTCGGCGGTTCGATTCCGTCAGCCGGCACCAGTTCTAGTACGCAGGCCCGATAGGCTCCACGACCTGCGGCATCGGCGCGGGCAGCGGTCGCGCCTTCTCCGGCGGTTGCGAGCGCACGACGGGCGGCGGGAACACCAGCATGCGCTCGTCCGCCGACTTCTGCCGCTCGTAGGGCCTCAGTTCCTGCGGCGTGTCCTTGCCGACCTGGAGCAACTGCTGACTGGAGAGGTTCTCCAGCCGATGCCGTTCGACGAGGTGGTGCGGCGAAGGAGTCTCCTGAGATTGCCGCAACTGCAGTGCGAACTCGGCGGACTGCTGATCGCGCTGCATGAGGGCGCGCTGCGCCTCCTGCTCCTGCGCAAACGCCGGGACTGCAAAGACCAGCAGGATGCAGCCAAGCTTCATCAAGCTGGGGCAGGACTCGCGCGGCAAAGTTCCCGCAGCCGCAAGCGCTCCGCGCCCGAGAGGCCCTGCGGATCGAAGCGGTAGCGCAGGTGCAACCGCAGCGCTTCCGCGTGCTTTCCTGGCGCGACGCGCGCGATCCAGGCAGTAAGCGTCTCACCGGCGGCACGTGCCGGCAGCGACTGCGTCAATTCGTAGAACTCCGAATCCGTCCCCGGATAATCGCGCGCCTGCGCCGCGGCCGTGCGCAAACCGCGCAGCACGCGCTTGCCGCGCAGCAGTCGCCACCCGAGGAACGCCACCAGCAGCGCCAGCACCGCCCACCACGCGTCGCTCGCCTGCAGCTCCTCGCGCTGGCTCCAGCGGTACGCCGCCCAGCGCAGGTAATCGGCGAACTTCTCCCACGCCGGCGCAAGCCGGCTCGTCTCCTCGCCGAACCAGTCCGGCGGCGTGGGATCGAGGTCGATCCAGCGCCCGCCCACCCAGGCGCGCGTCCAGGCGTGCGCGTGCCGCGCGCGCACCACGTAGCCTTCTTCGAGCGGGCTGTACTCCATGACCGAATAGCCCGTCGCGTAGCGCGCGGGGATCCCGGCGGCGCGCAGCAGCAGCACGGCGGAAGCGGCGAAGTACTCGCAATGCCCGCTCTTCGTGCGCGTGACGAAATCAGCGAGCGGCGTCATGCCCGCGGGCGGCGGCGCCTCGCGCCAGAGCGAATAGGTGTAGCCCTGCAAGTGCTGCATCACGCGCCGCACCGCTTCCTCCGGCGCCAACGCGGCGAGGCCGAGCTCCCGCGCGAGGCGGCTGAAGGTCTCGCGCTCCCCGGGCGGCAGCTGGTCGTCGTCGATCCCCGGCGCGTCGTAGTGGGCGATGCCGGCGCCGAACTCGGCGCCGTACTGGATCCAGTCGCCTTCCGCCAGGGCCTGCAGCACGCCCAGTCCGGTGCGGGTCGCTTCCGTCACCGCGAGGCCGGTCACGCGCGTGACGCCCGCCGGCAGCGCGAGCAGCATGCGCTTCTGGTCGACGCGCTGCGCGATGCGCACCTGCCGCTCAGACGCGCCGCGCGCCAGGGTCCAGGTGGCGCCGCCTTCCTCGGGCTGCAGCACGTCCCGCGTAGAGCGCCGACCGACCCAGGTGGTGCCGACGTAGGCGTTGTAGCTCGCGCGGTGCAGAAGGCGCGCGCGCGAGACGTCCTGCGGTGCGCCGTAGACGCGCGCCACGATCGCGTCGCGCTGCTTCAGGCGCCCGAGGGCGCCGATGTCGGTCATGCCGCGCGTGGGATCGGATTCGGCGCGGCGCATGTGCCACTCCGCGATCCATTCGCCGATCAGGGTCTGCAGCTCCAGTGCCGCGCGTTGCCCGCCGTAGCCCAGGCCCGCGCCGGCGGCGAAGAGCAGCACCCAGGCGGCGACGCCGGCATGGCGCGGCCGCAGCGCGAATAGCGCCCAGGCCGCCAGCAGCACCGCGCCGGCGTAGTAGCCGCGCCCCTGCGGATTGCCCACGCCCGCCGCAATCACGCACAGCGCCACGTACACGCCGGCGGTGTCGAGCATCGGCACCTTGAGCTGCGGATTGCGCTCCTTCATCTTGCGCAGGTAGCGAAACAGCGCCGTGAGCGGCACGCGGTCCGACGGTCCGAGGCGCTGCGCGAGCAGGATCGGCGCAAGCACTGCCGGCAGCCATTGCACTGCGCCGACCACGCCGTGCGCCACGCCGCGGTTGGCGGCCAGCACTACCGCCGAGCCTACGAAGAACACCGTGCACAGGTCGGAAACGCGCGCGTAGTCGGCATCCTGCAGCGCGAACCGGAACCGCACCCAGCGGGGCGCTTCCAGCAGGAGCGCGATGGCCACGGCAAGCGCGAGGCTGTCGCCCTGCCAGCCCCAGAACAGGACCGCCGCGCCGACGAGGAATGGCGGCAGGCTCATCGCAGCACCATGCGCTCCAGGCGCGCGAGTCCCGCTTCCACGGCGCCCGGGTGGACGACGAGCAGCCAGGCGGGAGGGTCGCGCGGCGCGTCATCGCGCGCACAGACGAGGATGGCACGCACCTCGACGCCGCTTGCCGCCAGCCGCTCGGCGAGGCCGCGGCGCGCCTCGTCCCAGTCCACCAGCACCAGGATGCAGGTCGTGAGCTGCGCGCATTGCGCGAGCACCGCGTGCGCGAGCTTGCGGAAGCCCTCGGGCGCGCTCGCCGCCACGCCTGCCAGGGTCTCCAGCATTCTCTCGGCGTGCAGCTGGCCGCGTCCGGCGGTGCTGTGGTGCACTTCGGCACCCACGAACAGCAGGTCGAGCAGGCATTCCTGCGTGTCGATGGTGTAGACGAAGGACGCCGCCACCGCGACCGCGTCCTCGAAAGCCTCGTCCTCGCCGCGGCGGCCCCCGGTGTCGAGCACCAGCGCGTGCCGCTCGAAGAACTCGTCCTGGAACTCCTTCACGATCGGGCGGCCGGTGCGCGCGAAGCTCTTCCAGTGGATGCGCTGCAGCGGATCGCCCGCGCGGTACTCGCGCAGCGAGAGAAACTCTTCCGAGTCGCCCACCGAGCTGGCGAGCGACACGCCGCCGGGCTGGTGCTTGCGCCGGCCGGGGAGCGAGAGCCGCGGCAGGCGGTAGCGGCGCGGCAGCGCGATGACGCGCTCGGGCAGCGGCACGCGCGCGATCCCCTTCACCAGCCCGAGCGGCTCGCCGCGATTGAGGACCAGGCCCGCGAGCTCGATGCGCCCGCGCCGGCGCGGCGTGAGCGTGAGGCGCAGCGTCTCGCGCGCGCCCGCGGCGAGCTCGGGCAGGCTCGCCTCGCGCGGCGGCTCCGGGGTCGCGCGCTCGATCAGCCAGCGCCAGCGGAAGTAGCCGACGTTGCGATCGAACCAGTTGCGGCGCTCCTCGCCCGGCTCGCGCGCGCGCTTCCAGTCCGCGAAGCGCGGGCGCGGGTCGCGGAACGCCTCGACCACGGTGACGCCCGAAAGGGGCCGCGCGCCGAGGTTGGCCACCGCCACCGCGTAAGTGAATGGCTCGCCGGCGGTGGCGTAGCGCGGCAGCTCGCGCCGCACGCTGACGCGCGCCCGGAAGAAAAAGCTCGCAATCCAGGCAAGCAGCAGCAGCGCCGCGAGGAGCAATGCCGCCTGCAGGCTCACGCCCTGGTTGGTGTCGATGCCGGCCGCTCCCGCCACCCCCGCGGTGCCCAGGGCGAGCCAGCCCGCGACGGTGAGCCGCTCGCGCAGCCAATGATCGAGCGCGCTGACCGCGCGCAGCGCGATGTAGATCAGCCGCCTCAAGCGGGGACTTTCACCTCGCGCACGATGTCGGCGACCAGCGACTGCGCGGAGATGCCGGCGAAGCGCGCCTGGGGATCGAGCACCATGCGGTGCGCGAGCGTGGGCACGGCGAGCTCCTGCACGTGCTCCGGCCGCACGAAGTCCTCGCCGTCGAACAGCGCGAGCGCCTTCGCGGTGTGCGCGAGCGAGATCGAGGCGCGCGGCCCGCAGCCGAGCAGCACCTGCGGCGCCTGCCGCGTGCGGCGCACGAGTTCCACGATGTAGTGCTTGAGCTCGTCCGCCACGCGCACGCGGCGCGCCGCCTGCTTCACCGCGATCACCTCCTCGCGCGCCGCCACCGGGCGGATGGCGTCCAGCGGGTGGCCGAGGTCCTGCGCGCTGAGCACCGCCACTTCGGTGTCGGCGTCCACGTAGCCGAGCGCGAGGCACAGCGCGAAGCGGTCCATCTGCGCTTCCGGCAGCGGATAGGTGCCGCGGAATTCCACCGGGTTCTGCGTGGCGACCACGAAGAACAGCTCGTCCATGGGATGCGTGCGGCCCTCCACCGACACCTGGCCCTCGGCCATCACTTCCAGCAACGCCGATTGCGTGCGGGGGCTCGCGCGGTTGATCTCGTCGGCGAGCAGGATGCAGGTGAACACCGGCCCCTCGCGGAACTCGAAGCTCTGGTCGCGCTGGTTGAACACCGATACGCCGAGGATGTCCGAGGGCAGCAGGTCCGGGGTGAACTGCACGCGCGTGAATTTCGCGCCGATGGAGGCGGCGAGCGCCTTGGCGAGCGTGGTCTTGCCGGTGCCGGGGAAATCGTCCACCAGCACGTGGCCGCCGGCGGCGAACGCGGCGAGGAGCTTGCGCACCTGCGCGTGCTGGCCGCGCATCACCTGCTCGATGTTGCCGGCGACTCTTTGCAGCACGCGCTGCGCGTCGGAGGGTTGCATGCGGCTAGTTTAGCTTCTGCGCCACCGCCTGCCAGCCAAGGACGGCTCAGAGCGCGGCAGCCAGCTCCGCGCCTTCCAGCATGGCGCGCTTGGCGTCGAGCTCGCCCGCCTGTTTCGCGCCGCCGATCAGGTGCTTCGCCGGCAGGGGGCGCAGCGGCTCCTGCCCGGCGCAGATCACCACCGTGTCCGCCGGGACCACGCTCTCCTTGCCGTCCACCGCGATATGCACCCCCGCATCGTCGATGCGGCGGTATGCGACGCCCTTCACCATCTGCACGCCGTTCCTCGCCAGCTCCGCGCGGTGCACCCAGCCCGTGGTGCGGCCGAGGGTGTTGCCGAACGGCGTGGCGGAGCGCTTGAGCATGGTGATGCGGTGCGCGGGATGCGCGGCGGGCAGGCCCTGCGGGTCGAGGCCGCCGGAGGCGGCCGGGTCCTGCAGGATGCCCCAGTGCTGCGCGAAGGCTTTCGCGTCGAGCGTCGCGCGTTCGTGGCGCTCGAGCAGATACAGCGCGACGTCGAAACCGATGCCGCCCGCGCCGACGATCACCACGTTCCTGCCGGGTTGCACGCGGCCGCTGAGCACGTCCACGTAGCTCGCCACGCTCCTGTGCTCGATGCCGGGGATCGCGGGCTTGCGCGGGTCGATGCCGGTGGCGAGCACCACCTCGTCGAACTGTGCGAGCTCGGTTTCGCGCGCAGCGTGATTGAGCAGCACTTTCGCACCCGCCCGGCGGATGCGCTCGGCGTAGTAGGCGACCGATTCGGCGAACTCCTGCTTGCCGGGGATTACCTTGGCGAGGTTGAACTGGCCGCCCAGCTCGCCGGATTTCTCGAACAGCACCACTTCATGCCCGCGCTCGGCGGCGACCGCGGCGCAGGACAGGCCCGCCGGCCCGCCGCCGACCACCGCGATGCGCTTCTTCCTCTTCGTCTGGGCAAAAAACAGCTTCGTCTCGCGCCCGGCGCGCGGATTGACCACGCAGCTCGCCGGCTGGTTGATGAAGTAGTGGTCGAGGCACGCCTGGTTGCAGGCGATGCAGATGTTGATGCCGGCGCGGTCGCCGGCCTTGGCCTTGTTGGCGAAAGCCTCGTCGGCGAGGAACGCCCTGGCGAGCGACACCATGTCGGCGTCGCCGCGCGCGAGGATCGCCTCGGCG
>Ga0137425_1000419_pt1 | contig 10488 bp, 8 predicted proteins | sample EasRivERMZT640_2_FD_102318 | JGI IMG/M metagenome (GOLD analysis project Ga0137425, IMG submission 102318) | Soil microbial communities from meander-bound floodplain in the East River, Colorado, USA - East River MetaG ERMZT640_2 | ecosystem: Environmental > Terrestrial > Soil > Floodplain ...
CCTCCGGTGAGATCTTCACGCCCAGGACCTTGCGCGCGCCGCTCATGGTGACGGTGACCATGCCGCCTCCGGCGGTCCCTTCCACCTTCAGCTCTTCCATCTGCTTCTGCAGGCGCTCCTGCATCTTCTGCGCCTGTTTCATGATGGCATTGAAATCCATGCGCTTCTCCTAGGCCTCCTCGATTTCGGTGATCTCACCCTGGAACAGATCCAGGAGATTCCGGACCACCGGCGATTTGGAGGCTTCCTCCATGAGCTTCCGTTTTCGTTCGTCCTGTGGGGCCTCCGCCATGAGAGGCGCGGGGGCGTCGGCGGGCGTGGGGGCGTCGGCGGGCGTGGGGGCCACCATCTGCACCTTGACCTCCACCTTTCGGCCGGTGACCGCTTCCACCGTGGAGCGAATGACCGCCAGATACTCCTTGCGCTCGAGGCTGGCGCGGAACAGCGCCTTGTCCTCGGGCAGGCTGATGATGAAAGAGCTCCCGATGAGCTCGAAAAACACGGCGTGACTGAGGAATCCCCACAAGGCGCTGCGCTCGATGTGAATACGCTCCAGGATCGCTTCCACCTGTTCGCGCGACTGCGGATCCTCCTCGAGGGTGATTTCCTGCGACGCGGCCATGGGAATCTCGGCCACCATCTCCGGCGCCGTGTCACCGGCAGGCACGGACTTCCCGACCAGGAGCGGTTCCGCACCGCCAGTTCTTAGCAGGGAGGCGTCCGGGGTGGTTTTGGGGGCCGCATCGGCTGGCCGGGGACGGTTCTCCCGCTTGGGAGGCGCCGGGGCCGGGGAGGCGGCGCCGCTGGAGTACTTCGCCAGCAAGTCTTCGAGGGGTTCCAGGTGCGTGAGATGGCACAGCCGCACCGCCAGCGCCTCGAGCAGGTATCGGGGCTGCGGCGAGTAACGGATCCGGCTCTCCTCGCGCGCGATGGCATCCATGATCCGCAGGAGATCCTCCTGGGAAAAGCGCTCCTTGAGCGCGCCCAGGGCCTTCAGGTCGTCCTCCGCCAGTCCGAGACTCTTGCCGGGATCGGAGACGATTTTCAGAAGGAGAAGATCACGGACCTGCTCCATCAGGTTGTTGAGGAACAGCCCGGGGTCGTGGCCCGTCTCCAGCACCTGATCGATCAGCTCGAGCAGACCGGCGGAATCCCTTTCCGCCACCTTCTCCACGAAAGCCAGCAGGAGATCCCGATCGAGAACACCCAGGATGGTGCGCACGTCGTCGTCCTGGACCGTCGTACCAGAATAGGCGATGACCTGATCCAGGGTGCTCTGGCCGTCGCGCAGCGAACCGTCCGCCAGCCGCGCAATCAAGCCGAGGGCGTAGGGAGAAATGGCGACCCCTTCGGCCGCGCAGACCTTCCCCAGATGGGCGGCAATCTCACCCTGGGCGATCCGCTTGAACTCGAAATGCTGGCAGCGGGAAAGAATCGTGACCGGGATCTTGCGGTATTCGGTGGTGGCAAAGATGAAGATCGCGTGACGAGGCGGCTCCTCCAGGGTTTTCAGGAGCGCGTTGAAGGCCGAATTCGACAGCATGTGGACTTCGTCGATGATGAAAATCCGATAGCGGTCCCGGCTGGGGGAGTAACGCACCGTCTCCCGCAGCTCCCTCACGTCGTCCACGCTGTTGTTGGACGCTCCATCGATTTCCAGCACGTCGAGGGAAGCGGAAGCGGCGATTTCCTTGCACGAGTCGCACTCATTGTCGGGCGTGACGGTGGGCCCTTTCACGCAGTTCAGCGACTTGGCCAGAAGGCGCGCCACCGTGGTCTTTCCCACGCCCCGCACCCCGGAAAACAGATAGGCGTGGCCGATGCGCTGATGGGTCAGGGAGTTCTTGAGGGTCTGCACGACCGGGCGCTGGCCCACCACCTGATCGAAAGTGGAGGGGCGGTATTTCAGCGCCAGGACTTGATAGGTCATGGAGGATGACCACCTTGAGACGGCGCCGGGGCCGGCCCGAGAGCCGGTTCAAGGTGACCCGCGGCACCTGCGAACTGCTCCCTACCGTTGCTCCCTTCCGGGCCTGGCGGGGTTCGGGGATTCACATTGCGCGGGGCTCGAACCGGCCGTCGCGCCGGCCGTGCGCCCGCGCCAACGTGTTCGAATTCGTCGGCATCTTAGACCAGCGGTGCGCCAGGCGTCAACGAGTTGGGAATTGCTCCCGCCCGCTCCCCTCGGTTCCGCGCTCGACCCAAACAGCGAAAATCGAAATGACCTGTTCTCCACGCAGGACCTACGTCAGGACGCTTACGCGTCCGCTCCTCGTGCCTCCACACGGCCGCTGCTCGGGACCCAGAGCCCGACCCTTAAAACTCGTCTGCAAGCTTGGGATCCCGCTCAACTCCTTACGGTTAGGGGCCTTCCAACCCGGCAAAGGGGACAAGGCAGGGGATGCGTTTCCTCGGCGGGACAAGGTTATCCACTACATACATTTCTGTATGACCAGTGACAAAACGTACCGTTTTCAGTGCGAATCTGGTAATGGAGCGACAGATGGATCGCTCGAACTACCTATAAAACCATGTGGTTCCGACGATCCTTCTACTTGGATATCATATTGCATTAGTCTCCTTGCATCCGGTCATTTTCCAATTAGCCGCAAATCTTCAGGTCCCTGGACCGGACGCGTCCCACCCTGACAGCGTTGTCAGGAGAGAAGGGTCGAGTGCAACGGCTTGGTCCCGCTCAGTCCGGGTGTAGGAATTGGCTGCCATCGGCCATGTCGGCCTACGCCTTGAAAGCGGGTCGAGAAATTGATCTTCATTAAAGCCGGATTCTGTCCGGATGATGGAGGCATTTCATGCTGATGTCGCTCTTGCTTTTCGCGTGGCTCTGGGATCGTGTGGTAACGAACTGCAAAGGTGGTCCCGAGACCATACACCACTATTATCTCCAGGCGACGGTGCGCCAGAACACTCTGGGCATGTGTCCCACGGGGGTTTCCAACCAGTATTCACCCTGTACCGTCGTCGTCCCCTCTCCGCCTGTCCGCTTCGGGCCGGACATCGGAGACCCCGGCACCGGAACCACCGTCAAAACCTACGTGGATGCCGTGCAGTACCCCAATCTTCTCCCCAATCCCCCGGTGGGGAGCCTCATGGCCTGGCCCTGGAGGACCGCGGACAACCCGTATCCGGTGGTAGCCGTCGACATGGTGGGGCTAAGGTGCACTCAAAACTGCCAGTGAAGGTCCGGGAACAAGGCGGGGACGGTTCTCTCAACGTCCCCGCCGATCAAAGGCTCTAAATTTCCACCGAGGTCGACATTTCCGGCCGGTGCGAACGCGGCCCCCGACGAGAGGCCAGGGCCCGCAAGGGGAGACTGTAGAGGTTGCTTGGGGTCGGAGGGTACAGGCGATTCCTTACATACATTTCTGTATGTCAGCGACAATTCCTACTATTTGCTCTGCGAATATTGAGCGTGGCGGAACGGCCATCCGGTCCAGAATCATCGAAAAATCAGGCCAATTCGATGCCATCGCGAGTTGGTCACGATCTTGCAAACACCGTCCCTCGACTCGGTCGATCACAACCTAATTCGCCATGAGGTTCCAGGTCACGCCCGCCGAAAGGCCAGGCAGCCCACCTCCGTCTCCAGGATGGCTGGACGGCTGTCGCTGCGTGGACCCGTTGAGTTCCGGATATCGGTGTGCAACGTCTCGGGTGATGCCGCCCTTTGCTTCGCGGCCCGAAAGGAAGGCGCTTTGCATGAGGCTTGAGGTTAGCCGGCGATGGTGATGACGCTGCTGCTTCTCTCCTGGCTTTGGGATCGGGTCATCCGGGACTGTTCCGGCGGACCGGAAACGATTCATCATTACTACTTCCAGGCGACGATGCGCCAGAATGCGATGGGGATGTGCCCGACCGGGCAGGGCAACCAGACGGCACCCTGTCTCCGGGTCTTCACAGTGCCACCCGTCCGCTTCGGCCCCGACATCGGGGATCCGGGCACCGGAACCACCGTCCTGACCTATGTCGATCCTATCGAAAACCCCAATCTTCTCCCCATTCCCCCGGTTGGAGGTCTCGCCGCCTGGCCCTGGGCGGGCACAGACAACCCGAATCCGGTGGTGGCTGTCGACATGGGCGGGAACAGCTGCGTGCAAATCTGCCACTGACCCCAACGGTTGCGGCCTGACCCAAGCCCGATCCCACTCTCCCACCGTCACCGATTCCAGACGACTAAGTTGACGCTTCCAAGCATGCTGGGATAAAAGGACTCCTTCGCCGCGCGGGGGGAGGAGGAATTGGCGGACATCAGGGCCCACGCTGAGCTGGCGGTTGCCTGGGCCTTGCGTCTCACCGGACGGTTGGACGGCCCTGCTGCAAGGCCCGGCGATTCCCGGGCTGTCATTCTCGCGTATCATCGCGTCCTGCCGCGAGAAGCCATCCACGGGTTCCCCTTTCTGGAGGACCTGATCACCCCACTCGAGAGCTTCGCTTCGCAGATGGACTACCTGTCGGCCCACTGCCAGGTGGTCCCGCCCGAGCAGCTGATCGCATGGCTGCGCGAGGGCCACGGGCTTCCGCGGCGGTGCGTCAGCATAACGTTCGACGACGGATATGCCGACAACTATGCTCATGCACTCCCGATCTTGAGGCATCACGGGTTTCCCGCCACCATCTTCCTGACTACCGGCTTCGTGGGGGGGCAAAGCGGCCTCTTCTGGTGGGACGAGATCTGCCGCTGGAGGGCGGCGGGCGTGAAGTCGGTCGAGGTGGAAGGCCTGGGTTGGCGTGGCCTGGCCTCGCTGGCGCAGCGCGACCGGCTCCTGGCCGAGATGAAACGGCTGCCCATGGATGAAATCTTGCGGCGGGTTCGTGATATCTCCAACCGGCTGGGGCTGGGGCCCGATTCCCGTGCGGCCGGGGATTTCGTGACCTGGGAGCAAGTCCGGGAAATGCAGAAGCAGGGGATTTCGTTTGGGGCCCACACGGTGAGTCATTGTCTGCTGCCCGTCGAGTCCGCACAGCGCCGGAGCCTGGAGATCCGGCAGAGCCGCGCCGACGTGGAGAGAGAGACGGGTCGTCCCTGCACGCTCTTCTGCTACCCCAACGGGGCGGCGGATGCTCCCACCGAAAACGAGGCGCGCGACGCGGGATTCGAGGCGGCGATGGCCACCCTGCCGCGGGATGTGCTGCCCGGCGCCGATCGCTACCGCCTCCCCCGCAAAGTCCTGAACTATCGGGTGAGTCCAACCGTGTTCCGCTTCAGGCTTTCGCCGAACCCCGAGCGGATCAAGCAGGTCCTGCGGCCGATGCTCAGGAGAAGCGCGTGATCATCCTGGGGATCTCCGCCCTCGACAAGGAAAGCACCGTCGCCATCCTGCGGGGCGGGAAAGTGACCTTCGCCCTTTCGGAGGAGCGGCTCACCCGGGAAAAGCAGCAAGGGGGCTTTCCCCGGCGCAGCCTGGAAGCCGCCTTGAGCTTCGAGCGCCTCGAGCCGGCGCAGATTGATGCCGTCGCCTATCCATTTTTCGGATGGGGCAGGGAGTCGGCGCTGATCCTGGGATGCCTCGGCCTGAGCGCGGCCACGGCGCCGCGCGAGCTTCTGACGCAGCCCGCCTCGACACTTCGTCATCTGTACTACCAGACCCGCTGGACGGGCAAGGCCGCCCTCGATCACCGGCGCTTCCATGGCGAGCTGCTGTCGGGGCTTCAAGAATACGGGCTGGATGGGAGGCTGCGTCGCGTGGAGCACCATGAGGCGCACGCGGCGTCGGCCTATTACGCCTCCGGGTTCGACCGGGCCCTGATCCTCACGGTGGACGCCTACGGAAGCGGGCTGACCACCACTCTCAGCCTGGGGGAGGCGGGGACACTGCGCCGGATCCATTCGGTGCGGTTTCCTCATTCGATGGGGATGTACTACGCGCAGGTCACCAAAGCGCTCGGTTTCGTCCCCGACCGGCATGAAGGAAAGATTCTGGGCCTGGCGGCCTATGGCAAGTCGGGGATTCTGAAGGACGAGGTCCTGGGCCGATTCGTGCAGCGAGCCGGCGCCTTCGAGTCCCGCTGCCTGTTCGATCGGAGCTTCGCAGCCCAGGTGGTGGCGCGCTATCCGAGGGAACAGGTCGCGGCCGCCTGGCAGGAGGTCTTGGAGAAGGTGGTGGTGGACTACCTCCAGCCGTATCTCGCACGCTTCCGCGCCGACTGCGTTGCCCTGGCCGGCGGGGTCGTCGCCAACGTTAAGCTCAACCAGCGCATCGCCCAGGCGCCGGGCGTGTCCCGCGTCTTCGTCTACCCGGCCATGAACGATTCCGGGACCGGGGCCGGCGCGGCGATGGTGCTCGAGGCGGAAGCCGGGGGCATGCGCCCCGCACCGCTGCCCGACGTGTTCCTGGGCCCGCCGTTCTCAAATCAGGACGTGGAAGCGGCCCTGGCGGGAAAGGGACTGCAGGCGCGCAGGATGGCGAATCCGCCGGAGGAGATCGGAGAGCTGCTGGCCCAGGGAAAAACCGTCGCACGCTGCGCCGGCCGGATGGAATACGGGCCTCGGGCGCTGGGCAATCGATCCATCCTCTTCCACGCTCGTGATCCGCGGGCCAACCAGTGGCTTAACGAGAAGCTGAAGCGCACTGAATTCATGCCCTTCGCTCCCGCCACGCTGGCGGAGGAGGCACACCGCTGCTATCTCAATCTGGAGGTCGCATCCGATGCCGCCCGCTTCATGACCATCACCTACGACTGCACCGATTTCATGGTGCAGAACTCGCCGGCGGCGGTGCACGTGGACGGCACGGCGCGCCCTCAGCTGGTGGATGCGGTCACCAATCCTTCGTTCCACGCCATTCTCACCGCTTACTTCCGCCGCACCGGAATTCCCAGCATGCTCAACACTTCGTTCAACATCCACGAAGAGCCGATCGTCTGCACTCCCGCCGATGCGGTGACGACGTTCCTGGCCGGAGATTTGGACTATCTGGCGCTGGAAGAGGTCCTGGTGAGTCGCTAGGGCCGGCCTGCAGGGCGCAAGTCAGCCCTCATCCTCGCATTTTTGCTTCAGGGCCGCGACGCCGGAAGGGTCGGCGAGGGTCGTAGTGTCACCCAGGGCCCGCTCCTCGACGATGTCCCCGATCTTCTTGACCACGTGTTACTTCAGCTCGGCGACCAGCCCCAGGCTGGAGCGCCTCCTTCCTTGGGGGTGACGAGCGCCCCGATGGCGGTTCCCTTGATTTCGTGCTCGGGGGGCATTATCTATCATTTCTGGATGGATTAAGAGCTCCCAACCCTTGGGCCGTTTCCAGCGACGAACCGATTGGAGGATGCGCCACGAGCCGAACAGGGCCAGCCAAGTTTCTGATCCTATTCATGATCCCGGTGGCTCTGGCTCTTGCTGAATCGGCTGGCGCCCTCGCCGGGGAAGGTTCCGGGGATGTGAACTTCATCCTCGGACAGAAACAGCTGAACCAGGACTGGGAGCCGGTGGAGTCTCAGGACCAGTTCGGCGTGGAGATGAGTTGGGGAAAGAAACACTGGCCCATCCTGATCGCCACCGATCTGTTCGGATCCTATAAGGAAGACAACAACGCAGGTATTACAGGGAAGACCTCGGAATTCGGATTTGGGCTTCGAAAGATCTGGGGTCACGGGCGCTTCCATCCTTATCTCGGGGGAGGTGCCGCCTTCATTTACGGCGGCGCCGAGCTGGACTTCTCCGGCGTCATGGTGAAGGTCAGCGATACCTCAGTGGGAGCCTGGGCGGGCGGAGGAATCTTTTGGCGTCTGGGGTCTCGTTTCAATCTCGGCCTGGCGGCTCGTTACTCAAAGGCCAAGATAACGCTCTTCGACACTAACATGGACGCGGGGGGCTACAGCGGGGGATTGATACTTGGATGGGGATGGCCCGCCGGCAAGCGAACGGATCGCCACTCCCAGGCCAATCACCACAGACGCTAAACCGCGCCTCCTGCCTTCGTGAGGAAGCGGGACCACTGATAATGGCCCTCCTCGTGGCGATGTCGCAAAAGAGAGTTTGCATGGGTGTGGCTATGGTAGTATTCGCATCGCGGCGCAGAGCGCTGGCGCCATTTCAAAAAGAGGAAAGAGTCCGGATGAAGGATCCACTCGGGACAGCGCTCCAAAAGTGCGTTCGTGAGCATCCGGAGGTCAGGGAGATCCTTGAGAAGTTCGTGATTTCCTCGGCGCAGTATGAGCATGCGTTGAGGGCTGTGGCGTCCACAATCAGGTCTTCACCCCGCCCACTCCAAATGGCCACTCGAAGTGGAGTGCCGTGGCGACCTGTCAGAGGCTGATTGACGAAGACCTGACCCCCGCTCAGATGCGGACGGCCCGACGAGATCTCATCGACAGGATCGAATACCTTACCGGCCGGCCGCTCATCGTCTACGCGACAGCCTTTCTAAAACATCCCGACGCTCAGACAAGTCTCGATGACTCGGATCTGGAGGGGTTTTCAGACCTGGTCGAAGACTTGCCGGGCAACGTCCTCGACGTCCTGCTCCATTGCCCGGGAGGTTCGACCGAGTCTGCGGAAAGAATCTGCCGGTTCTTGAGATCGCGATTCACGAACATCCGATATGTTGTTCCGCATTCAGCTTACAGCGCCGCAACGCTGTTGGCCCTCTCGGGAAACCAAATTCTGCTCGACGACAGGTCTGCCCTAGGTCCCATCGCTCCTCAAGTCTTGATCATGTCGGGAGGTGTTCGGCGCTATGTCCCGTCACGGGCCATTCTAGAGGGTTTCGAAAGGGCCAGGAAGATCCTGAAGCAAGAAGGTCCTGATGCACTGCCGGTTTTCCTGCCCATGTTGTCGAAGTATGAGCTCCACGTTTTCGAGACGTGCAGGAATGCGGAGAAACTTTCCCGAACGCTGGCTCGGGAATGGCTCGACCGATACATGTTTGGCGAAGATCGGGATCGGGCGCAAATCGTCAACAAAATCGTGAAGGCGCTGTCGGACCACCGTGTGAGCCTCTCGGACCATCGGTCCCTGGGGATCGACCAGGTAATCAATCTGGGACTGCTCATCGTGGATCTGCGCTCGGAGCCGGAACTGCGACAAGCGTTTTGGGAACTCAGCTGCAGGGTCGAGCGTTTCTTCGATGTCGCCCCCGCGGCCAAATTCTTCGAAAGCCGCGAGACAGTTAGCTGGAGCAGGTTTTTCCAGCCACAGCAGGAGACTTCCCCCCCAATACGCGAGCAGTTACCGGCCACTCCAGGTCCCGCACCACCAGTCGCTGAAAACGAGCCCTCTCCTCCAGTAGGCCAGCAAGACCACTGAATCTGAGTGTCCCGAACCCTAGCAGCCGGTCATCTCCACCGGATCAGCGAGGGAATACCCCCGTTCCGGAAAGAGTAGGAGGGGCTTCGGGAGGTCCTTCGAGAAGCAGCAGCTGAGGTGAATGGTTATTTTTTGCGTACATACAAATTACCCAGAAGCTTACACTCTCGTGGAGGTTGTTACCAAACCGTAAACCCGAGAAGAGCACCACGCCGGAAGAGCCCTTGGAGAATTTGCCTATCCCCATTGACAACTCGATAGAAACCAGAAGTTTCGCGGCGAGCACATTCTGGCTCGAATCTTGCAGTAAGAAAGCCGCGAAGACCCCTTCGCGATAAGAGCAAACCCGTCCGTAAGGCGGGGACGCAAAGCCACGGGTCAGACAAAAGTTCTGATAGCCGGGTTACCGAAAGAAGGGAGAAAAACCAAGCTCCTAGTTAGTGAGGGGTCTTCCATACATAAGGAGACAACTCATGAACCCTAGTTCCCCAAAATTGACTTTGTCGATCGTACTCTTGCTCGCGTTCTTTTTACCGGGCGTGGCGTCGGCGGCCCAGCAGCCCGTGGTGTCGATCACGAGTCCCGCCACCGGGACGATCTACTCGAGTCCCCAGAGCGTGACCATCACGGCATCCGCCTCCGACAACGTCCGGGTCACGAGAGTCGAGTTCTATGACGGTACGACGCTGAAGTCCACGGACACCAGCGCACCGTATTCCTACACGTGGATTTTCACCAGTGCCAACAATGGGGTGCATGCTTGGACGTGTAAGGCGTATGACGCATCCGGGAAGAGCACCACATCCACGGTAGTCAGCCTGACCGTCAGTATCTTGGCCGACACGACGGCCCCGTCGGTTCCGATGGGGCTGACGGCCTCGGCGGCCAGCTGCAGTCAGATCTATCTCTCCTGGACCGCCTCCACCGATACAGGTGGGTCGGGTCTTGCCGGCTACAAGGTGTATCGCAACGGCGTGCAGATTGCGACGACCAACGTGGCCTCCTACAACAGCACCGGGCTGGTCGCTTCCACGTTCTACTCTTTCAAAGTTGCGGCGTACGACAACTCCGGGAACACTTCCGGCCAGAGCACCTCCGCCAGCTCCGCGACGCCGATGTGCACTGACACGATGGCTCCGTCGATTCCGACGGGGCTGACAGCCTCGGCGGCCGACTGCAGTCGGATCAATCTCTCGTGGAACGCCTCCAGCGATACGGGCGGTTCGGGTCTCGCC
>Ga0137425_1000420_pt1 | contig 10448 bp, 9 predicted proteins | sample EasRivERMZT640_2_FD_102318 | JGI IMG/M metagenome (GOLD analysis project Ga0137425, IMG submission 102318) | Soil microbial communities from meander-bound floodplain in the East River, Colorado, USA - East River MetaG ERMZT640_2 | ecosystem: Environmental > Terrestrial > Soil > Floodplain ...
ACACAAGCGACCCGCTCGTCTATCACGTTGGCTTCGGGGAGAACTACGGGCTCGTCTCGACGGAGTTGCACAGCCAGCTGTTGGACCGCCGCCCCGCGCTGCTGGATTTCCGGGTTGACCTCCTGCGCCTGTTTCAGGGTTCTACAAACATCGACATGGCCGCGTTACCCAGTGTGAAGTTCGATCGTGCCGACGCGGCACTGCTTGCGCGCAATTTTGCCGCCATGGTCACGCCGATGTGGACTAATGCGGCCGGCCAACCCGGCGGAGCCCGTTGACCCTGCCGCGTTGCGGTTGGAACGCGGCCGTGTCCCGCAAAGCGGACTGCGATCTTGAAGTCGGGCGCGGCTCCAGCCACGATGACTTCATGGTTCGAATCCGCGGACTCCTCTGGCTTGCCCTGCTCGCCCTGCCGCTCGGCTCGCTGGGTGAATCGGACATTGAAGCGCTGACCCGGGCGACGGCTGCCGTCCAAGCCGCAGTCCCACGCGCACAATCAGACCCATGGCACCCGATCTTTCACGTCACTTCACCGGCCCAGTGGATCAACGACCCGAACGGGCCCATTTTCCACAAAGGGTTTTATCACCTCTTCTACCAGTTGGACCCGTTCAGTGACAAAGGCGGGATAAAATATTGGGGACATGTTCGCAGTCGTGATCTGGCGAAGTGGGAGCACCTGCCCATTGCCATCGCGCCTTCCGGCGACAAGGGCGAGGAATCCATCTGGTCGGGTTGCTGCACGATCAATGGCCGAGGCGAGCCGATGGCGTTCTACACCAGCATTGGCAAGGGTAAATCTGCCTTCACGCAAGCCGAGCAATGGGCTGCGAAGAGCGACGATGACTTAATTCACTGGGAAAAAGTTCAGGGCAATCCGGTGATGGCCGAGGTGTTGCATGGTGAAAAGAAAATCTATGACTGGCGCGATCCGTTTATTTTTCACGACGGCAAGCGAACTTTCATGGTGCTGGGTGGCAGTCTGAACGAATCCAAGGGCGGTCAGGCGGTCGTGAACATTTACGAAGCGGAAAATCTTGAACTGACCAAATGGAAATATCGCGGGGTGCTGTTTCAGATTCCGGATCGCGAGGCGCGCACGGCGGAGTGCCCCAACTTTTTCAAGCTCGGCGATGAATGGGTGCTGTTCGTGTCGCCCTACGGCAAGGTGCAGTATTTCGTCGGCGAGTTTGATGCGGAGACGTGTCGCTTCCGGCCGCGCACGCGCGGCTTGTTGGATCACGGGGCGAATTTTTACGCACCAAACACAATGCTCGTTCCCGATGGTCGTCGCCTGGTGTGGGGCTGGGTGAATGGATTCCCCGGTGGGCGCGGTTGGAATGGTTGTTTGTCTGTGCCGCGCGTATTGAGCTTTTCGCGGGATGGGCAACTCCGGCAAAGCCCCGCGCCGCAGTTGCGCAAGCTGCGCGGCGAACCGGTGGCTTGGCGCAATATGCGAATGGAGAGCGAACATAAAGTACTGTCGCTGCCGGCGACCAACACGCTGGAAATCGAGGCAGAGATTGATTTGCAAACAGCCGCCAGCATCAGTCTGCAACTCAAGAGCGGCGACAAAGCTCCGCAGGTGGAGTTGCGTTTCAACGGCCTCGAATTGCTCGTGCTTGATGCCAAAGCGCCGTTGCCCCTGCCCAAAGGCGGGCGGAAGTTGACGTTGCGCCTTTATGTTGATCGCTCCGTGCTGGAAGTTTTCGCCAACGAAACGGCATGCATCACCAAAATCATTGAGCCGCTGGGAGCCGACGCCAAACTGGAAATTCACACTGAGGCCGGCAATGCCTTCGCGAAGCGAATTCAAGCCTGGCCCATGACTACGATCTGGTAACGCTACGCGGCGCTGCCTGCCTGCAAAGATGCCGCCCGTTAAGGCTCGCTTGTTCCCGATCAACCGGGCATCGAACTTGGTTGTATCGGTGGGGAGGATTTACTGCGATAATCGGTGTTTGGTATTTCATCGTGGACATTTCATCTGCAATTTTTGAATGCAGCGCGCCGGATCTGGATTCCTGTCCGGACGAGTCGCTGCCGGAATTCGCCTTTATCGGCCGCTCGAATGTTGGCAAGTCTTCCTTGCTCAATGCGCTGGCGGGCCAGGCGGGTTTGGCGCGCGTGTCACCCACGCCCGGGTTCACCAAGCTGATCAACATCTTCACGATGAACAAAACCTGGCGGCTGGTGGACCTGCCGGGTTACGGCTTCGCTGCCGGCGCGCGGAAAGACAGCGCCCAGTTTAATCAGGCGGTGGTGAATTATCTCAAGCACCGCACGAACCTGTGCAGCGTCTTTGCGTTGATCGAGTCGGGCTTGCCGCCGCAGGAGAACGATGTTGAATTTGTCGAATGGCTGACCCGCAATGCCGTGCCGTATGTGCTGGTCTTCACCAAGGCCGACAAGGTCACGCCCGCCGAGGCGGAGGCGAACATCGCGGCGTTCAGGAGCCGCATCTCCGCCTGGTTCGAGACCCCGCCGCGGATATTCACCTGTTCGGCGACGAATGGGCACGGTCGGGCTGAACTGCTTGGAGTCATCGGCGAGTTGATGGCAGCAATCGCGGCGGAGTCCGGCGCAAAACCACAAGCCGCACCCGCAGCCGGACAAAGGCGGAGTGCGAATCAGCTCGCGCGGGCAAACCGAAAGCGCCGGCCGGATCTCAATCGCCCTTGGTGAAGCGTTGCTGCGCTCTGGCTACTTCGCGATGACCAGGTCGTCCTCACAACAAGCGTCCCCGCTGGCAGGTTCTTCCTGATCACTGAAGTCGTGACGGTCCCAGCACGGGTCGAGGCCAAGGTCTTTGAGCATTTGGAGGTCTTTCTCAACCGGTTGATTGAGCGTGGTCAGGTAGTTGCCAACCATCAGGGCGCTGGCACCGGCCATGAAGACCATGCTTTGAGCATCGCGCAGATTCACGGTGCGGCCACCCGCAATCATGATTTCCTGTCGCGGCAGGATGAATCGGAAACAGGCAATGGTCTTGAGGATCTCCAGCACAGGCAGGCGCGGGACGTTTTCAAACGGCGTGCCGGGAATTGGATTTAGTATGTTCACGGGCACGACATTCGCGCCGATTTCGCGAAGAGAGAAGGCGAGGTCGCAACGGTCTTCCCGCGTTTCGCCCATGCCAATGATGCCGCCGGAACAAATCTTGACGCCCGCCTGCTTCAGATAGCCGATGGTCTCGACCCGGTCCTCGTAGGTGTGCGTCGTGCAATGCTGCGGAAAGAAGCGGCGGGAGCTCTCGAGATTATGCCCGTAACATTCCAGGCCGGCTTCCTTGAGCCGGTCGGCGACTTTCTGGCTCTTGATGATGCCGAGCGAAGCGTCGGGCCGCGTCTTGCCGCTGGCTTTCAGTTCGCGGATGCGGTCGCAAACTTCATCCAGCATCGGCCCTTCGTTGAGTCCCTTCCACGCGGCGACCAGTCCCACGGCGGTGACATTATTTTGATTGGCCTCGGCGGCGGCTTCGAGCACGGGTTCGGGATCCACAAAGCCGTATTTGGGCGAGCCAGTCTGGTGAAACGAGGACTGCGCGCAAAAACTGCAATTCTCCGAGCACGATCCGGCTTTGGCGTTGATGATGGAACACAGGTGAATCTTGTTGCCCTTGAACTGCTCACGGATGCGATTGGCCCACGAGAGCAAATCGTGAATGTCCGCCGAGGCTTCGAGGTGGAAAAGGAACATGGCATCTTCGCGGTCAATGCGGCCGCCGGCAAGCACCTGGCGGCCGAGGTGGTCGAGGCGTTCGTGGTTCGTCGCGTCAATGGCTATGGCGGTCATGGTTGACAGGATAGCCGGTCGGATGTGACGCGCAAGCGTTCGCTGCCGTCAGGCGCGGACCCGGTCCGAGCGGATCGTTCGGTCCATGACCAGTGGCAGCACGATGTCGTAGTGGTGTTCCTCGAACTTGAGGACGAGCTGGACGCCGAGGATTTTGTGGGCGGCGCAATATTCGATGGCGCGGGTGGAACTGAGAAAGTCGAGAGCCAGTGCAGGATCGCGGGTCCAGACGCCAGAATCTTGCAGGTATGAACCCGTTTCTTTCTGCTGGAGAAGGATTCTCATCGTTCGCGTTTCGAACTGGCAAAACCGCGTCAACCGCTCAGAAACGACTCCCACGCACCTTCTGCTAATTGTGGTTACGCCTTACGTGGTCGCTGGGGATAGTAGCAAAGGCCGACTCGCTGGCAACGGGTTTTTTGAGGGATTTTTTCCTTGTGCTGGGCGATCGGCTGGGCGTGTTTTGGCCATTTTCGCCGGACAATCGGCTTTACAGGCCGGGCGCAAATTTCCAGAGTTATCCCGTGCTTGTTTCGATTGAAACAGGCCGGCAAGGGACGCTGCCAAACCAACCCGGTGCCGGCTTGCCATCTTGGCCTGAACTGGAGACTGCCATCACGCGGTCGCAGGATTATTTGTTCAGCATTCAGCAACCGGAAGGGTATTGGGTCGGCGAATTAATGGTGGACTCCACGCTGGTCTCGGACACCGTGGCCTACCATCACTGGAACCGCAAGGTGGACCCCACGTGGCAGCGCAAGGCGGTAAACCATCTCTTTGCCATGCAACTTCCGGACGGTGGCTGGAACATTTACCACGGCGGGCCATCGGAGGTGAATGCGACCATCAAGGCGTATTTGGCCCTAAAGCTCGCGGGCGTGCCGGTGACCGATCCCCGGATGCTGAAAGCGCGCGAAGTGGCGAAGAATCTCGGCGGCGTGCCGCGGATGAATACGTTCTCAAAGCTGTACCTCGCCCTGCTGGGATTGTTTCCGTGGAAGTATGTGCCCACCATTCCGTGCGAGGTGCTGCTGATCGGCAAATGGTTTCACGTGAATTTTTGGGAGATGAGCAACTGGTCGCGCGCCATGCTGGTGCCGCTGGCCATCATCAACCACTTCAAGCCCACGCGCCCACCGACCAGCGGCGTAAACCTCGACGAATTGTATCCCGCCGGTTTTCACGAGCGCGACCTCGCGCTGCCCCCCGACCCGGACCGGATTTCGTTGCGCAATTTTTTCCTGTGGCTGGACCGGTTACACAAGTTTGCCGAGTTGTTCGCCGAGCGCGGCATCCATCCGTTCCGCAAAAGTGCGTTGCGCAAGTGTGAGACGTGGATGCTGGAGCGCTTCGAAGGTAGTGGCGGATTGGCAGCGATTTTTCCGGCGATGCTTAACTCGCTCATCGCACTGAAGGCGCTGGGTTATCCGGACGATCATCCGCAAGTGGTGCGGGCCGAGCGCGAGTTGAAGAAGCTGGAACACGAATCGGCGGACAGTGTGCGCATCGAACCGTGTTTCTCGCCCGTGTGGGACACCGCCATTGTGACCATCTGCCTGCGCGAATCCGGCGTGCCGGAGAACGATCCCCGCATCAAGCGTGCGGCAACGTGGCTGATGGACAAAGAAATCCGCTTTCGCGGCGACTGGATTCACAAAAACCCGGCGAAGGTCGAGCCGAGCGGCTGGGTGTTTGAATACGAGAACAAGTGGAATCCGGACGTGGACGATTCCGCGATGGTGCTGCTCGCGTTGCGCCAGGTGAGTACGGACGATCGGGCGCGCCGGGACAAGTGTTTCGCGCGCGGCCTGAAGTGGATGATGACCTTCCAGTGCCGGGACGGTGGCTGGGCTGCGTTCGACAAAGATTGCACGAAGAACATTCTCGAGAAGGTGCCCTTTGCTGATCACAACGCAATGTTGGACCCCGAGTGTGCGGACATCACGGCGCGCATCCTGGAATTGCTCGGGTGCGAAGGTTGGGATTGCGACCATCCGCAAATCAAAGCCGCGCTGGCCTACGTGCGCTCGCAACAGGAGGCGGACGGCTCGTGGTATGGCCGCTGGGGTGTGAATTACATTTACGGCACGTGGCAGGTGTTGCGCGGGATGCGCGCACTGAATCTCGACATGAACCAGCGGTGGCTGCAAAAAGGGCGGGAATGGCTGGAAAGCGTGCAGCACGCAGACGGCGGCTGGGGCGAGCGCTGCAACACCTACGATGACCCGGTGTACAAGGGACAGGGGCCGAGTACGGCGTCGCAAACGGCGTGGGCGGTGATGGGTTTGTGCGCCTTCGACAATCCGGATTCGCCCAGCCTGAAACGCGGCATCGAGTACCTCATTCGCACCCAGAACGCTGATGGTTCGTGGACGGAAGATGAAATCACCGGCACCGGCTTTCCGCGCGTGTTCTATCTCAAATACGACATGTATCGCAACGCCTGGCCACTGCTTGCGCTGGCGACCTATCGGCAAATCACCGAACGCAACCGCGCCCGTCCGGGGAAGAAGCTGCGCGACCCGGAAGTGCTGTCGCCCACTCTGGCTTGAGCCCGCGCCGGCTCAATTCCTGCATTACGCATTAAGCACCCCATGCCCATTCCTGCCATCGTCGCTTTTGATCTCGGCAAAGTCCTGGTGGATTTCGATTACTCCATCGCCGGTCGCCGCCTTGCCGCGCAGGCGAATTTGTCCCCGGCGGAAATTCAGAAGTTTCTCGATCATTCGCCGCTGCTTTACCGCTACGAAACCGGCCTGCTGACGCGCACCGAGTTTTTTCGCGAAGTTTGCCAGGGCACCGGTTATCGCGGGACGATCACGGAGTTTGCCGCCGTGTTCGCCGATATTTTTACTGAAATGCCGGCCATGACCGCGCTGCATACTGTCGTCCGTCAGCGTGGCGTTCCAACCTATATTTTCTCAAACACCAACGATATTGCGGTCGAACACATCCGACGAAATTTTCCGTTCTTTGCCGGTTTCGATGGCTATATCTTCAGTTACGAAGTCGGGGCGATGAAACCAGCGGCGAAAATCTACGAGGCTTTGGAAACCATGTCGGGCAAGCGGGGCGCGGAAATTCTTTACCTTGATGACCGGCAGGAAAACGTGGATGCCGGGGCCGCGCGCGGCTGGCAGGTGGTGCTTCAAACCGACCCGGAATTATCACGCGCCGCCATCGCTTCAGTTGGCCTGCTCTGAGGAGTATTCGCAAGTTTGGGTCCGTTGTCTTATTGAGGCGTTCGCTTGAGCAACAGCCGCTCAATCGCTTCCCCGCCATCGCCCAGCGAAAACAATCGGTCGGAAATCTCACTCAATGCGCGGCGTGTAGTGTCGAAGCGCTCGGAAAGGGTGCCAAGGATGTTCGTGAGTTCGTACCGCTGCGCCAGCCGATGGTCGCTGGCGGCGCGATACTGGCTCCGGCCCAGCGCTTCGTAATACCTCAGATCCGGGAAGCCGCGTTGTTCGGCGCGGAAGCGGATGCGTTCATGAAACACGCCGGAGAGAAACAGCGAATGATTCCCGATGTGCACGCGGATGTGAAAGCTCGTGCGTTCGTCGGCCGTCTGCAGGGCGGCGAGCATTTCAAAAAAATAGTCGAGGACGTTCGCCTGGCCGGGAACGACGCAGCGCATTTGTTCAGCGCGGGCAAATTCCGTCAGGACCTCGGCTACGTAGTCCGCCACCGCGCGATCGGTGATGTCCGACCGTCGCAGCACGTTGCGCACGAGGATGTAAAAGTAGAAGTGCGACGAAACGCGCAGACACCCGCGCCGTTCGAGCAGTGCATGGAGCAGCGCCTCGTCGTCGAGGATCTGGTCGCGAGAGTCTTCGTCGGCCAGCAATTTCACGAGGCACTCGCTGTCGCCCAGGCGCGCGCCCAGGATGGACAGGATGAAGTCAATATCCTCGGCGGCAAACTGCATCCGGCAATTCGGTTGGATCAGTTTCATGGTTGCATCAAATGGCAGCCTGCGTTTGTCCGGGCGTGAAACGCCACGCCTTCGTTGTCAATCTACTGCTGGGTCTGTCAGAGAGCAAAAGCGGTTCCAACCCAAAGAAGCAGAAGTAATGTGGCCAGCGGCTTTGAGTAGCCGCATCCAACCCAGCTCCGTTCCCGAACTCGACTTGGCGGTGCGCTTCGTTAACCTCCCGCCCCGTGACGCCGCCCAGCTCGGTTCAGCATCCAAACGGGGATAGCGCCTATGCGGTCTTTCGCGACCGCGATTATCGGTTCTATTTCTTCGGTCGCTTCATGGCTTCGTTGGGATATTTGATGTTCAACATGGCGGTGGGCTGGGAACTTTATGAGCGCACCCGCCGGCCAATGGCGCTGGCGTTCGTGGGTTTGACGCTGGTGTTGCCTATGGCGCTGTTCACTTTGCCGGCGGGCCACGTGGCAGACAATCACGACCGCAAGCGGGTCATCCTGTTGGCGAGCTTGGTAGTTGGAGGTGCGAGTCTGGTGCTGGCTTTTTTGTCAGCCAAACAATTTGCTGTCCAGTGGACCTACTTGTGCCTCTTTCTCGTCGGCGGCGCGCGAACATTCTTGCGTGCGGCGACGGCGTCGTATCTGCCGCAGCTCGTCGAGCGCCGGCTGCTGGCCCGCGCCGTCACGTGGGAAAGCGGGCAGTTTCAACTGGCTTCGATCCTCGGCCCGGCCACGGCGGGATTCATCATCCAGCAGACGGGGCATGCGGCGGTCGTTTATGCCACGACAGCGGGCCTGACCTTTCTGTGCGCGCTGTTGATAAGCTTTATTCGCAAACATCACGTGGTGGTGGCGCGGGAGGAAATGACGGTGAAAACCTTGCTGACTGGTTTCAGCTTCGTGTTTTCCAATCGTATCATCCTCGGCATCCTCACGCTGGACATGCTGGCGGTGTTGCTGGGTGGTGCGTCAGCGTTGCTGCCGGTTTATGCGAAGGAGATTCTGCACGTTGGGCCCGCGCTGCTCGGATTGCTGCAATCCGCCCTGCCGATGGGTGCGGTGTGCTGCGCGTTTGTGCTAGCGCACCAGCCGCCGATGCAAAGGGCAGGGCGGTCGTTGCTGTGGGCGGTTACGGGCTTCGGGTTGGCCACGATTGGCTTCGGATTGTCGCAGTGGTTCTGGATTTCCTTCGCAATGCTTTTCCTCTGCGGCGCCAGCGACAACGTGAGCGTAGTGGTCCGGCATACGTTGGTGCAATTGCTCACGCCGGATGAAAAGCGTGGCCGCGTCTCGGCAGTGAACAACCTCTTCATCGGCACTTCCAACGAACTGGGGGAGTTTGAGTCGGGCACGGTCGCGGAGGTTTGTGGACCGATGCTGGGCCGAAGTATTGCGGCGGGGGCAATGGTATCCGTCGTTGCTGGCGGCATTGGGACAATTCTCGTAGTGCTGGGGGTGGCGTGGTATTGGCCAGAGATTCGGAAGTACGGGCGCTTGGATTCGTAAGTCTCGTGATCAGAAGCGAAAAGCCCGGCTGAAACCAGCCGGGCTTGTCCTTTGAAGTGTTTTCGATCGCGGCTTAGCGCCGGGAGAGGAAAATCCGCAGCACGTACCAGAAGAGCAACGCCACGGAAGCGAACAGTTCCAACGCCGCGGCTACGTAGCGATCTTCAGGGTAGTGATGGAGGACGTTCGAAGTGTCGTAGAGAATCGAAGCCCCGGCCACGCCTACCATCGCCACAGAAAACCACATGCCGAGGTTGAAGCCGAAGATCACTCCCGCAACGATGGCCACCAACGCGAGAATGCCGGCCCACATTAGAATGCTGCGCAGGAAGGAAAAATCCTTGCGTGTGACGAACACCACGGCAGTCAGGGCCAGAAACGCAACGATGGTGATACCTGCCGCGCTGGCGATGACACCGGGCGCGTAGCGGTCAGCAATGTAGAGCAATGGAACAAAGAGAATCGCCTGTCCTACCACGTACCCGAGCAATGCGGCGTATTGTGCCGCTTGAGATTGGGCGCGATGGGCTACGCTGCGCGCCAGCCACGAGATCACTATGAAACCGCCCAGCACCAGCAGCCAGGAAGTGCTGAGCATGGCTTTGGCCATGGGTTCGGCAAAACCCATCTTGAACAGAAACACTTCGATCAGCGTGAACGCCAGGATGGCCGTCACCAGATTTGAGTAGGTGCGGGCGATGAACTGGCCACGTGAATGATCATCCAACTCGGCAACCGGTATGGATTGCGGGTAACTTTCTTGGTTCATGTCTTTCCTCGTTGGGCAGGAGCGGGCTTCGTTGGGGCGCTTCCTCGGCAGCCTCATTGAAGCCAGTTTGCAACGCTTCCCGCCATTTGCGAGGCTGACACTACCAAGCTGGCAGCAGCTGTCAATTGGCATCGTGGCCATTACGGACGGGTGAATAGACCGGCCGATCGGCTCATCGAAGGGTCATGAAAACGCTGAAAACTGTTTTCGCCTCTCTGCTAGTGCTCCTCGCCGGACGGGCATTGGCCGTCAATTCGGGTTCGGCATCCAATGTCCCGAGCGTGGAGGTCATTCTTGAACGGGCTTTGGACCAGGCCCGGCTGGAAGACGACCAGGAGCAAGCCTTCAAACGCACCTACTTTTTTACCCGCAAACGCGTCACCGAGTTCAAGAACGCCAAGGGCGAAGTCAAAAAGCATGAGGAGAAATCCTCCCGGCACGATCC
>Ga0137425_1000422_pt1 | contig 10418 bp, 10 predicted proteins | sample EasRivERMZT640_2_FD_102318 | JGI IMG/M metagenome (GOLD analysis project Ga0137425, IMG submission 102318) | Soil microbial communities from meander-bound floodplain in the East River, Colorado, USA - East River MetaG ERMZT640_2 | ecosystem: Environmental > Terrestrial > Soil > Floodplain ...
GTCCGCTCGCTGGTGCTGTCGATCCGCGAGGAGCCCTACGTCGAGGCCGCGATCTCGCTGGGTACGCCGACCTGGAAGATCATGTTCGGGCACATCCTGCCGAACTGCGTCGCGCCGCTGCTGGTGCAGGGCACCTACATCTGCGCCTCGGCGATCCTGGTCGAGGCGATCCTCTCCTTCCTCGGCGTGGGCCTGCCGCCCGACATCCCGACCTGGGGCAACATCATGGCCGAGGGCCGGGTGCAGTTCATGGCCTACCCGCATAACCTGTTCTTTCCCGGGGTGTTCCTTGCCGTGACGGTGCTGGCGGTCAACATCCTCGGCGACGGCCTGCGCGACACGCTCGACCCGAAGATGGCGAAGAAGGTCTGAGCGCCATGAGCGTTCTCGAGGTCCGCGACCTGACCATCGCGCTGCCGCGCGGCAGCGACCGCACCGAGGCCGCCGCGCGCGTTTCCTTCAGCGTGGAGCGCGGCGAGATCGTGTGCCTGGTGGGCGAGTCGGGCTCCGGCAAGTCGGTGATCGCGCAGGGCGTGATGGGCCTGCTGCCGAAGAGCCTGCCGGTCACCGGCGGCACGGTCCTGCTCGAGGGCGAGGACATCACGCATGCATCGCAGCGTCGCCTGCGCGAACTGCGCTGCACGCGCATGTCGATGGTGTTCCAGGAGCCGATGACCGCGCTCAACCCGGTGATGCGTTGCGGCGACCAGCTCGACGAAGTGCTCGTGCAACATACGGGATTTTCGGCCGCCGAAAGGCGGCAGAAAATCCTCGACATCGTGCGCGAGGTGCGCCTGCCCGACCCGGAACGCATGGTCGAGTCCTACCCGCACCAGCTCTCCGGCGGCCAGCGCCAGCGCATCATGATCGCCATGGCGCTGGTGCTCGAGCCGGCGCTGCTGATCGCGGACGAGCCGACCACCGCGCTGGATGTCACGACGCAGGCGCAGATCCTGAAGCTGATCCAGGACCTGCAGGCGCGCCATGGCACCGGCGTGCTGTTCATCACCCACGACTTCGGCGTGGTGGCCGAGATCGCGCACCGCGTGGCGGTGCTGCGGCTGGGCGAGCTGGTGGAATTCGGGGCCAAGGACAAGGTGCTGAAGCAGCCGCGTCACGACTACACGAAAATGCTGATCGGCTCGGTGCCCACGCTCAAGCCGCATGCGCGGCCCGCCGAGGCCGGCGCGCCGGTGGTGCTCGCCACGCGCGGCCTGTCCAAGACCTACCGCGACCGCGGCTGGTTCGCGAAGCGCCGCGAGGTTCCTGCCGCCGTCGACGTGACGCTCGAAGTGCGCAAGGGCCAGACGCTCGGCATCGTCGGCGAATCCGGTTCGGGAAAGTCGACGGTCGCGCGCTGCATCGTGCGCCTGATCGACCCGAGCGGCGGCGAGGTGCTGCTCGGCGGAGAGGACATTGCCACCATGCCGGCCGGGCGGCTGCGGCCGCTGCGCCGGCGCGTGCAGATCGTGTTCCAGGATCCCTACCGCTCGCTCAATCCGCGCCGCACCGTGCTGGAGGCGATCATCGAGGGGCCGCTCAACTACGGCGTCGCGCGCGCCGCCGCGGTGGAGCGCGCGCGCAAGCTCATGGAACTGGTGCGCATGGACCCCGAGTCCCTCGGCCGCTACCCGCACCAGTTCTCCGGCGGCCAGCGCCAGCGCATCTGCATCGCGCGCGCGCTAGCCATGGAGCCCGAGCTGCTGGTGGCCGACGAGGCGGTGTCGGCGCTCGACGTCTCGGTGCAGGCGCAGGTGCTGGCGCTGCTCGAGGAGATCCGCGAGCGCCTGCACCTGGCGATGCTGTTCATCACGCACGACCTGCGCGTCGCGGCGCAGGTCTGCGACCACGTGGCCGTGATGTCGCAGGGGCGCGTGGTCGAGTATGGGCCCGCAGCGCAGGTCTTCGGCGCGCCGCGCCACGCGTACACCCGGGCGCTGTTCGAGGCGGCGCCGGGCCGCGATTTCGCCTTCGGCGCGGCGTAAGCCGCGCCAAACCGTAAACTAGCGGCATGGACCAGCTGGCGGCAGGTGCGATTCGCGTTCCCGGCACCGAAGTGCGCGTGCTCGGACGCTGCACTTCGACCAACACGCTCCTCCTCGCGCAGGATGTCGGGCGTCCGGTGCTGCTCGCCGCGGACGAGCAGAGCGCCGGCCGCGGCCGGCGGGGGCGCCGCTGGCACAGCCCCGCCGGCGCCGGCGTGTTGTTCTCGCTGGCGCTGCCGCTTCGCCGCCCGGTGCGCGAGCTGGGCGGACTGTCGGTCGTCGCCGGCCTCGCCGCAGTGCGCGCGCTGCGCGCCCTCGGCGCCGCGGAGGCGGCGCTCAAGTGGCCCAACGACCTGCTGGTGCGCGGCGCCAAGCTCGGCGGCATCCTGGTCGAGACGCGCACGCAGGACGCCGGCAGCGTCGCGGTGATCGGCGTCGGCGTGAACCACCGCTCGCCAACGGGACTGGGCGCGCGCCTGCGCCGCCGCGTCGCCGCGCTCGACGGGCTGCTGCACCCGCTGCCGGCACGCAATGCGGTCATCGCCGCGCTGGGGCGCGAGCTGCTGCAGGCGCTGCGCGCCTTCGACGTCGGCGGCTTCGAGCCCTTCCGCAGCGACTGGGCCGCGCTGGACGCCTATGCCGGGCAACGGCTGCGCGTGCGGCTCGCCGACGGGCGCCTGCTCGCCGGCCGTGCCGACGGACTGGCGGCGGACGGCGCGCTGCAGCTGCGCACGCGCCATGGCGTGCGCACGGTGCGCAACGGCCGCGTCGTGTCCGCCGCATGATCCTCGCCATCGACGCGGGCAATTCGCGCGTCAAGTGGGGCTGGCACGACGGCCACGGCTGGTCGAGCCTCGCCACCGTGTCGCTGATCGAGTTCGCCGCGGCGAACCACGACATCAATCCGTTCGCGGCGACGCATGAGAATCCCGAGCGCATCGTGATCTCGAACGTCGCCGGCGACGACGCGCACCAGCTGCTGATCAACTGGACCAGCATCTTCGACGCCGAGCCGCTGTGGCTGAAGGGCGAAGCCGAGCGCTGCGGCGTGACGAGCCGCTACGAAAGGCCCGAGCAGCTCGGGCCCGACCGCTGGGCGGCACTGGTCGCGGCGCGCGCGCTGCAGGCGGGCGCGTGCCTGGTGGTCAACGCGGGCACCGCGACCACCGCCGACGTCCTGTCGGCGGAGGGTGAGTTCCTCGGCGGGCTGATCCTGCCGGGCGTCGACCTGATGCGATTCGTCCTGCACGAGCACACGGGCCGGCTGCCGCTGCAGGAGGGACGCTTCGTGCGCAACCCGCGCAACACCATTGACGCCATCGAGACCGGTTGCCGCCATGCGCAGGCGGGCGCCGTCGAGCGCATGTACAGGATCGCCGGCACGGGCGCGCAATGCCTGGTGTCGGGCGGCGCGGGCAAAGCGCTCATCGAGCAGCTCGGCATCCCCTGCCGCTACGTGGAGAACCTGGTGCTGGAAGGCCTCGCAAGGATTGCTTTGTCGTGAGAACGCTGTTCCTGCTGCTGCTCGCCGTCTCCCTCGGCTTTTTCGCGTGGACGCATTTCTTCGCCGCCCCCGACCCCGCGATCGATCTGCAGCCGCTCGCCCAGCAGGTTCAGCCCGAGAAGCTGCGCATCGTCCAGGAAAGCGAGCTGGCCAAGGTGCCGCCGCCCGCGGCACCCAAGCCAAAACCCGCCGCGCCGCCCCTGCCCGCCCCGCCGCCGGAGCCCGCACCCCTGGCTTGCCTCGAGTGGGGCAGCTTCAGCCCGGCGGACGCGGTACGCGCCGCGCAGCGGCTCGAGCCGCTGGCGCTCGGCGCCCGCCTCGCCCAGTACCGCGGCGAGGAGACCGCGGGCTGGTGGGTGTACATCCCGCCCCAGGCCAACCGCGCCGCGGCGCAGAAGAAGGCGGTGGAGCTGAAGAAGCTCGGCGTGGACGAGTACTTCGTCGTGCAGGAAGAGGGCCGCCAGCGCTGGGCCCTGTCGCTCGGCGTGTTCCGCTCCGAGGAAGCCGCCAAAGCACGCCTGGAGGCCCTGCGCGCGCGCGGCGTAAAAAGCGCGGTGGTCGGACAGCGCGAGACGCGCGTGCCCAAGCTGTGGTTCCAGGTGCGCAGCGTGGAACCGGCGCTGCACACGCGGCTGCAGCAGATGGCGAAGGAATTCGAGGGCGCGACGCTGCACGAATGCGCCCAGCGGGGCTGAGCGCCGGACCAGGGCCTAGCCGATGGGAATCGCGCCGCCGGGAACGTGTTGCGCGACCAGCGCCAGCAACCGGTCCGAGCGCACCGGCTTGGTGACATAGCCCACCGCGCCCAGCTCGCGGCCACGCGAGTCGCCGTCCTCCATCGAAGTGAGGAAGATCACCGGGATCCTCGGCAGCGCGCCGTCGGCGCGCAGCGCCGCCACGAACTCGAAGCCATCCATGTGCGGCATGTTCACGTCGGTGATGATCAGGTCGGGCGGACCCTTGAGCACGAGGTAGCCGGCCGCGATCGCGTCCTCGGCCACCTGCACTTCGTAGCCGGCGGCCGACAGATGCAGCCGCAGCAACTCGCGGATGCTGTCGTCGTCGTCCACCACCAGAATGCGCGCGCTCATCGTCCTCTTGCAGATTTTTACGGTGCTGGTGGCCCGACTCGAACGGGCGACCTACTGATTACGAATCAGTTGCTCTACCAGCTGAGCTACACCAGCAGTGTGATGTATTGCCATTATACTGCCCTGCAGTGCGCCGTTTGTTCCGCGCATCCGCCCGTTGGTCGCCAGCTTTTGCGACCTGCACGGCGCTCCCCTAGCATCCAATCCAAGCAAAGGAGGCAGCATGCGTTACGCAAGTGGCTTCACGCTCATCGAACTGATGATCACGATCGTGGTCATCGCGGTCCTCAGCGCCATCGCGTTGCCTTCCTACACGGATTACGTGACGCGCAGCAAGCTGGCGGAGGCCTACGCGCACCTGGCTGACCTGCGCGTCAAGATGGAACAGGCTTACCTCGACAACCGGCGCTACAGCAGCAACGTCGGCGGCGGCACTTGCGGCATCCCGGGCGGCAACACGCCCACCGTGCAGGGCACCAAGTATTTCGACTTCGCGTGCTTGTCCTCGGGTGCGACTGCCGCGGGCGACCAGGAATATGTGCTCACCGCGACCGGCAAGGCCGCGGAGAGCCTGAGCGGCATCGCCTTCACCATCAACCACAGCAATACCAAGGCGACGACCGTCACCGCAGCCACCCCCATGGCCGACAAAGGCTATGCCAGCAACGCCGGCTGCTGGATAAGAAAGAAGCCTTCGCAATGCTGATGCGTCACCATCCCCGCGTGCGCGGCTTCTCGATCATCGAGCTGCTGATCACCGTCACTGTGCTCGGCCTGGTGCTCATGCTCGGCCTGCCCAACCTCTCCGCCTGGCTGCAGAACACGCAGATCCGCAACAGCGCCGAGGCGACGGTGTCGGGCCTGCAGTTCGCGCGCACGGAGGCCCTGCGGCGCAACCGGCAGGTGCGCTTCAACGTCGTGGACACCCTCGACGCCACCTGCAACCTGATCGCCACCGGGGGCAGCTGGGTGATCAGCATGGCCGACCCCACCGGCAAATGCGACGCGGTCCCCACGGACACCGCCGACCCCTTCATCCTGCAAAAGCGCAGCGGCGAGGAAGGTACGCAAAGCGTCGCGGTCAGCGCTTCGGCCTCCAGCGTGTTCTTCAACGGGCTGGGCAGCGCCAGCGCGCCGATCCAGTTCACCGTGACCAACCCGAGCGGCGGCACCTGCCAAAGCGTCGGCGGCACGATGCGCTGCCTGCAGATCAACGTCAGCGCCAGCGGCTCGGTGCGCATGTGCGATCCAGCCGTCGCCGACGCGACCGACCCGCGCAAATGCTAGAGGGCTGCGCATGAACCGCATCGACTACAGAAAGCAGGGCGGCGTGGTGCTGATCGAGGCCCTGCTCGGCATCCTGATCTTCTCGATCGGCATCCTCGCGCTGATCGGCATGCAGTCGGTGGCGGTGAAGAACACCATCGACGCGCGCTACCGCACCGAGGCGGCCTACCTCGCCAGCCAGATGATGAGCCAGATCCGGCTGGACTACGGCAACAAGGACAGCTACGCCGACACCAACACCGGCACCTACGCGCCGCGCACCACCTGGCGCAATCAAATCGAGGCCACCTTGCCCGGGATCAACATCGCCTCCACGCAGCGCGTGCCCTCCATCGCCATCGCGCCCGGCCCCACGTACGCGGGCGACACGGACCCGCCCAGCCAGGTCACGGTCATCGTACTCTGGCTGCAGCCGGGCGAAACGCAGGAACGCCGGTTCGAACTCGTCAGCCAGGTGTCGCGCCAATGAAAACCCAATCCACTCTCCGGCGTTCCGCCGGCATGAGCTTGATCGAACTGATGGTCGGCGCCGCGATCGGCCTGATCGGCATCGTGATCATCACGCACATGTACCTGACCAACGAGCAGCACAAGCGCACCACCACCGCCGCCGGCGGCGCGCAGACCAACGGTGCGATCGCGCTTTACGCGCTGGAGCGCGAGATCCGGCAGGCGGGCTTCGGGCTGAACAGCAGTTATGCGTTCCAGTGCAACTGCGATTCGACCGCGAACGCCGGCTGCAGCGCGATCCAGTACTACTACGACCTCAAGTACTCGTTCCCGCCGAACGCGTCGATGGTGAACTCGCGCAATGCGCTGTCGCTCTACCCCTTCATCATCACGGACGCGCCCAATGCCCCGGACGTGCTGAGCGTGTTCTACGGTTCCGACAACGAGCGCTCGCTGTCCACGATCCTGGTCGAAAACATGGTCACGCCCGGCGCCGACATCAAGCCCGACGGTACCGCGGGCTTCGAAGCCAACAACTTCGTCGTCCTGCAGAACGGCACGACCTGCGCGATGTACCAGGTCACCGGCGTGGTGGCGCAGACCCTGCTGCACGCGGACAACATCTGGAACCCGAGCGCCGGCGGCACGCTGCCCACCTGGGCCAAGGATTCGACGCGCATCTTCAATCTCGGCTCGAAGCCGGTGTGGAAGACCTACGGCATCGCCAACGGCAAGCTGCAGGTGACCGACCAGCTCGCCGTGCTCACCGCCGGCGCGGTCAGCCAGGACCTGATGGACGGCATCGTCGACCTGCAGGCGCAGTACGGCAAGGACACCAACGACGACAACGTGATCGACGTCTGGACCAAGCAGCTGCCGTCCGTGGTCGGCACCAACTTCAACGGCACCGACATCGCGCAGATCAAGGCCGTGCGCCTCGCCGTGCTCGCGCGCAGCGAGCACTACGAGAAGCCGGGCACGGCGGGCGGGCCCTGCGAGGCCACCACCGCCGCCAACCGCCCGACCTGGGGCGGGACGGCCAATCTGCCATTCCCGACTTTCGACGCGCCCGGCGCACTGCCGAGCTGCTACAAGTACCGCGTCTTCGAGACCGTGGTCCCGCTGCGCAACATGCTCTGGAGGGCCGAATGAACCGCATCGCGCGCGTGCCCCGCAAGGCGCAGCGGGGCGTGATCCTGTTCGTAGCGCTGATCGTGCTGGTCGCCATGTCGCTCACCGGCATCGCGCTCATCCGCTCGGTGGACACCAACGTCCTGGTGGCGGGCAACCTGGCATTCCGCCAGGGCGCCACGGCCGCGGCCGACTGGGGCGTCGAATCGGCGCGCACCTACCTCAAGACGACGATCAACGTGAACAAGGCCGCGCTCGATAACGACAATCCGGCCGCCGCCTACTTCGCCACCTGGCAGTCCGCGCTGGATATGGTGGGCACGACCACGACACCCTTCAACTGGAGCGGCGCCTCGCAACTGGTGGGCACCGACAGTGCCGGCAACGAAGTGCGCTACGTGCTGCACCGCATGTGCGAAGCATCGGGCGCCTCCACCGCCGCCGGCTCCAACTGCGTCAAGTCGGCAGGCAGCGGCGGCGCCACCGGCACCGAGGGCAGCACCAAGGGCACGGTCAGCTACAGCACGCTCGCGCTGCCCGCCTCCACGGTCGTGTATTACCGCGTCACGGTCCGCGTCCTTGGGCCGCGCAACACCCTGAGCTTCGTGCAGGCCATGCTGAAGTGATGATGGCCGCCAATTCGCTGGAGAACACCATGAAAACGCGCAAGTCCAGACTGATCCTCGCCTGCGCTCTCGCGCTGGCCGGCGCCGCGGCGCTGCCGGCGGCGGCGCAGCAGCTCGACATCTCGACCGATCCGCTCGGTACGGGGGTGAGCTCGATCAAGCCGAACGTGATGTTCATCCTCGACGACTCGGGCAGCATGAATTCGGACTACATGCCCGACTACGTCAACGACAGCCACAACACGGGCGGCACGCCGCCGACCACGGCGGGCTGCTTCGACCACGGCGACGACGGCGATTCCGGCGGCGGCAGCAATATCGGCGGCAGTCCCAACGCGTGCATCTTCGGCGACCCACCCTACAACAGCGCGGATTTCAACTCCATTTACTACAACCCGGGCCTGCGCTATCGCCCGGCGCTGAACGACGACGGCACGGAGATGCCGCTGCAGGACTCGGCCACCACGTCGAACTGGACTGCGGTGCGCACCAACCCGTACCAGAACACGACCACCACCAACATCATCACCGGTTTCCAGGACCGCGTCTGGTGCGCGAACCAGGGGGACGCCGCGACCAGCGGAACCTGCCGGCAGAACTCGGGCTACAACTTCCCGAACGCCGCTTTCCCCTACGGCGAGAACACCAGCGGCAGTACCAAGTACATCTCGGTGTCGCCTTACTACTACGTCATGCAGACGCGGCAGTTCTGCAGCGACGCGGCGCGCACCACCTGCGTGAGCGGTTCCGCGGTCAATCCCTCGGTGCACGTCTATCCGGCGCCCGAGTTCTGCAAGGACGCGGAGCTCACCGATTGCGTGGCGGGAGCGGCGGTCACCGCGGCGTATACGTTCTCCGGCGTGCGCTGGTGCAACAACGCCAATCACCAGGAGGACTCGATCCTCACCGTACCGCGGGTCAATTACTGCCAGCGCAAGAAGATCGGCGCCTTCATCCACGCCAAGCACATCGGCCTCACGGTCAACGGCACGGTGCCGGCGCGACAGTCCGAAGGCAACATCCAGGTCCAGTCGATCAACGCCGCGGGCGGCACCGTCACCGGGATTACGGTCGGCGCCATGCAGGTCCTCAGCGTACCGCTCGCGGTGCCGGGCGGCACGCCCGTGACCACGCTGGCCGGCCAGATCGTGGTCGCCATCAACGGGGGCCCGGCGAACGGCACCTACGTTGCCACGCAAAGCGGCGCCAACGTCATCGTCTCCTCGATCGCTTCGGGCACCACGGAGAACGGCAAGGCCATCACGGTCAACGCCACCACCATCGGCACCACCAGTGCAACCGGCACCATCCAGATCGGCACTGCGGGAAGCGCGAACACCATCACGTCAGTCACGATCAACGGACAGCAGCTCCTGTCCTGCGCGCCTGCATCGACGCAAAGCTTCACTGTGAGCGGCAACTCCGCGTCGTGGGCGGCGGGCGGCGGTACGAGCGGAGCGCTCAGCCGGATCATTGCGCCGACCGGCAGCTCGAGCAACGCCAGGCGGGAGGCCACGCGCAATGCCCTGCGCACGGCGATCAACACGTGCGCGCAGACGCCGCCGGGCGGCACGGGGCCGTGGACGGCGACCAGCAACGGCACCTACGGGATCAATATCGTCGCGCCGGTCAATCTCGGCGCCATCCCGAACGGCTGGGTGGTCGCGGTGACCAAGGGCGGGGCAATCACCCTCACCATCTGCAACATGGGGACCACCAGCTGCGGCAGCGTGGCGGGCGTATCGACCAAAATGGTCACCACCGCGACCGCGCCGATGTCCGGGGGTGCCACTGCCTTCACCGGGCGAGTGCGCATCGGCGTCGGCCAGTTCACGCGCACCGACATCGTGCCCGCGGTCGACTCGTATCCGAAGGGCGGAGCGCGCACCGACTGCGCCGGCGTGACCTGCACCTACCAGGAGGAGATGACGAACTTCGCCAACTGGCACGCCTATCACCGCACCCGCATGCACATGATGAAGGCGGCGGCGGGGCGGGCCTTCGCCAACCTGAACGAGGGCTTCCGCGTCGGCTTCATCACCATCTGTCCGGTGAGCGGCAATGACTGCCAGACGAGCGCCATGGGCGCAAGCGTGGTGGCGTCGAAGTACCTGAAGATCGCGGATTACGACACCGCGCACCGCACCAACTGGTACGCGAAGCTGTACGCGCAGAGCCCGTCGAACTTCACGCCGCTGCGCGAGGCGCTGTCGCGGGTCGGCCTGATCTTTGCCGGCCAGTTCGGCAGCGGGCTGACCGGCGGTCTGTCCGCGGCGAGCGACGACCCGGTCACCGCCTCCTGCCAGCCCAACTTCGCCATCCTGTCCACGGACGGCTACTGGAA
>Ga0137425_1000424_pt1 | contig 10346 bp, 3 predicted proteins | sample EasRivERMZT640_2_FD_102318 | JGI IMG/M metagenome (GOLD analysis project Ga0137425, IMG submission 102318) | Soil microbial communities from meander-bound floodplain in the East River, Colorado, USA - East River MetaG ERMZT640_2 | ecosystem: Environmental > Terrestrial > Soil > Floodplain ...
TATCCTTGACTATCCGCAGGTCACGGTAAGGGGCATCCAGGATAGCCACATCCTGCAACGGCCCACCGGGGGCATCGACCTGCGCCTGCCCTGCGACGTGGAGAAAAGGCACCGTCCCAATGATGGTCTCGACAACCTGTGCAAAACTCTGGTCTCCAACGACAGCGCCATTAAACAGCAGCCCCACCCCGCCAATCGCTGGGAACAGCGGGTTCACCGAAATGTCATAGGCGATGAGGAAGTCGGACGAAGCAAACCCGCCGTTGGACAGCGCGGTAAACCCACCGGCAAATCGAATCTGGTTGTTGGCAAGCGTTACATCTATCCCACTCGCGTCCAGCGGCGCACACACCCCAATCCCGCCGCAGGTGCGGGTAAATGAGAAGTCATCGACAGTGATATAGGAGTTGGACAAGCTCCCCCCAGCGACCAGCACACTTAGCAGGGTCGCCCCCAACTGGGCACTGGATAGAGCCAGCACCGTGATCACAAGTACTATTCGTTTCATACGTTTCCCTTCTATTGATCACATGGCCGGGAAACCGAACGTTCACTGGGCGTCCCAGCCACGATGCAGATAGTATACCACCCCGTCTACTAACTGTTAGTGACTAACTACTACTGCACTCGCGCTTGCCCGGTGATAGACGCACTGCCACTAATCGACACCCCAGTCCCAGTTGCTGCCGGTGTCACCGTGATCGCCCCCGCCCCCACGTTGGGACAATATATCGTATTATCCCCGGCCCCCACGGCAACGACGCCACACACGGTACTCCCGCCGAGCTTCACATCATACGCCCCCGGGTCCAGTCCCGCCGCAATGTAGTCGGTAGTCAATGTCGTGGTCACCGCTGGCACACTGCCAAACGTCCCGCCACCCCTGGCATGCAGGTAGGTGAGATCGACATACTGTGCCCCAGACCAATTCGCACTCGGGTTCAACGGCAGTGCGCTAATCGTAGTCACCGCCCCGGTGGAGATCTTGTGCACGGTGAACATCTCCAGCGCCGTAACACTCGCACAACTACTTGTCCCGCCACAGCCAGTGACCCTGTAACTATGCCCCGCCCCGGTGGGATACGTCCCGTCGGGGTTGTCCACCATCAGGTACAGGTCAGACCCGGTGGGCGCGACCCACGTCGTATTGACACTGTAGATGGTCCCACTCGTCGCACTGGTAACCTGCTTGGACGTATTGATATTGGCACAGGCAGTGTCGCCACTGGGGCATGTAGTGATCCCCTCGACGCCACCCTCGCCGTTTTGGGGGTAATGAGTATACAACTTCACTGTACCTGCCGCAGTGCGTAGTACGTCATCCCATAGAATCACGTACTCCTGTTTACCCGCCCGTTTATAGTGCAGCACCCCGCGATGTTGTCTGGTAATCCCGGTCCTCCATATGAGTACGTTAGACAGGGCATAGGCAAATGCGCTATCACTCCTGCCATTATTATCCGCGCCCCCGGCCCATCGCAGTATCGGCGCATGGAACAACTCATAGACAAAGTCGCCGCGTATCATCGACACCAGCCCCCGGTTGAGCAGTAGCCCGCCCATCTGCCCCATGTTGGTCTCAGCCTCATTCGTCCCACCCGCCGCCCCCATCGACCCCAGCGACTGGTTGGGTTCAAAGCTATCGCCGCACACCAGCCCATTCCCCTTGACAATGCAGTAATCGGTCGCCCGGGGACTATCGTGGTCGCCATTGAAACTCGCCGACGAGTAGGTAAATGCCGTGTCACTGGGGCTGGTCCACCCAGTACGGCTAAACACATACGCCATCCCACCACCCGTCGTTGGGCACCCATACGTCCCGGGGACTAGGCACCATGCCGTATCTGCCGCCGTCGTCCTAAACACCCGCTGGGTCGGGTCACTGGTGTAGCTGGTAGTCGTCACATTAGCTGGCAACCGCTTGAACATGTTGGTCGACTCATACGAGTTAGTGCTGTCAATGGTATCGGTGTTGAACCCGGCCACATTGAGGAACCAGTGCATGAACTTGGATGTCTCCGTCGACTTGGGAAATACCCGGCTGCTCCCGGCAAACCCGGCCATCCGCCCACCGGCCCCATCAAAGCAGTTAGTACCGTCCGCGTCCGCGCCAAACGCATACGTGCACCACTCGCGTGTCCCCACTGCGGCGTTGGGGTGCCAGAGGAAGCGTAAGGCGTCGTTGAAACTATTCATGTACCCGGCATCAGTGAGATCGGGGCCGTTGATGAACGCATTCCTCCAGTAGAGGGTTATGTCAATTGCATAGTGGGCGACCCGGGCAAAGTAGTAATTAGGCCCACCATTAGTCATCCCGGTATAATGTCCCCGCTCACCGGCATGGGTGTAGTCGAACCAGAACAGGCTCGTATCACTCAACAGTGCCACTGCCCGGGGGTCATCATCGGCGAGTACAATCCCCAGCGCCACCGCCGCCCCCAGCTTGGACCTCGTCATATTATTAATCGGCTCTGACGAGCTACTCGTGGTGGTGCCCCCCTGCGGCGGGTAGAGGGATGGTTGTGACAGCGGGGAGCCAGCGTGATGTTTCAGGTACCACCAGACGCCGCAGGAGGTGGAGGTGCGCGGGTCGATGGTGGCGAAGGCGGCATTGGTACGGGCCGAGTTGTTGTTGACCGTGAGGGTGGTGTCGTTGGTGACGCCGTTGACATAGATCGTCGTGCCAGCGCCAAGGTAGCCCTGGCCGACAATTAGTGATCCCACGACGACCTGCGATAGGAACGACGTCCCAATGCCGGTCAGTGTCACATTCGCCCCCTCGTTGGCCACGACACTGATGGTCCCGCTGCGGTTGGTCCTCACCATCTTGGTGCACCCATCGCCCAGGTCGTTGAGCATGGCATTGGCAAAGGCGGCGCGTTCCCCGGCGTCCAGGTAACCGGTAGGCTTCATCAGGTCGTAGATGTAGGCCATGTGGACGGCACTGAAACTGGCATAATCCCCCTGGTCGTCATCGCAATTATTATTAGTAGCACTGGGGTAGGTCTCGACGCAGGCACCGTTGTTGAAGAACGTCCCGGGGTTGTTGATCGCATGTTCCGCAATCGTACACGCCTCGGTGTCACTCCGGTTGACATAGCATATCGTGGCCATGTTCGCACTCTTGTCCTTGAGGTAGTTGAGACGCCCAAGCGTGTACGCAGGGGGAGTCCCGGCAGTGAGATAGGATCTAAAGTTATTCACGGCGACCCACGCCACGTTCCCGCCTTGCGCCCAGCTGGAGACGGTGAGATTGGTACTGTTGAATGTGGCGTCCAGAACCAATCCGTTAGTCCACTGGATGGTGGTCGGCGAGGGGACCGCTGTGATCGTAAAGTACACGGTTGGACCGGCGGTGCTGGAACAGTTGAGGTTGGTGGCAACCGCCCCGAAGATGCATATCTTATTACCCACTGCCAGTCCATGTGCCCGGGTATAGGTGGCGGTGGCAATACCACTGGCGACCTGGATGCTGGTGAGCAGGCCGTTCTCGATACTGGCGGCGAACTCGATCAACTCACCCGCAGGATTCCAGGCGAGACGCGGATGTGGCTGCGTGGTGTAGTTAGTCACTAACCCGGCCAGCTGTATCCCCCCGGAATAGGTGGCGACTGGGGGGCCTGGGTGGGTGATGGTGCCATTGCTCCACACCCCGTTACCCGCCACTGGTGTCGTGGGTCCAGGCGCACTGTACAGGGCAATAGTCGTGGGGGACAGGACGTCGACATAACGTAACCCATTGGCATTGGTGGTCCCCGCAACGTTGGCCACCTGGATCATGTCGTTAGTTGCCATGTGATGGGCCACGCCGCAGGTGAGTACGATAGGTGTCGCATTGGTCGCACCCGTAATGTGGCAGTTCTTGTTGTCGTGCGTCCGTATGGGGACCACCGCCCCTAGCAATGGCATGGATAGGATGACGTATAGTTTAGTCATTGTTAGTCACTAACGGTTGGTGATCCCGGTCTGCTTAAGTGCAAACTTATCCACCGCCGAGTTCACCGACACCCCCACCCCCAGGTGCAGGTAGAACGGCTCCAGGTTAGCGGTCGGCACATTGGTGGAAATGCTAACCTCAGTCCCCACCGCCACCCCATTGTCGTACAGCCGGAACTTAATCGTCCCCGGGGTCGTGGCATAGATCGCCGTCCGGTAGAACCTGTCAGCCACTGGCGGCAACCCATAGTCCACCACCGTGGCGGTACCTGCTGCGGAACATACGCATTGAAAGTTAGTATCGGTGGCCAGCCGCCGCCACCAGCAGCCGTTATTGGTAGTTGGCGGCGCAGCCGAACTCTCACCCGCCGCCAGGAACCCGGTATAGTTGCCCTGGTTGGCTATCGTAGCCACATTGGACCAGATCCAGTAGCTGTCAAAGACCGCCGTGGAAAGGGCAAACTGCCCATAGACGTTGAGGAACTGGTAGTGCAGGATGGTTCCGCGCCCGGTGGTCACGCCGGGGTTGGTCAGGAATATGCCGGGATGGCCAAGTGAGGAAGCACCAGCCGTAACTGATCCGCTTGCCCCATTCCACGTACCGGTCCTAAGCCCGGAGGTACCTCCAAATACCGAGCCTATATTAACTGCTGGCCCCTCAATGAACTCCTCGTACATCACAAACACCCCGGGATCGAACAGGTCAAGGCCAGCCGGGCCACCGGCACTTGGCGTATAGGTCTCCATGACCCTGCACGTCTTGCCATTGACTACCGTGGTGGTGGCCGACCCGCGCCACGACTCCCCGCTGGCTAGGGTACCAGTGAATACGACACAGCCATCTGCAGTCTGGTTGGCCGCCCCGTACATACGAAAGTCATTAGTACCATTAGCAGTAAGTTCCGGTAGTATCACCCCGGATTGTGCCGTGCCGTCCCCACTGGTGAACCCCCCGGTGCAGGTGATGCCGTTGGTCGCATACGTACATCCCGTCCCCTGTGTCACTGCCCCCGCCGCACTGACAATTACCACCTTGTTGGCATTGATTAGATTAGCCGCCCCGGTCACATCCCCTGTCCCACCCGCCGCAGCACTGGTACCATCCACCCGTACAAAGTTAGTCCCCGCCCCCGTCACCACACTAGGTACCCCAGCAGTGGCCTTGATTACGCCAGTGAGATTAGACCGGGTGAGTACCGTACCGGCGGCATTAATCGTCATCCCCTCACCCCCGGCCCCGGCACTGGGACCAGCGACCCCGCCAGTACCACCGGGAGCACTGGTGCCGTCTACTCGTACAAAGTCTGTCGCAGTGCCGGTGACGACGCTAGGTACGCCACCAGTCGCCTTGATCACCCCCGTTAGAGTGGACCGGGTAAGTGTCGTGCCTGCCGCATCAATGGTGGTCCCGGCCCCGCTCGTACCAACCCCGGGGCCAGTGACATTCCCACTCCCCACACCGGCAGGGGCGCTGGTGCCATCGACCCGCACGAAGTCAGTCGCGGTGCCCGTAACCACAGCAGGTACTCCACTGGCGGTCTTAATCACCCCGGTCAGGGCAGTGCGGGACAGGGCAGTGCCAGCGGCGTCAACAGTGGCCAGTGCCCCAGCCGTCCCGGGTGCCGGTCCCACCACGTTACCAGTACCTGCACCCCCGGCCCCGCTAAGTACGGTCCATACGTTATTGGAAGTGCACGACGCCAGCCGCAGTGCATCGTTCACCCCAACAGTAGTGTTTAACCAAAAATCCCGTCCCATCACACATCCCACTGGCGGGTTGGGGCTAGTGTAATAACGTGAGTTCCCACTCGTCTGGGCATGGGCATAGACCACCGCCAGTGTGAATAGAAGTAAATGTCGCATTATCTCGGTTCCCTTTCGTTAGTCACTAACTACCTGGGGTTGGCGTCCAGCATCCGCTGCCAATAGTCTGCCCGTCTGCTGGGGTCCAGTTTACCACTGCGGGTAGTGATCCTCCCCAGGAACTTCTGTGCCCGTTTGGCTACCTGGACGTCGAGCACCTCCTTGCGTTGCGCCGCAGTCATGTTTGCCCACGCGGGATCAGCCATCGCATCCGTCATAAAGTTCCCCACGATCCGCCCCTTGAGTTGCTGCCGGATGGCAATCACCGCATCAGTATCCCCAGCTAGTGGCTTCACTGGCGGCACCCCCATACCAAACTGTTTCAGTACCTCCCGCTGCGGTGGGGTCAACTCCCCAGCCAGCCCTTGGTACGACACATCCTGCTTCTCCCTGGCCTCGCCCAGCTCAATATCCTTCATCCTCCCGCCCCGCCCCTGGACGAAACGGTTCTTCATGGCCGTGATCGTATCGACTCCCCCACTCTTGCCCTCGGGCAATAACCCCACCCCCGTCCCTATCCAGTCAAGCGCATTCAACCCCAGCGGTATCCCCTGCCCACCGCCAGCGGTGATCCTCCCATGCCACTTCGCCGGGGATGCCCCCACTGCCTGGGCCAGGGCAGTGACAGTCTTGCTCGTATCCCGGTCGATCTGCTCTGTCTCGGGCAACCCTTCTAACTTCTTGCTCACGAATGGCCGCCCACTAAACTGGTGTACCCCACTCTTGATATCGGTAAATACCTTGAACAGTTGCGGGTTGATCGTGTCCAGCAGGTCGTTAAGGGCATCACCTGCCGTGCCGTATTGAGTGGCATACTTGGGGTCGGTGGCCGGGGCAAAGTTGGCATCAATCCCCAAGTCATCCGCAATAGACTGCAGCCCCGCCGGGTCATCCCTTACCATGGCCTCTATCCCCATGCGGATGGTGCGCGACAGCATGGTGAATGGCTGGGCCAGTGGTATCTTCCCCATCCAGTGCTTGCCATCCTCGTTGACCAGCTTATCGCCGGACATGAATGTAATGTTGTCGTCTTTCTCGTGATCAGGTGTATCGGCGTACTGCTTCTGCCTATCGGGTGAGGACAGGTTGTAGATGGTGGCGGCAACCTGTGGCATCACTACCCAGAAGGCGGTACGGGCCACAAACTTAGCCGGGTCATTCTTCAACGTATCCCAACTCGATGCCGTGCCTTCGATGGCCGCATTGAGGTACGGCGTCACCTGCGAGATGTCGGCCATCTTGGTGCCTACCCGCCGGTAGTTGGCCATCTGGTTGCGTGCCGCCTCGAACGCCGCCGCCTCGGCCTCCTGCAGTGACTTCCCCGCCTTGATCTCATTGGCCTTCACGTCAAGGTAAACCCGTAGCCGCCCCATCTCCTCCGACTTGGACGCCACGTCCTCCAGCCACGAGAGGAACTGCTTGGACGCCTCCTTCTTATTAGTCGCCGCATACTTGGCCACCGAGGTCACCTTGTTGGCTGCGCCTTCGCGGGACTTGGCAATCATGTAGTCAATCTGCGTCCGTGGCCGGTTGCGAAACTGTTCCGCGCTAATAAACGCCCCGCCACCCTCGCGCAGCCGGTCCAGGTTCTTTGACCACCGCTTGATGCCCAGTGTACTAGCGATTACCTCCCCGGTCGCCTGTGGTGCCTTGAGCAGGGACAGGGACCCGGTGTTGATAGCGTTGGTGAACATGTCCTTGACGAGGTTGGCCGCTTGGAACGGCGGGTTGTACATCCCGGTAGCGGTGGCCCGTAGTAGCCGCGCCCCGGCCTTCATCACCGTGATGGCGACATGGGTCTCGCGCGGAGTGAGTTGCTTCGCCGCCATCGCCATCACGTCAGGCACAGCCAGGGTAACCTTCTTGCCGTCCTCCAGGAAGTTGACGTGGTTGTCATCGGTGGGCTTGAATCGCCCCGCCTCGATATCCTGCGGTGAGACGCGGTAGATCAGCTTGTCCCACCCAGGATACAGGTTGGCGACCCGCTCGTACTCCTTGCCGACCTTGTTACGGGATGCCTCGCGAGTGTCTTGGAATGTACGAGTGACTAGTGACTTCCACATGTCCTCGGTCGCCAGATCACTCCCACCCTCGCTGAGCTTTTGCACTGTCTTCTGCTGCGAGAGTGACCCCGGTTGTGTACTACCCCAGGGATTACCGGCTTCGATGTCATCCAATATCCGGTTGATCGGCACGTACTTGTCGTACATGTTATTGAGCGTGTCCCGCAACTCCTTGGATATCCGGCCATCCGCTACGGCATCGTCCAGCATAGTTCTAAAGTAGTCCTGCACCTCCTTGACTGCCGCCCCGTGGTGGGGCATCCCCTGTGCGACTAGGGCGTCGATGTCCTGCAACTTCTCGCCCGTGTAGTGGACGCCATTCTCGCCATTGGCCGACTTGTACTGGTACTCCTGTATCCCCATGATCTTCATGTGGTTGGCCCTCATCTGCATGGCGACGGGGTCCTTCTTGTTGGCGGCGGCATCAATGGCCGCATAGGTGGCGGTGCCGGGGAGTGGACGTTTCCCTGTCCCAGCCTTCTCGTTGGCGACCTCCTGGTTCCACCGCTGCTCACCCATCTGGACCATCTCGACCTCCTGCTTCCGCAATGCCTGCGCGAGGATGCCCGTATCGGCCACCTTTTGCACGGCTTGATCGTACGTCATGCCAGCAGTGTGGTTCTTCAGGAAGGTGTCAATAGTACGATTCACCTTGGCCTCGGCCCGGTCGTCGCTAGCCGTCGCGTCATCCAGGATGTTGCCGAACTTGTCGGTCGCCGCCGCCTTGCCCCTGGCCGCATACTGCGGGAGTGGACCAATGGATGTCTTGGACTTGCCGACCTTGTTCTGCAGGGTTTGTGATGCCCGGACAGGCGATACCCAGTTGGCCACGGGGTTGGCCATGTGCTTGTTGATAATGGTTGCCGCCCACGAGGGTTGCTTTGATTGGGCAATAGCTTGATTGGCACGTGCCGCCCCGTAGACCTGGTTGTACAGTTGGTTACTAACCCAGGCTGGTGGTGGTTGCGGTGGGCCGGGAGGGGTGTTGAGGTGGTTCCACAGCTGCTTGGCTTTACCGGCAAGGACCTGTGACCCAAAGAACCCCAGTGACCCCTCAGTCGGCCCACCCTCACCCTGCTGCCCCCAGCTAAACCCCTGGGGTGCCCCGGCTGGCTTTGGTTCCACTTCAGGGGTCCCCGCAGGGGCGACAGGAGTCCCCGCAGGGGCGCTGGTCTCTAACTGGGCTGGGGCCTCCCCGCCACGGCTATGGACGCCATTACGGGCGGTCTTACCACATACGGCACAGCGGTCGTTGTGGAAGGGGTATGCCGTGCGCGGCTCGTAGTGATGCGGGATCTTGGCCGCTATGGCCTGCTGGGCCGGGTCGTCGGTTTTGGGCAGGTCAACGTTGGCCTCGTCTACTTTTTTTTTACCCTTCCACCCTTGCCGCCCCGTCCCACGACAAGTGGTGGGACATCTGGGGGTGGTGGTGGGGGTGGTGGTGGGGGTGGTGGTGTCTCGTCCTCGACGGGGGTGATGGTCTCGGTGGCATGCGTGGAGGACTCGGGTACGGCAGGCTTGTCACCAAGGCGTGCACCGCGGGGGCGCATGGGCGGGGTCTTGCCACCAGCTGGTGGTGCATTACTGTCGTCAAGCTCCTGAATGATCAATCCCTCTGGGGTGGGTGGGCCGGTGGTGGTCATCTTGGGGCGAGTACCACGGCCACCGCGCTTGGCCTTCGGTTTGTTAGTCACTAACGGGGTGATCTCGCCACTGTTGAACATCTCCTGTACGGCGTCGTCCTCATCAGCCTGTGATCGCCACGGCCTGCCCAGTGTGCCCTCGCGTGCGCGTTGTATCGCCTCTTGCGACTCCTGGGCACTCTTCCATGGGCTACGCAGGCCAAGTGATGCCCCAGTAGTTGGCCCCATAGGCAACGGGGGTGCAGCAGTGGCCCCATAACCAGTAGTCCCTATCCCCATGCGGCCCACGTCACCCAGCGTCCCCGGCCCTTCGCGCCCAACCCCAAACCGCCCTGGCTGGAATGGGGGGACGTCATGGGTAGGCGGGGCATTCTGGGTATCGTACAACCCCTGCATCTGCCCCACTAGCGGGTCGGGTAGAGGGACGGGACGGGGTGGGAGTAGTGGGCGGGTCGGCGGGATGTAGGTGGGCTGGGGCTTGGCAATCGAGGCAAGGTCTACAGTGGAGGATGGACCGCCACCCGGACCAAGGTACGGTGGACCTTCGGCTGGACCCTGGATGGGGGGCTGGGGTTCTGGGCCAAGTAGTGGGGGTTGCGGTTGTGGACCCTGGAGTGGGGGCTGTTCCTGGGGGCCGTAGGGCAGGTCCATCTCGGTCACGCCCTCGCCAACCTTGGTGACAGTTGGAGTAATGGGGGGTTCACCGGGGGCACGGTAGATCGGCGGTATGGTCCCCAGGTTTGGTGGGCCGGGGGGTGGTTGGTTGACTTCACCTGCGAGTGGGGCCGGTGGCGTATAGCCTGGGGTGGATACTGGGCGTCCACCGGGGGCTGGGGCGGGA
>Ga0137425_1000425_pt1 | contig 10302 bp, 10 predicted proteins | sample EasRivERMZT640_2_FD_102318 | JGI IMG/M metagenome (GOLD analysis project Ga0137425, IMG submission 102318) | Soil microbial communities from meander-bound floodplain in the East River, Colorado, USA - East River MetaG ERMZT640_2 | ecosystem: Environmental > Terrestrial > Soil > Floodplain ...
ACGCGGCCCTGCCGGTATCGAGGAAAGTAGCCGAATTGCGCGCGCGCGAGCTGGCGGCGGGCCTGGAGCGCGCGGACACCTACCGCTCGTTCGCGGAGCGGGTGAAGGCGACCAAGCGCAGCCTGCTCAAGTTCCTCATCGGGGCGAAGGAATCCGGCAAGCGCGTCGCGGGCTACGGCGCGCCCGCCAAGGGCAATACCCTGCTCAACTACTGCGGCGTGCGCACCGACCTCGTCGAGTACACGGTGGATCGCAGCCCGCACAAGCAAGGGCGCTATCTCCCCGGGGTGCACATCCCGATCCACGCCCCCGAGAAGATCATGCAGACGCGGCCGGACTACGTCCTGATCCTGCCGTGGAACCTGAAGGACGAGATCGTCGCGCAGATGGCCGGCATCCGCGCATGGGGCGGGCGCTTCGTGGTGCCGATTCCCGAGACGAGGGTGCTCGATTGAAGTTCGCGCCGACGCCGCTCGCCGGGGCGTACGTCGTGGAGCTCGAGCGGCTGCAGGACGAGCGCGGGTTCTTCGCCCGGTCCTTCTGCCAGGAGGAGTTCCGGCGGCACGGGCTCAAGCCCGCCATCGCGCAATGCAACGTCTCCTGGAACAGGAGGCGCGGCACGTTGCGCGGCCTGCACTTCCAGGCGGCGCCGCACGAGGAGGCCAAAGTCGTGCGCTGCACCCGCGGCGCCATCTGGGACGTGATCGTGGACCTGCGCGAGGGCTCGCCGACGCGCTGGCGCTGGCACGCCCTGGAGCTGAACGCCGACAACCGGCTGGCGTTCTACGTGCCGGAGGGCTTCGCCCACGGCTTCCAGACGCTCGCCGACGACAGCGAAGTGCTCTACCAGATGTCGGAGTTCTACCACCCGGACCTGGCGCGCGGGCTACGCTGGGACGATCCGAAGATCGGCATCCGCTGGCCGCTGCCGGACCCGGTCCTCTCGCCGCGCGATCGCGCCTACGCGCTCCTGCCATGAAGATCCTGCTAATCGGCGCGACGGGCCAGCTGGGTGGCGATCTGCTGCGCAACAATCCGGGCCACGAGATCATTGCGCCGGGGCGCGAGGCGCTGGACCTCGCGCGGCAGGGCGAGGCGGCGCGCCTGATCGCGCAGATGCGCCCGGATACGGTGATCAACTGCGCGGCCTTCCACAACGTGCCGCAATGCGAGGCAGAGCCGGCGCAGGCGTTTCTTGTCAACTGCGTCGCCGTGCGCGACCTCGCAGCGGCCTGCGCGCCGCAGGGCGTGCGGCTGGTGACCTTCAGCAGCGACTACGTGTTCGGCGGCGAGCGTAGCGAGCCCTGGCGCGAGGACGACAGGCCGTTTCCGCTGCAGGTCTACGGCATCAGCCGGCTGGCCGGCGAGCATGCGGCGCTCGCCTCCGCCCCGGAGCACGCCGTCGTGATCCGCACCTGCGGGCTCTACGGCCGCTCCGGTGCGCGCTCCAAGGGCGGCAATTTCGTGGACGGACGGGTGGCCGACGCACGTGCCGGCAAGCGCATCGAGATGGCGAGCGAGCAGGTGGTTGCGCCAACCTCGACCGACGACCTGAGCCGCGCCGTGTACGCCCTTCTCGCCAGCCCGAAGCTCGCGCCCGGCATCTACCACCTCGTCAACGAGGGCGCCTGCTCCTGGTACGAGTTCACGCGCGAGATCGTGCGGCTGGTCGGAGGAAAGTCGGAGGTCGAGCCGGTAGATCGCGGCGGCAAGACGGGAAACATGCGCCGGCCGCTGTATTCGGTGCTCGCCAATACGAAGGCGCGGGCGCTGGGCGTCCGCCTGCGGCCTTGGCGCGAGGCGCTCGCCGACTATCTGCGCGCGAAGCATCCGGAGAGCGCCTGAGGTGCCGGGCATCGCGGTCGTGCACCTTGTGCGCCGGCAGAACGGGCTGGCGCCCCTGCAACGCTTCCTCGATTCCTATCGCCGCCACGCGGCAGGCGTGGAACATGAGCTCATCCTGCTGTACAAGGGTTTCGGCAAGGAGGTGCCTGCTGACTACGCGCGGGCGCTTGCCGGGATTGCCCATCAGCGGATGCTGCATCCGGATCGGGGCTTCGACCTGCAGCCGTACTTCGCAGCCGTGTCGGGGTTCGATCACGAATACTTCTGCTTCCTGAACTCCTTCAGCCGCATTCTCTCGCCGGGCTGGCTGGCGAAGCTGCACGTGCCGCTCGCATCCCGCAAAGTCGGGCTGGTGGGCGCGACCGGTTCCTGCGAGAGCATTGCCGCTTTGCCCGTCCCGAAGCGCTGGGTCACGCAGCGCTACTTTCCCCCGTTTCCGAACCATCACGTGCGCACCAACGCGTTCATGGCGGCGCGTGCGGTGCTCGAGCGCGTCACGCTGCGGCCGATGTTGTTCAAGTTCTTCGCACTGGCCAGCGAAAGCGGCACGGATGGCCTTACGGCACAGGTCGGCAGGCTGGGACTGGAAGCCCTGGTAGTCGATCGGCACGGCGCAGTGTTCGCCATGGACCGGTGGCATCTGTCGAATACCTTCCGGCAGTCGCTGCAGGAGGACCTTCTCGTCTCGGACAACCAGACCGATGCATACGCGTCCGCCGACGCGGCCCTCCGCGCCAGGCTGTCGCGCCTGGCCTGGGGCGAGTGGGCGCGACCGGCCTGACAGGGCCATGCCCGCCTGCACCGTCGCCATCCCGGTCTTCAACCAGCGCGCCTTCATCGAGCGTGCCGTGCGCTCGGCGCTCGCGCAGGGAGTCGAGGGCCTCGAAGTCCTGGTGGTCGACAATCAGTCGGAGGACGGCACCTGGGAGGTGTTGCAGCCCTTCACGCGGCAGGGAGTGCTCCTGCACCGCAACGCATCCAACCTCGGCCTGTTCGGCAATTTCAACCGCTGCCTCGAGCTGGCTGGCTCACCCTACCTGCGGCTGCTCTCTGGCGACGACGCGCTGGCGCCCGGTTGCCTGCGCGCCGAGATCGCACTCATGGAGCGGAACCCGGATCTGGCGATGCTCAGCACGCGCGGGCGCTTCGTTTCTCCCGAGGGGAAGGCGATGGGCGAGTTTGCGGACGATCTTGCCGCGGGGGTCTACCGCGGCGGCGACTTCCCGCGCACCTGGTTCGACTACTACGCGCGCACCCGGCACAATCCGCTCAATTACCCTTCCGGCGTGCTTTTCCGCCGCGCAGCGGTCGGCGAGCTGCGCTTCGAGGAGCGCTGGCGTACCGCCGGAGACATCGACTTCTACTTCAAGGTGCTGCGCCATGGCGACCTCGGCATCGCGGCCTTCGCCGGCTGCGAAGTCACGCGCCACGCGGCGCAAGCGCACGTCGGGCCCAACCTCGATGGCACGGCGATCCGCGAGCAGCTGGCGCTGCTCGAGCGCTACGTAGAGCCTTCCGAGCATGCGCGCTTGAGAAACCTGCTCGCCGGCACCTGTCTCGCGCTCGCGCTGATGCGCGGCGGGGCCTCCGCTGCCATCCACTGGCGCCTCGCGCGCGAGCTCGCCAGCCTGCCCGGGGCGCTCGGCGGTCTCGCCGCGCTCGCCGCCGGCCGTGCCTGGCCGCGCCCGCCGCGCCCGGTGCGCTCGCTCGCATGATCCGCGCCCTCACCTTCGGCCGCTACGCCGACGATAACTTCGGCGGCCTCGAGCGCTACGTGTTCGAGCTGGCGCGCGCCCTCGAAGCGGAGGTGCGCTACACCAACATCGTCGCCGAGCGCGGCGGCGCGCCCGACGTGCGGATGGTCGGCGAGACGGTGTACGCGAGGCCGTGGGCCAGCATCGCCGGCACGCCGGTGTGCCCCACCATGCCGTGGCACGCGCTGAGCCGGCACCGGCGCGCGCCCTTCGACCTCGTGCACCTGCAGTTCCCGGCCGACCCGATGGCGCACCTGTCCTCCGCGTTGCTGCCGCGCGGCGTGAAGCGGGTCATTTCCTGGCACAGCGACATCGTGCGCCAGCAGAAGCTCCTCACGCTCTACCGTCCGTTTCTCGATCGCCTGGTGCGCATGGCGGACGCAATCATCGCCGCTACCCCGGCGCACATCAGCTCCTCGCGGCAGCTCGACGCGGTGCCGGACCGCGCGCGGTTGCACGTGGTTCCCTACGGCTTCGACCTCTCGCGCTTCCGCGATCGCCCGGCGCTCGCCGGCGAGCTGCGCCGGCGCTACGGCGCGCGGCTCCTGGTGTTCGCCCTCGGCAGGCACGTCTACTACAAAGGCTTCGAGTTCCTCATCCGGGCCATGGCGCAGATGCCCGAGGCCGCCGTGATGCTTGGCGGGCAGGGCCCGCTGACCGGCGAGCTGGGGCGCATCGCCCGTGACTGCGGCGTCGCCGACCGGGTGCATTTCGTAGGGCGCATCGCGGAAGCGGACTTGCCCGCGTACTACCACGCCTGCGACGCCTTTTGCCTGTCCTCGGTCGAGCCGGCGGAGGGCTTCGGCATCGTGCAGATCGAGGCCATGGCGAGCGGCAAGCCCGTGGTGTGCTGCGAGCTGGGGAACGGCGTCACCTGGGTGAACCAGGATGGCGTCACCGGTCTGGTGGTCCCGCCCGCCGATCCGGCGGCGCTCGCCGGGGCATTCAGGCGCCTGCTCGCCGACCCGGCGCTGGGGGCACGCCTCGGCGACCAAGGGCGCAGCCGGGCCTTCAGCGTGTTCACGCTGGAGGCAATGGCGCGCGGCACGCTCGACGTCTACCGCGCGGTCCTGCAGGGCGGCAACTGAACGTGCGCGTTTTCGTCACCGGCGCTCGCGGCTTCATCGGCAGCCATCTCTGCCCGGCGCTCGCCGCCGCAGGGCATGAGTTGCGCGCGTCGGAGGATGGCTGCGACTCGGTCGTGCACCTCGCGAACATCGCGCACACGTCGGCAAGCGCCGCGGATCTGCAGCGTGTCAACGTGGAGGGCACGATCGCGCAGGCGCGCGTGGCGCTCGCGGCGGGCGCCCGGCGCTTCGTCTACCTCAGCTCGCTCAAGGCGGCGCAGCCGGATGACGCCTATGGCCGCGCGAAGCTGCAGGCCGAGCGGGCGCTCCTCGGCCTCGCCGGCCTCGAGCCGGTCATCCTGCGCCCGCCGCTGGTCTACGGCCCGCGCGTGAAGGCGAACTTCCTCGCGCTGCTGCGCGCGATCGATCGCGGCTGGCCGCTGCCGCTGGCGAGCATCGAGAACCGCCGCAGCCTGGTCTACGTCGGCAACCTGGTGCACGCGGTCCTCGCTTGCCTCGGCGGGCCGGCGCAGGGCAGGACCTACGCCGTGAGCGACGGCGCGCCGGTGTCGACGCCGGAACTGTGCCGCGCCATCGGGCGCGCGCTCGGCCGGCCCGCAAGGTTGTTTGCCTTCCCGGGCGCCCTGCTGCGGCTCGCGCCCGGCCTCGCGCGGCTCGCGCAGTCGCAGGAGGCGGACGATCGCGCCATCCGCGCCGAGCTCGGCTGGCAGCCGCCCTTCAGTCTGGAGGAAGGCCTGCGCCTCACGGCGCAGTGGTACCGCGCGCAGGGCGGCTAGAATGCGCGCCATGCTCGCGCTGGCGCCGCTTGCCGCGTTCTTCGCCGCCGTGCTGGTCGCGCGCCTGCTGCTCACGCCCGCGGGCCGGCGGCTGGCCCTCGATACGCCGAACGACCGCTCGCTGCATGCGCACCCGGTGCCGCGCACCGGCGGCCTTGCCATCCTGGCCGGGGTCGCCGCCGCCTGCGCACTCGCGCAGCCGGGTGTCGCGGTGACGCTCGGCGCCGCGCTGGCGCTCGCGGCGGTGTCCTTCGCCGACGATCTCCTGGGCCTGCCGACGCTCGTCCGCCTGGCCGCGCACATTGCCGCCGCATCCGCGGTGCTCGCGTTCGAACTCGGCTACGCCGAGCCCGTGCTGTTCACGATGCTTCTCCTTGCCATCGCCTGGTATACGAACCTCTACAATTTCATGGATGGGTCGGATGGCCTCGCGGGCGGCATGGCCGTGATCGGGTTCGGTGCCTATGCCATCGCCGCGCACCTCTCCGGCGCCGGCCCGTTCGCGGCTCTGTGCGCCTCTGTTGCTGCCGCCGCGGCCGGGTTTCTCGTATTCAACCTTCCCCCGGCCCGCCTGTTCATGGGCGATGCGGGCTCGGTGCCGCTCGGCTTCCTCGCCGGAGCGCTCGGCGTGGTTGGCTGGAGCCGCGGTTTCTGGCCCATCTGGTTTCCGCTGCTGGTGTTCGCGCCGTTCGTGTGCGACGCGACGCTCACGCTGCTGCGGCGAGCGCTGCGCCGCGAGCGCGTGTGGCAGGCGCACCGCGACCACTATTACCAGCGCCTGGTGCGCATGGGCTTCGGCCACAGGGGCACGGCGCTCATCGAGTACGCGGCGATGGGGGGCTGCGCGGCAATCGCCCTCCTGGCGCGGCGCGAGCCCTCCAGCGTGCAGGCCGGCGCGGTTGCGCTCGCCGCCGCGCTGCTCATTGCCATCGCTTTCTGGGTGGACCTGCGCTGGGCGCGCCACCGATGAATTTCGACCGGCAGTTCATCGCGCGCGCCTCGCTCGCCTTCGCTCACGACGTGGTGGCCGCCGGCGTTGCCTGGCTCGCCGCGTTCTGGCTGCGGTTCGAGCTGGAGCTGCCGCCGCCCGAGTTCAGGCAGGTTGCCTTCGCGACGCTGCCCGCCGTACTGGCGGTGCATGCCCTGGCCTTCTGGATCCTCGGCCTGTATCGCGGGCTTTGGCGCTACGCCAGCCTGCCGGACCTGCAGCGCATCCTGGTGGCGGTGGCCGTCGCGGCCCTGGCGGTGCCCGCCCTGTTCACGCTCGTGGGACTCGAGACGCCGGTGCCGCGCTCGGTTTACCTGATCATGCCCGTGCTGCTGATCGGCGCCATGTGCGGCAGCCGGCTGCTGTACCGCGCCTGGAAGGAGCGTACGCTCCTCGGCATGGTGCGCCACCCGGGCGCGGCGCCGGTGCTGGTGCTGGGCGCCGGCACCGCCGCGGCGAGCCTGCTGCGCGACCTCGCCAACAGCGACCAGTGGCGCGCGGTCGGCCTGCTCGACGACGACACGGGCAAGCGCGGCAGCGCGATCCAGGGCGTCAAGATCCTCGGCGCGCTGGACGAGGTCGGCACCGTCGCGCAGGGGCGGGGCGTGGCGCTGGCGATCATCGCCATGCCTGGCGCCACGCACGGCCAGCGCAAGCGCGCGGTGGAGCTTTGCAGCGCGGCGGGGCTGCAGGTGATGACCGTGCCCTCGTATGCCGACCTGGTGTCGGGCAAGGTCAGCGTCTCCGCCCTGCGCAACGTGGAGCTCGATGACCTGCTCGGGCGCGACCCGGTGACGCTGGACGACGCGGGACTGCGGGGGCTGATCGAAGGCCAGTGCGTGCTGGTCACCGGTGCCGGCGGCTCGATCGGCGCGGAGCTCTGCCGCCAGATCGCGCGCTACGCGCCCTCGCGCCTGGTGCTGTTCGATGTTTCAGAGTACGCGCTGTACGCGGTGGAGCAGGAGTTCCGCGACCGCCTGCCCGGCGTGCCGATCGCCGCGCTCATCGGCGACGCCAAATCGGCGCCGCGGGTGCGGGAGTTGTTCGGGCGCTTCCGGCCGCAGGTGGTGTTCCATGCCGCGGCCTACAAGCACGTGCCGCTGATGGAGGGCGAGAACGCCTTTCAGGCGGTCGCCAACAACGTGCTTTCCACCGTGGTGGTGGCGCGCGCCGCGCAGGCCGCGGGCGCCGGCAAGTTCGTGCTGGTGTCCACCGACAAGGCGGTCAACCCGACCAACGTGATGGGCGCCTCCAAGCGCCTCGCCGAGATCGCCTGCCAGGCGCTGCAGGCGGCGGGCGGCACGCAGTTCGTCATGGTGCGCTTCGGCAACGTGCTCGGCTCCACCGGCAGCGTGATCCCGCGCTTTCGCGAGCAGATCGCGCGCGGCGGGCCGGTGACCGTGACGCATCCGGAGATCCAGCGCTATTTCATGTCCATCCCCGAGGCCACGCAGCTCGTGCTGCAGGCGGCGCTGATGGGCAAGGGCGGAGAGATCTACGTGCTCGACATGGGCGAGCCGGTGAGGATCGCCGACCTCGCGCGCCAGCTGATTCGGCTCTCCGGCTTCAGCGAGAACGACATCCGCATCGTGTACACCGGGCTGCGCCCGGGCGAGAAGCTTTACGAGGAGTTGCTCGCGGACGCCGAGCATTCGTTGCCCACGCCGCATCCCAAGCTGCGCGTGGCGCGCGCGCGCGCGCCGCAGGGCGAGGCGCATCTGGAAGAAGTGCTCGCCTGGCTCGGCGCAGCGCCGGAGCCGGATGCGGAAAGCGTGCGCGAGCGGCTGCGCGCGTGGGTGCCGGAATACGCGCCCGCGCGCAACTAGCAGCTCACCGGCCTTTGCGCGCGCGGCGCAGCTCGATCAGCTTGGCGTACTTCATGTAGCTGTTCATGCAGCCGATGCTGATGTGCACCAGCCCGGCGATGCCGTCGAGGAAGCCCAGGCGCAGGATGTAGAACTTGAGGAAGCGCACCGCCGGGGAGGCGAGCAGCGCGAAGGCGCCGGCACTGCGCCCGCGCTCGTAGAGCTGCTCGGCCGCGAGCGTCGTGTAGCGGTTCTGCTTGTCGAGGTAACGCGCCAGGTCCTCCGCCGATTCGTGCAGCAGGTCGCCCTCCAGCGTGCCCGGCGTCACGGCGTAGAGCACCTTCTCGTGCACCGGGTCGTCGCTCCAGCGCGCGCTGCGCCGGTCGAACAGGCGCGGGCTCCAGTCGGGGTAGCCCTCGCCGTGGCGCAGCCAGCGGCCGAGAAAGCGGTTGCAGCGCGCCATGCGGTAGACGGGCGCAACGGGCGCGGCGAGCACGCGCTCGATGCTGGCGCGCAGCTCGGGCGAGACGCGCTCATCCGCATCGAGGCACAGCACCCAGTCGTGCCGGGCCTGCTCCACGGCGAACTGCTTCTGGCGGCCGAAGCCGAGCCATTCCTTCGCCACCACGCGCGCGCCATGCTTCTGCGCGATATCGCGCGTGGCGTCGGTGCTGCCCGAGTCCACCAGCACGATCTCGTCCGCGAACGCCGCGCTCGCCAAACACTCTTCGAGCTGCTGCGCGGCGTTGTGGACGATGAGCACCGCCGAGAGCGGCGCGCGGGACGGGCGGGTCACGGCTTATCCCGTAGAATCTTCACGCCCCATTCTAGCCGACGCATGCGCCGCCTACTCTTCGTCAAGACCTCGTCGCTCGGCGACGTAGTGCACAACTGCCCGGCGGTGAGCGACGCGGCGCGCGCCGCGGCGGGCGCCGCCATCGACTGGGTGGTGGAGGAGGCGTTCGCCGACGTCGCGGCGATGCATCCGCAGGTGCGCCGCGTGATCCCGGTCGCCGTGCGGCGCTGGCGCAGCGCGTTGTGGAGCCCGCGCGCCTGGTCGGAGATCGGCGCCTTCCGGCGCGCGCTGCGCGCGGAGCGCTACGATCTGGTCATCGACACGCAAGGACTGCTGAAGAGCGCGCTGCTGGCGCGGGCGGCGAGGGGGGAGCGCCACGGCATGGATGCGGCGAGCGCGCGCGAGCCGCTCGCGGCGCGCTGCTACGACGTGCGCCACGCGGTGGCCCGCGGGCAACACGCGGTGGACCGCAACCGCCAGCTCACGGCGGCGGCGCTCGGCAGCCCTGTACCTGCGGACTGCGACTACGGACTGCGCGCCGATGGCCCGCTCCCGGTGGCGATGTCCTCGCCCTACGCCGTGCTCCTCACGATGACCAGCCGCGCCGACAAGCTCTGGCCGGAGGCAAGCTGGATCGAGCTTGGGCGATTGCTGGCGGTGCGCGGCGTGCGCACGGTGCTGCCTTGGGGCAGCGAGGACGAAAGATTGCGCGCTGCGCGCATCGCCGCGGGCGTCGGCGATGCCCTGGTTCCACGCCGGATGTCCGTGGCCGAGATCGCGCGCCTATTGCGCGGCGCGCTCGGCGTGGCGGGCGTGGACACAGGCCTCACGCACCTCGCCGCGGCGCTCGGCGTGCCGGCGGTGGGCATCTACCTCAGTTCGGAAGCGCGCCTCACCGGCCTGCACGCCGGCACGCGCGTGCGCAACCTCGACGCGCCGGACGCGGCGGCAGTGCACGCCGCGCTCGCGGAGCTCGCCTGATGTGGCGCGCCCTGTACACGGCGCTGCTCTATGCAGCCACGCCTTTCGTCCTCGCCCGGCTGTGGTGGCGCGGCCGGCGCGAGCCCGGCTACCGCGAGGACGTGGCCGAGCGCTTCGCACAGCCGGGCGGCGTCCTCGACTGCGCCGGCTACTTCGGGGTGGATGGGCGTCCCATCGAGGGTGGTGCGCAGGAGCGCGATCCGCAGGCGTTTCGGCGGGCGCTCGAGTTCCGCGAGATAGGAGGGACTCGACGGCGGCGCGGCGTACGG
>Ga0137425_1000426_pt1 | contig 10301 bp, 11 predicted proteins | sample EasRivERMZT640_2_FD_102318 | JGI IMG/M metagenome (GOLD analysis project Ga0137425, IMG submission 102318) | Soil microbial communities from meander-bound floodplain in the East River, Colorado, USA - East River MetaG ERMZT640_2 | ecosystem: Environmental > Terrestrial > Soil > Floodplain ...
AGGCGCTGACGCTCGAGCTGGGCTCACGGTCGGTTGCCCTGGGCACCTCGGAAGCCAACGGACACTTCGAGGCGCTGGCTGTCCTCCCATCCGACGCATTCCCGACGAATTCACCCGGACAGCCAACCAGCAGCTTCGTGCTTCCGGGGCGCATCGTGGAGCGCAAAGGCTCGCGACGCGAGGTCGGGCTGCCGCTCGTGCTTCTCCGCGACTCCGGCGTGTCGGTCATCTCGGACATCGACGATACGATCAAGATCAGCCAGGTGCGGGACAAGCGGGCGCTGGTGCAGAATACGTTCTGCCGGCCGTTCCAGCCGGCGCCGGGCATGGCCGCGGTTTACCAACGATGGGCCGCGGAGGGCGCGCAATTCCACTACGTGACCGCCAGCCCCTGGCAACTTTACGTGCCGCTGGCGGAATTCATCCACAGCAACGGCTTTCCAGCGGGCACGTTTCACATGAAATCATTTCGAGCGAAGGATTCGACTTTCCTGAGCCTCATGAAGTCGCCCGAGCGATACAAACCACCGGTCATCGAAGGATTGTTTCGACAATTCCCCAACCGCCGTTTCGTGCTGGTGGGAGATTCGGGCGAGAAGGACCCGGAAATCTATGGCCCGCTCGCGCGAAAATATCCGAAGCAAGTGGTTCGAATCCTCATTCGCGACGTGACCAGCGAGCCGTCCACCGCCGAGCGCTATCGAAAGGCATTTCGCGATCTTCCCGAGGCGCTGTGGCAAATCTTTCAGAAACCGGACACGCTCAAACTGAACTCGGCGCGGACCGAATAGGCATGGGACATCTCAGAACGTGTTGCCCAAATCGCCTCCAACCTCGCCTCTGAAGCCGCCCATACGGTGCAACTTGCTGGTTGCCTGGCCAGGGATCTAGGTTATTCAAATTCTTGATGCGGACAGATTAGCGGCTCAGTCTCCACGTAGTCCATGACATCCACAAGACCCACAGGCTCGGGCACTCGGAGAAAAAATCGACTCGTTCGGCGCTCTATGTTGAACTTAACCTCGCCCTTTTCGTCCCGGCTCAATTGCTGATTATAGCGATCTAAAAAAGTGCTTGGCAAATGAATCACTTGCGCTGACTCACGTGTTATTTCACAAAGTAACACTGCCTCTTCGAATTGACCATCGCGCAAGTTAAGGAACCACTTGTCGTTCTTTTTTGCTTTCCAAGTGATCCCTAATACCGTGCCGGCGGGGACGAAGGAGCCGGCGGAACCAGCGCGGGAATCACCAGTGCCGCAGGATGGCCGGACTGCTCGTCCAAGGTTGCCCACTGCATCCAATGAGCCGTAGCCAGGTTGGCGAAGTAATAATCGGTGGTCTTGCCGCTGGTGGGCGATGGTGTGCCGTCCAACGCGCGCAGGTCACAAGACACGAACTGAGGCTGCCGATGCCTCAGCCAGTCCTCAAGCAACTCGCGGGCTTGGTTCATCGTGGCGCCGAATGCGCCCGACGTGGAGATGCGCAAGAATCCGAGCTCGGTAAGTGGGCATACAGCCACGGCCTGCCCTGGCTCCCACTCCAGCACGCGGCGATGGTGCTCGTGTCGTTCCCAAAGCCACGCCAGTAAGACTGAGATGTCCAGCAGATAGGTCACGGAAACTCGTCGAGCGCCTGGCGAGTTTCCGCCTGCGTGATAAGATGATCCGTTACCGCCACGAGATATCCGTTTTTCCGCTCAAGGCGCGCCGCCCGAGCGGGTTGCTCTACGCGCGTCAAGAGAAACCGCGTTTGCCCTGCCTCTTCGAGTTCGAAGACGTCGCCCGGCTTGGCCGCATTCGGCAACGTCACGCGCCGTTGTTCGTCAACTGTCACAATCATGGCCAACTTATAGCCCGCAGGTCGATCCTGGTCAAACCCTCATCGAAGGGCGCAACTTTACACCCGCACCAGTTGCGGAGACGTCTGCCCTCGAAGCATATGGACTGCGCTGGCAGAGCGAATGGGCGACAGCGTTTTGGCTTGGCGATCCCCAATCCAAAGCGACGTCGCGCTGCGCTTGCCGCCGCAGCCCATATCGCCACGCATGGTGCGTGTGCAGAGTTGCTCCCACCGGTCACCGCAAACCAGATTCTGGCTTGACTGGCTAGATTACTGCAACGACGTTCTGGCCATGAAAACGTGGCCGCTCCAGGACGCCAAAAACCAGTTCAGCCAGGTCGTCGAGCTGGCGCTGACGGTTGGCCCTCAGACCGTCACGCGCCATGGCGTGCCGGTGGCCGTGGTTATTGCCGCCAAGGAATTCAAGAAAATGGTGCGTCCCAAGGAGAGCGTCGTTGAATTCTTCGCTCCCTTGAAGGGTTCCGGCATCCGTCTGGAACGCCGGCGCGACCTGCCTCGCAAGCTCAAACTTTGATGTTTCTTCTCGACACCGACGCGCTTTCCGAACTGGAGAAGGCCCACCCCAATGCCGGTTTACTCTCCTGGTTTCAAACGGTCGATTGGCTGGACCTGCACCTGAGCGTCATCACGATCGGCGAACTACGAAAGGGCCTGGGCCAGCTTCCGCAGGGCCGCAAGCGGCGTGCGCTGGAGGCGATGTTCGAGCTGATCCCCGATCGGTTCTACAACCGCATCATCCCGGTGGATTATGCGATCGCCGTGAAGTTTGGTGAAATCCAGGCCAGAAGCGGCCCGCTGCCGAGTCTGGACACCCTCATCGCCGCCACTGCCATCATCCGTCGCCTGACTCTGGTGACTCACAACAGCCAGGACATGGCTCGCACCGGCGCGACGACGCTGGATCCGTGGACGTGAATGGTTTTTTGGTCACGTTTGCTCGACCTGAACCGCAACAGTTCCACGCGGTCGCGAGCCGGCCTCCAGATTGACTGTCGAAAGAAAGCCTCGGTCAATTACCTGTCCCCTTGAACGGTTCCAAGCGGCGCTGAGAACGTCGAGGAAGAACTGTGTCTTGGGATCGGGCCGATGCCGCAATTGGGATGGGGCCATTGCCCCACTTCACTTCGACAAACTGCACGCGACCGGGCGAAACAATCCTCATCCAAGCGCCTTCTGTGCATGTCACGGAAGGCGCTTCGCTTGTGTGCGTTGGGTTTCGTGGTCACTGGCTCGATTTGCCTCGAAAAAACATGGGCTGCTTCGGCTCCGCATGGCAGAATGCAGTCATGAACACGCGCGCTGCCTTCAGAACATTTCTCCTCGCCGCGACTATTGCCGCCCCGCTCTTGATGAGAGCGGAGGACGGTCGAGAAGGCGGGAGCAATTCCGCGCACCGCCAGTTGCCAAAGGCCATGCACGGGGCCATGACGGCGCGGGCGCGCGTCACCGTGGGCGTGCGCGATGCGGACATCACCGGCTCGGACAATCGGGCGCTCCAGGCCGCGGTCGATTATGTCGCAAGCCTCGGCGGCGGCACGGTCGAGATCGGCGCCGGGGAATTCCTGATGCGCGACTCGCTTCACCTGCGCTCGCACGTCACCGTGCGTGGACAGGGCGCCAGGACCGTGTTGCGCAAAGCCAAGGCCGCTTCCTCGCCGCTGGAAATCGACGGGGATTACGGCGAGGAACAAATCACGCTGAAGAATCCGGATGGCTTCGCGGTGGGGGACGGCGTGGCGGTTTGGGACAAAAATTCCGGCGGCTTCCATACGACCGTCGCCCGTCTCACGGGAAAGAACGGAAACACATTCGCCATTAACCTGCCGCTTAACGCCGATTGCATGGTGGCCAACCGCGCGCAGGCCGCGACGGTCTTTCCCGTCATCAGCGGCTCGCACGTCGAAGGCGCGCGCGTCGAGTCGCTCACGGTGGATGGCAACAAAGCGGAAAACGTGCATCTCAACGGCTGCCGCGGCGCGGGGATTTTTCTGTATCGTTGCCCCGGCGCTGTCCTCTCGCGTTGCATCGTGCGCCGCTACAATGGCGACGGCGTCAGCTTCCAGCAGTGCAACGACGTGCAGGTGCTCGATTGCGTGAGTGAGGAAAACGCATCACTCGGGTTCCATCCGGGCAGCGGTTCGCAACGCCCGCTGGTGCGTGATTGCACGGCCCGCGCCAACGGCGAGGACGGCTTGTTCCTCTGCTGGCGGGTCAAGAACGGCGTGTTCGAGAACAACACGCTCCAAGCCAACGGCCGCTTCGGCATCAGCATTGGACACAAGGACACGGACAACCTCATTCGCGGCAACAAAGTCCTGGGCAACCACGAGGACGGCGTCTGTTTCCGCAACGAGACCGAAGGCATGGCCGGCCATCGCAATCGAGTCGAGGACAATCTCATCGAGAACAATGGATTGAAGAAGGCCGCCGCCGGCATTCGCGTGCGCGGCGAGACGCGCGATCTGGTTTTCAAAGGCAACACCATCCGCGACACCCGCACCGGCAGCGATCGCAAGCAGACCACCGGCATCCAGTTGGAGGAAAACGTGGGTGAGGTCCAGACGGATGGCAACACCATTGACGCGCCGACGGCGATTCAGGACGGGCGCAAGAAGCGGTAAGTGCACCACGTGAGGTCGGTGCATCCATTCAAAGCCATCGCCGCCATGAGCGAGAACCGCGTCATCGGCGCGGGGAACAAAATCCCGTGGCGCCTGCCGGAGGATTTCAAATGGTTCAAGAAAATGACCACCGGCAATGTCGTGGTCATGGGACGCAAGACCTTCGAGTCGATTGGCAAGCCGCTGCCGGACCGCGACACGATTGTGCTAAGCCGGTCGGGCTTCGCGCATCCGGGCGTGCGGACGCTTTCGAGTCTCGAAACGATCGATCCTTCAGACCCGGCGTTCTTGGGGAAGGAGATCTTCATCTGCGGAGGAGCGGACATTTACGCCCAAGCGCTGCCGCGTTGCTCGGACCTGTTTCTTACCCTGGTGAAGCGGCGCGTGGACGGAGACGCCTTCTTCCCGCCGTTCGAAGATCAATTCGAACTGGGCAGAGAATTGATGGACAACGCGGAGTTCAAAATACTTCACTACAAAATCCGCGCACGGACATCGCGCTGACACACGATCCACGAACGCGGGAAACGAGGTTCGATAGACCAGGAGCGTTCGTCGCGCTCCCTCTCCCCTCAAAGGGGAAAGGGCTGGGGTGAGGGGTGAGGCGGTTCGTTTGGCTTGTCCTGCGCCAGAAAGTGAGATGCGCCCGATTCAGGCACGTATCTCCTCAGATACTTCACCGCCACCGTCAAGTCTTTCGGCCAGGGCGCCGTGATCGACAGCGGAAGGCCGGTGACGGGGTGGACCAACGCCAGTTGCTCCGCGTGCAGCGCGATGCCGGCCGTGAGCGGGCGTTCGTCACGGCCCTCTTTCAGCCGGTAATCAGACTTGAGATTCGAGAGCAGCAAAGGCCGTCCGCCATAGGCCCGGTCACCCGCGATGGGCAGCCGCGCGTGCCGCAGGTGAGCCCGAACCTGGTGTGAGCGGTTGGTCAGCGGCCAGCAGGTCAACAGTGTCCAGCCCTGGAATCGTTCTCGCGTTTCGATGAGCGTCCGGCTGCGCTTGCCGGCCTTGGGGTCCACGCGCATCACGCCCGGGCGGCCGGGAAACGGGGCGAGCGGGGCGTTCACTTCAAACCGCTCCTCAGTGGGCGCGCCTTGCACGAGCGCGGCGTAACTCCGGCACGGCTTGTCCGTGCCGAACAGGTTGGCCAGCGCAATGAGGATGAGTTTGGTCTTCGCGAGCAGAATCACGCCGCCGGCCCCGTCTTCGAGGCGATGGGCGTTGGCCAGGTAACCCAGCCCGCGAGCCTGCGCCCATGGCTTGCCCGAGGCAATGCCGGCGTGGAGAAGTTTCATCAGGCAGGGCCGCGCAAGGTCATCGCGGTCAGGCGACGTGAGCAGGCCAGCCGGCTTGTCGAGGGCCAAAAGGTGTTCATCCTCGAAAAGCACTGGCATCTCCCAAAACTCGTGGGTGGCGGGAGAGGAGAGCTTTATGACGTCCGACACGCGCGGAGTCTCTCGCGGGCCCGGGGCAAGTGTCACGCGGAAGTTGCAGGCCGACGTAAGGAGGCGAAGTCCCATCTTAGCCGAAGTCTCGTCACCTCGACTCCTACAGTTCGTCGTCCGTCTCTTGGCTCAGTAGAGCACCGCGGCCGTCACTCGAGAATTAGCCAATAGCCGAGACTGACCTTTTTGATGTAGCGTTCGGCCAGCATTCGTATGAGCGTGAAATCTATCAATTCTCTTTGTCTGATGGGAGTTCTGCTTGCACATCCACAGCTGTGGGCACAGGAAAAGCCACGACACAACCTTCCCGACGATCCGATGAAGGCATGGGCCGAGGTGGAAAAGGTTCATCAGGCGCTCAGAGCACCTGAGGATTGGCGAACGCACAAGCCGACAGCGGAACAGGTGGCTGAGTTCCAGAAGCAGGTTCGGCAAACAGCGGTGTCCTTTGCTAAAAAAGCTCGTGAGTTCATTGAGCGGTTTCCGACCAATGAGAACATTGGGGACGCCCGCATTACGGTTGTTCACGCGTTGGGCCATGCTGTAGCGGCGGGAGATGCAGACGCGGAGAGGCAGATTGCGAGGTTTGTCTCCACGGTTCTGGCTGACAGCAGCATCCCGGAAGATGACCGCGTTGGGGTTTTGCTGTATTCAGGCAACGCGGCGTTCATGAAGAAAGTTGGGATGCGGTTGTTCACTCAAGGAATGAGCAAGCTGCACGAGGAGTTCGAGACGGTAGGCATCGAAAATATGCGAGCTGCGCTGAAGCAGTTTCCGACCAATTCCATGATTTACACGATACTCGTCGCTGTCGCCCAGCGTTCGACGGGTGAACGACAAAAGGAGTTGGCCATGGAGATTATCAACGCGCCCGGCGCGCCACCGGGCGCGAAAACTTTGGCGAATCATATTCTGAAAGGGACGAAGCCGTATCAGATCGGCCAACCGCTGGAAATTCGTTTCACCGCGTTGGACGGGCGCGAGGTGGATTTGGCGAAGCTGAAGGGCAAGGTTGTGTTAGTAGAGTTCTGGTCCACGACCTGCGGACCGTGCATCGCCGAGATGCCAACTGTGAAAGCGGTTTACCAGAAACGGCACGACCAAGGATTCGAGGTCGTGGCGATTTCACTAGATGATAAGGAGAGCGCCGTGCGGCGCTTCATCAAAGAAAAGGAGCTACCGTGGCCGCAGCATTTCGACGGCAAAGGGTGGGAGAACCAATTTGCTGTGCGGTATGGAATCTTTGGCATCCCGACCATGTGGCTGGTGGACAAGCGCGGCAATTTGCGGGACACCAACGCCCGCTTTGACCTTGAGCGGCGCGTCACGTCATTACTTGCGGACCAGACCTCTACAACTAAATGAGCGCGGACGAGTTTACCCATTGTTGGCCGAACAAAACCACTGGAGCGAACGCGCGCGGGCCGCGTCAGTTGGCAATGCGGACACGCCGGGCCGCCCGCGTTGCTCAGTTCCGGTGTTAGGCGGCTATGCCACTCACAAGTTACAGCTATTGCCCATACTGCACATCAGGCATTGAGCTTTCCCGCCGACGTGGGTTGTTTGTTTGTCCAGCGTGTCGCTGCGAGTTTCACCACAATCTTCGGAAGTGGTTTGTAGGTATCCCGCTGGTTATCGTCTTTGCCGTCATCTTGTGGCGAGTCCTACGCCTTCCAGGTTTTCCCACTGCTTTTCTTGCCACGGTAGCTGCCACGATCATTATCTCGCGGATGCCGACTTACATCATCGTTTCCGCTGGCACAGAGCCGCCCCCCAGCGAGAGAGGAGAGATTCCCACACCCCGCAAGGAGAGTCGTTGGTTTCTAGTCATGCTCATTTCGTTGGTCGCAGTGATTTTGGGGATTCTGGTATATTCAATTTGGAGTTCGTTATGATAGTGACGCCGCCTAACGCACAAAGGATAGCATTGACCGGAGCACGCGCGTCTATGAGAAGGGAATAGTGATCACACAGTTTTCGATGGCACACGCAGACGACATAAGTTCGATGGAGGCGACGCGCCCAACCATGCCAACGAGTGGGTTCAAAGATAAGGTCGCATTAGTCGTCGGCGGAGCATCCGGCATGGGCAATGCCGTGGTGCGGTTGCTGGTCCGCGAGGGGTGTAGAGCGCACGTGTTTGATGTCAAGGATGCGGCGGACGTGTCGTTCCAACGATGTGATATTCGAGACTACAGCCAGGTTCGCCGGTGCGTCCAGAACGTGGTGGACCAGGAAAGCAGGATTGACTTGTTGTTCGTTGCCGCAGGTGTTCATTTGTTTGCCAACATTGAAGACACCAGCATTGAGGAGTTTGAACGCGTTCTATCTATCAACTTGAAAGGTCCTTTTTATGTCCTGAAGGAGGTTCTCCCCGTTATGAGGAAGCAACGATACGGCAATGTTGTTCTCATGGGATCGGACCAAGTGTTGATCGGCAAGGGGTGCAGCACGGTGTATGGGATGAGCAAGGCAGCTCTGGGCCAGCTCACCAAGAGCAGCGCAATAGACTACGCTCCCTATAATGTAAGAGTGAACTGCATCTGCCCCGGCACCATCGACAGTCCGATGATTGGACCTTCGATCGAACGATTCCATCAGATGAGTGGCATGCCCATCGAGAAGATCTATGAAATGTTGCGAACGGCCCAGCCGATCCAACGACTTGGAACGCCGGAGGAGATCGGCAAGGCGGTTCTGTTCTTGTTGTCTGATGATTGTCCGTTTATGACCGGGTCGCTGGTCAGCGCCGACGGCGGGTACACCTGTCAGTAAAGAATCCGATCAATATGGATTGAGAACGAAAGAGGCTAACAAAATCACTGGAGCGAACTACGGGCAGCGATGAACGCTTGTTCTGAATGCGAGGCCGTGCGCCTGACCGTTTGGCCTTCGGCGACTACGAAGCTTTCGCCGAGTATCTGCGGACTCAGACACGTCCTGGCGATGCGATTCACGTTTGGCGTTACGACTCGCTCTGCCGCGATGACAACGCGCTCAACTCGGCAAGTGTCCAGACGCAGACGGACTGACACCGAAAAGAGGAGCCTATTGAGATGACAACCACGACACCTAACAAATCGCTAACGCCGGGGAGGCGCTTGCTTTCCGCTGCGCGGTTCACGTCTCCTGGCCCGGCGTGGCTGAGCTCACGTATATCTGGTCGTTAGGCATATGAATGCTTCGATTCCACAACCTCGACGAAGTCTGCCAGTTTGGTTAAGCACAGTCGTTTGGTTGTCAGCATTCCTCAGCCCGACTGCTTATTTTTTTCTGATGCTTCTTGCCAATAAGTTTCAAATCAACTTGCCGAAGACATTTGCTTTGTCGCTGTTTTTTCTCATGCCAGTGGTTGCTCTGCTGATCTGCGAGTCGGTAGTGTGGTCTTGCAGCAAGACAGTTGGCCGCAGAATTGGTTGGATGCTTTTCACTCTGTTAGCGATGTTGCTCCAGTTCGCAATCATACTTGCGATTCTACGTGCGATTCTTGTGACGACGATTGGATATGTTCAGTAGCCATATGCCTATCCATGCGAAGCGAACCCGGCCATCGCGCTCGGGTTGCAATCCACGCGTCCTGTGGGCCGGGTCGCTGAGTGTGAACAAACCATTTACAACCTTCTCACAGTTACGTGACAACCGAAGATGCAACTCGTTTAAGACTTAATGCCATGAAACTGTTTCTCACCTCCGTCTCGATGTTCCTGGTCTTCGCCGCAACCTCGATTCACGCTGCTTCAGACGCAGATGTCACCCTCTTGAAAGTCGAGAAAGTCGTCATCGAAGAAAGCGTGATCACGATAGTCGTCGCAGAAGCGAAGACACGCATCACCTTAATCCGGGACGATTACGATCCAAAATACGCTGGGGATAACTGGCACGGAATGCCGGTCACGAGAGTTCAAGTCATATCCAACAAAGCCACATTCCTGATCAAGCGGGGCGCTGAAGCCGCACCGGGTGGGCGGTTGGCAAACGCGTGGCAGGAATCATTGAAGGCGGCCAAAGATTTGCAGGAGGGCAAGGAAGTGGGACGCATCGGTTTCTACGCGCCCGACATCGTCATCAAAGGCAACATGATTGATTCCATCACTGGTTTTGGCTACCTATACCCGAAGGCGAAGTGAATAGAACGCTGCGTCATCGCGCATCCCATGACTACCACCACATCGAAAGTTCTAGCCGCAGTGATTGCCGGTTTGGTCATCTCTGAGATGGGTTGCTCTCAGTCGCCGACGCACGGTGTTGGTCAGTCACCAGTGGCGACTGCACGGCGAATCCTTTCTGCCGATGAAGCAGCGCAGTTGGCCGCGAAGCTGGCCAACGACCAGTGCGAACGCCAGTATCGCAAACGTCCATTTACAGCAGAG
>Ga0137425_1000429_pt1 | contig 10266 bp, 6 predicted proteins | sample EasRivERMZT640_2_FD_102318 | JGI IMG/M metagenome (GOLD analysis project Ga0137425, IMG submission 102318) | Soil microbial communities from meander-bound floodplain in the East River, Colorado, USA - East River MetaG ERMZT640_2 | ecosystem: Environmental > Terrestrial > Soil > Floodplain ...
CACAACGACATCCAGATCGACAACCTCGCAGTGAGCGGCGAACACGCCGTCATCGTCACCATCCTCAACGACTGCTTCCTCGAGGACCTGGGCAGCACCAACGGCACGCTGGTCAACGGCAACCCGGTGAAGAAGCACTTCCTGCAGAACAACGACGTGGTGGAGCTTGGCAAGTACCGCCTCAAGTTCGTCGGCGAGGCGCCGTTGCCGGCCGCTGCGGCGGAGAAGGCCGATTTCGAGAAGACCATGGTGCTGCGACCCTCGGCCATGAAGGCCGCCGCAGAGCAGGCGCGCGCCATGGGCGCGGGCGCGGCCGAGGCCGCGCGCGCGAGCGCCGCGCAGCAGGTCGCGGCGAGCGCTGCGGCCACGGGGTTGGCCGACAAGGAAAGCAAGGCAGCCGCAACCACCGCGTCGTTGTCCATCCCGTTGTCGACGCCGGCGCCTGCGGCGCCCGCCGCACCCGCGGTCGCTGCGGCGCCTGCCGCCCCGGCGCCCGCTCCGGCGCCTGCACCGGCGGCGAAGAGCGCTCACCCGCTGGGCGCGATCCAGATCCTGTCCGGCGCCAACGCCGGCAAGGAGCTGGAACTCGCCAAGCCGCTCACCACGCTCGGCAAGCCCGGCGTGCAGGTGGCGGTTCTCACGCGCCGCCCGCAGGGCTACTTCATTACGCACGTTGAAGGCGCCAACCCGCCGACGGTCAACGGTCAAGCGATCGGCACGGCGCCCCACGCGCTCAAGGACCACGACCTGGTCGAGCTGGCCGGCGTCAAGATGGAGTTCTTCATCAAGGCCTGATGCCGCCCGGCTTGGCAACCGGCCCCGCCCGCCCGACGGAGGTTGCTTGAGACAGCACATCGCACGCATCGCCCTCGGGCTGCTCATCACGCTGTTCTTCATCGCGCACGCGGCGCGCTACTTCGAGGTGCCGTTCATCACGCAGCTCGACAACATCATCTACGACGCGCGGCTGCAGGTCACCATGCCGCGCGGCGTCGATGAGCGCATCGTGATCCTCGACATCGACGAGAAGAGCCTGCAGGAAGTGGCGCGCTGGCCGTGGCCGCGCGACGTGATGGCCGGGCTGATCGGCAAGCTGTTCGACAGGTACCAGGTGGCGATCGTGGCCTTCGACGTGGTGTTCGCCGAGGCCGACTACTCCTCGGGCATTCGCGTGCTGGATCAGCTGGCGCAGGGCCAGCTGAAGGAGGTGCCGGCGTTCCAGCAGGCGTTCCGCGATCTGCGGCCGCGCCTGGACAACGACGGCCTGTTCGCGCAGGCGATCAAGGGCAAGCCGGTGGTGCTCGGCTACTACCTGAACAGCGACAAGGACGCCAAGCGCATCGCCGCCATTCCGGATCCGGTGCTGCCCAAGGGCACCTTCCAGGGGCGCAACATCCCGTTCACCAGCTGGATCGGCTACGGCGGCAACCTGCCCGAGTTCCTGAAGAACGCCGCGGCCGCGGGGCACTTCAACCCGATCACGGACCCGGACGGCGTGGTGCGGCGGGTACCGATGATCGCCGAGCTGGACGGTGCCTACTACGAGGCCCTGTCGCTCGCCGTGGTGCGCACGATCCTCGGCTTCCCCAAGGTGGAGCCGGGCTACGCGCCCGACCGGTTCCTGCAGCGCGGCTACAGCGGCCTGGAATGGCTCAAGGTGGGACCGCTGACCATCCCGGTGGACGAGCAGGCGAGCGCGCTGATTCCCTATCGCGGCCGCAAGGGCAGCTTCGCCTACGTCTCGCTCGCCGACGTGCTCGCCGACCGCGTGCCGCTGGAGCGCCTCAAGGGAAAGATCACGCTGGTCGGCACCACCGCGCCGGGACTGCTCGACCTGCGCTCGACCCCGGTGGACAACGTCTATCCGGGAGTGGAGGTGCATGCCAACCTGATCGCCGGCATTCTCGACAAGAACATCAAGTTGAAGCCCCCCTACATGCTCGGCGCCGAGGTGCTGCTGCTGCTGATCGGCGGCGTGGCGCTGTCGCTGCTCATCCCGATGCTGGCGCCGCTGTGGGCGACGCTCGCCACGCTGGCGGGCATGCTGCTGGTCGGCGGACTCAACCTGGCGATCTGGACCCAGGCCGACATGGTGCTGCCGCTCGCCGCGTCGGTGCTGATGACGGCGTCGCTGTACACGGTCAACATGGCCTACGGGTACTTCGTGGAGGCGCGCTCCAAGCGCCAGTTCACCGAGCTGTTCGGCCAGTACGTGCCGCCGGAGCTGGTGGACCAGATGGCGCGCAATCCCGAGAAGTACAACATGGAGCCGCGCGCCGCGCAGCTGACCATCCTGTTCTCGGACGTGCGCGGCTTCACCAGCATCTCCGAAGCGCTCAAGCCCGAGGAGCTGCGCGAGTACATCAACGAGTACCTCACCGACATGAGCGGCATCATCCGCAGCAAGTACCGCGGCACGCTCGACAAGTACATCGGCGATGCCATCATGGCGTTCTGGGGCGCGCCGGTGGAGGATGCGCAGCACGCGAGGAACGGGGTGCTGGCGGCGCTCGACATGCAGAAGGAGTGCAGGATCCTGAACGAAAAATTCGCGGCGCGCGGCTGGCCGACGATCAAGATCGGCGTCGGTGTCAACACGGGAAACGTGCGCGTCGGCGACATGGGCTCGCAGGTGAGGCGCGCCTACACCGCGATGGGCGACGCGGTGAACGTTGCCTCGCGGCTGGAGGGGCGCACCAAGTACTACGGCGTCGGCATCCTGGTGGGCGAGCCGGCCAAGAACGCGGTGAAGGACGTGGTGTTCAAGGAGATCGACCGCATCAAGGTGAAAGGCAAGGACGAGGCGGTGAGCATCTACGAGCCGCTCGGCCTGGATTCCGAGGTGGACCGCAAGCAGCTGGACGAGGTCAAGCTCTGGCACCAGACGCTGCGCGCCTACCGCGCGCAGCAGTGGGACCAGGTGGAAGTGAGCCTGCTCAACCTGCAGCGCATGAATCCCGCGTGCGAGTTGTACGCGCTCTACGCGGACCGCGTCACGCAGTTCAGGCGCAACGCGCCCGCGGCGGGCTGGGCCGGTGTCACTGCGTTCGACGAGAAGTAGGGGGCGGGGATGAGGCTGCGCGTCCTTGGCTGCTCGGGAGGCATCGGCGGCCGCCACCTGCGCACCACGTCCTTCCTGGTGGACGGCGACGTGCTGCTCGACGCCGGTACCGGCGTGGGCGACCTGTCGCTCGCCGAGCTGTCTCTGGTCGATCACATCTTCGTGACGCATTCGCACCTCGACCACGTCGCCTCCATCGCCTTCATCGCCGACACGGTCGGCGGCATGCGCTCGAAACCCATCGTCGTGCACGCGTCGCGCGAAACCATCGCCATCCTGAAGAACCACATCTTCAACTGGGAGATCTGGCCGGATTTCACGCAGATTCCCACGCCGCAGTCGCCGTTCATGCGCTACGAGGAAATCGAGCTGGGGCGCGCGGTGTCGCTCGCCGGGCGCGCCTTCACGCCGCTGCCGGCGATCCACACGGTGCCGGCAGTCGGCTACCTGCTCGACAGCGGCCGCGGCAGCCTGGTGTTCACGGGCGATACCGGTCCGAACGATGCGCTGTGGGAAATCGTCAACCGGCTGGACAACCTCAGGTACCTGATCATCGAGACCGCGTTCGCCAACAAGGAGCGCCATCTCGCCGAGCTTTCCAAGCACCTGTGCCCGTCGATGCTGGCCGAGGAGCTGGTCAAATTCGAGCGCGAGGCGGAGATCTACGTCACGCACCTCAAGCCGGGCGAAACCGAGCTCACCATGCAGGAGATCGAGGAGTCGTCGGGGCGCATCCAGCCGCGCATGCTGCAGAACAACCAGATTTTCGAATTTTGACCGCACGGCCGCGCGGGGTCGTGAAAAACCGCCTAAAAATCAGGGCGGTGGCGGTTGAATGTTTGCAGTCCGGGGGATAGCATAGCCCGCAAGACCGAATCAGGGGGTCAGCAATGAGCGCCGTACTCAGCCATCACGCAGCGCCGCAAGCCGACGTGAACGTGCGGCTCGCGTTCCAGAAGCAGCTGCAGCTGGTCACCAACAAGATCCACGCCACCAGCAACATCGACGAGATCATGCTGGAGGTGAGCGCCGACGTCTGCGTGCTGTTCAACGCCGACCGCCTGACCATCTACTCGATCGGCGAGGACAGGCAGTCCATCGTCTCGAAGGTGAAGACCGGCCTCAACTCGTTCAAGGACCTGAAACTGCCGATCGCCGAGCACTCGATCGCCGGCTACGTCGCGCTCGCCAAGAGGACGGTCAACATCAGGGACGTGTACGACGACGCGGAGCTGAAGTCGCTCAACCCGAACCTGCGCTTCCTGCAGGAGGTGGACAAGCGCACCGGCTACCGCACCAAGCAGATGCTGGTGGCGCCGATCGTGGACGGCCAGAGCCAGGAGCTGATCGGCGTCATCCAGATCATCAACAACAAGTCCGGCGTGCCCTTCGGCCCCCTGACCGAGGAGGGCGTCGCCGAGCTGTCGCAGACCCTCGCCATCGCCTTCCGCCAGCGGCAGAAGCCGCAGATGGTGAAGACGAAGTACGACTACCTGATCTCGGAGGCGGTGCTGTCGGCGGGCGAGTTCGAGCTCGCCTCGCGCCAGGCGCGCAAGAAGGCGGTGGACATCGAGCAGGTCCTCACCGAGGAGTTCCAGGTCAAGATCCCGGCCATCGGCGCAGCGCTGTCGAAGTTCTTCGGCGTGCCCTACGAGCCCTACAAGCAGGACCGCGTCAAGCCGATGGAGTTGCTAAAGAACCTGAAGCGCGAGTACGTCGAGCAGAACCAGTGGCTGCCGATCGACGACACCAAGGAAGGGCTGGTCGTCCTGTGCATGGACCCCGAGCGCATCCGCAGCTCGCGCATCGCCTCCAACGTGTTCCCCAAGGCGAAGATCGTCTACCGCGTCACCACGCAGAAGGAATTCAAGGAGACGATCAACCTGTTCTACGGCGCCGAATCCGTGGACAGCGGCGACATCGGCGACATGCTCTCCGTGATGGAGGACGAGGGCGAGGGACCGCTGGACGCGGCGGCGGCGGACGAAGCGTCGGCGGCGGCGGACAACGAGCTGGTGAAGCTGGTGAACAAGGTGATCATCGACGCCTACAACCAGGGCGCGTCCGACATCCACATCGAGCCCACCCTGGCAAGGTAAAGACCGAGATCCGCTTCAGGAAGGACGGTTCCCTGGGTCCCTACATCGAGGTGCCGGCGAGCTACCGGCAGGCGATCGCGGCGCGCATCAAGATCATGTGCGACCTCGATATCTCGGAGAAGCGCCGGCCGCAGGACGGGAAAATAAAATTCAAGAAGTTCGGCCCGCTCGACATCGAATTGCGCGTGGCCACCATCCCCACGCAGGGCGGGGTTGAGGACATCGTCATGCGGATCCTCGCCGCCGGCGAGCCGATCCCGCTCGACAAGATGGGCTTCACCAAGCAGAACGAGGACAATCTGAAGACCACGGTCGGCAAGCCCTATGGCCTGTTCTTCGTCTGCGGACCAACCGGCTCGGGCAAGACCACCACGCTGCACTCGGTGCTCAAGTTCCTCAATACGGCCGACACCAAGATCTGGACCGCGGAGGACCCGGTCGAAATCACGCAAAAGGGCCTGCGCCAGGTGCAGGTCAACAAGAAGGCGGGACTGGACTTCGCGGCGGTGATGAGATCGTTCCTGCGTGCCGACCCGGACATCATCATGGTGGGCGAAATGCGCGACAAGGAGACCACCGGGATGGGCATCGAGGCCTCGCTCACCGGCCACCTGGTGTTCGCCACACTTCACACCAACTCGGCGACGGAGTCCATCATCCGCCTGCTCGACATGGGCATGGACCCGTTCAACTTCTCCGATGCGCTGCTGGGGATCCTCGCGCAGCGCCTGGCGAAGCGCATGTGCTCCTGCAAACAACCCTACAACCCCGAGCCGGCGGAGCTGACATCCTTCCTGCGCGAATACTGCGATGAGTTGATGAACACCCCCAGGTTCAAGACCGATCCCAAGGGCTCGATGGAAGCGGTGTACAAGGATTGGGTGAAGCACTACGGCAACGACAAGGGCCAGCTCACGTTCTACAAGCCGGTCGGCTGCGACAAGTGCGGCGGCTCCGGCTTCAAGGGGCGCTGCGGCCTGCACGAGCTGCTGATCGCCTCCGACCGCCTGAAGAAGCTGATCCAGGAGCATGCGCGCGTCGCCGAAATGCTGGCCCTCTGCCTGGAAGAGGGGATGCGCACGCTCAAGCAGGACGGGATGGAGAAATGCCTGATGGGCGTGACGCATATCAAGGAAGTGCGTTCGGTCTGCATCAAGTGACGCGGCGCCCAGGGCCGCCCGCATGAGCGGCACCCTCGACGGCACTCAGGCACTGCGCTTTGGCACGCAAGTGCGCACCGCCGCGGACGATCTGGTCCAGCGGCTGGAGCAGCTGAATGCGATCGGTGCTTCGCTCTCGGCCGAGCGCGACATCAACCGGCTGCTGGAGACCATCCTCACCGCCGCCAAATCGATCACGCGCGCCGATGGCGGCACGCTCTACCGGCTCTCGGAAGACCGCACGCTGCGCTTCGAGATCCTGCGCACCACCAGCCTCAAGTACTACCTCGGCGGCACCACCGGCAATCCCGTGCCGTTCTACCCGATCCACCTCATCGGCAAGGACGGCAAGCCGAACCACAGCATGGTCGCGGCCTACGCTGCGCTCACCGGCAAGACGGTGAACATCGCCGATGCCTACACCGCCGACGGCTTCGACTTCACGGGCACGCGCAACTTCGACAAGAAGACCGGCTACCGGTCGAAATCCTTCCTTACCGTACCGATGGCGAACCACGAGAACGAGATCATCGGCGTGCTGCAGCTGATCAACGCGCACGACCCGAAGACCGGCGAGATCGTGCCGTTCTCGGCGTCCGACCAGCGGCTGGCGGAGTCGCTCGCTTCGCAGGCGGCGATCGCGCTCACCAACCGCATGCTGATCAACCAGCTCGAGCAGCTGTTCGAGTCGTTCATCAAGCTCATCAACTCCGCGATCGACGAGAAGTCGCCCTACACCGGCGGCCACTGCCAGCGCGTGCCGGCGCTCACCATGATGCTCGCCGAGGCGGTCAACGAGACCGGCAGCGGCCCGCTCAGCGACTTCCAGATGAGCGACAAGGACCGCTACGAGCTGAAGATCGCCGGCCTGCTGCACGACTGCGGCAAGGTCACCACGCCGGTGCACGTGGTCGACAAGGCCACCAAGCTGGAAACCATCTTCGACCGCATTCACCTCATCGACACGCGCTTCGAGATCCTCAAGCGCGACGCCGAGATCGCCATGCTGAAGGACGGCTCGCCGGAGGCGCGCGCGGCCTGCCGCGAGCGCCTGCGGCAGATCGACGAGGACCGCATGTTCCTGCGCGCCGCCAACATCGGCGCCGAACGCATGCACGACGACGACATCGAGCGCGTCAAGCGCATCGCCGAGTACCGCTGGACTGACATCTCGGGGCACGAGGCCAAGTTCCTGAGCGAGGACGAGCTGAAAAACCTGACCATCCGCGCCGGCACGCTCACCGCCGAGGAGCGCCAGGTCATCAACCACCACATCGTGGCGACCATCAAGATGCTGGAGGCGCTGCCCTGGCCGCGGCACCTGAAGAACGTGCCGGAGTACGCCGGCGGCCACCACGAGCGCATGGACGGCAGGGGCTACCCGCGGGGCCTCAAGGGCGCGCAGATGTCGGTGCAGGCGCGCGTGATGGGCATCGCCGACATCTTCGAGGCGCTCACCGCCAAGGACCGGCCCTACAAGAAGGGCAAGACGCTGTCCGAGTCGCTCGAGATCCTCGGCAAGTTCAGCCTCAACGGCCACATCGACCCGGACCTGTTCGACGTGTTCGTGCGCAAGCAGGTGTACCGGCGCTACGCGGAGATGTTCCTCGACCAGGAGCAGGTCGACGAGGTGGACGAGTCGCGGATTCCCGGCTACCGGCCCTGAAGCGCGGTGAGCATTGCGCCGGAGTCGCGAAGCGTTGAAGGCGCCCGGGCCCTGATGCAGGGGGGGCAGGCGACACAGGCCGTCCGCTTGCTGCGCGAACTGGCCGCGGAGCGCCCCGAGGATCTCGAAGTCTGGTTTGCCCTTGGGGCGGCGCACGGCGTGCTGAACCAGGATGCCGAGGCGGAGTTCGCCTTCCGCGCGGCCGCGCGCCTGCGTCCCGACCTGCGGGACGCCCACCTCAACATCGCGTTCTCCCTCGTTTACCAGGGCAAGCTGCGCGAATCCCTGGCGCCGTTCCTCACCGCGTGGCGCCTGAATCCCGCGGACCGGTCGGCCGACGATGCGTTGCTGTGGGCGTTGCTCAGTGTCCTGCAGGACGAGTCCGCCGGGCCGCAGGCCTACCCGGCCTTTACCGGCCTGGGGCCGCGGCCGCTCGTGACCGTCATCATCCCGACCCGGGACCGCCCGCGCATGCTGCGCGATGCGCTCGCGTCAGTAGTGGGGCAGACGTACGGCGAATGGCGGACGATCGTCGTGAACGACGCCGGCGCGGACATCGCGGACGTTGTGGGGTCGCTGCCGCCGCAAGCGGCGTCCAGGATCACCACGATTGACCTGCAGTCGCCGCACGGCGCGGCCGGGGCGCGCAATTGCGCCATTGCGCAGGCCAAGGGCGAGATCCTCGCTTTCCTCGACGACGACGACGTGCTGCTGCCGGAGCACCTCGGCACGCTGGTGGATGCCTTGGCGCGCAGTGGGGCACCAGTGGCTTACACGCAGTCGGTGGCGGTCGAAGAGAGAATCGTCGAAGGGCGGCGGGTCGAGCTGAGGCGGGGTGACGCAAGGGACTATCGCTACTCGCGCGCTGTCCTGCTGGTGCGCAACGTCATCCCCATCGTCAATTGGGGCATGCGGCGCGAGTGCTTCGAGCGCTGGGGCGGCTTCGACGAGGCGCTGGCGTGCGCCGAGGACTGGGAGTTGCTCCTGCGCTTTTCCGGGCACACGCCTTTCCTGCGCATTCCGAAGACGACGGCGGAGATTCACGTGCGCGCCGACGCCGCGGACAGCATTACGAAGCGGGTGCCGCTCGGGCCGACCTGCGAGCTGCTCTATCGCAGGTATCCGGTCAGCGGCAGCGAACTGATCGCCATCGGGCGCGACGTGTTCGCGGCTTCCGTGCGCTAGCGCGCCCTGGCGAGCAGGAACTCCTCCAGGGCGCGGACCGGGGCGGCGTCCTCGAACAGCAGCCCGCGGTTGGCCTCGATGCGACGCCGCACCTGCGCGCGATAGGCGGCATCCCGGGCGAGCCTTGCTGCCAGCGCCACGTACCCGTCCTCATCCTGCGCCACCAGCTCATCAAGGCCGATGCGGCGCAGGATCCCGCTCGCCAGCCTGCCGCGCAGGAAGCGTCCCTGCAGCGTAACGACGGGCAGGCCGCACTGGATCGCCTGCAGCGCGGTATTGAAGCCGGAGAAACCGATCGTGTCGAGGAACACGTCGGCGCGCTGCATCAGGCCGAAGAACGCGGGCCTGGTGAGCCACGGCAGGAACGCGACGTAGCGATCGAAGTCGAGTCCCTCCTGCGCGAAGGCGCGCTCCAGCCGCTGCCGCAGCTTCCCGGACAGGGCTTGCGTCCAGTGCGTGAAGAAGACGAACCGGCATTGCCCGAGCTCGCGGGCGATGCGCGGGTACACGCGATCATGCTCGGGCGCGTACTTGAACGGCGTCCCGGGACACAGCAGGAGCGGCGACGGCAGATCGATGCCCAGGTCATCGAGGGCGGCGGGCGGTTGCTCGGCACCGCGCTGGACGTAGCAGCCGAGATGCGGAAGCGCCACCAGGTCCTCGGTGTAGTTCGCCTGCGCGCCGTCGGGCTCCATGCCTTGCGCCGAGAGGTAGGTGTCGATAGTGGGCAAGCCCGTCGTTTCCGGATGTCCCCACGATGCCGCCTGCAGTGGGGCGAGGCGCAGGCTCGCGAGCTTGACGCTCATCGGATCCATGCCGATTTCAGGGTAGATCAGCACATCGGGCTGCGCGGCGAGGATGCTCCCCGCCCATTGCTCCAGGGGTCGCGCGCCGTGCTCGAAGCGCGCCGCGCGCGACCGGGCATAGGCCGTTTCGGCATCCTGCTCGGCGCTCAGGCAGAACGCCGACAGCTCGAAGCGCTCCGGGTCGAGTTGCTGGAACCAGCCCTTGATGATCGCGTTCCACACCGAGTGGTGGCGGAAGTACTGCGACACGACGCCGATACGGATGCGTCCCGCGGCGCGGCCGGCGGCC
>Ga0137425_1000431_pt1 | contig 10203 bp, 7 predicted proteins | sample EasRivERMZT640_2_FD_102318 | JGI IMG/M metagenome (GOLD analysis project Ga0137425, IMG submission 102318) | Soil microbial communities from meander-bound floodplain in the East River, Colorado, USA - East River MetaG ERMZT640_2 | ecosystem: Environmental > Terrestrial > Soil > Floodplain ...
CAGAGGCAAGACCGCCAGCGAGCGGATGGGGCCCGAGGCTTTCGTGCGGCGCCGGGGGGCAGTGCCGCGCGGCCGAGCCGCGGCGGGAACCGGTGTGAGATTGGAGGAGAGGGCGTCCAGTGCCGCACGCAGCTCGCCGGCACGTTGATAGCGTTGCTCCGGCTCTTTGACGAGGCAGCGCTGGATGACACCTCGCAGGCCCGCAGAGACGCGGGCGGGGAGGGGAGCGGGAGCCTCCCGGAGAATGGCGGAGCTGGTCTCGAAGGGGGTCGCGCCGCGGAAGGGGAGATGACCGCAGGCCATCTCGAAGAGCATCACCCCCAGGGCCCAGATATCTCCCCGGGGATCGGCCTCGGCGCCGCGTAGCACCTCGGGAGGCAGATACGACAGAGTGCCGACCACCAGTCCGGCGCCCGTGGGACCGATCGATTGGGTCATCTCAGCGTCGGAAGCCTCGCTGCCCAGGCGCTTGGCGAGGCCGAAATCCAGCACCTTGGCGCGCCCCTCGGGCGTGATGACCACGTTGAGGGATTTCAGATCCCGGTGGACGATGCCGCGCTCGTGGGCGTGGGCCAGGGCGTCGGCGATCTGGGTCCCGCAGTGGAGCACTGTGTCGAGGGGAAGCCCGTCCGTGGGGATGAGGGCGCTCAGGGGTTTTCCTTCCACGTGCTCCATGACGAGGTAGGCCAGGCCATCGGCCTCGCCCACTTCATGGATGATGCAGAGGTTGGGGTGATTGAGGGCCGAAGCGGTGCGCGCCTCGCGCAGGAACCGGGCTCGGGCGCTGCCGTCGGCGAGCAGCCGCTCGCTGATGAACTTTATGGCGACGCTGCGCTCCAGGCTCTGGTCCCAGGCCCGGAACACCAATCCCATGCCCCCTTCGCCGAGCTTTTCATCGAGGCGGTAATGGGAGAGGACCTGACCGGGCTCGAGTCGCATGAGCGGAGGATACCACGGAGATCGGCGCGAAAGGATGGGATGGTTCAGCACGAACTCGGTTCCAAACGGAACTGGTCCGTCTTTCGCCGATCCTCCGTCCTGAAGTGGTTGAGGAAAGCCTGCACGTGCCGCTTCATCTTCAACAACAGGGGCCCGGCTTGTGACACCGATGCGCGCTTTTCGGGAATTGCACTTCGAACCGGATCGATGCTGCCCTGGGGGACCTTGGCACGCCTGTTCCATGCCGGGACCCGGGCTCAACCCATGCTACGATACGCAAACTCAGGTCCGAGCCCGCCAGGATTTGGATGACGACTGGACGGGCGTTTCGGGCCGGTTCGGAGATGCATGAGTCTCTCCCCAGGTACCCGCCTCGGTCCCTACGAAATCGCCGCGCAGCTGGGCGCCGGCGGCATGGGAGAGGTGTATCGAGCCCGGGATACGCGCCTGGACCGCGAAGTCGCCATCAAAGTCCTTCCTGAGGGGTTTGCCCAGAACGAGCAGCTCCGGGCGCGCTTCGAGCGGGAGGCGAAGAGCATCTCTTCGTTGAACCACCCGAACATCTGCACCCTGCACGACGTCGGGCATCAGGCCGGCATCCATTTCCTGGTGATGGAGCTCCTGGACGGAGAGTCGCTGGCGGATCGCCTTGGCAAAGGAGCCTTGCCATCCGAGCAGGTGCTGCGCTACGGGGCCCAGATTGCCGAGGCGTTGCACCATGCCCACAAGCATGGGATCGTGCATCGCGATCTCAAACCCGGAAATGTCGTGCTCACGAAGAATGGCGCCAAGCTGCTGGATTTCGGCTTGGCCAGAACGGCCGCAGAAGCGCCGCCCGTGATCCAGGGGCTGACCAGCCATCCGACACAGGCCAAGCCCCTCACGCAGGAAGGAATGATCCTGGGAACGTTTCAGTACATGGCCCCGGAGCAGCTGGAGGGGCAGGAGGCCGACGAGAGGACTGATCTTTTCGCCTTGGGCGCGCTTCTGTATGAGATGGCCACGGGGAGAAAGGCGTTCGAGGGGAAATCCAGGACGAGCCTGATCGCGGCCATCGTGGCATCGCAACCGCCGCCGCTCTCCTCCATCCAGCCGATGACGCCGCCGGCCCTCGAGCACGTGGTGCGGAAGTGCCTGGAGAAAAGCCCCGACGACCGGTGGCAGAGCGCTCATGACGTGGCTGGAGAGCTGCGCTGGATATTGGAGGCCGGCTCCCAGGCCGGCGTTGCCGCGCCCGCCGCGGCACGGCGCAGGAGCCAGTGGAGAATCGTCTGGGGCCTGGCCGGAGTGCTCATGGCCGCGGCGCTGGCCGCGGCATGGGTTGCAGGTTTCCAGCTACGGCCGGCCTCGGATAATTTCGTGACACGCAGCGCCATTCCGGCCCCGGATGGGAAGCACTTCGATTTGGGGGTCGAGCACAGCGGCGCTTTGACGGTCTCGCCCGACGGCCGTTATTTGACCTTCACCCTGGGATTCCCGGGTGGGGACGACATGCTCTGGCTTCGGCCGCTCGACTCCCTGACCGCTCGGCCTCTCCCGGGGACGAAGGGGGCAGACTGGCCGTTCTGGTCCCCCGACAGTCGCAGCATCGCCTTCTTCGCGGAGGGGAAGCTGAAGAAGATCGATCTGGTGGGCTCTCCCGCGGTGACGGTTTGCGAGGCCGCCGATGGCCGCGGCGGCACCTGGAGTCGGGAAGGCGTGATCCTCTTCGCTCCGAATACGACCGCCCCGATCCACCAGGTGCAGGCATCGGGAGGGACGCCGACCCCGGTCACCAAAGTGGATGAAGAGCGCGGCGAGACGACGCACCGGTGGGCGAGCTTCCTGCCCGACGGGAGGCATTTTCTCTACATGTCCGGCACCCACGGCGCCGGCATCAAAAGTGAGGCGAATGCGGTCTACCTTGAAGAGCTGGGATCGGAGAAGCGAACGCTTTTGTTGCAGGCTCGCTCCAATGTGATCTATGCCTCCGGCTATCTTCTCTACGTTCGGGACCGGATTCTCCTGGCCCAGGCGTTCGACCTGCGCCGACTCGAGCTGTCCGGCGATCCCATCCCTCTTGCCGAGGCGGTGAGCTACGACACCGCCTATTTCCGGGGGGTCTTCGGTGTTTCCGAGGCCGGGGTGCTGGCTTATTCCACTGGTGCAGCGGATCTGGACACCGCCCGGCTCCTCTGGCTGGATCGGGCCGGCAAGGTGCTCTCACAGGTGGGCGAGGAGGGCGCGTACCGTGCCCTGAGTCTTTCGCCTGATGGCAACAAGGTCGCGTACGAGCTGCTCGACTCGGATTCGGGCACCTCCGACATCTGGGTCATGGATCTCGCCAGGGCTGGACGGACGCGCCTTACCTTCGGAGCGCGCAGCGACCTGAATCCCATCTGGTCTCCTGATGGGGAAAGAGTCGTCTACGAGGCCTCGGGTAAGTACAACGATCTCTTCGTCAAGCCGGCGGGGGGCGGCAATGAGGAGGAGCTGCTGCGCTCCGAGCAGGACAAGACCCCTACCGACTGGTCCCTGGATGGGAGATTCGTGGCATTCGATGCCAATGATTCCAGCGGCACGCGCTGGGATCTCTGGATCCTGCCGCTCACGGGCGAGCGCAAGCCCTTCGCGTACCTGAGCACACCCTTCGAGGAGAGGGAGGGGCGCTTCTCTCCGGATGGAAAGTGGATGACCTACATCTCGGATGAGTCCGGGAGGAAGGAAGTGTACGTGGCACCCCTACCGGCGACCGGGGCCAAGTGGCAGGTATCCACGGGAGGGGGCTTTACCAGCCTCTGGCGGCGGGATGGGCGGGAAATCCTCTACATGACTCAGGATCTGAACCTGATGAGCGTGGACGTGCAGCCTCAGGGATCCCGACTCGAGTTGGGCACGCCCAAGCCGCTGTTCACGGTCGCGGGCGGGGTTGGCGGCGCCGTGGCCCCCGGTGGCCAGAAGTTCCTGGTCGCCGTGCGTCCCCACTTCGAGCAGGATCTCCCTATCGTGCTGGTGACCAACTGGACCGCCACGCTGCCCCCCCAGTAGAGCTCCAAAACACGACGCGGGAATCCCCGGGCTTACTCAGACGACGCACGCTCCCCGCCGCTTCCATATGACTCCGAGCCATGAGCGAAGCGCGACTCCTAGCTCGACCGGACAGGTTAACTGATATCCAGGGAGTCCAGACGCTTGCGAAGAAACTGCCGCTCGGGGGTGCTGCCGGCCAGGTCCAGCGCGCGACGGTAAGCCTCGCGGGCCTCGGCGTGACGGTGCAAGCGACGCAGGAGATCGGCGCGGGACGAGTGAAAGTGCAGATAGTCTTCCAAAAACCCGTGACGGCCGATTTCCTCGATCAGCGCCAGTCCCGGCTCGGGACCTTCGGCCATGGCGACCGCCACGGCATGGTTGAGGGCCACGACCGGGGTAGGGTGCAGCCGGAGCAGCGTTTCATAGAGCGCGACAATCTGCGGCCAGTCGGTGTCCTCGGCCCGCTCCGCCTCGGCATGCAGCGCGGCGATCGCCGCCTGGATCTGATAGCTGCCCGGCCGGTGCAGGGAGAGCGCCTCATCCAGCAGGCGCTTTCCTTCCTCGATCTCATCCTGGTCCCACAAGCCGCGATCCTGCTCTTCCAGAAGAACCAGCCCGCCCTCGGGTGAGATGCGGGCCGCGCGCCGTGAATCCTGCAGCAGCATCAGGGCCAACAGCCCCAGGACTTCGCCCTCCCGGGGCATGAGGGAGGCGAGAATCCTGCCGAGGCGGATCGCCTCGGAGCAGAGCTCGCCGCGGATCAGATCGTCGCCGGCCGTGGCGGAGTAGCCTTCGTTGAAGATGAGGTAGAGGACGATGAGAACCGCGGGAAGCCGCTCGGGGAGCAGATCCACGTCGGGAACCTGATAGGGGATCCCTGCCTGGCGGATTTTCTGCTTGGCGCGCACCAGGCGCTGGCCAAGAGTCGCGGGCGGGAGCAGGAAAGCTCGGGCGACTTCGGGGGTCGTCAGTCCCCCCAGGGTGTGCAGCGTCAGGGCCACCTGGGCCTCCCGATTCAGGGCGGGATGGCAGCAGGTGAAGATCAGCCGGAGGCGGTCATCCGAGAGCGTCGATCCGGATCGCGATTCCAGCAAGGCAATTGCCTCCTCCTCCGCTTGTGTGTGGCTCCGGGACACTCGCGCGCCGGCGGCCGGATCCCCTTCGAGCAACTCGCCGGCCGTTTCCTCCCTGCGGACCTTGCCCCGCCGCAGGAGGTCGATAGCCTTGTGCCGGGCTGCGGTGGTGATCCAGGCGCCCGGGTTTTCCGGGACGCCGGCGGAGGGCCAGCGCTCCAGGGCGACGGCGAAAGCGTCTTGTAGTGCGTCCTCGGCCAGATCGAAATCGCCGAGCACACGGATCAGGCTCGCGAGGATGCGGCCTGACTCCTCGCGAAAGACTCGTTCGATGGATCCTCTGGGAACAGCCACGAAAAGGAGGCCCCCACCCGCGGCCGGTCCCGCCGCGGGTGAGAGCCGAATCGCTACTTGCGCGCCAGCTTGAAGGACGCGTTCATGATCTGCTTGCCGTCCTTGAACTCCAGCCATTCCGACTGGATGTGGTCGCCATCCACCAGGACCAGGGTGGCATGGTGCATGTGCTCGTCATTCTCGGATTTCATGTTGGTGCCACCATCGCAGTGGAAGACGAACTTGTTGGCATCGGTCGTCGGCTTCTCCGCCTTCATGCGGGGCTGGTTGCCAGCGACGCAATAGTGGGTGAGCATCAGATTGTCGCGGTCCATGTAATACATGGTGACCATCTCGTGGGGGGTGCCACCGAAGAGGGTCTCCTCGACCACGGTCCCTCCCGCAGTGGTCCGGTAGACGGCCACCACCTTGTCGGTGGGCTTGCCGTCCTCGCCGATCTCCACCCACTCTCCCGAGAGCTTCTTGATGGCGTCCAGCCTGCTGGGAGCAACCGGCTTGGCCGCCGCCTCCTTGGCCTTGTCTTCCTGGGTCGTGCCGCCGAACAGCGCGCCTGCGGCCACGAAAATCGTCACACCGAGCAAACTCAGCATCCTGCGCATCGATTTCTCCTCTTGGGGGGTTGACTGACCCATGACGAATTTTACTGCTCGTTCTCTTCCCAAACCGGCCGGACTTCCACGCAGCCATGATTGGCCGAGGGGATCTTCGCGGCCCAGCGGATCGCTTCATCCAGGTTTTTCACGTCGATCAGATAGTAGCCGCCCAGCTGCTCCTTGGTTTCGGCGAACGGGCCATCGGTGGTCAGCGTTTTGCCGTTGCGGACGCGCACGGTGGTTGCGGTGGCCACCGGCCGGAGTCGCGCGGCGTCCTTAAAGGCGCCGGAGGCCGACAGCTCTTCGTGAAACTTGCCATAGTCGCCCATCATCTTGCCCATCTCCTGCGGGGACATGGTGGCGAACATCGACTCTTGATCGTTGATCAGCAGCAGGTAGCGCATGGTGGTTCCTCCTGGAGGTTTGGGGGGCGGGCTCCCTGCCCGCTTCACTGATACGACGGGCGAGGGGGGTCCGTTTCGACGGGAACGCCCAAGATTTTCGCACTTTTTCAGCGACTTTGCCCATTAAGGGAAAGTACAAAGCGCGGGAAGTTAGCAAACCCTGACTCGGCCCGTGGCTCAGGCTGGCTGGCACATCGCGTGCTTAAATGATGCGCCACCGCGCATTTCTGACGAACACAGGGCGCGCTGGGGCGGTTGCAGGGGCGTTGAGCCTGATGAAATTGGCATTCTGCGCGTGCGGGTGAGCGCGACATCATGAATTCGCGGCCCGATCCGCGAAAATTGAAACCGAAGGGGAGAGTATGAACGCAAGAATTGCGGCGGGACGCCTGTTTCTCGCCGGGGTCCTGCTCGTGCCAGCCCGGGATTTGGCGTTGTCTGCCTGCCCATCGGATCCGGTGGAGGGAGCGCAGCGGAATCCGCCTGGATCCCAGCCAGTTCCCGCCAGTCCCGTACCCGCTCCCACGGGGAATTCCGCGGCGCCCACGGCCGTTGCGGAGTGGAGGGGGCCGGATTTTCAGTTCAAAGATCTCAGAGGCCTGCCGCACCGGCTGGCGGATTCAAAAGGTCACGTGGTCCTGCTGGAGTTCTGGGCTTCCTGGTGTCTACCGTGCCGCAAGGGATTTCCCTTTCTGGATCAGCTGCAGGAGAGGCACGCTGGGGAAGGCCTGAAAGTGCTGGCGGTGACTTTGGAGACGGAAGACGATGCGGTTGAGAGCTTCGTCGGCAGCTTCCCGGGCATGGGATTCCTGATCGGCAGGGATCCCACCGGCCACTCGGGTGAGCTGATGCAAGTGGAGGCGATGCCGACGGCGTTTCTGCTGGGAGGCGACGGGAGGATCCTGGCTCGATTCGAGGGGGGCGGCGAGGCGATCCACCAGCAGATCGAGCAGAAAGTCGAAGCGGCGCTGCGGGGTGAAGCCATTGCCGTTCCCGCTTCCGGCGGCAAGCGCGACGCGGGACCGAAGGGCAACCTGAAAGCCTGGGAGCGCGGTTACCTCGCGGATCCGATCATGAACCTGGACGGGGACGTGCTCAAACAGTCGATGCGCGAGCACATCCATGCCAGCAAAGAAGCCGCGGCGGGCAACGGAGGAGTGGCCGGAGGCGGCTGTGGCTGCAACTGAGAAACGAGGGCGCTGCGGGATCGGCATCCTGGCAGCGGGGGTCTCCGCGCTGGCCGGGAGCGCGGCGCGCGCCGACGGCTCCGTTGACTTCAGGTATCTCTTCTATGGCGAGAACGACAACCGGACCCAGGTGCTCAACCCGGAGGTTTACTATCAGCAGAACTGGGGAGAGAAAGGGCAGCTGGGATTGCTGCTTTCCTACGATTCGATTTCAGGCGCCTCACCCACCGGGGCGGTTCCCGCGCTGGACGCCACCGCGACCGCCTCCTCCTCCGGCACGATACCGATGGCCGAGTACACCGACACCCGCAAGGCGGCCGGAGTCAATTTCAGCAGACGATTCGGCTCGCACCTTCCCTCGGTCAACCTCAGCTATTCGAAAGAAAGCGACTACCTGTCACGTGGCCTCTCCCTGGTGGACTCCTGGGAGATGTTCGGCAAGCGCTCCACCCTGCACTTCGGATTCGGCAGGATCTGGGACGACATTTACCCGGTGAATATGACCCAGCAGTTCACCAAGAGCTCGTCCTCCTACTCCCTGGGCTGGACCCAGGTGCTCGGTCCGCAGGATTTGCTAGACGTCTCGTTCGGGTTGGACAAGCTCAGCGGCTACCTCACCGACCCCTACAAGGTGGTGACCGTGGGGGGAGTCGACATGCCGGAGGTCCGTCCCGACGCGCGCAGCCGCAAGACGGCAGTCCTCAAGTACGGCCACTATTTCCACTCCCGAACCGCCCTGAAGCCGTCCTTCCGCTACTACTGGGATGACTGGTCGATCCAGGCCTACACCTTCGGATTGGAGCTGGACCAGCGCTTTGGCCAGAAGTGGATTGTCTCCCCCGAGCTGCGTCTCTATCGCCAGGGCGCGGCTTCGTTTTTTGCCTTCGAGTTTGCCGCGCCTCAACCGGCCATGTCCGCCGATTACCGGCTTTCCTCTTTCTGGAGCTGGAAGGCCGGGCTGGGGGTCACGGTGGCGTTGAACGACCGCGTCTCCTTCAACATGGCGGCCGCCTACCAGGATCAGACGGGTCTCGATCGTTACACCCCCCCACCGCCCACCGTGTTGCCGCTGCGTCCAGGCCAGCTGGCGGTTCTGCTGGAAGAGGATGATGATGGCGAGGAGGACGAAGGAGGGCCGACCAGCCTCTCCGCCGCCGACATGACGGTGCTGACCGCCACCCTCGGCTTCACCTTCAGCTTCTGAGGGAAGGATGGGCCAGCGCACTCTCTATACGAAGCGATTCCGGGTGATGGGAGGAGGCGGCGAGCTGCGCTTCGTGGAAGATCGCGGGATCCAGGTGGCCGAAGCGATCGCGCGGCGCGCCATGGACGAGGCCGAGCGGATCGAACGGAAATACTCGCGCTACCTGCCGGGAAGCATCATCTCGCAAATCAACCGCGACGCCGGCCGGACTCCCGTCGCGGTGGATCCCGAAACCGTGGAGCTGGTGCAAGCGGCCTTGCACCTGGCGGAGCTCACCGGCGGCGCCTTTGCGCCCACGGTGGGGGCGCTGCGACGGGCGTGGAATTTCCGAGAGGAGCGGGTGCCGGCGCAGCAAGAAATCGAAGCCCTGTTGCCGCTCCTGGACCATCGACTGGTATCCGTGCGCCATGGCACCGTGTTCCTGCGGCGCGCCGGCATGGAGCTGGACTTGGGAGGCATTGGCAAGGAATACGCCGTGGATCGTGTCGCGGCGTGCTTGCGACAGCAGGGAGTCGAATCGGCGGTGGTCAATCTCGCCGGAGACCTTTGCACCGTGGGAACCCGCGGCGATGGCCGTCCCTGGAAAGTGGGAGTGCAGGATCCGCGGCAGCGCGGCAAGATTCGCTTCGCGCTTCGCATGATGGGGGAAGGAGGGATCGCCTCCTCGGGAGATTACGAGCGCTTCTTCGTGAAAGAAGGTGTCCGCTATCATCACCTGCTGGACGCGCGCACCGGTTATCCGGCGCGGGGCGTCGCATCGGCCACCGTCCTGGCGCCCACGGCCTTCGCGGCGGGGCTGGCCGCCACCGCCTCCTTCCTGCTGGGCCCGGAAGCGGGGCTGGCGTACCTGGAGCGCAGCACGGGGCTCGAAGGGGCGATCATCACCGAAGCGGGAGCGCTCCTGGCCACCTCGGGCATCAATGCCTGCTCCGATCTTCCCGGTTCGATCTATGCCGACTACCCGACCCTTTGACCCGCATGGCTCACCAGCCCGATCCGCCCAAAAACACCGCGATGATGCCTCTGTGTTAGGCCGGTAGATGGAAAAACGGAGGCGGGCACTATCGAATGGCGCGCGTCCTGGAGTCGTGCACCCGCGGCCAAGCAAGTTGATCCTGTTGTTCGTCAAAACAATCGGTCGCAGGGAGAAATCGTCCCTTGGCGGGATTGCTTACCGTCGAAAAGCCTGGGGTGTGACCGAGCGCTCGGGATCATAGGCCAGGTTGGGGGCGAGCCATCGCTCCACTTCCTCCACCGGCATTCCCTTGCGCGCCGCATAGTCGGCCACTTGATCGCGGCCGATCTTGCCTACCGAGAAATAGCGCGCCTCCGGATGGGCGAAGTAGAGCCCGGACACCGAAGCTGCCGGGTCCATGGCGCAGCTCTCGGTCAGATCGATCTCCACCGCCTCGCGGGCGCCCAGAAGCTCCCAGAGAATGC
>Ga0137425_1000433_pt1 | contig 10187 bp, 9 predicted proteins | sample EasRivERMZT640_2_FD_102318 | JGI IMG/M metagenome (GOLD analysis project Ga0137425, IMG submission 102318) | Soil microbial communities from meander-bound floodplain in the East River, Colorado, USA - East River MetaG ERMZT640_2 | ecosystem: Environmental > Terrestrial > Soil > Floodplain ...
TCTGCACGCGCAGCAGCGCCGTGCGCGCGGCGTAGACGGCGAGCTGCTGCTGCTGGACGGCGCGCAGGTCGCCCGAGCCCACGCGATAGCGCACGTTCGCCAACTCCAGCGTGCGCTCGTTTTCCGCCACCGACTGCGCCAGGATGGCGGCGCGCTCGGCCAGCGTGAAGGAGGTCGACAGTGCGCCTTCCACCTCGCCGAAGGCGCGCGCGCCGACGCGTCCGTACTCGGCCACCGCCAGCTTCTGCTCCGCCGTGCGGATCTCGACCTGCGCCTGCAGCGCGCCGCCGGTAAACAGCGGCGCGACGAGGCCCGCGCCCGCGCTCCACACCGGATCGTCGCGGTCCTGGAGCACGAACAGCTCGCTCGAAATGGTGGTGACCGCGGCCGTCAGCGAGATGCGCGGCAGGCGCGCCGCCTTGGCCTCTTCGCCGCGGTAGAACGCGAAGGCGACGCGCCGCTCGGCGGCCACCACGTCGGGCCGGCGCTCGAGCAGCTCGGAAGGCATGCCCACGGGCACCGCGCCCGGCTGCGCCGCGAGTTGCGCGGGCACCTTGAGCGCCGCAGCGGGATAGCGCCCGACAAGCGCTTCCAGCGCGCGCAGCGACTGGCGGATGGCCAGGTCGAACTGCTGCACGGCGTCGCGGTAGCTCTGCAGGTTCGCCCGGGCGACCGTCGCGTCGTACTCGTCGCCCTTGCCGATGCGCTGCCGGTCGAGGGCCAGCGCGACGAGCGACTCGGCCGAGCGCACCATGTCCTGCGCAGCGCCCTTCTGCAAGCGCGCTTCCGTCGCGAGGAACCAGCTCTTCGCCACCATGGCGGCGATCGACTGGCGCGCGTACTCGGCATCGAACGCGGCGGACAGGTACTGCACACGCGCCGCTTCGCGCCCGGCGCGCACGCGGCCCCACACGTCCAGCTCCCAGTTCGCGAACAGGCCGAGCCCTTCCAGGCCGCTCGAGTCGCCGCTCATCGCGCCGCCGCCGCGCGCGAGCAGGTTGACCTGCGGGTAGAGCGTCGCGCCCGCGGCCTTGACGTAGGCCGCGGCCTGCTCGATGCGCGCCGCGGCCGCGCGCAGATCGGGGTTGTTGGCGATCGCCTCGCGCACCAGCGCGTCGAGTCCCGGATCGTTGAAATCGGCAAGCCAGCCGCTGGAGACGGCGCCGGCCGCGCCGCCCGGCTGGGCCCACTGCGCCGGCACCGCCAGGTTCGGCAGCGCCTCCTGGCGCATCCCGTCGCGCTCCGGCGGCGCCTTCAGCGCGCAACCGGCGAGGAGCGCGGCGGCAAGCGTGGCGTACGCGATCCGGCTCATGCGGCGCTCGTCAGTGCAGCTTCAGGATCAGGTAGTCGGTGTAGGCGCCCACGCGCAAGATCACCTTGCGCAGGATGTGGATCGCCGCCAGGTGCTGCGTGTAGATCGCCGCATGGCCCGCGGCGCCCGCGGCGACAAACACGTCCTGGTCCTTGTCCGCCACGTCGAACTTGACGGCGAAGCCGGCTGGGGCCTGCGTCAGCACGCTGCTCATGGGCAGGGTCCCGCTTTGCGGCAGCTGGCCCTGCCCCTGCGCCCACACCACCGAGTCCACCTTGGCCTTGATGATGCGCCCCGGCTGGGTAGTGAGGGACACCTCGGCCTCGTCCCCGGGCCGCACCTGGTGCAGCTCGTTCTGGTTGAAGAGCGCGACCAGCTGGCCCTCGGCCTCCACCAACGTCATGACCGCGTTGAACGGGATCCCGGCGACGAACGCGCCCGGGCGCAGCTGCAGGTTGACCACGTAGCAATCGCACGGCGAGCGCGTCACGGTCTGCTCCAGCTGCCAGCGCGCGTTCTCCAGCTGGGCGCGGATCTGCGCCACCTGCGCGAACTCGCCGTCCACCTGCGCGCCGAGCTTCTGCTGGATCTGCTGCTCGCTCGCCAGCGCCTGCACCTGGGCCGCGCGCGCCTGCGCCTCCACGCTGCGCGCCGCGTCGGTCTGCCCCTCCAGCTCCTTCAGGTTGGCCTCGGCCTGCTCGAGGTCGAACCTGCTGCCCGCGCCGCTCGCCACGAGCTCGCGGTTCTGCGCCACGCGCGTGCGCGCGAGGTCGGTGCGCGCGCTCACCTCGCGCGTGCGGGCGACCGCCTGGCCGATCGCGCCGCGCGCCTCGGCGACCTTGCCGCGCGCGCCTTTCAGCGATTCCTCCAGCTCGCGCTGCGAGCCCGCCGCGTTGGCGAGCTGCGCTGCCAGGTTGTTGATCTCGAGCTGGTATGGCGTGGGGTCGATCTTGAACAGCACGTCGCCCTTGCGCACCAGGCGGTTGCCCTCCTCCACCGGCACTTCGATCACGCGCCCCCTCACCTGCGACACGATGGGCACCGTGTACTTGAACACCCGCACGTCCGCGGAGGACGGCGCGAAGATGTTGAGCAGCAGGATCAGCGCGGCGATGGCGACGATCGGGATGATGACGACGGTGACCTGCGACACCGTGTTCCACGGCAGCCACTTCAGCTTGATGAAGATCAGCCAGACGAAGAACGAGTAGATCGCGAGAAGGATCGCTTCCACTACGCGCGCCCTCGCTGCGCGTCCGCCGGCGCGGCGCTCGCCAGCAGGTCGGCAAGCTCGTCGCGCACGCGCGCGAGTTCCGCCGACAGCCCGCTCTTCGCCTCCATGTCCTCCAGCTCGGCCTTCAGGCGCACGACCTCGTCGCGGGCGAGCTTGCCCGCCTTCGCCGCATGGGCCATCTCCTGGAAATAGTCGTCGTGCTTGTCCGTGCCGTAGGCGAGCCGGTAGGTCACCGGCTTGGTGTAGGCCCACAGCCAGGCCAGCGGCCAGAGCATGCCGCCGAACACGAGCGAGAGCAGGCACAGCGTCTTGATCGAGTCCTTCTGCGGGTGGAAGCGCTTCTCGGCGACCTTCTCGGGCAGGATGTGCACCAGCCAGAACAGGACCACCCCGCCGATGGGAACGAGGAACAGCACGAAGATCGCGAGGTAGTCGGCCACCGTGTCGAGCATCTCGCCCGCGAACATGCTCGCCTGCGCGGCGGCCGGCGCCAGCGAGGCGGCCAGGAAACCCGTGACTATCGCGATCCGCCAGATGCCCGCATCGCGCGCGCCGAGTGCACGCATGACTATCTCTCCAGGGTCACAATGGAATTGGACGACCGGCAAACATTATAAGGGGTGAAAAAAAGAAAACCGGGGGGATCGCCCCCGGTTCTGTGAATCCCGGGCCGAAGGGGATGATCTGCGGCCCGGGGAGGGGAAACTCAGTAGATGTCGTGCTGCGTGTTGTAGGTGTTGAACTTGCCCGTCGGCGTGATCATCTTCGGGTCGGTGATCACCTTCTTCACCTTGAGCGTCTTGTCGTCGTAGACCACGATCGCCGACTGGTTGGTCTTGCCGCCCCACAGCGAGATCCACACCTCGGTGCCGGTCTGGTCGTACTCCGGGTGCACCGCGCGGCGGATCGCCTTGCTCTCGGGCAGGCCCGAGTCCTTGGCGACGTTCACCTGCCGCGGCGCCTTGGAGAGGTCCTTCAGGTCGAAGACGTACACCGACTCGGCGATCTCGCGCTCGGGGTTCTGCGGCGCGTCGGCCCACAGGTTCTTCGACTTGGGGTGCGTCTTGACGAAGAGATTCCCGGCGCCCGGCATCTTCAGCTCCTGCACCACCTTCCAGTTGTTGCCCTTGTACTTGGCGTTCTCCTTCTTCTCCGAAGGCGTGGAGATCAGCGTCACCACCGCGTCGCCCAGGTGCCCGGTGGACCACACCGGCCCATACTGCGGGTGCATGAAGTTGGCGCCGCGCCCGGGGTGCGGGATCTTCTTGGTGTCGATCAGCGCCGCGAGCTTGCCGGTCTTGGTGTCCACCGCCGCGATCTTGTGCGAGGCGTTGGCCGCCACCAGGAAGTAGCGCTTGGAGGCGTCCCAGCCGCCGTCGTGCAGGAACTTGGCGGACTCGATGGTGGTTTCCTTCAGGTTCTTGATGTCGGAATAGTCCACCAGCTTGATCTGGCCGGTCTCCTTGATGTTCACCACCCACTCGGGCTTGATCTCGGAGGACACGATCGAGGCCACGCGCGGCTCGGGGTGATACTCGCCGTCCACGGTGATGCCGCGCGTCGAGACGAGCTTGAGGGGCTTGAGCGTCACGCCTTCCATGATCACGTACTGCGGCGGCCAGTAGGCGCCGGCGATGGCGTACTTGTCCTCGTAGCCCTTGAACTTCGAGGTGTCCACCGAGCGCGCATCCGAGCCGATCTTGATTTCGGCCACCACCGCGGGCTTCTCCATCCACAGGTCGATGAGCGACAGCCGCCCGTCGCGGCCGATGACGTACACGTAGCGCCCCGACTTCGACAGGCGCGAGATGTGCACCGCGTAGCCGGTCTTGACGATGGAGCGGATCTCCTTGGTGTCGCCGTCGATCAGCGCCACTTCGCCCGTGTCGCGCAGCGTCACCGAGAACATGTTCTTCAGGTTGTACTTGTTCATCTGCTTCTTCGGCCGCTCGGCCACCGGCACGATCAGCTTCCAGCTCTCGTTCATGTCCTTCATGCCGAACTCGGGCGGCACGTCCGGCACATGCTGGACATAGCGCGCCATCAGGTTGATCTCCTCCTTGGACAGGATGTCGTCGAAGTTGACCATGCCGCCCTCGGTGCCGAGCGCGATGATCTTCTCCAGGCGCGAGGTGCCGAGCTTCAGCGTGCCGCCTTCCTGCAGCGTGCCGTCGGCCAGCTTGCGGCTCCAGTGCGGCTCGAGGTTCTTGCCGGTGGCCCCCTTGCGCAGCACGCCGTGGCAGCCGGCGCAGCGCTCGAAGTAGACCTTCTTCGCCTGCTCCTTCTCTTCCTTGCTCATGTCGGGGGCCTGCGCATAGGCGGTCGCGGCTGCCAGGGGCAGCGCAAGCGACGCGATCGCAAGCGCCAGGCGGGATTTCTGGACTTTCACGGGAACCTCCGTCGGTGAACGAATCCTTTGGGCTGCCCCAGAGACTGCCCTGCGGCGCAGCAAGCGACTTTGATCCAGATTAAATCCGGGTCACGAGCGCTCGATCAGGAGCTCGAAGCCCCCGTCGGCGCGCTGCTCGCCGCTGTAGGCGTAGCCGCGCTCGCGCAGCAGCGCGTACAGCGGCACCGGCTCGTGCGGCAGGATGGCGCGCAGCGGCTCGTCCGGGGCGCGCTCCAGCGCCTCGAAGATGCGCACGATGGGCTCGGGCGGCTGCAGGCCGCGCAAGTCGAGCGCGGGGGGGCGGGCGCGCGCGCGCTTCAGCCCGCGCCCGCGCAGCGCCGCCGCGAGCGCTTCGAGCTCCGCGGTGCAGCCCTCCGGGTCATGCCGCGGGGAGGCGGCGGACAGCGTGTCAAGGTGGCGCTGCACGAGGACGTGCGCCTCGGGGCGCGGATCCTCCGCCAGCGCCTCGCGCAGCGCGTCCAGGCAGGCGCGGTAGCCGCCCCAGTCGCCGCGGCGCGCGCACTCGATCACCTCGCCTAGCTGCTGTTCAAGATCGGGCATCGCCGCCACGCTCGCAGGTCGCGGGACGCACTCCCTTGATATGGGTCAAGCCAAGCGGGCGTGGGCGTAGGCGGCTGCGGCCACCAGCAGCGCGGCCGCCGCCGCGTGTGCCAGCGCCGCGGCGACCGGCTGCCCGAGGAGCGCCGAGGCGGCGCCGGCGGCAGGCGCGGCAAGCGCCGCGCCGAGCAAAGCGAAGCGCCGCCCCGCATGTTCCAGCCGCAGCGCGAGCCACGCGGCGCCGGCGGCGAGCGCAAGCCCGAGCGTGGCGTGCGCGGCGAGTGCCCAGGACCAAAGTTCCCCGGCAAAGAGCGCCAGCCACGCCCCGAGCGCGCACTGCACGGCGAAGAGCGCCGCCACCGCATGGCCGAGCCATTGCCTGCCCTGCGGCGTGCGGCCGTGCGCGCGCCCAAGGACCCAGGCGAAAGCGGCGGCCAGCGCGAGTCCGCCGAGCAGGTTGCCGAGCGCCGCCAGGGGCGGCGGTTTCTGCCCGGCAAGGATGCCGAGCACGGAGAGGAACACGGTCAGCGCGATCACCAGCGCAGCCCCGCGCCACGCCAGCCAGGCGAGCGCGAGCATCGCCAGCACTTCGAGCGAGGCGGCAGCGCGGTGCACGCCGCGCAACGCAGTGAGCGGCCCGGCTTCGAGCCGGATGGCGACGCTCACCACGATCACGAGCAGCACCAGGCCGAGGCCCGTCGCGGCAGCCGCCGCGACCCGTGCCTCAGGCGGCCGCACGCTCATGCGCGTGATGGAGCGCCACGACGAGGAGCAGCACCGCGCCCGCCTGGTGCAGGACTGCAAGCGTGACGGGCACGCCGAGGAGCAGCGTCGAGATGCCGAGCGCGGCCTGCAGGGCGAACACGGCGAGCAGCGCGTGCGCGCTCGCGCGCCCGCGCGCGCGCCACCAGGCAAGCGGCACGAGCACCAGCAGCAGCCAGAAGAACGCGCGGTGCACGAGCTGCACCGTGGCCAGGTTGTATTCGAAGTTGCGCCACCACGGCTCGAGGATCAGTACTTCGGGCGGTATCAGATGCCCGTTCATCAGCGGAAAGGTGTTGTAGGCATAGCCTGCGCGCAGGCCCGCCACCATCGCGCCGCTCAATGCCATGAGGAACACGAGTCCCGCCAGCGCCAGGGCGAAACGGCTGCGGCCGCCTGCGGTGGGGCGCAGCAACTCCAGCGCGATCCACAGCTGCGCTGCGACGATGGCGAGCGCGACGCCCAGGTGCGCGGTGAGGCGGAACTGGCTGACTTTCGGGTCGTCCACCAGGCCCGATTTCACCATGTACCAGCCCAGCGCCCCTTGCAGCGCGCCCAGCGCGAACACGCCCCACAGCTTCCACGCGAGCGGCCGCTCGATGCGGCGGCGCACAAGGAACCACACGAACGGCAGCAGGTAGACAAGTCCTATCAGGCGCCCGAGCAGCCGGTGGAAGTACTCCCACCAGAAGATGCGCTTGAAGCCCTCGAGGTCCATCGCGAAGTTCACCAGCTTGTATTCGGGGGTCGCGCGGTACTTGGCGAACAGCGCCTCCCAGTCCGCCGTCGAGAGCGGCGGCAGGGCGCCGATGAGCGGCTGCCACTCCACGATGGATAGCCCGGAGCGCGTCAGGCGGGTGACCCCGCCGACGACGACGATGGCGCAGACCATCGCAGCGCACAAGAGCAGCCACGCGGCTACGGCGCGGCGGTCGCTATCTGTCATGGCGCCGCGAGTTTGCCTTTGGCCCGAGCAAAAAGCTTGATAAACATCAAATCAGCGCCCTTCCTCGCCTGCTTAACTGCGCCTGTTGCAACCGACCAGGAGGCAGTAATGGCCAACGAACACATCGAAGACGAGGTGCCCGACGAGCCGGTGCCGGCGATGCAGCTGCTGCTCGACAACCCGTTCCTGCTGCTGTTTCTGGGCATCGCCATGCCGACCGTGCTGTACATCGTCTGGGGCGTGATGGAAATCGTGTCCCTGCCGATCGCCAAATGAAGGAGTAGACCCTTGACCATATCGTCGACATCCGAGCAGGTGTGGTGGAAGGAGCCGCTCGAGCGCACCGAGCTGATCTGGATCGTGATCGCGCTCGTCTGGTGCCTGATCATGTTCTTCATGATGCCGTTCTGGCACATCTACGGCCAGCAGAACCTCGCCAACGAGGCCTACCGCGCCAAGCCCGAGGACTTCATGAACAAGACCCAGGCGATGGTGGACAAATACAAGGTGCGCGAGGAAGGCCCCGCCAACCTCAGGGTGCCGGTGGTGCGCCCGCCCGCGGGCAGCGACGTTTACCTGATCGCGCGGCTGTGGAGCTGGTACCCGATGCTCGAGCTCGAGTCGGGCAAGTCCTACCGCATCCACCTCATGTCGATGGACTGGCTGCACGGCTTCTCGCTGCAGCCCGAGAACATCAACATCCAGGTGCACCCGGGCTATGAGCACGTGATCACCGTGACGCCGACCAACCCCGGCACCTACGCGATCATCTGCAACGAATACTGCGGCGTGAACCATCACACGATGGCGAGCCGCCTGTACGTGGTGAAGTGAGGGAGAGCAAAACATGACTGTGAACCGCATGTTCAGGACCTGCCCGAGCAGCGGGCTGGTGTTCCACGAGCCGGCCGAGAAGCTGATGCGCTGGAACGCGGTGGTGGCCGTGGTGTCGCTGCTGATCGGCGGCATCCTCGCCCTCGGCGTGGTGCTGACGCGCTGGCAGGCGGTGCACATCCTGCCGCCCGACATGTTCTACCAGGTGCTCACCGCGCACGGCATCAACATGCTGATCTTCTGGGTCATCTTCTTCGAGATCGCGGTGCTGTACTTCGCCAGCTCGACGCTGCTCAAGGCGCGCCTGGCCACGCCGCGCATCGCGTGGGCCGCCTTCTGGCTGATGGTGCTCGGGGCGCTGGTCAACAACTACTCGGTGCTGCGCGGCGACTCGAGCGTGATGTTCACCTCCTACGCGCCGATGGGCGCGCACCCGACGTTCTACCTCGGGCTGATCCTGTTCGCCGTGGGGGCGCTGGTCGCCTGCTTCGTGTTCTTCGGCACGCTGGTGGTGGCCCGCGCCGAGCGCACCTACCGCAATTCAGTGCCGCTGGTCACCTTCGGCGCCATCACCGCCGCGATCATCGCGGTGTTCACCATCGCCGCGGGCGCCATCATCCTGATTCCCACTTTCCTCTGGTCGGTGGGGCTGGTCGAGCACATCGACTCGCTCATGTACAAGACCGTGTGGTGGGCGTTCGGCCATTCCTCGCAGCAGATCAACGTCGCCGCGCACGTTTCGGTGTGGTACGCGATCGCCGCCATCGTGTTCGGCGCCAAGCCGATGTCCGAGAAGGTGAGCCGCAGCGCGTTCCTGCTCTACATCCTGTTCCTGCAGCTGGCGAGCGCGCACCACCTGCTCACCGATCCGGGGCTCACCTCGAACTGGAAGATCTTCAACACCAGCTATGCCATGTACCTGGCAGTGCTCGCCTCGATGGTGCACGGGCTGACGGTACCCGGCTCGATCGAGGTGGCGCAGCGCAAGAAGGGATACACCCAGGGCCTGTTCGAGTGGCTGCGCAAGGCGCCGTGGGGCAACCCTTCGTTCTCGGCGATGTTCATCTCGCTGATCGGCTTCGGCTTCCTCGGCGGCATCTCGGGCGTGATGATGGGCACCGAGCAGCTGAACCTGATCATCCACAACACCATCTACGTGCCGGGGCACTTCCACGCCACGGTGGTGGTGGGCACCACGCTCGCCTTCATGGGGCTCACCTACTTCCTCATCCCGGTGCTGTTCCGGCGCGAGCTGGCGTTCCCGACGCTGGCGAAATGGCAGCCCTACGTCTTCGGGCTGGGCATGAGCGCGGTGTCGCTGTTCCTGATGGGCGCCGGCACGCTCGGCGTGCCGCGCCGGCACTGGGACATCAGCTTCGCCGGCAACGCCTTCCCGCACGAGTTCCCGGGCGCCGCCTGGCTGATGATGGCGCTCGCCGGAATCACCGGCCTCATCGCCATCGTCGGCGGCGGCATGTACCTGCTGATCACGGTATGGTCGGTGTTCCTCGGCAAGAGGATCGTGACCCCCGGCTTTCAGCACGTGCGGGCCAAGGACGGCGTGGCACCGAGACCGGTCGCGGCGGGGCAGCCGGTCATCGCCGGACACGGCTCGGCCGGCATGACCGCGCCCGGGACCTTCGTGCTGGCGATGGTGTTCCTCGTCTCCTTCGTGCTGTACTACTTCATCAACTGGAAGTACCTGTCCACGGTCTGGCCGCTGAAGTGAAGCAGGTCCTCAACCTCTTCAAGCTCAGGATCGGCGTCGCCATCGCGTTCGCCGCCGCCGCCGGGCTTGCGGTGGAGCGCGGCGCGGCGCCGTCCTTCGGGCGCGCCGTGGTGCTGGTGCTCGCCGTGCTGGTCGCCTCCGCTGCCGCGGGGGCCTTTAACCAGTACGTCGAGCGCGACCTCGACGCGCGCATGGCGCGCACGCGCGGCCGGCCGTTCGTCACCGGGGCGCTGAAGCACGGGCCGCTGTGGCTGTGGCTGATCGGCGCCATGACGGCGGCATCGGTGCTCGCCGCCGCCGTCGCGGCCAACGTGCCGGCTGCGATCTACGTGTTCCTCGGCGCCTTCACCTACGGCGTGGTGTACACGGTGTGGCTCAAGCGCCGCACCTGGTGGAACATCGTGGTCGGCGGGCTCGCGGGCA
>Ga0137425_1000434_pt1 | contig 10181 bp, 6 predicted proteins | sample EasRivERMZT640_2_FD_102318 | JGI IMG/M metagenome (GOLD analysis project Ga0137425, IMG submission 102318) | Soil microbial communities from meander-bound floodplain in the East River, Colorado, USA - East River MetaG ERMZT640_2 | ecosystem: Environmental > Terrestrial > Soil > Floodplain ...
CATTGCCGCCAACATCCATCAATTCGCCAAGGAACTCACGCCCGCCCGCAAGTCCGGCATGAAGCCCGCGCTCGTCACTTGCGGCGACACCGCCGAGCAGGCGGCCTTCATCGCCCAGCGTGTGCTCGAACTGCGCGACGAGGGATTTGACCTGAACAAGATGGCCGTCCTCTACCGCTCGCATTTCCACGCGCTGGAACTGCAGCTTGAACTCACGCGTCGCAACATTCCGTTCAGTATCACCAGCGGCATCCGCTTCTTCGAGCAGGCGCACATCAAGGACGCCACCGCGTATCTCAAGCTCGTTCACAACCCGCGCGACGAACTCAGCTTCAAGCGCATTGTGCAACTGCTCCCCGGCGTCGGCGCCAAAGGCGCGGACAAACTCTGGCGCGAATTCGATTCAGGTAGCCGCCGACGTGAGGAGGCGGATATCGTGGTGCAATCCGCACATCCCGAATCTCCCCTCTCCCCAGCCCTCTCCCCGTCCGACGGGGAGAGGGCTGGGGAGAGGGGCGTTCGTTCACCTCTCGCCACCACACTTCAATCCTGCACCAAGGGTGTGCCGAAGAAAGCAGCCGTAGCGTGGGCGCAGCTCGTGGCCACCATGGCGCAACTCGAAGCCGCCGAGGTCCGCAAGAGCGCTGGCAAGATGCTCCGGATCGTGATTGAGGCAGGCTACGAAGATTACCTGAAAGAGAACTACGCGAACTACCGCTCGCGTTTGGAGGATTTGGAGCAACTTGCCGTCTTCTCGCAGCAGTTTGAAACCGTAGAGGAATTCCTCACGCAACTGGCATTGCTCACGAACGTCGAAGCCGAGGACGACAAGCCCGCCGAGCGCGATGACGAGAAGATTCGACTCTCCACGATTCATCAGGCCAAGGGCCTGGAGTTCGACGTCGTATTCGTGATCATGCTGTGCGACGGAATGTTTCCCTCCGAACGCTCCCTCGACAGCGAAGACGGCGAGGAAGAAGAACGCCGGCTGTTCTACGTCGCCGTCACGCGCGCGAAGAACGAACTCTACCTGAGCTACCCACTCATCCGCGCCGGCTTTGGCAGCAGCGGCGCAACCCTTCAGCAGCCGTCACGCTTCTTGAAGGAGATTCCGACCGAGTTGCTGGACGAATGGAATCTGCGGACGTACGGCTAGGAGGCCTGCCTAGGGTGCCAGCAGCTTCTCGAACCTGTCGAACGCCGCGTCCCACTCAACCACTGCTTGCGGCTTGAGCGTTTTGACTTCGAACGAATTCCGCACCACCTCGCGTGCAGCGGCAAGTGAAGGTAAGTGACCAAGCGCAATGGCTTGCACCAGCACATTGCCCAGCGCGGTACATTCCGTCGGGCCGATGATTACGGGAATTTGCAGCGAGTTCGCGGCGAATTGATTCAGCAATAGATTCTGACTGCCTCCGCCGACAATGTGAAGTTTTTCAATCCGTCGGCTGGTCAGCATTTCGAGCTGCCGGAGAGTGACGCGATAGAACAAGGCCAGGCTCTCCAGCACGCAGCGCACAAACGCCCCGGTGCTCACGGGTGTTCGTTGGCCGGTTTCTTTGCAGAACTCCACGATCTTCGCCGGCATGTTGTCGGGCGCAAGGAAGCGCGGGTCAGTCGGATTGATGAGCGAAACAAACGGCGGCGCTTCGGCGGCAAGTTTCGTGAGCGTGGCGTAATCGAAATGCTTGTCCAACTTCTCCCAATCCCGCTTGCACTCCTGCAAGATCCAAAGTCCGACAATGTTTTTCAGAAGGCGCACCGAACCACCGAAACCAATCTCGTTGGTGAAATTAAGATAGCGACCCTGATAGGAAATTACCGGCTCGGGCCATTCCACGCCCATGAGCGACCACGTGCCCGAACTCAGGTATGCCCAGTTTTCGCCGCTCGCCGGCACTGCTGCCACCGCTGCACCCGTGTCGTGGGAGCAGGATGCGATGACTTCAATCTGCGGCAACCCAACTTCCGCCGCCAATTCCGGCGTTAACCTGCCGAGTCTCGTGCCAGACGGAACCACCGGCGCAAACATCTCCTCGCGCAAGCCCAGCGCGGCAAGCAGTTTCTTGGACCAGGTCTTCGTTCGCGGATTGTAGAGCTGCGTGGTGCTCGCGAGCGATTCCTCATTCTTCGCCACGCCGGAGCAGTAGTGATTGAAAGCGTCGCCAATAAGCAGCAGTTGCTTGGCTTTCGCCAGACGTTCGTGCGGTTCCGCGGCGAGTTGGTAAATCGTGTTCAGCACCATGTGCTGGATGCCCGTCTCGCTGTAAATTGTCGGCCAGTCCACGCGGGTCTTTGCGTTCTTGACGCCCTGCGTGGTTCGCGCATCTCGATAGTGCCAGACGGGCGTCATCATCTTGCCGTCCGCATCGTAGAGCACGTAATCCACACCCCAGGAATCAGTGCTGATGCTGGCGATGGGTAGCTTGCGTTCAGCAGCCTTCTTCAGCCCGGTCTTCAATTCGGCAAACAAGCCCTCAATGTTCCAATGCAAGGAGCCGCCATGTTTCACAGGCCCGTTGGGAAAGCGGTGCAACTCCTCCAGCGAAATCCCGCCGCCGTCCAGCGTCGCCAGCATGACACGGCCGCTTTCCGCACCGAGATCACAGGCCAGATAGTGTGTTGCCATAGTGGGGATTCAGAAAGCAACGGACGCTATTTCTCGCGATGCGTGTATTTCGTAATCGGTTCCGCGCCGATCGTGCCGCGCAGGGATTGCAGGTATTCCTGTGTTTGCACCTTGGTCAGCGTGGTCTGCGCCAGCTTCAAGCGATCAGCAATACCAAGGCGCGCCGCTTCGTCGGCGTGGCTCGCGCGTTTGAGGAAGCGCTCGCAATAGCTGACATGGCCGCGCCAGAGCGTCACGTCGTTGGTTTGCTGGGTCTGCAACCGCGCCGCATACCATTCGCTGCTGAGCAAATTCTCGCGCGTGAACAGCGTGCGTACTTCCGGATCAGCCAGTCCCCTGCCCTGCCACGTGCCATCGCGCATGATGTGGAGCAACGCCTGCAATGGCGGACACGCCTGCGCCACGCTGCTGTCTTCAAAGTAAAGTTCTGCGACCCGCTTCTGTGTGGCGATGATGTTGTCCATGCCGTCCACGAAGATTTCCATATCCTGCAACTCCGGTCGCAGCATCTCATCCGTGAACACGGCGCCGGGGTGATTGAAGATGCGCCCGAAGTACGTGTGCACGAAATGTGCGTTGATGCGGTAGCCCAGCCGGCTGGCCAGCACGGTCTTGTCCTTGTGCGTGAAGTCCTCGCACTTGTCGAGGTAGTGACCGCGCAGCAGGAATTGCGGATCGCGTTCCTCACGCGTGAGATGACACCAGACCTCCGGCACGAGCAGGCTCACGTCGTGATCCACGCGCACCTTTGGACCAACATAGCCGGCAGCCGTGACAAAGCCGTGATGGCCGGTGAGAATCCAGGACACGAGCGCGTTGTTCAGATCCATGATCGGCGGCAAGGCGTTGAACGGCCCCTTGGTCAGCGCACCCTCCGAACCGGCGCCAGTCGTGGACGGCGATTTGCCGGTCATGCTGCAAATGAACTCCATGAACAACTCCGGCAGCTCGAAGTAATGAATCGGATCGAACACCGCCAGCGGACGAACGCCGGGTTCGGGCGGATTATTCCGACGACCCGGCAACACGGCGGATACGGGCCGGTGGAGTGGTAGATGCATTGGCAAGCGGCGGCGCAGGCGGGCGCCCATTTCGGCCAGATAGACCTCGCGTGGATTGAGCAGGTCCGGACGGATTTGCAGGTAACGCGGATTCCTGCTCGGCTTGCCACCGACGAGCCGGGGGTGCGCCGTGGAGACGAAGTAATCCGGCTGGCCGGTTTCGGCGATCTCGCGGATCACTTGCTGCATCGGCGCGGTGAACTGGTAGAAGCCGATAGGGTCTTCCACCAAATCGCGCGCCACCACCGGACGCAGCGGTTCGTAGTTGGAGAAGAAGTTGTCGGTGCGGGCAAAGTCTGATTCCGCGACCTTGTCGTAGCCGCGGTGAATGGCGTCGTCAGGTCGCTGAAAGAGCCGCTCCTCACAGTTCTCCACGAACTTGAACGACGCTTCCGGTAGTGCGTCGGGAACATTCTCCACCACCGTCGCGGGCACAACGACGGACGCCGTGATGTCGTCCTCCGCCTGAATCTTGGTGGCTGGATAAAAATCCTTTCGCAGTCCAAACGTGCGCCACAATCCGTCCGACTCAAAGCCAACGCGCAAATAGGTGGTGACGAGTTTCCGGTTGTCGCACTTGAGTTCGTTTCCCGGAGTGCCGTTGATGACGTCCACGCTGAAATGCTCGCGCCAACCCGCGCCCCACTCCGGTTTGAAGTACCGCTTCACCACGAAGACGAGTTCCTTGATGTGTTGCGGAATCGTCGTCAACCATTGGTTGTACTCCGCCGTGTAGTCATGTTCGTCAGCCGTCAGCAGCTTGATGACTGAGCCCAGTGAACGCTCTGCGCTGAGGACCGGGCGATGATCTGTTCGCGCAGAATCCTTGAACCGCTTGCTGTAATCGTGGTCAATCAACGCGGCGACTTTGGTGAAGTCATTCTTGAAATCAGCGACAAACACCGGCCCGGTGAGGATCGCATCCGTGATGGGCTTGGAAATCTCCGACTTGCCGCCACCGGAAACGGTGCAGGGTTTGTGCAGCATCGCACCCTCCGCCACCGTACCCACGAGCCGCCAGAGCCGATTCGCACCGGGTTTCTCCATGCGCACTTTGTAGCCGGAGGGACGCACGTAGGTTTTCGTTGGCAGTAACTTAATCGCGTGATCGTTCCCCTGCGCATCCGTCCAAGAAACCCGTTGGCGATGCAGATCAAAAAGCGCGTCGTGCGGGACGTAGAGAATGTCGGCAAATCGTTTGTCCACCGCATAACCGTCCGGCGTCGGGGTCATCACATCGGCGAAGACTTCAATCATCTCCGCGTAGGAATGCCCCATGCGCTTGACGTGCAGGTCGCCGCTGAATTCCTCGCCGAGATCGAAACTGGGAAACACCAGCGCACCGCCCGCGTGTTCTTCCTCGCAGAGTCCGGCCAAGTTCGCAGCGTAACTGATCTGTGTCTTGACCTCCTTCTTGCAGTAACCGAAATAGTTGTCCGCGATTACCGTGACGATGACGCCATGTTCATCGCGGCAGGTCAGCTTGAATGCGCCGCCTTCGTTGTAAAGTTCGCCCGCGTCCTTCCAGCACATGCCGTCGCGGCGCTGGCGTTCGCTGGCTTGATCGTAATGCGGCAGGCCGGCGTTTTGTTTGGTCACTTTCACGAGGTGCGGCGCAAGAATTACGCAGCCGGTGTGACCGGTCCAGTGCTCCACGTCCAACCCGGCGTCGTTCTCCGGCAAACCCGGATCACCAGCATTTCCAAAAATGCTTTCCACGAAATCGAGGTTGCTCACCAGATTGCCCGGCGCAAAGAACCGAATCTCCAGCCGCTTCTCCGGAGTGAACCCCGGCACCGCCGGACAAACCAGCGGGCGCAGGAGCAGCGAGACAAAACATTCCGCCTGCTGCTTCTGCGTGCTGGTGAACGGCAGTCGCAGCAACTCGCGTGGCGGCGTTAGCGCCAGGCTGAGCAGCTTGCCAAAGACCGGCTTGGGCACGGCTGTCTTGTCCGCCGGAATCGGCAGTCCACCTTCGCACACGTGGAAGATGCCCTGTGTCGTGCGGCGATCACTGCGCGGATTGTGGAGCACACCCTGCTTCACGCGAAAGGAACTCACGATGTCCGACTCGAACGAATCGCTGTCCACCGGCAGCGACAGCGCTCGCGCCAGTCCCGGGCGATCCAGCACAAACGTCCGCAGCGGCAACCGCGCCACAGGCACGTCCTGGAGATAATCGTAGAGAAACGTCTGGATGCGCTGGTCCGCCGGGCAAAGGTGATTGGCCAGCAATCGTTCCTTTTCGCGGTATTGCGCCACGAGCGTCGAAACCAGGTCATTGACCACATTCTCATGGACGTTCGGCACCGTCTGGCAGCCGAGCAGGGAGAGTTTCACGTTGATGTAAGAGGCGAGATGCGCCGACACCCCCGTTCCGCCACCGCCTTTGGACACTTCGGTTGTCATGTTAGAAGTCACGAGCCGCTATTTTTCCAAAGCCAGCGGCGATGGAAAGAATGAAATGTTCGCGTGGCAGCGACGCCCCCGTCGCGGGCCGGTTTTGAGATGGGTGAATACGCCTCTTCTACCTGATGCGACGGGGCGTGGCTGCCACGCTGACCGATGAAATTCCACCTCGCGCGACGCACGTAACTTTTCTAGCGTTGGCGCGTCATGAAACGAACACATCGCCCGGAGATTCCGCGCAAGACAATTTACCGGCTATCCACTTACCTGCGCTGCCTGGCCCGGTTGAAGGAAAAAGAGCTCCAGACCGTCTCCAGCGAGGCGCTCGCCAAGGTGGCCGGAGTAAAGCCCACGCAATTGCGCAAGGACCTCGCCTACTTCGGCACGTTCGGCACGCGCGGCCTCGGCTACGACGTTGCCGAACTGTCCCGACGCATCGCGGATGAACTCGGCACTTCGCGTTTGCAGCCGGTCATACTCGTGGGCGTGGGCAATCTCGGTCTCGCGCTGCTGTCGTATCGTGGGTTCGCGAAGGAAGGTTTTGAGATCGTGGCGGCGTTCGATGCCGAACCCGACCGGCCGCGCGACAAGAAACTGGGAGTCACCCTCCTTGGCATGGACGACCTCCCGGCCTTCGTCCGCAAACACGGCGTGCGCATGGCAATCCTCACCGTGCCGGCTGAGGCCGCGCAGGAAGTTACCAATCACCTCGTCGAAAGTGGTATCGCCGGCATCCTGAATTTCTCCCCCATCGTCCTCAGCGTCCCGGAGGACGTCATGGTCAATAATGTAAACCTCGCCATCGAACTGGAGAACCTGAGTTACTTCATTCAGGAATGAACGAGAAAACACGGCAAGTCGTAGCCGAAGCCAGAGAGTCACCGGGGGAGGCTTGACGAAATTATCGGTGACAGCAACTGCATGGCGGCAGGATTTCCCAGTTCACGGATAAGGAGGAGAAAAATATCGAAAAGTCGGGTGGTGCTTTCGTATTATCGCCCGACCCTATGACTCGCACCGTTGGCATTTACATCTACGACGACGTGGAAGTGCTCGATCTCGGCGGACCGTTCGAGGTGTTCTCAACGGCGTCGCGCGTGAAGGCCAAATTCAACCCAGCCGCGCTCAAACCATTTGAGGTCTTCACCGTTGCCGACAAGATGCGCCCCATTCGCGCACGCGCCGGCTTGACGGTGCAGCCCAGTTTCGACATCACGAATCACCCGGCCCTTGATGTACTCATCATTCCCGGGGGCGTTCACACCGCGGAGCTGGAACGAGATTCCATTATCCAGTGGATCGCGCGCACTGCCGCCAAAGCTGAACTCACCGCCTCCGTCTGCACGGGCGCATTTCTGTTGGCCAAAGCCGGATTGCTGCGGGGCAAAACCATCACGACGCACTGGGAGGACATCGCTGATTTCCGCGCCATGTTTCCCGACATCATGGTGCGCGACGACACGCGCTGGGTTGACGCGGGGAGGATTGTCACCTCGGCGGGCATCTCCGCCGGGATTGACATGAGCCTGCATCTGGTCGCGCGGTTGGAAAGCGGGGAACTGGCCGTTCGCACCGCCCGCCAGATGGATTACGAATGGCACCGCCACCGCAGAAGGCGGCGTGACAAATTAGCTTCAGCCATCCGCGTTACTTCTTCGTTGCGCTGTTATAGATCGTCGTGATCCAGGTATCGGTGTTGATGAAGCCGGTGCCGAAGCTCTTGAATTTCTCCGGCAAGCCGGCGGCTTTGAGATCAGCGAGGGATTTGCCAGCAGTGATGCCCTGCTCCACGAGGTCGGTGGTTTCCACCAGCATCGCGTGGAAATTTCTTAAATCTTCCACTGTGGCGAGTTTGCCGTGACCGGGAATGATTTTGGCATCGGCGGGAATCTTTTCCAACACCGTCGCCACAGTCTTGAGGTAACCCTCCACACTACCGCCGCTGTTAAGATCAATGAACGGATAGCCACCGTTGAAAAACTGATCGCCCATGTGGACGACATTCGCGCCGGTGAAATGGATGATGCTGTCACCGTCCGTGTGGCCGGGGCCATGATGGAGCAGCTTGATCTCCTCGCCATTGAAATGGACGGAGGCGGATTGATCGAAGGTGATCACGGGGAAGCCTTCTTTTTTGGGATTGGCTTCTTTGGCGAGGCGGGTGCGCACGTTGCTCTGCGCAATGATGGTGGCATCTTTGGCGCCGAAGACCGCGTTGCCGCCGGTGTGATCTCTGTGATGATGGGTGTTGAGCACGAACTTGAGTTTGCCGGGATTCAGCTTCTGAAGCGCCGCATCAATCTTCTCCGCAAGCGGCGCGAATTGATCATCCACGATCAGGTTGCCGTCCGTGCCAACTGATACACCTATGTTCCCACCCGAGCCCTCCAGCATGTAGATGTTCTTCGCCACCGGGATGGTTTTGATTTCGACTTTGGAGTAGTCACGTTGCGCGACAGCGGTTGACGTGACCAGAGCTAGGGCCAACGCAAGCAGGGAGCGAGTTGTCATGGAACCGAAGGCTATTAAGTCCGAATCAGGAGGCAATGCGAATCCGCAGGACTTACTTGGTAGTGGAGGCTGAGGCCTCCACTCGGTAAAGATGCGTTCTGGTTCGCAGATAGAACGCCTTGCCATCCGCAGCGGGTGATGCCATGAAGCCGGCGTCCAATTTGTTCGTCGCCAGAACTTCCAGCGCGCGTCCGGGTTTAAGCACCGTAGTCGTGCCGTCCTGACTGAAGAAATACAGCCGGTTGTCGGCGTAAATCGGCGAGGCGGCGTATTTCCCACCGATACGTTCTGTCCAGACGACCTTGCCGGTGGCCGCCTCAAGGCAGGTGACAAAGCTCTCTTCCGCGGGCGTGTAAATCAATCCGCCCACCAGCAGCGGCGAGGCGTATTTTCCGATGTGGGTGCTGAGCTTCCACGCCACATGCGTGTCGGTGACAATGCCGCGCCCGTCCGTTTTGACCGCCCAAAGTTCCTTTTTCATCAGACCGGTCACGATGAACGCCATCCCCTGATCGAACAACGGTCGGGGCGCACTCGACCAGTCGTTGTATTCGACGCGCCAGAGTTCACTGCCATTTTGTGCGTCATAACCATACGATGCCTTCGCGCCGACGCTGATCAGTTGCGATTTGCCGGCGGCGTTGACAATCAAGGGCGTGCCGTGGGATTTGCGCAAGTCGCCGTCCTTCGCCATCGGTCCCGGCGCGGCCTCGTCATTCCATGCGACGGAGCGATTGGTTTTCCAGACGGTCGCACCGGTCAGCTTGCTGAGCGCGGCCGTGTACTGGAGGTCGGCGCCATCAAACGTCAGGATCAACAAATCCTCGAACAAAACCGGCGACGCCGACGCGCCACGATAATGCCGACACGGCAGGTCGTTGCGTTTCCAAATGATCCTGCCCGTCTTGGTGTCCAGACACGCCGTGCCCGCACTGCCGAAGTGAACGTAAACCCGGCCCGGCTCGATCACCGGGGACGGCGTGGCGTAACAATTCATGGACGCACCGTTGCCCAACGGTTCGGGATTGTCGGTGTGAAAGACCTTTTCGTTGAAGAGAATCTCGCCGCTGTCCTTGTCCACGGCGATGGCAAAATAATCATTGCCCTCCACGGTCGCCGTCGTCATCCAAACCAGACCACTCATCACCACCGGGGTGGACCAGCCGCGATGGGGAATTTCTGTCTTCCATTTGATGTTATTCGTCTCGCTCCAGGTCAACGGCAGACCGATGAGATTGGTATCGCCGGGCGGCGAGACGCGGCCATCGCCCCATGGCCCGCGAAACTCCGGCCAGTCCGCCCGCGCCGTCAAGCCGGTGTTCAACGCCAGTAACAAGAGGACGCAAGGAAATCTTCCGGAGCGAGGGGGGAATTTGTCAGGAGTCATGCGGCAGGGTGACAAGCCGAACGATGCGAGTCAATCCGTGCAAACGCGAAGACGCCTGGCGGCGTTGTCGTATTGATTCGATTTATGATTGCCGAGCGGTTGCTGATTATTCACGATGACGCCGGAATGAGTGCCTTGGACTCTACTTCCGGCAGGGCCGGCGGATCCCCGCTGGCTGACTTCA
>Ga0137425_1000436_pt1 | contig 10118 bp, 7 predicted proteins | sample EasRivERMZT640_2_FD_102318 | JGI IMG/M metagenome (GOLD analysis project Ga0137425, IMG submission 102318) | Soil microbial communities from meander-bound floodplain in the East River, Colorado, USA - East River MetaG ERMZT640_2 | ecosystem: Environmental > Terrestrial > Soil > Floodplain ...
GCCGTGGGCCACCCCTACGGCGTCACCGGCTCGCGCCTCGTCGGCCACGCGCTGATCGAGGGCAAGCGCCGCGGCGTGAAGCTCGTGGTGGTGACCATGTGCATCGGCGGCGGCATGGGGGCAGCGGGGCTGTTCGAAGTCGTGTGAAGATCGCCATCGTCGGTTGCGGGGCGATGGGCTCGGTGTACGCGGGCTTGTTCGCCTCGGCGGGTCATGAGGTGTGGGCGATCGACCGCTGGCGCGAGCACATCGAGGCCATGAGGAAGGACGGCCTGCGGCTCGAAGGCAAGTCGGGCGACCGCACCGTGAAGGTCCACGCCACGACGGAAGCCAAGGACGCGGGCGTCTGCGACCTCGTGATCCTCGCCACCAAGGCGATGCACGTCGCGCCGGCCGCGCAGTCGGCCAAGTCGCTCCTCGGCAAGGACACGCCGGTGCTCTCCATCCAGAACGGGCTCGGCGGCCCGGAGACCGCAGCGGACATCCTGGGGCGCGAGCGCGTCATGGTCGGCGTGGTTGGCGGCTTCGGCGCCTCGATCAAGGCGCCCGGCCACGCGCACCACAACGGCATGGAGCTGGTGCGGCTCGGGGAGTTCGGCGGGCCGATCACGCCGCGGCTGAAGAAGGTGGAGGAGACCTGGAGCGGCGCGGGCTTCAAGGTGAAGGTATTCGACGACATCGACCAGCTGGTGTGGGAAAAGCTCATCTGCAACTGCGCCTACTCGGGGCCCTGCGCCATCAACGAGTGCACGATCGGCGAAGTGATGAACGACCCGGATCTTTCCCGGGTGTCGGCGGCCTGTGCGAGCGAAGGCTACGCGGTGGCGAAGGCAAAGGGCGTAAAGCTCGGCTTCACCGACCCGGTCGCCTACGTGCGCGACTTCGGCTCCAAGATCCCCAACGCGCGCCCGTCAGTGCTGCTCGACCTGATGGCAAAGAGGAAATCGGAAATCGACGTCATCAACGGCTCGATCCCGCGGGTGGGCGGCCAGGTGGGCGTCGCCGCGCCGGTGAACGAAACCGTCACCGCTTTGGTGAAGGCGAAGGAAACCAAGCTCGGCTGCAGCTAAATGGGGACAGACCCCATTTTTCTCAAATGAGAAAAATGGGGTCTGTCCCTATTTCTTCAGCCGCAGCAATCGGAATGCCGGCATCGGCTGGGTGATGCCGCGCAGCTGTAGCGGCCCCGCCAGCTCGGCTTCCACAATGTCGCCCACGTCCGCATAGGTCACCACGTCGATGAGGATCTCGCCGCCGCGCGCCTGGCCGCACAGGCGCGCGGCGAGGTTGGGAACCGCGCCGATCGCCGCGTACTCCCAGCGCTGCTCGAAGCCGATCACGCCGAGCGTCGCTTCGCCCTGCGCGATGCCGACCCCCAGCGCCACGCTATGGCCGCGCTGCTGCCAGGCCTGCGCGATCGGCAGGAAGGCCTGCTGCAGCTCGAAGGCCATGCGCACCGCCCGCGTCGCCGGCTGGTCCACGGGCAGCGGATCGTTGAAGAAGATCATCACGCCGTCGCCGGCGAAGTGCTCGAGCGTGCCGGCATAGCGGTCGACGATGTGGCCCAGGGCCTCGTGGTAGGCGCCGAGCAGGTCCATCACCTCCTCCGGCGCGGCGCGGTCGGTGAAGGCGGTAAAGCCGCGCAGGTCGAGGAACACCGCCGTGATCTCGCACCGGTGCGGCTCGAGCACCTCCGCGCCGCCGGCGATGATCGCCTCGGCCACCGGCGGCGAAAAGAAGCGCTTCATCTGCGCCAGGCGGTCGATCGCCGCCACCTGCTCGCGCACGCGCTGCTCCAGCCGCTCGTTCCACTGGCGCAGCTGGTCGGCCTGGCGGCGCACCTCGTCCTGCAGCACCTTCACGCGCAGGAGCGAGCGCACGCGCGCGAACAGCTCCGCGTAGCGCACCGGCTTGGTGAGGAAATCGTCCGCCCCGGACTCGATGCCCCTGACGCGCTCGTCATGGCCGTCGCGGTCCTCGAGCGAGGTCACCAGCACGACGGGCAGCAGCTCGGTGGCGGGATCGGCGCGCAGGCGCTGAGTGAGCTCGTAGCCGTCCATGCCCGGCATGCGGATGTCCGAGATCACCAGGTCGGGCTTCATCTCCGCCACTTTCTGCAGGGCGGCCTCGCCGTCAAACACGCCGTCCACCAGGTAGCTGCGCGAGCGCAGCAGCTCGGCGAGCATCTCGACATTGGCACGCTGGTCGTCGACCACCAGGATGCGGCCGCGGCGAGCGGCGCCCGAGGCGGACATCAGAAGACGATCACGCCCCGCGCGTTACGGCCGGACTCGAGGTCGGCGAAGGCCTGCGGGGCTTCCTCGATCCGGTAGCGGCGCGTGATCAGCTCGTCGAGCTTGAGCTTGCCCGCCATGTACAGGTGCAGCATGCGGGGAAAATCGATGCGCGGCACGCAGGAGCCGAAATAGCTGCCCTGCAGGCTCTTTTCCTCGAACACCATGGTCATCGGCTTGAACGCCACCGAGTCGGTCGGCCGCGCCACGCCGACGATTACCGCCTTGCCGCCGCGGCGGATCGCCCGGTAGGCGGTCTCGGCGAGCGCGCCGACGCCCACGCACTCGAAGGCGTAGTCCGGGCCGCCGCCGGTCATCTTCTTCAGCACCTTGGCCACGTCCTCGCCGGGCTTGCTCAAGATCACGTCGGTGGCGCCGAACTGCTTCGCCATGGCGAGCTTCGCCTCCATGGTGTCGATGGCGATGATGCGCTCGGCGCCGGCGATGGCGGCGCCCTGCACCACGTTCAGGCCGACGCCGCCGCAGCCGAACACCGCGACGCTCGAGCCGGGCTCGACTTTCGCGGTGTTGAATACCGCGCCGACCCCGGTGGTCACCGCGCAGCCCACCAGCGCCGCGCGGTCGAGCGGGATCTTCGGGTCGATCTTCACCAGGTTGTCTACCGAGAGCGTGGCGTACTCGGCCATCACGCCGCAGCCGGAGAAGATGCCGAGCGGCTTGCCCGCCTTGTCGTGCACGCGCGGCGTGCCCTCGGGGGGCGTGGTGAGCGCCTTGCCCTGCTCCACGCACAGCACCGGGCGCCCGCCCGCGCAGAAGCGGCACTTGCCGCACATGTAGATGAAGGAGGCCACGACGTGATCGCCCACGGCAAAGCCGCTGACCCCTTCGCCGACTTCCACGACTTCGCCCGCGCCTTCGTGGCCGAGCACCAGCGGCGGCGGCAGCGCGATGGTGCCGTTGGTGGCGGACAGGTCCGAGTGGCACACGCCGCAGGCGGCGAGCTTCACCAGCACCTCGCCGCGCTTGGGCGAGTCGACGGTGATTTCCTCGACCACCACGGGCTTGTTCAGTTCGCGGCAGACGGCCGCCTTGCCGGTACGCGACATCAACTTCTCCGGGCCATGGAAGTGCAGCAGTATAGCGGCACTCTAGCGCCACTCGCCGCGCAGTTCGGCCACGCGCGCCTGCAGCGCTTCGGGCGTCGCCATCGCCGCCGGCACCAGCGCGCCGATCGCCAGGCCGATCTTCGCGAACGGACGCGCGCGCCAGGGCTTGCTCATCGCCGCGCCGCCCATGCGCGAGAAGAAGCTCCCCCACAGCCCGCGCAGCGCCATCGGCACCACCGGCACCGGGGTTTCCTCCAGAATGCGTTTCAGTCCAGGGCGAAATGGAACCATCTCGCCGGTGTCGGTAATCCGCCCCTCGGGAAAGATGGCCACCACGTCGCCCGCGCGCAGTGCCTGCGCCACCTCGTCGAATGCGCGCTGCATCATCGCGGGATCCTCCTTCGCCGAAGCGATCGGAATCGCCTTGCCGGTGCGGAACACGAAACTGATCACCGGCAGCTTGAAGATGCGGTGGTCCATCACGAAGCGCACCGGCCTGCGGCAGGCCGCGGCGATGATCAGCGCATCGACGAAACTCACGTGGTTGCAAACGACGAGCGCCGGCCCCTCGTCGGGGATGTGCTCCAGGCCGCTCTTCTCCAGCCGGTACACCGAGTGGATGAGCAGCCACACGATGAAGCGCATGAGGAACTCGGGCACCAGCAGGTAGATGTAGAGCGCGATCGCCGCGTTGAGCAGCGCGGTGACCAGGATGAGCTGCGGGATGCTGAGGCCGGCGGCGAACAGGCCGATCGCCATCGCCGCCGCCGCCACCATGAACACCGCGTTCAGGATGTTGTTGCCGGCGATGATGCGCGAGCGGTGGGCAGGGTCGCTGCGCGTCTGCACCAGCGCGTACAGCGGCACGATGTAGAAGCCGCCGAACAGGCCGATCAGGAACAGGTCGACGAGCATGCGCCAGTGCGACGCGTCGCGCACGAACCCGGCGAGGTCCTGCGCAGCGTGTGGCGCGTGCATTTCCGCCGCCAGCCACAGGTCCACGCCGAACAGGGTGAGGCCGATCGAGCCGAAGGGCACCAGCCCGATCTCCACCTTGCGGCCGGAGAGCCGCTCGCAGAGCAGCGACCCGACGCCGATGCCGATGGAGAACACCACCAGCAGCAGGGTCACCACGTGCTCGCTCGCCGCGAGCACGTTCTTCGCCAGGTTGGGGAACTGCGTGATGAACAGCGAGCCGTAGAACCAGAACCAGGAGATGCCGAGGATGGAGAGCCACACGGTCCGGTTCTGCGACGTGAACGTCAGATTGCGCCAGGTCTCGGTGAAGGGATTCCAGTTGATCTTCAATCCCGGGTCCGCGGCCGGCGCGAGCGGGATGAAGCGCGACAGCGCGATGCCGGCGGCGGAGATCGCCATCGCCGACAGCGCCACCCCGGCGGTGCCCCAGCCGGGCTGCGTCACCATCCAGCCGCCGCAGACCATGCCGAGGAGGATGGCGACCGAGGTGCCCATCTCCACCATGCCGTTGCCGCCCACGATCTCGGTCTCCGTCAGGTGCTGCGGCAGGATGGCGTACTTCACCGGACCGAACAGCGTGGACTGCACCCCGCCCAGGAACAGCGCCGCGAGGAGGAGCGCGAGGTTCTGCGTGAACAGTCCGACCGCGCCGAGCGCCATCACGGCAAGCTCGATCGCCACGGTGATCGTGATGAGCCTCGATTTCTCGTACTTGTCCGCGAGCTGGCCCGCGGTGGCGGAGAACAGGAAGAACGGCAGCACGAAGAGGGCCTGCGCCAGGTTCTGCAGGGTGTCCGAGGACATCGTGGTGTAGCTCGCCGTCTGGTAGGCGAGCAGGATCACCAGCGCCTGCTTGAACACGTTGTCGTTGAAGGCGCCGAGGAACTGCACGCCGAAGAAGGGGCCGAAGCGGCGTTCGGCGAGCAGGCGGAACTGGCTCGATCCCTGCATGGTCTCCCTCGTTGCGGCAGGTCGCTGCGGGGCGTTAAAGTAGCGCCCTTCTTCCACAGGATTATCCCATGCTGAATCGCGACAAGCTTTTCATCGGCGGCCAGTGGGTCGCCTCCTCCTCCCGCGACACCATCGACGTGCACAACGCCGGCACCGGCGAGGTGATGGGCAAGGTGCCTGCGGGCTCCGTGGCGGACATCGACGCGGCGGTGGCCGCTGCGCGCGCCGCCTTCGAGGGCTGGAGCCGCACGCCGGTCGAGAAGCGCGCGGAGTACCTGCAGAAGATCTCCGATGGCTTGAAGGCGCGCGGCGACGAGCTCGCGAAGACCATCGCGCAGGAAGTGGGCATGCCGATCAAGCTTGCCGGGCGCATCCAGGCCGGCCTGCCGATCGCCAATTTCGCCAACTACGCGAAGCTCGCGCCCGCCTTCCAGTTCGAGACGCGGGTAGGCAACTCGGTGGTGATGCGCGAGCCGGTGGGCGTGGTCGGCGCCATCACGCCCTGGAACTATCCCCTGCACCAGATCGCGCTCAAGGTAGCCCCGGCGCTCGCCGCGGGCTGCACCGTGGTGCTCAAACCCTCCGAGGTGGCGCCGTTCAACGCCTTCATCCTCGCCGAGGTGATCGAAGCCGCCGGGCTGCCGAAAGGGGTGTTCAACCTGGTCACCGGCTACGGACCCGCGGTGGGCGAGGCGCTCGTCAAGCACCCGCAGGTGGACATGATCTCCTTCACCGGCTCGACTCGCGCGGGCAAACGCATCTCGGAAGTCGGCGCGCAGACCGTCAAGCGCATCGCCCTGGAGCTCGGCGGCAAGAGCCCGTCGGTGATCCTGGAGGACGCGGACCTCGCCGCCGCGGTGAAGGGCACGGTGAACGGCTGCTTCCTCAACTCGGGGCAGACCTGCACCGCGCTCACGCGCATGCTCGTGCCGGCATCGAAGTACGACGAGGCGGCGAAGCTCGCCGTGGAGGCGGCGAAGGCCTTCACGCTCGGCGACCCGCTCGCCGACACCACGCGCCTGGGGCCGCTCTCCTCGCAGATGCAGCTCGAGCGCGTGCGCAGCTACATCAGGAAAGGCATCGAGGAAGGCGCCGAAGTCCTCACCGGGGGTCCGGAGCAGCCCGAAGGCGTGCCGGGCGGTTATTTCGTCAAGCCCACGGTATTCGGCAAAGTGAAGAATTCGATGACCATCGCGCAGGAGGAGATCTTCGGGCCGGTGCTCTCGATTATTCCTTACAAGGACGAGGAGGAGGCGGTGAAGATCGCCAACGACACGCCCTACGGCCTCGCGGGCGCGGTGTGGTCGAAGGACGACGCGCACGCGCAGGCCGTCGCGCGCCGCATTCGCGCGGGCCAGGTGGACGTGAACGGCGGCGCCTTCAACATGAACGCGCCCTTCGGCGGCTTCAAGCAGTCCGGCCACGGCCGCGAGGCCGGCGTCTACGGGCTCGAGGAATTCCTCGAGTTCAAGAGCCTGCAGTTGAAGGGCTGAGCCGTGGCCTGGGCGCTGCTCTTCCTCGCGGGACTGCTGGAGGTCGCCTGGGCGGTGGGGCTCAAGTACACCGACGGCTTCACGCGTCCCTGGCCCACCGCGGCGACCCTCGTGGCGATGATCGGCAGCGTGGTGCTGCTCGCGCTCGCCGTGCGCACGCTCCCCCTCGGCACCGCCTACGCGGTGTGGACCGGGATCGGCACCGCGGGCGCGGTGCTGCTCGGCATCGTGCTGTTCCAGGAACCCGCCACGCTCGCGCGCCTGTTCTTCGTCGGCCTGATCGTCGCCGGCATCGTCGGCCTGAAGCTGGTCACTGCATAGCGCGGCTGCGCAGCTCCTGGCTGAAGGGGCAGCGGGGCTTGTGCGCGACGCGCTCCTCGGCGAGTGAGCGCGCGAGCGCCTTGTCGCCCGCGCGCAGGGCCGCCTCCAGCAGCGTGCGGCTCACCACGTCGCGCTGCGCGTTGCTGCCGCCGAAGATGCGCGCGGTCTCGCGCACTGGCGCCAGCAGACTCACCACCTCGGCGTACTTTCCGCGCCCGAAGGCCTCGATGGCGCGCACGATCGCAAGTCCCGCGACCTGCGTCATGCGTCCGTTCGTGTTGCGTTCCCGGGCGGATGATTCGGTTGCCTTGAGCAGCGCCGCCGACTCCTGGCTGCGGCCGGTGGCGACGAACGCCATCATGGCGTGCATGTCGTTGAAGGCGTAGAAGCCGTTCTCGTCGCCCTTGCGGTAGGCCTCGGCGAGCTCCTCCCAGCGCTTGCCCACCTCGAAGCCGCGCAGGTGCATGCGCCAGAGCAGCGCCGCGGCATCGAGCATCATCACGCGGATCTCGCTCGGCTGCGGCCGGATGCCGGCGTCGTAGATCTCCAGCGCGCGCTGCGGCCTGCCCTGGTCGAGATGGTAGAGCGCCGTGTGCCACCAGTTGTGGAAGGCGAAGCCGTTGTCGGCTTGAGCCCAGCTTCTGGTGCGCAACTCCATGAACTGGATGCCCTCGGACTGGCGCGACTGCATCTCCAGCACGTGCGCCACCGCGTGCTGCGCCCAGCAGTCCTCGGCGTCGTAGTGCAGCGCCGTGTGGCCGGTCTCCTCGGCCTTGGGATACGCGCCGTTCTCCTCCAGGCCGAAGGCGTACATGCCGAGGAGCAATCCGTAGCCCTCGTCGTCGCGCTTCCAGCCGGGCATGGCGCGCGCGACGCGGTCGCGCAGGCTCTCGCGGTCGGCGTGGAAGAAGTCGGCGACGTGCGCCACCTGCAGCGCGAGCAGGTCGCGCGGATATTCGACGAGCAGGCTGCCGAGCTCGTCGCGGTGTCTTTGCCAGTCGCCCGCCGCCCAGGCCTTGAGCGCGCCCGCGTGGCGCCGCTCGCGATCGTTCATCGCGCCTTGCAGCGCCTCCAACCGCGCGAGGCTCTCGCGAATGCCCGGCAGCACGCTGCGCTCCCACATCGTGACCTGCACCTGAGCGCGCAGGACGTGCCCCATGGCGAAGCCGGGGTCGTTGGCGAGCGCCTCGTCGATGATCGCCACCGGATCGCCGCGGTAGATATTGAGCGCGCGCAGCGCCCGCTCGTAGGTTTCCAGGCTCTTCGCGTTTGCTCCCGATACCGCCAGCCCTCTCGCGTCGTTCACGGCTTTCCCCGCTTCGTGATCAGCGCGTCGACCGCCACCGCGCGTTGCGGCCCGCAGCGCAGCGGGTTGACGTCCAGCTCGGAGATCTCCGCGGCCAGGTCCGCCGCCAGCTCGGAGACGCGCGCGATGGCGTCGGCAATCGCGTCCAGATCGGCCACCGTGCCGCCGCGGAACCCCGTGAGCAGCCGGTAGCCCCGCAGGCGCGCGAGCATGGCGCGCGCTTGCACGACCGTCACCGGTGCGAGCGCCGCCACCGTGTCGTGGATCAGCTCCACGAGCACGCCGCCAGAGCCCACCACCACCACCGGACCGACCGCCGGATCGACGCGCGCGCCGACGATCACCTCCACGCCGGGAACCATCGGTTGCACCAGAACGCCGTGCAGCTCGTGGCCGCGGGCGGCCGCGACGATCTCCGCAAAGGCGGGCCGCAGCTCCGCCTCGTTGGCGATGCCCAGGCGCACCACGTCGAGCTCGGTCTTGTGCAGGATGGTCGGCGCTTCCGCCTTCAGCACGACCGGGTAGCCGAGCGCGCGCGCGGCGGCGGCGGCTTCATCCACGCTGCGCGCGAGCCGCTCCTCGACCACGGGCACGCCGTAGGCAGCCAGCACGCGCTTGGCTTCGCGCTCGGAGAGGCTCTCGCCCGCCGCCGCAAGCAGGGTCCTCGCCGCCTGCGCCGCGCCCGGCGGCGAGCGCCGCGGCGCCGGCCCGTCCTGTCTCTCCGCGAACGCGTGCCACGCAGCGATCGCGGCAAGGCAACGATCCATCGAGCGGAACAGCGGAATCTTCTCGTCGGCTTCGTAGTCGCCCGAGCCCGGCCCCTGCAGCCATTCGGAGAGCCAGACGAGCGCTACGGGTTTGGGCTGCTCGCGCGCAAGCGCCGCCATCTTCGGCACGCGGTCCTTCGCCGTCTCGGCGACCGCCACCGTGCCAGGCACCACCAGCACGCCGTACTGCGGATCGGCGAGCAGCGCGCGGCAGCACGCGCCGAATGATTCCGGATTGTTGAGCACCTGCCCCGTGGGATCGCAGGGATTGCGCGCCGCGCCGAATTCCGGCACCAGCGCGCGCAGGGCGGCGCCCGTGGCCTCGAGCGGCTGCGGCATCGGCACGCCGTGCCGCGCCGCCATGTCCGCCGCCATCACGCCCGCGCCGCCCGAGCCCGAGATCACCGCCACGCCGCGCGCCAGCGGCTTGCCCGACGCGGCGAAGAAGCGCGCGTACTCGATGAGGGACTCGTAGTCCTCGACTGCGATGAATCCCGCGCGCTCGAAGAGCGCGCGCCAGGCCACCGCAGAGCCGGCGAGCGAGCCGGTGTGCGAGCGCGCCGCCGCCGCCCCGTCCTCGCTCGTGCCGAGCTTGTAGACGATCACCGGCTTGCCCGCGCGGCGCGCACGCGCGCCGGCCTCCAGCATGCGCGCCGCGCTCGCCGCACCCTCGAACAGGCACGCGATCGCCTTGCAGTCCGGGTCCTCGGCCATCGCCGCGACGAGGTCGGCGACGTCGATATCCGCTGAGTTGCCGCAGGAAAAGAAGTAGCGGATGCCGGGTCCGCGGTCCCACGCCTGGGCGAGCGAATAGCCGAGCGCGCCCGACTGGCTCACCACGGCGATGCCGCCCTGCGCGCGCGGCGCACGCGCGTACTCGGGGATGAAGGACAGCCCCGCGCCGAGCGCATGGTTGACGATGCCCATGCAGTTGGGCCCGA
>Ga0137425_1000438_pt1 | contig 10092 bp, 9 predicted proteins | sample EasRivERMZT640_2_FD_102318 | JGI IMG/M metagenome (GOLD analysis project Ga0137425, IMG submission 102318) | Soil microbial communities from meander-bound floodplain in the East River, Colorado, USA - East River MetaG ERMZT640_2 | ecosystem: Environmental > Terrestrial > Soil > Floodplain ...
GACGCGAAGAACACGGCCGCCGCCCCCCCGGCAAGGGTGAGGGGGCAGCCGTGCGCCCGCGCGCTATGGTCCCTGCTAGTCCGCCTGCTTGCGCAGGAAGGCCGGGATGTCGTACTTCTCGACGCCGCTGTTGGCGAGCGCCTCTACCTGCGCCGCGCGGTCGCGCTTGCGGAATACCGCAGGCGTCTCCGACATCGCGTTGTAGTCGGGCGCCTGTCCGGGCATCGCGATGGTCGGCAGCGGCTGGTTGTCGGTGCCGGTCTTCTGCGATACCACCAGTTGCGGCTTGGGCTGCCGCGCGGCGACCGGTGCACCGAGCCCCGTGGCGACCACCGTCACGCGCAGTTCGTCATTCAGCCCGTCGTCGTACACCCCGCCGTAGATGATGGTGGCGTCTTCCGCCGCGAAGGCGCGCACGGTGTTCATCACCTCCTTGGTCTCGCGCAGCTTGAGGCTCGAGCGCGATGCGCTGATATTGACCAGCACGCCGCGTGCGCCCGCCAGGTTCACGCCCTCCAGCAGGGGGCAGGCGACGGCCTGCTCCGCCGCGATGCGCGCGCGGTCGATGCCGCTTGCCGCCGCCGATCCCATCATCGCCATTCCCTGCTCGGACATCACGGTGCGCACGTCCTGGAAATCGACGTTCACCAGCCCGGGCTGGTTGATGATCTCGGCGATCCCCGCCACCGCGCTGTTCAGCACGTCGTCGGCCGCCTTGAACGCCTCTTCCTGCGTCACGTCCTCGCCCAGCACCTCCTCGAGCTTGTCGTTGAGGATCACGATCAGCGAGTCCACGTGCGGCGCCAGGTCGCTGATGCCCTGCTCGGCGATCTTCATGCGCTTGGAACCCTCGAAGGAGAACGGCTTGGTGACCACCGCCACGGTGAGGATGCCGAGCGTGCGCGCCACCTCCGCGATGACCGGCCCTGCGCCGGTGCCGGTGCCGCCGCCCATGCCGGCAGTGATGAACACCATGTGGGCGCCGGCAACCGCCTCCTCGATGCGCTCGCGATCGGCGATGGCCACCGCGCGCGCCTCCTCGGGCTTGGCACCCGCGCCCAGCCCGCTCGAGCCGAGCTGGATCTGGTTGCGCGACTTGTTGCGCGACAGCACCTGCGCGTCGGTGTTGACGGCGATGAACTCCACGCCTTCGACGCCCTTGTCGATCATGTGGTTGACGGCGTTGCCGCCCGCGCCACCGACCCCGATCACCTTGATGACCGGTCCCGCTGCCTGACTATCCACGATTTCGAACATGTGTTTCCTCCTTGCCAGTGAGAACAACGTCAAAAATTCCTTTGGAACCACTCGCGCATGCGGGAGAGCACCGCACGCACCGAGCCGTCCTGCCGCGAAAGCTGGCCCTGCCTGACCTGCTGCACGCCTTCCAGCAGCAGGCCCACCGCGGTGGCGTAGCGCGGATTGCGCACCACGTCGGCGAGCCCGCCGGCGTAGCGCGGGATGCCCACGCGCACCGGCATGTGGAAGATCTCCTCGCCGAGCTCGACCATGCCGTGCATCACCGAGCTGCCGCCCGTGAGCACCACGCCGGAGGACAGCAGCTCCTCGAAGCCCGACTCGCGCAGCACCTGCTGCACCAGCGAGAACAGCTCCTCCACGCGCGGCTCGATCACTTCGGCGAGCGTCTGGCGCGACATCACGCGCGGGCCGCGGTCGCCGATGCCGGGCACCTCGATCATCTCGTTCGGGTCGGCGAGCTGGCGCAGCGCCACGCCCTGGCGCACCTTGATCAGTTCGGCCTCGGCGGTCGGCGTGCGCAGCGCCATCGCGATGTCGTTGGTGATCTGGTCGCCGGCGATCGGAATCACCGCGGTATGGCGGATCGCGCCATGCGTGAACACGGCGATGTCGCTGGTGCCCCCGCCGATGTCCACCAGGCACACGCCGAGGTCCTTCTCGTCCTCCGACAGCACGGCGCGCGAGGACGCGAGCGGCTGCAGGATCAGGTCGTTCACCTCCAGCCCGCAGCGGCGCACGCACTTGACGATGTTCTGCGCGGCGGACACCGCGCCGGTGACGATGTGCACCTTCACTTCCAGGCGCACGCCGGACATGCCGATCGGCTCGCGCACGTCCTCCTGGCCGTCGATGATGAACTCCTGCCGCAGCACGTGCAGGATCTGCTGGTCGGTAGGGATGTTCACCGCCTTCGCCGTTTCGATGGCGCGCTCCACGTCGAGCACGCCCACCTCGCGGTCCTTGATGGCCACCATGCCGGTGGAGTTGAAGCTCTTGATGTGGTTGCCGGCGATGCCGGTGAACGCGGAGGCGATCTTGCAGTCCGCCATCAGCTCGGCCTCCTCGAGCGCGCGCTGCACCGCGTGCACGGTGGCCTCGATGTTCACCACCACGCCTTTCTTCAGGCCCTTGGACTCGTGCGAGCCCATGCCGAGGATTTCGAGGGAGCCATCGGCGCGCAGTTCCGCCACCAGCGCCGCCACCTTGGAGGTGCCGATGTCCAGCGCGACGACGAGGTTCTTGGTTTCCTTGGCCATGCCTCAGCCGCCTTTCAGTTCCGGCACGCGCAGGGCGAAGCCGTTGGGGTAGCGCAGGTCCACGAGCTGGTGCTTGCGCTGCATGCGCGCAAGCGTCTGCGGGTGCACGGCCACGAAGCGCTCCAGCCGCCCGTCTACCGAATCGTTGGGCGCATCGCGGCCGAGCTCGATAACCAGTCCGCCGCCCAGGCGCGCCTGCCAGGCGCGGCGCGGCGACAGGATCAGCGCATCGAGCGGCGCATTGAGCGGCGCAAGCAGCTGCGCAAAGCGCTGGAAGCGCCGCGCGACTTCGGTCTCGCTGCCTGCCGGGCCGGCCAGCAGCGGCAGCGCCGCGTCGCTCTTCCCCGCGAAGCGCTCGCCCTGCACGTTGACCAGGCCGGTGTCGCCCCAGCGCGCCAGCGCGACATGCTCCTCGAGCGTCACCTCGAGGCGGTCGGGCCACACGCGGCGCACCTGCACGCGCCGCACCCAGGGCAGCTGCTCCAGCGCGGCGCGCGGCTGCGCCAGGTCGACGGCGAAGAAGTTGCCCTCGATGCGGCCGCGCACCGCCTGCTCGACCTCGGCACCGGTGGTGTGCGCAAGCTCGCCGCGCAGCTGCACCTCGCGCAGGGGGAACAGCGGCGAGCGCAGGACCAGCAGCGCGGCCGCAAAGGCGAACACCAGCAACGCGAGCGCGGTGAGCGCGCCGGCCGCCGCGTTGAGCAGGCGCGGGTTATCCCACATGGGCGCCCTCCAGGATGCGCAGGCACAGGTCCTCGTAGGACATGCCGACGGCGCGCGCGGCCATCGGCACCAGGCTGTGGCCGGTCATGCCCGGCGACGTGTTGACTTCGAGCAGCCACGGCTTGCCCGCCGCGTCGAGCATCAGGTCGACACGTCCCCAGCCGGTGCAGCCGGGCAGCGCGAAGGCTTGCAGCGCCAGCACCTTCAGGGCGACCTCCTTCTCGGCGGGCAGCCCGCACGGGCAGAGGTAGCGCGTGTCGTCGCTGAAGTACTTGTGCTGGTAGTCGTAGTTGCCCTGCGGCGCCTCGATGCGGATCAAGGGCAGCGCGGTGTCGCCGAGGATGCTGGCGGTGTACTCGGGCCCGTCGACGAAGCTCTCCGCCAGCGCGATGTCCCGGTATTCGCGCGCCGCGAGCTCGTAGGCCGCGGACAGCTGCGACACCGCCGTGACCTTGGTCAAACCGAGGGTCGAGCCTTCGTTCGCAGGCTTGACGATGAGCGGCAGGCCAAGCTCGCGCGCCACGGCATTCCAATCGTCGCCCGCCGCGAGGATGCGATAGCGCGGTGTTGGCAGGCCGTTGGCGATCCACACCATCTTGGTGCGCCACTTGTCCATGGCGATGGCCGAGCCGAGCACGCCGCTGCCGGTGTAGGGGATGCCGAGCCACTCGAGCGCACCCTGGATCGTGCCGTCCTCGCCGCCGCGGCCGTGCAGCGCGATGAAGCAGCGCTCGAAGCCTTCGGCCTTGAGGTCCGCCAAGTCGCGCTGCCCCGGATCAAAGGCATGCGCGTCGACGCCTCTCGCGCGCAGTGCCTTGAGCACGCCGGACCCGCTCATAAGGGAGATTTCCCGCTCCGCGGAGCGGCCGCCCATCAGCACGGCGACTTTGCCATGAGTCATGCGGCGTCGCCCACGATGCGCACCTCAGGATGCAGCGCCACTGCGGTCCGCTCGAGCACCCGCGCGCGCACTTCCCCGATCAGCCACTCGATGTCGGAAGCGCGCGCCGCGCCCTTCGGATTGACGATGAAATTGGCGTGCTTCTCGGACACGCGCGCGCCGCCGCGCGCGAGGCCCTTCAGCCCGCAGGACTCGATCAGCCGGGCCGCATGGTCGCCGGGGGGGTTGCGGAACACGCTGCCGGCGTTGGGCAACGAGAGCGGCTGCGAGGCGATGCGTTTCTCGAGCAGCTCCCTGATGCGCGCGCGCGACGCCGCACCGTCGCCCTTGCGCAGGTCGAACCAGGCGCCGACGAACCATTCGTCCGCGCCGAGACGGCCGCCGCCGCTCAGCGCGCAATGGCGATAGCCGGTCTCGAATTCCTCGCGCGCTCGCGTGCGCACCTGCCCGCGCCGGTCGATGGTGAGCGCGCGCCAGACGATCTCCCAGGTCTCGCCGCCATAGCAGCCCGCGTTCATCGCCAGCGCGCCGCCCACGGTGCCCGGCACGCCCGCGAGAAATTCCGCCCCCGCGAGATCCTGGCGCGCCGCAAAGCGCGCCACCTTCGGGCTCGCCACGCCCGCCTCCGCGTACACGCGACCGGCGACCAGCTCGGGGTGCCGGGCCGCGGCATGGGTCAGCACCACCGTGCCGGCGAAACCCCCGTCACGCACCAGCAGGTTGGAGCCGAGGCCCACGAACAGCAGCGGCTCCGCCGCCGGCAGCTGGCGCAGGAATGCCGACAGGTCGTCGAGATCGGCAGGCGCATAGCAGCGCGCGGCTGGGCCGCCGGCGCGCCAGCTGACGTGCCGCGCCATCGGCTCGTTGGCCTTCAGCTCGCCGCGCAACCCTTCGAGTCGCAGTGCGTCCGCCATGTTCATGTCAGTTGCGCGGCAACGCCGCTGATCGAGCCGGCGCCCATGGTCAGCACCACGTCGCCGTCCTGCGCCACGCGCCGGATCGCCGCGGCCATCTGCGCGATGTCTTCGACGAACAGCGGCTCGACCCTGCCTGCCACCCGCACGGCGCGCGCGAGCGAACGGCCGTCCGCGGCGACGATGGGCGTCTCGCCCGCCGGGTAGACCTCCGCCAGCAGCACCGCGTCCGCGGTCGAGAGCTCGCGCACGAAGTCCTCGAACAGGTCGCGCGTGCGCGTGTAGCGGTGCGGCTGGAAGGCAAGCACGATGCGCCGCCCGGGGAACGCGCCGCGCGCGGCGCCCAGGGTCGCCGCCATTTCCGCCGGGTGGTGCCCGTAGTCGTCGATGAGCGCGAAGCTGCCGCCGCCCTCGAGGGGCACGTCACCATAGCGCTGGAAGCGCCGGCCAACGCCGCGGAACTCCGCCAGCGCCTTGAGGATCGCCGCGTCCGCAACGCCCAGCTCGGTGCCGACGGCGATCGCCGCGAGCGCGTTGCGCACGTTGTGCTCGCCCGGCAGGTTGAGGGTCACTTCGAGCGCCGGCCGTTTCTCGCGCCGCGCGGTGAAGCGCATGCGGCCGCCGGCGTGGACCACCTTTTCCGCGCGCAATAGGGCGTCGGCGGCGAAGCCGTAGGTGACCAGCGGCTTGGAGACGAACGGCAGGATCTCGCGCACGTTGGCGTCGTCGACGCACAGGATGGCGCTGCCGTAGAAGGGCAGGTTCTGCAGGAACTGCACGAACGCCTGCTTCAGGCGCGCGAAGTCGTGCTGGTAGGTCTCCATGTGGTCGGCGTCGATGTTGGTCACCACCGCCAGCACCGGCTGCAGGTGCAGGAACGAGGCGTCGGACTCGTCCGCCTCGACCACGATGTACTCGCCCTGGCCGAGGCGCGCGTTGGACCCCGCAGCGTTCAGCCGCCCGCCGATGACGAAGGTGGGATCGAGCCCGCCCTCGGCGAGCACGCTCGCCGCGAGGCTGGTGGTGGTGGTCTTGCCGTGCGCCCCGGCGATCGCCACCCCGCGCTTGAGGCGCATCAGTTCCGCCAGCATCAGCGCGCGCGGCACCACCGGCACGCGACGCGTGCGCGCCGCCACCACTTCCGGGTTGTCCGCGCGCACGGCGCTTGACACCACCACGGCGTCGGCGCCGTCGACGTTCTGCGCGGCATGGGCGAGCGCGACGCGCGCGCCGAGCTCCTTCAGGCGCCGCGTCGCCACGTTCTCCGCCAGGTCCGAGCCGCTCACCTGGTAGCCGAGGTTGAGCAGCACCTCCGCGATGCCGCTCATCCCCGCGCCCCCGATCCCGACGAAATGGATATGCCGGACCTTGTGCTTCATTTCGCCAGCTCCATGCAGCGCTCGGCGACGACGCGCGCCGCGTCGGGCTTGCCCAGTGCGCGGGCCTTGCGCGCCATCTCGAGCAGCTTGGGCCGGTCGAGCGCGCGCAGCAGCGCGGCGAGCGTCTCGGGCGAGAGCTCCGCCTGCGGCAGCAGGATCGCGGCGCCCTGGTCTGCGAGGAAGCGCGCGTTGGCGGTCTGGTGGTCGTCCACCGCGTGCGGGAAGGGCACCAGCACGCTCGCCACGCCGCCGGCGCAGAGTTCGGCCACGGTCATCGCACCCGCGCGGCAGATGACGAGGTCGGCCTCCGCGTAGCGGCGCGCGATGTCGTCGATGAAGGGCGTGAGTTCGCCCTGCACGCCGGCCGCCGCATAGGCCGCGCGCAGCGCCGCATAGTTCTTCTCGCCCGACTGGTGCACCACCGCGGGCTTCGATTCGAGCAGGGCGATCGCGCGCGGCACGCACTCGTTGAGCGCCTGCGCGCCGCCCGAGCCGCCCACCACCAGCAGCCGCAGCGGGCCGCTGCGCCGCCCATAGCGCTGCGCGGGATCGGGGAGCGCGGCGATCTCGCCGCGCACCGGGTTGCCGGTCCATTCCGCCCCTTTCAGCGCCTGCGGGAAAGCGGACATGGTCTTGTCGGCGACGCCGGCCAGAATGCGGTTGGTGAGCCCGGCGATCGCGTTCTGCTCGTGCACCGCGAGCGGACGCGCGAGAAGCGAGGCCATCATGCCGCCCGGGAACGCGACGTAGCCGCCCATGCCGAGCACCACGTCGGGTCGCAGGCGGAAGATCGTTCTCGCGGCCTGCCAGAAGCCGACGAGCAGATTGAGGGGCAGCAGCAGCGCTGCGGCGAGGCCCTTGCCGCGCAGCGCCGCGGCGCGGATCGCCGCCAGCTCGTAGCCGCGCGCGGCGACGAGCCGCGCTTCCATCCCGGCACGCGTACCCATCCACACCACGCGCCAGCCGCGCTCGCGCAGCACGTCGGCTACCGCGAGACCCGGGAACACGTGGCCGCCGGTGCCGCCCGCCATGATCAGCGCGGTCCTCATGCCTTCAGCCCCCGCGCCAGCTGGCGGCACTCCCAGTCGATGCGCAGCAGGATCGCCAGCGCCACGCAGTTCACCACCAGCCCCGTGCCGCCGAAGCTCATCAGCGGCAGCGTCAGGCCCTTGGTCGGCAGCAGGCCCATGTTCACGCCCATGTTGATGAGCGCCTGGAAGCCGATCCATACGCCGATGCCCTGCGCGGCGAGCGAAGCGAAGTGCCGTTCGCGCAGCGCCGCATGGCGGCCGATGGCGAATGCGCGCATCACCACCCAGACGAACAGCGCGATCACCAGCGTCACGCCGGCGAGGCCGAGCTCCTCGGCGATCACCGCGAGGAGAAAATCGGTGTGCGCCTCGGGCAGGTAGAACAGCTTCTCCACGCTCGCGCCCAGCCCCACGCCCAGCCATTCGCCGCGGCCGAAAGCGATCAGCGCGTGCGACAGCTGGTAGCCGCGGCCGAAGGGGTCGGTCCACGGGTCCATGAAACCGAGGATGCGCTGCATGCGGTACTCGGAGGTGAGCACCAGCAGCACGAAACCGAGCGCCAGCATCGCCCCCAACGCGGCGAAGTGCCGGCCGTTCATGGCGCCGAGGAACAGGACGCCGAAAGTGGTGACGGCGATCACAACCAGCGCGCCGAAGTCCGGCTCGCGCAGCAGCAGCCAGGACACGAACATCATCACCGCCAGCATCGGCAGCAGCCCGCGCCGGAAACTCTTCATGACCGCGTGCTTGCGCACCGTGTAGTCCGCGGCATACAGCACCACCGCGAGCTTCATCAGCTCCGAGGGTTGCATGGTGACCGCGCCAAGGTTGATCCAGCGGCGCGCGCCGTTCACCTCGCGGCCGATGCCGGGCACCAGCACCAGCACCAGCAGCGCGACGCCACCGAGGAACAGCCACGGCGCCGCCTTCTGCCAATAGCGCACCGGCACGAGGAACACCGCCAGCGCGGCGGCGAGCGCCACGCCGAGGAACGCCGTGTGGCGCAGCAGGTAGTAGGCCGCGTTGCTGCCGGTGTGGCGGCTCGACTCGGCGGTGGAGATGGACGCCGAGTACACCATCACCAGGCCCAGCGCCATCAGGAGCAGCGCCGCCCAGGCGAGCGAGCGGTCGTACTCGGGCGCTGCGGCCTGCTTGGCGAAGACGAAGGTGGCGCTCACCTCAGTCTCCCAGCGCGCGCAGCGCCGCGGCGAACGCCTCGCCACGATGCCGGTAGTCGCGGAACATGTCGAAGCTGGCGCACGCGGGCGACAGCAGCACGGCATCGCCGGGCTGCGCCAGCTGCGCCGCGCGCGCCACTGCCTGCTCCAGCGTCGCGCAGCGCTCGAGCGGTACGCCGCTGGCGGCGAGCGCGCGCTCGATGAGCGGCGCATCGCGCCCGATCAGCAGCACGCGGCGCGCATGCGCGGCGACGGCCGGCGCGAGCGGCGCGAAGTCCTGCCCCTTGCCCTCGCCGCCCGCGATGAGCAGCGCCGGACGCCCCAGGCCGGTGAGGGCGGCCACCGTGGCGCCGACGTTGGTGCCCTTGGAGTCGTCGTACCAGGCCACGGCGCCGCGCTCGGCGAGGCGCTGCAGCCGGTGCGGCAGGCCCTTGAAGCTGGGCAGGCCCTGCGCCAGCGCCTCGCGCGATGCGCCCAGCGACCGCGCGAGTGCGCAGGCGGCGAGTGCGTTGGCGACATTGTGGGCGCCGTGGATCCGCAGTTCGGCCACCGGCAGCACCGGCAGGGCGCCTTCGTGCAGCACGCCGTCCACGACACCCCAGTGCCCGGCTGCGGCGGGCGCGCCGAGGCCGAAGCTCACCTGCTCGCGGCCCTCGAGGGCAAACGCCATCGAGCGCGGGTCATCGCGGTTGAGCACCTGCACGCCCTCGCCCAGGAAGACGCGCGCCTTCGCCGCAGCGTAGTCCTCCATCCCCGCATAGCGGTCCAGGTGATCTTCACTCAGGTTGAGCACCGTCGCGGCGTCGGGCGCGAGCGACCAGGTCGTCTCCAGCTGGTAGCTGGAGAGCTCCAGCACCCAGGCCGCGGGCGGCGCGCGGCGCCGCATCAGCGCATCGAGCGCGGCGGGCCCGATGTTCCCGGCGACCTCGCAATCGATCCCGGCGGCGCGCAGCAGGTGGCCGGTGAGCGCGGTGACCGTGGTCTTGCCGTTGGTGCCCGTGACCGCGAGCACCCGGCTTGCCGCCTCGGCGCGCACGTGCCAGGCGAAGAGCTCGATGTCCCCGATCACCGGGATACCCCGCGCCAACGCCGCCTGCACGACGGCTTCCCGCAGCGGCAGGCCCGGACTGAGGCACACGAGGCTCACGCCCTCCAGCAGCGCCTCGCTGAACGGCCCCGTGCGCAGCTCGCCGCCGAAATCCTTCGCGCGCGGCGGCTCGGCGCGCGTGTCCGCCACTCTCGGCGCGCCGCCCTGACGCTCGATCCAGCGCGCCGCCGAGAGGCCGCTGTCGCCCAGCCCGAGCACCAGCACGCGCCGGCCGGCGAGCGCCACCGGCTCGGGGCGCGGCAGCAGGTTGAAGAGCGGTTCGCGCATCGACATGGTCACCGCAGCTTCAGCGTCGAGAGCCCGAACAGCACCAGCATCATGGTGATGATCCAGAAGCGCACC
>Ga0137425_1000439_pt1 | contig 10080 bp, 9 predicted proteins | sample EasRivERMZT640_2_FD_102318 | JGI IMG/M metagenome (GOLD analysis project Ga0137425, IMG submission 102318) | Soil microbial communities from meander-bound floodplain in the East River, Colorado, USA - East River MetaG ERMZT640_2 | ecosystem: Environmental > Terrestrial > Soil > Floodplain ...
ATCCTCAAACGCAATCTCTCCGATCTTGGTCCCAGTGAGGTTCTGGAGTACTGCGACACGCTGGCCTTCTACACCCGCATCGTATGTTCCACGGACACGTATCCGCACGAACAAATGGCCTTCCTGTTGAAGCGCATCTGCGGGTGGGGGGATGATGATTTTGACGAAGACGGCTCCCAACATCCGCTTCAGGGGATCTTCCGCCTGCTACAGGAGGACTATTCGTACTGTGCCGGCGGTGGCATTCGGTCGGAGGCCGCGCAGCGTGAGTTTCTTGAGGCCGCATCAAAGTTGAAACCCCGCCTACAGTTGGAGGTCGGCCGGCTCGTTTCGAGACCACGGAGCTACTTTCCAGAACGTCCCGCCTTGAACGCGAAATTGGCGAAGCTCGTTGGCGAAACTTTCTTCCAGGATTATTTCCGCACCGGGCGTCCGGCCCACGATGAAATCCGCGCCTGGTGCAATGAAGTCGGCCCGAAGGCGTACGAGGAACGACAACGCATCCTGCGCCTCCGCGGTGGCGACCTGGATTCGCGGGAATGGAGTTGAAGCACGTATGCGATCTCGCCTTACAAGAATCCTGCGTATGAACTTATCGACTGCGCACGGAACGACCTATGCCAAACCCTTCGTCTGAATCGCATTTCGACACAGCAGTATTGCAGCGATTTTGCTGCGCTGAATTGACCGGCGAGGAACGGCAACGTGTCGCCGCGCACGTTTCGGGCTGCGAGTACTGCGCGAGCATCTGCCGTCGGTACGACAAAGCTCTTTCGCGCGTTTTCACCGATCTCGAGGAGTTTGCGCCAGCCGAGGCAAAACAGGACCAGACGCTTGCGACAAGCGGAGCAGCAGTGTCCGCGCCGACATGGCGCAAGCCGCTCTGGGGGAAGTTTGCTTTCCTACCCTCGTGGGTTCCCCAGCGTCTGGCATACGCGGCCGTCCTAGTCCTATTCGTCGGCGCGGGCGGAGTGCTGCTCTTGTTTATCATCCCGCGGGAAGCCGGAACGACCGTGCGCGACGCCGCGGGCAAGTTCAAACTTTCGCGGAGTGGTCGGCTCAGCGTCCCGAGCTCAATCGTGCTCACGGCAGACTGGAAATCGCGCATCCAATCCGCGCTGGACACCGGCCGACCTCCAGAACTCCCTGCAATCGACGCAGTGCTGCAGCCGTTGCGGTCGCAGTCAGCATTGCTGGGCTCGTCCAGGACCGAATCGCTGGCATTGCTAAGCCCGGTGAACTCGGCCGTCCTCCTGGGGCGCATCGCCTTCCGATGGACCGCGGTTCCCGGCGCGGAAGGGTACCTGCTTCGCCTGCAGGGCAGCGGAGGTTTCCAATGGCAGACGAACGTAAGCAGCGCCACAAACTTCGTTTTCAATGCCGCGCAAGTTTTGCAACCCGGCCGGACCTACGAGTGGAGCGTCGAAGCGCGAGTCAATGCGCGTGGTCACGTCGCGCGTCCCCGGCAATTCTATGCGCTCGACGAAGCCGCGTCGGCGGAAGTCCGGCGTTTGCAATCTGAACTGCGGTCCTCCTCGTTGGCCCTGGGCTTGGTGTACGCCGCGCACGGGATGTTGGATGACGCCCAGGGAGAATTTGAACGATTGCTCTTGCAAAACCCTGAGAATCCGTCGGTCAAACTCTGGCTCGAAACGCTGGCGCGACGCCGGCAGGCAACACAATAGTCCATGAACGGCAACTCCAGTAAGTCCGCGTTCAGGAGGGTTGTCCCGGCCCTCGCAACCGCCTGGCGTTTTGGAGCCATCCTGGCGTCGGTTTGCGCGACCCTGTTGATGAGTCGTTCCGCAGAAGTGCCGAAACCCGGCGCGGATTCCAATGACCCATTGATTCAAGCCATCCTGGATGCCCCGACGCCGGAAGCTCGCGCCGAGCTCCTGCCGAAAGGAAATGAGGAGGCCCGCGCGCTGGCAAAACGATTGCATAGCCTGTTGGAGAAACAGCGAAGCCGTCGTCTCAGCGACGCGGCGTTGGAGTTGGCCATGCGCTTGGGAGAAACGAATCTCCTCGCCGAATCCTGGTACTGGCGTGCGAAAGTCTTCGCGGCCAGAAGCGATCTGGACGAGGCTGCCGCCGCGTTTCAGCGCTCCGCCAGGCTCGCCGCGCAAATTCGCGACGCAGACAGAGAGTCAGCTGCACGAATGGACCTGGCCAGAATCCATCTCAAGAATGGTGAGCTTGCAGCGGCATCTCAGGAGTATGAACGAGCACTTGCGCTTGTTCGCAGCATCCAACCCGCCAGTCGCAAGACGCGGTATCGCGAGGCGAGCCTGCTGCTGAATTTGGGCGAAGTCTGCCGCCAGCGTCGCCAGTTCGACAAGGCGCGCGAGCACCTCGAAGCCAGCCGGTCTGTGTCCGCGGAAATGGGAAACGCCTTCGGCGTGACGGAGGCGGACAGCAACCTCGCTGCTGTGGCGATCGACACGCACCATCTCGACGAGGCCGAACTGTTGTTGTTAAGGACGCTGCCGGTTTACCGCGCGTCGAACGATCTTGCCGGCGTGGGCATGACGCTGGCGAACCTGGCCTCGGTTTACGAGGACAGGAATCAACCCGATCTCGCGCTGAAAACCTACTTTCAAGCCCTGGAGGTCCAGCGCGAGCCGCGCGCAAAAGACGAGCAAGGAGAAGCCAAGACGCTCAACAGCATTGGCGGCGCGCTGTTGCGTCTGGGCCAGCCGGGCGAAGCGATTCCCTGGTTGGAACAGAGCCTGGCCATTGCGACCAATGCCGGCTTCCGCCGTCTTCAGGCGATGGTGAAGCACAATCTCGGCGAAGCGAAACGCAAAGCAGGAGATCTGGACGCGGCCTTGTGCGATCTTTTGGACAGCCTCACTTTGGAACTGGCGATGGCTAACTCCACGGGCGCGGCACACACGCGAGGAGCCAGAGCCGCAATCTTGTTTCATGTGGGACGATTTGAAGAAGCGGCTGAGGAGTTCCGCGGGCTCGCCAGGGAGTTTAGTCAACTCGGCCGCAAAGGGGGCGAGGCGCGCAGTCTCCAGAACCTGGCGGGCGTTTTGACCGCTTTGTGCGAGGTCAGTCCTCACGATGAGCAGGCGGGCCGTTGGTCGGAGGCCCTGGGGGCCTTTGACAAAGCCCTCGCATTGCACCGCGACCTGAAGGATGCACAATCCGAGTGTCTCGCTCTCAACAATCTTGGATTTGCGCAGGCGTTGTCTGGAAGGGAGGATGCGGCCCGCAGTTTTGAATCAGCGAGGTCGCTCGCCAGGGAAAAGCATTTCCCCACGGAAGAAGCCCGCGCGTGTATCGGGTTGGGTCACATCGCGCTACAGCGAACCAACCACGATGCCGCCATAAGGCACTTCACGAATGCACTGACGCTTTCACAATTCGCCTCAAGCTCCGAGTTGGCGCTCGACATTCACGTGGGCCTGGGGCGCGCGTGGATGGTGGAAAACAAATTCGACCGCGCGCTGACGGAATTCGATGCCGCCATGTCCATTGTCGAAGCGGGGCGCGCTCGCGTGCGCAGTCCGATGACACGTTCAGGACTCTTCAGCCAGCGAACACGACCCTATTTCGACCGCGCGACCTGTCTCTTGAAACAGTCCCGAACGTTCGAAGCATGGCAAACCGTCGAGCGCGCCAAGAGCCGGACGCTACTCGACCTCTGGAGCGGTGTCCCGGGGCTTTTCGAGCGCGCTACAAGCGCAGGCGAGCGGCAGCGTCTGGCTGCACTGGAGAGCCATGTCACAACGCTTCAACTTCAGGAACAGACGAACTCAGGCCTGCGCAACGACGAGAGATTTCAGGCCGCTATCCAGCAAGCGCGTTTGGAAGCGGAGTCGTTTTGGCAAGGAATCCTGGCGAAACATCCCGACCTGGCGTTGCGGCTTGGCGACTGTGAAGTCCCCGACCGCGCAAGACTCAGCGCACTGTTTTCGCACCGTTCGATGGTGTTTCTTGAGTATGTGGTTGAGAAAGAGTCCACGCTTCTGTTTGCCCTGGCGCCGCCTGGTGCTCAGGCACAGCCGGCTCAGTTGATTGCGCATCATGTTCCGGTGACCCGCGCTCGGCTTACATCTCTCGTGCGCAATTTTCGAGAACGATTGGCCCAGCGAGGCTTCGAACCTGCGCGTGATTCCGATGCGGACCGCGAACTGCGTGAACTGCAACGGCTCCTCATCGAGCCGGCCCGCGAGTTTCTTGCCGGGACGGAACTCGTTGCAATCGTCCCTGACGGCGTGCTTTGGGAACTGCCTTTCGCCGCGTTGCGCGCGGCCGATGGAAAACTGCTCATCGAGGACCATCCTCTTTTTTACGTCCAGAGCGTAAGCGCTCTCCTGGCGGCGGAACGTCTGGCAACCCAACGCCGCACCACCGCCCCGACCCAGGTCGCCGATATCCTCGTAGTCGCTGATCCTGAACTTAGCGGCACTGGTCCGAACCCTTCGACCGCGCTGGGCAACTTCGCTGGGATTCCGGGCACACGACTTCAAGCCAACGCACTCAAGTCGCAGTTCGGCCAAAGAGTAAGAGTGCTCCTGGGGCGTGAGGCATCGGAAGAGAATCTGCGCGTGAATCTGCCGCAGTCGCGAATTCTTCATGTCTCAACGCACGGACACTTCGATGCGAGCCCCCTGCACTGCGGAGTGTGGCTGACACGGACGCCGGGATACGACGGGCTTTGGACTGCGCGGGAAATCTTAAGCAGCGACCTCCCCCTCGACCTGGCGGTGCTTCCAGCGTGTGAGACCGGACGTGGGCGCGCGTTTGCCGGTGAAGGCATGATGGGCTTGGGGTGGGCGCTCTCCGCGGCCGGTTGCCGCACCAGCATCCTGACACAGTGGGCCGTAGCCGACGAGAGCACGGCCAAATTGATGGTCGCCTTCTACCGTCGGCTCATCAAACACCCCCCCGGCAAGAGCCCTCCAATTTCCATTCCTCAAGCTCTTCGGGATACCCAGTTGGAGTTGCTCCATTCGAAGGAGCACAAGCACCCGTTTCACTGGGCGCCGTTTATCGTCCTTGGAAACCCCTTCCTGGACGAGCGCCACTGAGTGACTCGAACGCCGCTGCCGAATCGCTTCGACTAGCCCGACTTCCGCTATTCGCCACGAAATCCATAGATTTTCTCGGAGTCGGATGATGTAACTGGCTGATAATTCGCGTTCTGAAATCGTCGCCAATTCGCCACGCAAATGGGAGATGCTCCTTAAGGTCATCCTCGCCGCTTATGGCGTAACAGCACGCCATATAGGCATTATAAGCACAAAGTTCGATACGCTTGTGGGTGGACGAGATAAAAGTGGGTTTTGAGGTTTTTCGTTGTTTTTGACCCGAGTAGTGTAGTAGTATAACTACAATATGAAGCCCAATCCTTCTGATTACCCCAAATTGGAACAGCAACGCCAGTGCCTCCTCCAGCAACTAGCCGGCTTGCAGCAACTGCGCCGCGGCTCGCTGACCGAGCAGTTCCTGATGGTCAAACATTCCGATGGCTCCCGGGTCAAGCGCGGCCCTTATCCCCTGCTGACCCGCAAGGCAGGGAAGAAGACCGTGTCGCTGCGCCTGAGCGATCCCGCATTGGTTCCCCTCTACCGCCGACAGATTCAGGCCATGCGCGAATTTGAAACCGTGGTGAATCAATTGGTGCGGGTTGGTGAGCAGCTCAGTGATTTAGCCGTGGCGGAGGTCGTGCAAAAAAAAACTCCTCGTGGAACTGGAACAAACCGCCGAGGTGCGTCGCCTGGCCGCCGCACTGGCGGCCAGGCAAACTCCTGATTTGGAATCCTGGGAGAACCTCATGCTGCAGGCCGCCCGGCAAGGCGGCGCCGGAGTCTTGGGAAGCTTGCTGACTCACTGGCAGCAACACGCTCCCAGGCAAGTCGTCCACTGAAGTGTGGCCAGCGCATGAGCAGCCGCGGACGACGCGCCAAGGGATTGTTGACGACGTTGGGCCGCGTGCCTTTCGCCCGGTCCTTTTATCAATGCGAGCAATGCCGCCAGGGACGGTTCCCGGACGACGAACGGTTGGACATCCTCCGAACCACCTATTCGCCCGGCGTGCGCCGGCTCATGGCGCGCTCCGGCAGCCAAACCCAGTTCGAGCAGGCTGCGGAAGACTTGCTCTGCTACGCGGGACTAAAGATCGATCATTCCGCTCAAGGGATGGCCGGTGTCGAAATGGTGTCCGCCCAGATCGATGACGTGAACGCGGACTCCGAGCTTTTCACGCAAAGCATGGATCGTGTTTTGCACGTCCATCGCGCTGCGGCCAAGGCGGTCGATCTTTGGAACAATGAGGTGTTTGTGACGCCCTTCGCGCAGCAGACACAGCAGGGCCGCGCCGTTGGGGCGTTCGGCGAACGGAATGGCGCCGCTGGTGTCGTCCTCCAGGAAAACCGCAGCGGGGTCGGCCTGAAAACCGTTGATGCTGGCCCAGTCGAGCATGCTGGTCTCCTGAGCGGCAATGGACTGTTCCTGAAGGCGGGTGGAAGATCGCCCGTAGAGAGCGGCCAAGCCGGCGTATGCGATGCTCATGGCGTCGGCTCGATTCATTCGGACAGCGGTATGGAACTTTCGTCCTTGGCGACGGAGCAGTTTCGTGCGACATCCTGATAGTCCTCAATGATGGTGTCGTATTGACTGAGCACGGTGTGCCGGTCCGCTTCAAAATCCCCATTGAGCCTCACTTGACCGCTGAAAATGGCGTCCTCGATGGCATCTTGGGCGAAGGCATTTTCTGGCGCGCAGACGGTGATCAGTCTCAGCAGATAGCGTTTGAGCATTCCCATAGGCAAGAAGTCGCCATTTCGTGCGGGCTCGAAGGCAGCGAAGGGTTTACTTTCGGCCCTTGGTCTTGACCATCGCCACGATGGGACAAAGTTCGTTCAGAGCCAGATTCTCCTGCGGTGTCAGAATGAGGTGGCGGGCAACGTGGAACTCGGGCACCGGCTTGATCGATTCCGTCACGTTGAGGGCGTCGAGCGCGTTGTGGCGGGTGAAGAGGTCCTGCAATTCGTTGATCAGTTCCTGTGAACTGGCGGCGCGTTGGTGGAACGCGCTGGTCCCGTGGTTTGGTTTGGGCGGTAGCGCATAAATCTTCGAAGCCCGTGCAAGCAAGGGGGGCTTAAATGGATGGCGTTTCGGGTAAGCCGGTTTACGCCGCCTCCGAAGCCAGTTGACTGAGCAGGGCGCTGTCGGCGTCGAGCAGGGCCTGGCGGACGTTGCCGCAAGCGAACGTGGCGATTTGTTTGATCACCGGTGCGGACAATGAAGCGGCGAGCCTTCGTAACAGTTCCTCGATTTGCTCGCCCGTTGGTGGGGCAAGGTCGAAGAGCAGGAAGCGGCTCTGGAATCGTTCTTCCAGGTCGTTGACCGCGCAATTACTCGTGCAAAGCACGGCCGTGTGGTTAGGCAAATCGTCCAAGAGAGTGAGCAGGCGGACTTGAGCGACGACGGGCACCTTGTCCACTTCCTGGATGCGGATGAGACGGTACTGACCGAACAGCTTCCTGTAGCGCAGCGAAGCGGCCAGTTCCTCGACCGCCTCGATTTTGACCTGAGTGCCGTTAAGGACTGTGGTGTGCCAGCGGTCGCAGCTCAGTCGCGACATGAAGTAGTTTGCCAGTTCGGTTTTTCCGATGCCGGGGCGCCCGAGCAGGAGCAGTTTGATTGGAGAGCCGGCGGGCAACGTGGTGACCAAGAGGTTGTTGATTAGATTGGCAACCTTTTGGGCCGGGCCGATAAAGTCAACCGGCGCTTTGGGTCTCTCCAGCTTGACGGCTTGGCGTGCCAGGGCGTCCAGTTCGTCTGCGGACATTTTCCGCAGCGTGTCGATCGGCAGTAGTTGGATCATGCTTCCTTAGTGTAGTTTGGGCTTTATCCCGCGCCCGTTGGGTTTCGCGTCGGATGCTCCCGACGACCGCGCTTGTCGTTTCAAGTCAGTCGCGTGAACGTCCCTCGAAAGCTGGGCCGGTCGACTGCGGGCGCTAGCCGCGCATTTGACCGGCAAATCGAAATGGCTTGGCACTCCGACTCGGAGTGGCCGGCGGATTTGCGCGCGTGCCTTTTCTGGCGTGGCCACCAATCCGCCAGCACTCAGACTGAGCGATACGGGCAGAAGGCAACTCGCGGCTGCCGGCCACGAGAACCTTCCTTAATGATATGCGTGAGTTGCGCAGACCTTTGGACCGCGCCGCAATTCAACCTTGAAAAGCTCTTGAGCAGTCGGAACGGCTCGGAGGAAATCAGTTGCTCCCATTCACTTAATGCGTGAACGGCGCAGACTTTCCCACACCGCAAGTACCGGCAGCCAGACGCAACAGAGCGCACGCAAACGAAAAGGCGCGTTGTCTTGCGACTACGCGCCTTTCCTTCCTCGTGGGCCACTCCTAACGCAGCCAACCGCGCCGCCAGCCGCTCACCGCCGATTGCCACGCTCTGACTTGTTCGCCACGGGCCCGCTTCAATCGGCCCTGGCAAAAGCGCGCCCATTCCACAGCGGCGCCACGGCGTTCAACTGCCGCGAGCCAAAGGCGTGGCCAGTGCAAGGCGTCTAACGCACGTTGCACTTTCACGGCGTGGCCCGCCGATTGGCCAGCCTTCCGCGCGCCCTGTGCCAACTGTGCCATGCCCGGCAGACGGGACGACCGGGACGTTACGGCAGCCGCCAGCGTGTTAAACACCTTGCCCGAACGCATCGATTCGATTGCCGCCCGCGCCGAAGCAAAACCGGCCAGCCGCGCCGCATCCGGCTAGCTGTAGCCATAGACAAGCCGGATAAGTAGCCGCGCCCGTTGCCGTGTGGCCCGCACAGCGGTTTTGTTCTTCTGTCCGCACTCCCACACTAAACCACGCCACACAAACGCGGCCACGCCCGTCTAGCCCTGCAACAAGCACCGCGACAGTCTTCTCTCCGGCTTTCGGAAACACCATCACATTACCGTTGGCGTCCGGCTCAACCTTAAACCACCTCTTCGCCTCGGCTGGACGCACAAGCTCGCGGTAGTGCTTCAAGATGACTGCTGGCGAATTGCCGCATTCCAAAGCCACTTGGTTGACGTCCTGAATGTCCGCCACGCGGTAGCTGATGAAGCTGTGCCGGAGCGCGTTCTTTTTCCACGCGACCGGCTTCGCCGGCTCCGGGTTCTTATTATCATTCTGCGCCGCGGCTGTTAAGCCGGCGTTGGTGTCCTCGACCAGCCACCCGATTTGCTTGTTCACGTTCTCGAACGGCACGACTCGACCTTCCGGCTTCGCGTGCGGCGCCAGCCACTTGGCCAAGTTCTCGCTCATCGGAACCAGTCGTCGGCTCGCCGTCTTCGACTTCGCCGCCTTCACCTCAATGAATCTCTCCGCGAGATGAACCTCGCTCCAATCCAGTCGCCCAATCTCCGCGCTCCGCAGGCCGGCAAACGCGCCGATGGCCAGAAACGGCACGAGTTCGGACCGGGAATAAGTGAGAAAGTGCGCGATTTCCAAGGGTGTGAAGATTTCGATGTCGCTCGCCTTCTCCTTGAACTTCGGCACCATCGAAATTCCGTCATGGTCTTTTGGCAGCCAGGCGCGCTCCTTGCAGTATTTGAAGAACGCGCCAATCGTCTGTCGCGCGTTGTTCTTACTCCGCCCGGAAACCTGCATGTTGCGGAAGAAGTCCGCAAGCTGGCTCGTTGTCACCGAACGCGACTGGCACTGAAACGCATCCGCCAGTTGGTTCAGGTAGAAGCGCAGCACCTTCATGTAAACCTTGCTCGCGCCCTCGCGCTCCTTTGCGTCCAGCATGTCCTTCACGGCGTTGGGCAGCATTTTGTCCGGCAGCGTGTGCAGATGCCGACGGGCGAATTCACTTGGCCGCCTCGATGACCGACGCCCTTCCGCCCAGCACTTTCCACGCTTCGGCGTACTCCAGGGCCGCCAGTTCCAACGGAGTGCCTGTGGGTTTGAGCGCATCAACCGCGTGGACGTAGGCCAGCCGCTCCGCGTTGCCCAGGTGGAGCACGTCCAACTCACCCTTCGACAACGACCTCACCTTGGATTTCGCCTCCGCACGGGCCTCTTCGAGGTCGGCGAACATCTTCAACTTTCGCCGTCCAT
>Ga0137425_1000441_pt1 | contig 10055 bp, 17 predicted proteins | sample EasRivERMZT640_2_FD_102318 | JGI IMG/M metagenome (GOLD analysis project Ga0137425, IMG submission 102318) | Soil microbial communities from meander-bound floodplain in the East River, Colorado, USA - East River MetaG ERMZT640_2 | ecosystem: Environmental > Terrestrial > Soil > Floodplain ...
GGTACCATCCCCTAGCCACCCCATGCCCCCCCATGGGTAGGGATGGGTAGGAATGGGCACCCTCCCCCATGGGGCGGGATGGGGGAGGATCCCCCTTGACGGGGGATGCGGGGGGATGGTATGACGTGCGCGGCCGCGATGGGGCGGCCGTGGAGAAACGCACTTGGTGAAGACGCGGGGCACGATCCAAGCGAAGTTGTCGTGGTCGTGCGGGAGTTGTGGCGCATGGCAACCTACGCGAGTGTTCTGCGGTCCGACGTTGAACGACGTGATTCGAATGCTGCGCGCGGCGGACGCGTGGTTGTGTGCAGCGTGTTTGCGGGTTGCGGCGGAGCGCAAGGCGGGAGTCAGGCCGTGATTATCCGCGTCGCGGCTGTACCTTTCCTCGTCGTCGGATTCGTGTTGGGTCTGTTGGTCGTCGCGCCCGTGATGACAATGTGGGCAGGCGTCCAGGCGGCGATTCAATTCTGTTGGGAGTCGTGAATCTCGATCCCGTTCTCGTACTGAGCGTGTGATGAAGAAGCGGTCCGGCACGTCTCGCCGCGTGCCGGGCCGTTTTGTTTTCTAGACGCCGATGCGGGTTACGGAGTCGAGTACGGTATCGGTCGAGTCGAGCACTTGCGCCCGCCACAACGCCGGCACACTGAGCGGCGAGCCGCGTACGCCGGTGTTCACGACAACGCGACCGAGCGTGAGCGGCGGGACGGTCACGTTGAAGGGGGTGCCGTCGCCGTTGCCCGTGCCGAAGGGGGAAATATTGTGGACGCGGAGACGCAACTGGAAGCGGATCTCTCCTAAGTCTTCGTTGTTGGCGACTTCGACCGCGTACTGTTGGGGCGGGTCGCTGCGTTCGGTGGCGATGCGGGCGAAGAATGGTTCAGGGCGTCGGCGCTCGATTTCGTCGAGCGGTCGGCCCTCGATGATTTGCGTTCCGAAGTCGGCGGTTCGGCGCAGGAACAAGACGATGCCGACAGCGGCCGCCGCTCCGACTCCGAGGAGGATGAGCGCCGCTTTCATCAGAGGAAAGAACCTCCCGCATCGACGCGTTCGCCTCCGCGTCGGAACCACCACACGACGAAGGCCGCGAGCGCGCCGGTGACGACCATGGTGACAACGATTTTGTTCATGCGAACTCCGGGGCGCTGCTCGAAGTGCCGCGCCGCATCCACCACACGACGAAGGCTGCGAGCGCGCCGGTGACGACCACGGTGACGACGATTTTGTTCACGCGATGCTCCCGAGGGTGACGGTGCCTGCGCTCATGTTAGTGGAGCGGATGAAGCCGGCGGATCCGGCGACGCCGGCCGCACCGGCGACTCCGGTGCCGCTCTTGGCGCCGCCGGTCCCACCGGCGCCGCCCGCGACGGTGACGGTCGCGCCGGAGTTGGTGAGGGCGCCGTAGTAGACGTCGATCAGGCCGCCTCCTCCTCCGCCGCCACCGCCACCGCCGCCGGTGTTTCCAACGGCGCTCGCGCCACCGTTCCCGCCGATGTTGCCGACCGCCGCGAGTACGGAGGTCGCGGCGAGGATCAGGGTTTTGCATTGGAGTTTCAGAACTCCGCCGCCGCCTCCGCCGCCTCCGCCGCCCCCGCCCGTCGCGGCCGCGCCGTTGCCGGAGCCGCTGGACCCTCCGGTACCGCCCCCGCCGGCGCGGATCGCTCCGATCGCGCCGACGAGTTTCTGCCATGAGTTGGGGGCGGGATGGGGGCGACGATCGAGCGACAGCGTGGCACCGGCGACGGACGCGCCGCCCGCACCCGCGTCGCCGAGTCCGCCGGCGCCGCACGCGCCGCCGCTGCCGCCCTCGCCGCTGTCGGCCGTGGCGGCCGTTCCCACGGCGCCCGCGCCCGTCGTGGCCGTGGTCCCGTCTCCGCCCGAGAGGCCGCGCGGCAGCGTTCCTTGCGACGTTTGCGCGCCGCCGACGCCACGGGTCGCACCGGTCGCGTTCTGGCCGGGGCTGCCGATCGCTTCGATGTTGGCGAGCGCGGCGACGCTGACGATGCCGGTCGCGAAGATCGCAAAACCTTGGGTGTGAACGAGGACGCTGGCGGCGATCGTGATGTCGGTAGCGTGAACGTCCTTCGTCAGGGTTTGGTCGGTGTTCCAGGTCAAGGCGCCGTCGGAGCCGTCTCCGAAGAGGGACACGCCTCCGCCGGCCGCGCCGCCCGCGGCCCCGCCGCCCGCGCCGAGGTTTCGGGTGCCTTTGAGGACCGCTCCGCCGACGCAACACAACATGGTGTCACGTCCATTCCTGGAAGTGCACGTAGGCGGGCGCGGAGCTCAAGTTGAAGAGGAAGAGCGGTCCGACGAAGCGGGTGACGCCGGCGAATTCGAGTCGGTCCCCGCCGCGCAGGGTTTGGATGCCCGAGCCCGACGCATTCAAGAGGTCGCTCGGCAGGTGCCACGCGAGATATTTTCCGAGGCTCGTACCGCGCATGAACGGCGTCCAGCCGACCAGGACGTCCGTGGCGACTTGGTCGACCAGCGCATCGCCGGTGTTGATCCATTTCGTGTTCGACGTGCCGTTCCATTGGCCGTTATAGATTTTGGAGTCGACACCGATGGTGAAGACCTTGCGAGCGCGGTAACCGCCGAAGAGGATGAAGGTGTCGGCGGCCGGGATCGTGTCGTCCCCGCCGTCGTTCGCCATCGGCAGCAGTTTGATCCCGGTGTCTTGATGAAGGTTGCCCATGCCGCAGGAATCGACGCCCTGGAACGAGGCGGCCACTTCGCCGGACAACATCGGCTGGAAGAGCAAGCGAATCGGGATGTCGAGCCGAATCGGTTTGAACCACCACGGCCCGCCGAAGGGGATGCACAGGCCGGCGACGCCGTTGGCTTGCATCGCCATGTTCGAATCGGTCGGGCGCTGCACGCCCGGTTGCGCAAAGAAGATGTTGGCTTGAAACGGCAGCGTTCCCGACGCCGTGAACGGCACGTCGTTCACGGTCATCGACCGCACATAGCCCGGGCCGGGCAGGTCGAAGTATTTCCAGCCGTCGGGATCGGTCGGATCCCCGCCGCCGGTACCGTCGCCATCGAGGGCGAGGATGCGCGGGGTGACGTCGCCGAGCGCGACCGAGCCGGCGCGGACGTTGTGCAAGTAAGCGTTGGCGGCGGCCGCGTCGCGCGGGTCGACGAAGCGGCCTTCATCGACTTCGATTCGACTCCCGTCGGCGCGGCGGATGCGTACTTCCATGCTCAACGTCTCACGATCAGGACGAGCAGGAGCACGCCGACGACGCCGGCGGCCGCAAGCGGCAGCCACGTCGGGAGGGAGGATTCCGGCTCGCCCGTGACCGGCGAGCTCGGGACGAGCCCGTGCGCCGGCGCGGATTCCTGTTTCGGCGGGTTCAGGATGTTGCCGATCCCGCCGATCAAGTCGCCGAGACGTGCGAGCGAAAAGTCGTTTTGGTCGGCCTGCGCGGCGCTGCCGCCGGGGCCGCCGTTCACGGCTTGATCCACTCCGCCGACGATGCCGCTGATGTTCTGGAGTTGGTTGCCGAGGTTGGCGAGATCGAGGGCCATGGGGTTACTTTCTCCGCTTCGTGAACGCGAGCAAGACGCCGACCACGGCCACGGCGCCGAGCCCGAGGACGATGAATAGAGTCGTATTCGTCCCGCCGCGCGTCGGCGCCGGCGCACTCGGCGAAGAGTCGGCGCCGACGAACGAATCGAAACCGCGGCCGCCGCCGCTCGGGAGGCCGCCGCTCTCGTCGCCCGCGATCGCGCCGGCCGCGCCGCCGGCGATGCTGCTACCGAGGCCGCCCGCGATCAATCCGCCGGCGAGGCCCGCCAGCGGTTTTTCGATCTGAATGGCGGCCCGCCCGATCGCCGCGCCGGTCTTACCGCCGAGGTAGGGTTTGTTCGCCACCGCTCGCGCACCGATGATTCCGCCGAAGCCTACGCCGTAGACCGTGCCGAGCACCTTCCCGTAGGCCGACGTGACCGGATGGAGTTTCGAGACGACGGCGCCGCCCGGATTGGACAGCAGGTCGGCGGCCTTCTTTCCAACGATCGGCGTCAATGCCTTGCGCACCGGCGACGTGATCGCCCGGCGCGCTCGACTCACGCGCTTACGCAGTCGCTTGCCGAAGCCCATGGGGAGCCCCCGCTCCCGCTACGTCGGTCGGACGTAGCGGGGCGGAAGGATGACGCGCCCGAATCCGCCGGGCGAGAAGAAGCCGGGGTTGTTGCGCGTGCCGAAGCGGACGTTGAATCCGGCGCGTTGCGCGCGGCGCAGGCGCCGCTTGAAACGATGGGGACGGAAGGCCACGGTTTTCTCCCTCAAGACGCCATCGGAACGAGTTGCCAGATCGCCGCTTCGACGTTGGCGAGCGTCGTCGTTCCGCTGTCGACGACGACCGTCAAGTCATTCGGGCCGGTCGGGATGCCGTTGTCGTCCCCGATCTCATGCCAAATGACGGTGGTGTCCAGGAAGATGTTGTCCATCCGCTGGGCCGCCATGAAGCCGTAGGGCGACACGGCCTGCACGAGATCGCCCTGTTTCGCGTGGCTGATGCTCAGCTTCGACCAATTCGCCGCGTTGCTCGGCGTCGCGTTCTGGAGCGGCATGCCGAAGGCGCGCAGGATGCCGTTGGTCGGGGCGCGGTTCGCCTGCCCGTTGGGGGTCGACGCGGCGACGCCGAGCGCGTAGCCGGTCAACTGCGGCGCGAACTCGGGGGTTTGGTTCGACAAGACGAGTCCGACCTTGACGGTGGGCGCCGTCGGGGTGCCGATGATGCCGATGTCGAGCGAGAGATCGCGCCCGCGCGGCAGTTGGCAGCGATCCTGCGAGGCATCGTCGTACCGGTCGATCATGTTGCACGGTAGGGCGATCGTCGTCGACGTGACGGCCATGGTGCCGGCGCGGTTCTCGCCGAAGCGGGCGATCCAATCCAAGAAGTAGAGCGGCGCCACGCCGGGTTGGATGTCGTACGCCGTGAACTCGCCGGCCCGCAGACGGAATCGGCTGATGTTGGCGAAACTGAAGCCGGTCGACGACAGGCCGAGCAGGACGGCGATCACACCGTACCCGGCCGGGATTCGTGGGAAATCCGAGCCGGAGAGGGTGTTGACCGTGTCGGTGACCAGCGCTCGATTGCCGACGTTCTCGCGGATGATGCGCATGGAAGTCACGCCACCTTGCGCAGGAGGGCCATGCCGATCACCGTGCCGGCGGCCGTGATGGTGCCGAGGAGCACGTCGTCCCAACCGAAGCCGGACACTTGCGGGACCCCGAGCGCGTCGAGCGCGAAGGTGGCCCCCATGATCGAGACGATGGTGATGCCGGCGACGAGGAGGAAATGGATCGCAGCAGACACGGGAGGCCCTCCAGGAGACGTGCGGAAGGCCGGGAGCGGGCGCCCGGGTCATCGGGGAAGTGGTCAATCGAAGGCGCCGGGCGCCCGCCCAGGCCGTGGGGAAACGCACCGGCAACCGTACGGAATTCTTACGTCCGTTTTTCGAACAAATCCGCGCCGGGGCTAGCGCGGGAAGCGAACGCAAACTCGGTCGGGAAGATCCTTGACAAGATCGGGCAGGTCCGGTTCTTCGAATTCCTCGGCCAGTCGAGCGCGAGCCCGGTGCGACGCGGTCCGGAAGATGTAGAAGGCCGCCTCGCAGTTGAACAGGAAGGCGGGAGCGTCGCCGGAGAAATGTTGAGTCGTCAGTTTCACGGTGAGTTGTCGATGCGACGCGGCCCGGAGCAGACGCGCGAGCGGTCCACCGCCGGTCCGGCCCGACAACCAACGGGACGATTCGTCGATGATGATATGGGCGTGGCCCAAGTCGGCGGCTGCTTCGAAGAGCACGTCGCCCTCGTCATCCGACCAAGGCGTGACGATGGCGTGCCCGCCCTGCCCAAAGACGCGCCCCACCGCTTCGCTCACGGTCGCGACACGGTGGGGCGACTCTCCTCCGAAGTTGTCGGCGCCCATCGAATCAATGATGAGGGTCGGTCGACCGTCCGTCTCCCGGCTCGCGTGAACCAACGCGAGGTGGGTCTTCCCGGTCCGGCTCTGTCCGACGTACATCGAGATCCGGCGCTCGCATTTCGGGAAGGCCCGTACTGCTTCGATGTTCGTTCCGCCAGGCTTCACCGGCTCGACGGAGCGCACGTCGGACACGCCAGAACGTCCAGAGCTTGCAACACCATTCGGTGGCGTGGAAGATCCCGCCGAAGACGATGACGATTCCGACGGCGATGGCGAGGCCATACACGAATCTCCAGTAGAAGGTTTCCATTATTCCTCGTCCTTCGGCGTCGGCGGATAGAGCGGGATCACCGGCCGGCTCTCTCGCGTGTCGGAACGATTCGGAGCCGGGGCCGGTCCCGACCCGTTCCGAGCCGTCTCCGATCCCGACTCGGCAGCGGCCCGTTCCTTCTGCATTCGTTTCACTTGTTTTGCCGCCATCGCGAGCGTCACCATGCGCGGCAGCATCATCCCGCCGAACATCACAGCGAACACGGCCACCCCGTGCTTGTCCATCCATTTCAACAGACGATGGAACGACGGTACCAGCGACGGAGCGCAGGAGCGGATCATCGACTCTTCGTCTTCGGTCAGCTTCGCCATCGTGGCGACGACCGGCGACGTCGGCGCGAATCCGACCACCATGCCGGCCGTGCGCGCCGTGAACGCCACGCCGAAGCGCACGATGGTGAGGATCACTTCCGCCTCGCCCATGCCGACGCTCTCGGCCGTGTCGACCGGATTCGCCGGATTCGGCGGCCGCGTCTCGTTCCCGTCCGTCTTCGACTCCGTGGACTTCGCCGCGTTCATCCACGCGTCGACCGTGCGGCGCGACTTGATCTTGTGCTTCGCCATGACCGTTTCAGGGTCGACGCCTTGCGCAAGGTCCGCTTGCGCCGCCGCTTTCGCTTCCTTCTTCATGCGACCGGCCATCAGACGGTTCCGCCGTGAAGGCAACAGCCGCAGTCAGTCTGCCGTGCGGCTTCTTTCCAACAGACGGCACATACCCCGGGGGCCGCGTCGGCGGCCATCCAAGTCGGACCGTCGTCGTACTTGCGACACAACGAGCGGCGCGTCGAGTCTTCGAAGGCGTGCGCCTTCCCCCGGCCACGTCGCTCGTTGTCTTTCCTCGTCTTCCAAAGCCAACTCATGCGTTTCCCCTCGAGTTTCAGAAAAGGTCGAGCAACCCCGTCTTGCGCACGTTCTCGCGCGCCGTGGCGAGTTGCTTTTCCGCCGTCTCGACGCGCGCTTCGAGCTTGGCGATTCGCTCCAAGTCCGCGTCTTTGGACTGCTTGAGCGTTTCGATCATGCCGCGCAGGTACTCCACGTCCGCCGCCGTCGGCGGCAACGGAGGAGGCGGGGCTTCCTTTTCCGTCACGACCCGCGCCCGACCGACTTGAGCGCGTCGGCGCCCGTCGTGATCGCCGACTTCGACGGTTCGGCCGGCTTCACGTCGCCGGTCGCGGCCGCGTCGAGCGCGTGCGCGAGGGCGGAGATTTTCGCCGTGGCTTCGTTGTTCCCGTCCGCGACTGCGTGCGCGGCGAGTGCGAGCAGCAGCGCCCGCTCATCCTTCGTCAGACTCATGAGCGAATTCCTCGACCGACTGCCAGGGAACCGTCGTCGTGCCGTCGGCAAGCAGACGCCGTTTTCGGTCCCATTCCGCGGACACTTCTACTTCGACCGGATGGAATTTGCCAAGCGGCTTTCCGTACCGGAGCGATTCCCGGGGCATGATCGGTCGGCGATAGACGCATTTCACCTTCCGGCCCTGCAAAAGACGGAGGTAGGCGGCCGGCTCCAAAGGCCGGTGCGCCGAATGACGCGCCGCGTGGAGAATCGCGCCTTGTGCATCCGTCAGCAACGCGAGCCGGGAGCGCAGTACCAACGCCGTCCCGCAACCCTTGTCGCTCACGTCGTCCGGTCGATTCGGAAACGATTCCGCCCAGAGCGAATCCGTGGACACGTAGAGCGGCCGCGTGCGTTCGATGTCGAGCGCGAGACGTGCGCGCACGTGCCCCGTGACCAGCGCGTACCATTCCGGAGCCCACGCGCTCCCGCAACGCGCCGGCGAATCGAGCCCGAGCGAAGTCCACATTTCGTCAGACAACTCGCCCGCTTCCTGCCACGTCATGTTCAAACGCGCCAACGTGTCCAGGATCTTGCGGACGTGCAGGCCGCCCTTGTTCTGGATGAGCTTCCCCGTCAAAGCATTCGCGCACAACTTGCTGACGGCACGCTCCGCTTCGTCCTTCGCAGTCGCGCGCCATTTCATCATGGCGGCCATGTAATCTGCGAGCGATTCGTCGCCGTCGTCGAACCAGTAGCCCTCGATCAACGTCATTCCGGCACCGAGCTTCCGGGCGGCAACGATTTCGGCGCCGGTGCAACAGGAGACGCCCGACGACGGGAACAAGAGGAGCGCTTCCGAGGCGATTGGCAGACACGGATAGCGAGCGTCGCCAAAATCAAAAACGACTTGACCCAGTCCGCCCAATCCACGCTCGAAATCGTCGATGGTTTCGGCGGGGCGCCAGTCCGAAGCTCGAGGGAATCGTCGCAACGCTCGACACGCACGCGGATAGGCCGACGCATAGTCCCATTCATGGACACGGGGGAAGACTCCTCGCGCGAACGCTTCGGCCCGCCCGCCCCATGCGGCTTTGAGTGCGAGCGCACGGATGCGCGCTGCGGGGGCGTCCACGTCTTGTTTCAGGTAGAAGGAACGGTAGATCGTCGAAGCTGCCGCGGCTGCCGTCTTCTCGACCAGCAAATCGACATGCTGCGCGCTCAATCCTTCCCGAGTGCGTTCTGCAACGGCAAGGGTAATTCGGGCATCGTGTCGTGCGTATGCCCGAAAGGCCCGGCTCTCCAACGCACGCGGACCCACTGCCGCGCGATTGGTGTCCTTTTTTCGTAGACCATAGTAACGAGCCACTCCGGCGAGACTGAGGATCCCCAAAGACAGATAGTAACGCTGCAAATCCCACAGACGTAGGCGCCCCCAGGGGGTTTCGTATTCAACGTCGAGCGATCCGCGCGGACCGACAAAAAACGCGTGGCCCTCTTCCCAAGGGCGAAAATGGCGGATATCAGCGACACTAAACCAACAAGCGAGAGCAACATTGCCACGGTCACGGTGTCCCAAGTCCAAGGCAGTGCGATGCAAAAGTTCATAGCTCGGTTTCCCCGTCAGGAGTTCAACGCGACGATTTCCGCTTACGACGACTTGTGCGCACAAGAACCTGCCGGTTCGACTGACGCATTCCGTGTCGAGCGCGCCGAGCACGGTTTCCGCGTCGATCCTTGGCGGCCGGACGCGCGCGCGCATCCCCGCGACGAATGCTTGCGGCCCGAGCTCGCAAACCCTTTCCCACAACATCGCCAAAGTCCTCCGCGACGTAGCGCTTCCCCTTGACCCGCGCGGGCAGACGAATGCCCTGCAACGACCAGAATTTCGGCGCGCCTCGTTGCGCTGCGCCACGCTGCTTCTTCGAGCGCCGTACGACCGCCAATCCATACACGTCCAGGAACATGAAACCCTGTGCGAGCAGATCGTCGCGTCGCTCCAGCGCTTCCAGAACGCGAGCGGGCGTCAATCTTTTACGCCCCTTGGCGTCGAAGTCGCCGATGGACAACGCGCGCGTCGCGAGACGCCACCCCAAGCGGCGACCCGATTCCGAATAGTAGGGAAGCAACACCAACACAATGGCATGCACCGTCTTCGTCCCGCGCGCTCCTCGAATCGGATCGAGGAAGGCCCGGTCGAAGCCGGAGAACAACGAACGAGACGGCAGACGTGCGCGCAGCATGGGCGCAAATCAAAGCGCCCGCGCCGGGGTCCGTCGACGGTGAAGTCGTGGGGTGGGAAGCAGTCGACAGCTTTTCCGGCGCGGGCGCTCGCTGTTTACTTCCCGGCCGGCGCCTTCTTCACGCGCTCGACTTCGTAGTTGTGCGCGCGACCCTTCTTCCCGAGATACTTCACCCGGACGCGGTCGCCGATGCGAACGCCCGCTTCGTCGAAAGACTTCGCCAAGTTGAAGTTGCACGACACCTTCACTTCCGAACCGTCATCCTTGCGCA
>Ga0137425_1000442_pt1 | contig 10048 bp, 11 predicted proteins | sample EasRivERMZT640_2_FD_102318 | JGI IMG/M metagenome (GOLD analysis project Ga0137425, IMG submission 102318) | Soil microbial communities from meander-bound floodplain in the East River, Colorado, USA - East River MetaG ERMZT640_2 | ecosystem: Environmental > Terrestrial > Soil > Floodplain ...
CACCGCCTGGAGCAGCCGCTCGACATCGCCGCGCTGATCGCCCGCCTGGCGTTGCAAGGCAAGCGCATCGCGGTGGAGAAGAACGGCGAGATCGTGCCGAAGAGCGCGCTCGGCTCCACCGTGGTGGCCGACGGCGACCGGCTGGAGATCGTGGTCGCGGTGGGGGGTGGATGAGCGACAAACTGATTATCGCCGGCAAGCCTTACTCCTCGCGCCTGCTGATCGGCACGGGCAAGTACAAGGACTTCGCGCAGACGCGCGCCGCCGTGGAAGCCTCGGGCGCGGAGATCGTCACCGTGGCGATCCGCCGCACCAACATCGGCCAGAACGCCAACGAGCCGAGCCTGCTCGAGGCGCTGCCGCCTTCGAAGTTCACCTACCTGCCGAACACCGCGGGCTGCTACAGCGCCGAGGACGCGGTGCGCACGCTGCGCCTTGCGCGCGAACTGTTGGACGGCCACGACCTGGTGAAGCTTGAAGTGCTGGGCGACCCGCATACGCTTTATCCAAACATGCCGGAGACGCTGAAGGCGGCCGGCGAGCTGGTGAAAGACGGCTTCAAGGTGATGGTGTACTGCTCCGACGACCCGATCCAGGCGAAGATGCTCGAGGACCTGGGCTGCGTCGCCATCATGCCGCTCGCCTCGCTCATCGGCTCGGGCATGGGGATCCTGAATCCCTGGAGCGTGCAGCTGGTGATCGACGCGGTGCAGCTCCCGGTGGTCGTGGATGCGGGCGTGGGCACCGCCTCGGACGCCGCCATCGCGATGGAACTGGGCTGCGACGGCGTGCTGATGAACACCGCGGTGGCAGCTGCCAGGGATCCGGTGATGATGGCACGCGCGATGAAGAAAGCGGTGGAGGCTGGCCGCGAGGCCTTCCTCGCCGGTCGCATGCCGAAGAAGCTCTACAGCGCCGCGCCCTCCTCCCCCACCGAAGGCAGAATCGAGCCTTCCCGATCCAAAGCCGCGTGAGGCGCACGGTCCGCAGTTACGTGCTCCGCCAGGGGCGCGTGACCGCCGCCCAGGAGCGCGCGCTTGCGCAGCTGATGCCGGTCTACGGCATCGAATTCAGGGATCAACTGCTGCAGCCCGCGGCAGTCTTCGGCCGCGCGGCACCCCTGGTCCTCGAGATCGGTTCCGGCATGGGCGAGACCACGGCGCGCATCGCCAGGGAAACGCCCGGCACGGACTTCATTGCCGTCGAAGTGCATGGCCCCGGCGTCGGCAGCCTGCTCAAGCTGATCGAGAAGGATCAGCTGAAGAACGTGCGCGTGATCCGCCACGATGCCCTCGAAGTGCTGGAAAAAATGATTCCCGACGGCGTGCTGGCCGGGATGCACCTGTTCTTCCCCGACCCCTGGCCGAAGAAACGCCACCACAAGCGTCGCCTCGTGCAGCCGGCCTTCGCCGCGCTCGCGGCGCGCAAGCTCGCCCCTGGCGGCACCCTGCACGCCGCCACCGACTGGGAAGACTACGCATCGCAGATAGTAGAAGTGCTTATGGCGCAGCCCGGCCTGCGCCGGGAGAATGACGCCCATGCCCGCCCGTCGACCAAGTTTGAGCTTCGCGGCCTGAAGCTCGGCCACAAGGTGCGCGACTTCCTCTTTCGCAGGATTTCCTGAAATGTTGCGCTGGTTGCTGTTGTCCGTTGCATTGCTCTGCGCGGGGTCCGCCCGCGCCGAGCCCTCCACCCACGACCTGGACTGGATCGACGAATCGCGCCAGCGCGCGGTGCCGGTGCGCCTGTACTGGCCGGAGGGCAGCAAACCGGTGCCGCTGGTGGTCGTCTCGCACGGCATCGGCGGCTCGCGCCTCGGCTACAGCTACCTCGGGCAATACTTCGCGAGCCACGGCATGGCGAGCCTGCACCTGCAGCATGTCGGCAGCGACCGCAGCCTCTGGGGCGGCAACCCGCTGTCGCTCGTCGGCCGATTGCAGGACGCGGCGCAGGAACGGGAAGCCCTGGAGCGCGTGAAGGATCTCAGCTTCGCCGTCGACCAGGTGCTGGCGCACGAGGAGTTCGGCAAGCGCATCGACCGCCGTCGCATCGCCGCCGCCGGCCATTCCTACGGGGCGAACACGGTGATGCTGGCTGCGGGGGCGGGCGTGCGGCGCGAAGGCCGGCGGCTCGAGCTGCGCGATCCCCGCATCAAGGCCGCGGTCCTGCTTTCGGCACCGCCGTTCTACGGCAAAGAAGACCTCAAGGCGATCCTGCAGTCCATCACGCTGCCCACCCTGCACGTCACCGCGACCGAGGACGTGATCCGCATCCCGGGCTTTTTCTCCCCGGCGAGCGACCGCGTCGCGGTGTTCGAGGCGGTCGGCAGCCCGCTCAAGGCGCTCGCCGTGTTCGAGGGCGGCTCGCACAGCATCTTCACCAACCGCATCGGCACCGGCGGGTCCGAGCTCAATCCGAAGGTAAAAACGGCGACCAAGGAGCTCGCGCTCGCATTCCTGCAGCGCGTGTTCGAAGGCAGGGGCGAAGCCCTGCAGCGCTGGCCGGAGACCTACCGGCCGCTGCTCGCGCGCTGGACTAGTCCAGGAACACCTGCAGCAGCTCGTTGAGGAACAGGCGCCCGCGGTGCGTGGGACGGATGCGCAGCGGGTCTTCCTCGAGCAGGCCCTTGCCCCGCGCCGCCTCGAGCTTGCGCAGGATCACCGAGCCCGGCAGCCCGGTGCGCTCGTCGAACATCTGCGCCGGCACCCCCTGCACCAGCCGCAGCGCATTCAGCATGAACTCGAACGGCAGCTCGCGCGGCGCGATCACCTTCTCCTGCACGGTGCCCGCCGACGCCATGTACTCGCGCGGCTGCTTGTGCCGTTCGTGGCGCGTCACGCGATCGGCGAAGGAAAGCTTGCCGTGCGCTCCCGCGCCGAGACCGAGGTAGTCGCCGAACTCCCAATAGTTCAGGTTGTGGCGGCAGCGCCGCCCGGGACGCGCGAAAGCCGACGTCTCGTAGTGCTCGAAACCGGCGGCCGCGGCCAGCTCCTCGACGGCGAGCTGCATGTCGGCGCAGGCGTCGTGCTCCGGCAGCGGCGGTGGCTTGCGGTAGAAGACCGTGTTCGGCTCGAGCGTGAGCTGGTAGGCGGACAAATGCGTGGTGCCGAAGCGCAGGCCCTCCGCGACATCCTGGCGCGCCTCGGCGAGCGTCTGCCCCGGCAATCCGTACATCAGGTCCAGGTTGACGTTGTCAAAGGCCGCCTGCGCCATCTCGATCGCGCGCCGCGCTTCGTCGGCCGAATGAATCCTTCCCAAGGCCAGCAGCTTCTTGTCATTGAAGCTCTGGATGCCCAGCGACACGCGGTTCACCCCGGCGCCGCGGTACCCGCGCAAGCGCCCCGCCTCCGCGGTGCCGGGATTGGCTTCCAGCGTCACCTCCGCGTCCGGCTCGAGCGGCAGCCGCGCGCGCACCGCGGCGAGCAGGCGATCGATGGACTCCGGCGAGAACAGGCTCGGCGTGCCCCCGCCGATGAAGATCGAGCGCAGCCGCCTGCCCCACACGGAGGGCAGCAGGCCTTCGAGGTCGGCCACCAGCGCGTCCACGTACTCGCGCTCCGGCAGCGCATCCGCCCTCTCGTGCGAATTGAAATCGCAGTAGGGGCACTTGCGCACGCACCACGGCAGATGCGCGTAGAGCGCGAGCGGCGGCAGCGCGCTGAAGCGCACCTCGCCCGGCGCGCGCAGCACGGCGCTCATTGCAGCAGTTCGAGCAGGCGCGCCGCCGCGCGTCCGCGGTGGCTGATGCGGTTCTTCTCCGCCGGCGGCAGTTCCGCCGCCGTCAGCCCGCGGCCGGGCACCAGGAACAGCGGGTCGTAGCCGAAGCCGTTCGTGCCGCGCGGCGCGCGTGCGATCTCGCCGCGCCAGATCCCCTCCGCCACCAGCGGCGCGGGATCGTCCGCGCTCCTCACCAGCGCCATCACGCACGCGTAGTGCGCCGTGCGCGCCTCGCCCAGGCTGGCGAGCAGCTTCGCGTTGTTGCGCGCGTCACGCTGTTCGCGGTCGCCCTCGCGCCCCGCGTAGTACGCCGAGTGCACGCCGGGCGCGCCGCCCAGCGCATCCACGCAGAGTCCCGAATCGTCGGCCAGTGCCGGCAGGCCGCTCGCGCGGCTCGCGTGCCGCGCCTTGGCGAGCGCGTTCTCGAGGAAGCTGTCGTGCGGCTCTTCGGCTTCGGCGATGCCCAGACGTGCCTGGGGGATCACCTCGATGGCGAGCAACCCGAGCAGCGCCGCGATCTCGCGCAGCTTGCCCGGGTTGTTCGAAGCGAGCACCAGCTGCTTCATCGCGGCGGCGTATTGCGCTTCAGGGCGCGCTTGATCTCTGCGATGGCGCGATCGATGTCCTCGTCGGTCATGCGCAGGAAATCCGGGTCGGTGGCGCCGAAGTCCTGCACCTCCGTGGTGGCTTCGGCGAGCGGCACGGTGCGCGGCCCCTCGCGCAGCGGCACCGCCTCCTCGTCCCAGGCGAGCGCGAGCGCGGAGATGTTGTCGCAACCGGGCCCGCCGCGTGCCTCGGCCAGCGCGGTGAGCCGTGCAATGGCGTCGCCGAGCGCGCCGCCGGCGAGCCCGTCAAGCAGCTGGCGCTGCGCGAGCGGCCCCCAGAAGCCGTCCGAGCACAGCAGCAGGATGTCGTCGCGCTCCAGGCGCGTCGCCGCAGTGGGCTCGACGCGCGGCGTCTGCACGCCGCCGAGGCATTGCAGGAGGCGATTTCGCTCCGGGTGCGTGCCGACCTCGTCCTCCTTGAGCCGGCCCTCGTCCACCAGTTGCTGCACCAGCGTGTGGTCGCGCGTGCGCGCATGCACCTGGCCCTTGCGCACGAGGTAGAGGCGCGAATCCCCGATGTGCGACCAGTAGGCGTGGCCTTCCTGCACCACGCAGGCCACCACCGTGGTGCGCGGCGTATCGGCGAGGCCAAGCTGCATCGCCTCGCGCAGGAGCATGCCGTGCGAACGGCCGATTGCGCGGAACAGGAACAGGTCCGGGTTGGCGAGGCGCGGCCTGGCGTCGCGCCGGAAGGCGGCGGCGATGTGGCGCATGGTGAGCTCTGCCGCCACTTCGCCGTGGGCGTGCCCGCCCATGCCGTCGGCCAGCACCATCAGCACCGCCTCGGGCGTGCGCCAGTATCCCAGCCGGTCCTGGTTGTAGGGCCGCCGGCCGGGCCGCGTTTCCTGGGCGAAGGTGCACTTCATCGGCCGGCCAGCCTGCGCAGCGCGCCCCTGATCTGCTCGAGCATCGGCACCTCGCCGTGGTACTCGGGCTCCTTCTCGCCGAGCAGCGCTTTTTGCAGGGCGAAGCCGCTCTGCGGGCGCTCCAGGTGGTCCAGACGCATGCACCAATCCACCGTGTCGAGCAGCTCGCTCGTGTACTTGCCCGCGCCGATCTTCCGCGCCGGCACCATGCGGTCCTTGTCCAGCCGCTCTTCCGCCGAAGGCGGCGCGGCCGCGTTGAGGCAGGCGTAGATGGTCGCGCCCACCGAGTAGATGTCGCTCCAGGGGCCGAGCTTCGAGCGGTCGGTGTGGTGCTCGGGCGAGGCGAAGCCCGGCGTGTACATCGGCGGCAGGGAGGGCGCCTCCCCGGAGAGCATCTGGCGCGCCGCACCGAAATCGATGAGCAGCGGCGTGCCGTCGCTGCGCAGGTACACGTTGCCCGGCTTGATGTCGAGATGCAGCAGCTTGTTGGTGTGCACCTCGCGCAAGCCGTTCAGCAGCGTCGCGAAGGTGTTGCGGATCCAGCTCTCGCGCAGCGCGCCGCGCTTGGCGTGGATGTGCTCCTGCAGCGTGCGGCCGCGCTCGTAGCGCATCACGAGGTACACGGTGTCGTTGGCGCGGAAGAAATTGAGCACGCGCACCACGTTGGGATGGCCGAGGCTGGCGAGGGCCCGTCCCTCTTCGAAGAAGCACTTCATGCCGTAGCGGAAAGCGGCGGCCTGGTCCTCGGCAATCCTGGGTGCGAGCGCGTCGCCGGTGCGCAGCGCGAGCGACGCCGGCAGATATTCCTTGATCGCAACCGGCGTGTCGTTCTCGTCGTGCGCCAGGTAAACGAAGGAAAAGCCGCCGGAGGCCAGCACGCGCAGGATGCGGTAGTTCTGAAGCGGATGCCCTTCCGGCAGCGGCTGGTTGGCTTGGGCCGCCATCTCCCCTATGATACCCGCTTCGAATCGCGCGCTTCCCCGCGTCCCGTCCCCTTGATCCACAGCATGACCGGATATGCGCTTGCCGCCGCCGAGCATCCGCGCGGCGCGCTCAGCCTCGAGCTGAAATCGGTCAATTCGCGCTTCCTCGACCTGCAGTTCCGCGTCGCCGAGGAGCTGCGCGCCCTCGAGCCGCTGCTGCGCGAGACGATCGTGGCGCGCGTCGCGCGCGGCAAGCTGGATTGCCGGCTGTCGTTCACTGCCTCGGCGTCCGGCGCGCAGGCGCTCGACCCCGCCGCACTGGAAGCGCTGCGCCGCGTCGCCGGCGAGGCGCAGCGCGCGTTCCCGCAGGCCGGGCCGCTGCGGCTGGGCGACGTGCTGCGCTGGCCCGGCGTGCTGGCGGGCGGCACGCTCGAAGCGGAGGAAATGAAGGCTGCTGTCGCGGCGCTCGCCAGGCGCGCGGTGGACGAGCTGTGCGGCGCGCGCGCGCGCGAAGGCGCCAAGCTCGCCGCGCTCATCGCCGGCCGCGTCGCCGAGATGCGCGCACGACTCGCCGAGGTCCGGCCGCTCGTGCCGGAGGCGAACGCGGCCTACCAGGCGCGGCTCGCCGAGCGCCTGCGCGAGGCCATCGGCACGGCGGACGACGAGCGCATCCGCGCCGAGCTCGCGGTGTTCGCCGTGAAGACCGACGTGGAAGAGGAGCTGCAGCGCCTCACGGCGCACGTGGAGGAGGTCGAGCGCACGCTCGCCAGGGGCGGCGCCGCCGGCAAGCGCCTGGACTTCCTCGCGCAGGAATTGAACCGCGAGGCCAACACGCTCGCCTCCAAGGCGGCGACGCAGAGGATCGCCGACAGCGCGCTGGAGCTGAAGCTGCTCATCGAGCAGATCCGCGAACAGGTGCAGAACATCGAATGACGGGCCTGCTCTTCGTCATCACCGCGCCCTCGGGCGCGGGCAAGAGTTCACTCATCGCGAAACTGCTCGCCGACGAGAGCGGCCTCACGTTGTCGGTGTCCTACACCACCCGTCCGCCGCGCCCGGGGGAGCACCACGGCCGCGAGTACCACTTCGTGGACCGGCCTACGTTCGAGACGATGCTCGAGCGCGGCGAGTTCCTCGAAAGCGCGGAAGTGCACGGGCACCACTACGGCACCTCGCAGAAAGTGATCGACGAGGCGCGCGCGCGCGGCCGCGACCTGGTGCTCGAGATCGACTGGCAGGGTGCCGAGCAGGTGCGCCGCCTGTATCCGGAGAGCATCGGCATCTTCATCCTGCCGCCGTCGATGGCCGAACTGGCGCGCCGGCTGCGCGCGCGCGCGCAGGACGCGGAGGACGTGATCCGGCGGCGCTTGCGCAACGCCGCGGAAGAAATGAGCCACGCCGCGGAGTTCAAATACGCTATAATTAACAATAACTTCGACGACGCCCGGCTGGACCTGCGGGCGATCGTGCGGGCGGAGCGCCTGGCCACCGGCCGGCAGCTCGAGCGCCACCCCGAAGTCTTCAAACCGGAAGGCTGACCATGGCCCGCATCACCGTAGACGATTGCCTTGCACGCATCCCCAACCGTTTCCAGTTGACGCTCGCTGCGACTTACCGTGCGCGTCAGCTCGGCGCCGGCGCTTCGCCGCTGGTCGAGCCCAACCGCGACAAGGCCACCGTGATCGCGCTGCGCGAGATTGCGAGCGGCAAGATCGGCACCGAAGTGCTGAAGCGCAATCCTTCGGCACCGACGCCTCCCCACACCCCCTGAGCACCTGAGACGCAGCCCCCGAGCGGGGCGGGCCTGCGGTAATCTCCCCGCATGGCCGCTGTACAAGCGCTGGACGAAAGCCGCTTCGGCTACCTGAAGAAGGCGGACGTCGCGCGCCTGGCGGATGCCTACCGCTTCTCGGAAGCCGCGCACAAGGGCCAGAAGCGGCAGTCGGGCGACCCCTACATTTCGCACCCGCTCGCGGTGGCGGAGATCCTCGCCGGCTGGCACCTCGACGGTCAGGCGCTGATGGCGGCGCTGCTGCACGACGTGATGGAGGACACCTCCGTCACCAAGGCCGAGATCTCCGACACCTTCGGCAAGCCGGTGGCGGAGCTGGTGGACGGCCTCTCGAAGCTGGACAAGATCGAGTTCCAGTCGGCCGAGGACGCGCAGGCCGAGAACTTCCGCAAGATGCTGCTCGCCATGGCGCGCGACGTGCGCGTGATCCTGATCAAGCTCGCCGACCGGCTGCACAACATGCGCACGCTGGACGCCGTGCCGCCGGCCAAGCGCCGGCGCGTGGCGCGCGAGACGATGGAGATCTACGCGCCGATCGCGAACCGCCTCGGGCTCAACACCCTGTTCCACGAGCTGCAGGAACTCGCGTTCTCGCACCTGTATCCGCTTCGCTACCGCGTGCTCGCCAAGGCCACCAAGGCCGCGCGCGGCAACCGGCGCGAGGTGGTGGGCAAGATCGAGGCGGCGATCAAGGCCAAGCTCGCCGAGGCCGGCGTCCCCGCCACCGTATTCGGGCGCGAAAAACACATCTTCTCCATCTACCGCAAGATGACCGACAAGCACCTGTCGTTTTCCGAGGTGCACGACATCTACGGCTTCCGCGTCATCGTCAAGGATGTGCCGACCTGCTACCTGGCGCTCGGCATCCTGCACGGCCTGTACAAGCCCGTTCCCGGCAAGTTCAAGGATTACATCGCCATCCGCAAGGCGAACGGCTACCAGTCGCTGCACACCGGGCTGATCGGACCGTACGGCGTGCCGGTCGAGGCGCAAATCCGCACCGAACAGATGCACCACCTCGCCGAGGCCGGCGTCGCCTCGCACTGGATGTACAAGGACGACACCGCGTCGCTCTCCGACCTGCAGAAGAAGACGCACCAGTGGCTGCAGTCGCTGCTCGAGATCCAGGACCAGTCCGGCAACCCGCACGAATTCCTCGAGCACGTGAAGGTGGACCTGTTCCCCGACGAGGTCTACGTCTTCACGCCCAAGGGCAAGATCCTCTCGCTGCCGCGCGGCGCGACGGCGGTGGACTTCGCCTACCTCGTGCACACCGACGTCGGCAACCGCTGCGTCGCGGCGAAGGTCAACAGCGAGCTGGTGCCGCTGCGCACCGAACTGCGCAACGGCGACCGCGTGGAAATCATCACCGCCAGCCACGCCAAGCCCAATCCGGCGTGGCTGCAGTACGTGCGCACCGGCAAGGCGCGCGCCAACATCCGGCATTTCCTCAAGACCATGCAGTACGACGAGTCCGCCAGCCTGGGCGAGCGCCTGCTCGAGCAGGCGCTGAAGGGGCTCGGGTCGTCGCTCGCCGAGATCGACGAGGCGAGCTGGGAGCGGGTGATCCGCGAGACGGTGGGTCGCACCAAACAGGAACTGCTCGCCGACATCGGCCTGGGCAAGCAGCTGGCCGCCGTGGTGGCGCGGCGGCTCCTGAAGCGCGCCGACTCGGCGCCTGAGGCGAAGGGCAAGGGCGCCCAGATCGTCATCCGCGGCACCGAAGGCATGGCGGTGCAACTGGCCACCTGCTGCCGGCCGATCCCGGGCGACGCCATCGTCGGCTCGATGAAGAAGGGCCAGGGGCTGGTGGTGCACAACGCCGAGTGCAAGCAGATCGAGCGCTCGCGCAAGAACGAGCCCGAGCAGTGGATCGACGTGGAGTGGGACCCGGCGGGCAGCCGCCTGTACCTGACGGCGGTCAAGATAATGGTGGCCAACCAGCGCGGCGTGCTGGCGAAGGTCGCCTCGGAGATCGCCGAGTCGGGGTCCAACATCGACTCGATCAGCATGGATGAGGACCGCTCGGTCTACACCAACATGCTGCTGGTGGTGGAAGTGTCCAACCGGCAGCATCTCGCGCGCGTCATGCGCGCGCTGCGCCGGCTGCCGGACGTGAAGAAGCTCGCGCGCGTGCGCGAGTAG
>Ga0137425_1000443_pt1 | contig 10034 bp, 9 predicted proteins | sample EasRivERMZT640_2_FD_102318 | JGI IMG/M metagenome (GOLD analysis project Ga0137425, IMG submission 102318) | Soil microbial communities from meander-bound floodplain in the East River, Colorado, USA - East River MetaG ERMZT640_2 | ecosystem: Environmental > Terrestrial > Soil > Floodplain ...
CCCTCAGCCAAGCGGGTGCCGCATGCGGCTCACGCGCCCGCGGCTCGAGCTGCTCGGCGCTGCGCAGGCCGAGGGAGCGGTCCACCAGCAGCGCGCTACCCATGCGAAAGCGCCCCCCGAGCAGGAGCAGCCGCGCCTGCTCGCCAAGCACCACCGCCGCGCCGCCCAGGAACGCCGGGAAATCCACCACGCTGCAGAGGTTGCCGCGGATGTTCGTCACGCCCCGGAACCAGGACCGCGTCAGCGGCACCGGCGTGATTGGCGGCACCGGGATCACCTCGCCCGCGTCGACCAGGTCCACCAGCCAGGCGTCGGCGCCTACCTGCAGGCCGAGCTTGGACGCGGCGCGGCCGCTGGCCGCGCCCTGCAGGCGCGCGGCCAGCTCGCGCTGGTAGTCGCGCAGGGAGACGCGGGCTGCCACTAGCCGAGGGCCGAGATCTTGGCGAGCAGGTCTGCCTGGCTCACCGGCTTGACGATGTAGTCGCGCGCGCCCTGGCGCATGCCCCAGACGCGGTCGGTCTCCTGGCCCTTGCTGGTGCAGATGATCACCGGGATGTCCTTGGTGCTGCTGTCCTTGCTCAGGGTGCGCGTCGCCTGGTAGCCGTTCTGGCCGGGCATCACCACGTCCATCAGGACGAGGTCGGGGCGCTTCTGCTTGACCTTGGCGAGCGCTTCCTCTGCGCTCTCGGCGGTGGTCACGAGGTAACCGCTCTTGGCCAGGATGTCGCTGAGGTACTGGCGATCGGTGGGCGAATCGTCTACGACGAGGATGTTCTTGATCGGCATGTCATTGGGCCTTTCGGGGCTGATTAGGGGGAAACGGCGGGCGGCTTGACGTACTCGTTGACGGTCTCGATCAGCGCTTCCCTGGTGAACGGCTTGGTCAGGTAGCGGTCCGAGCCGGCGAGGCGGCCGCGCGCGCGGTCGAATACGCCGTCCTTGCTCGAGAGCATGATCACCGGCGTGGACTTGAGGTTCGGGTTCTGCTTGATCAGCGCGCAGGTCTGATAGCCGTCCAGGCGCGGCATCATGATGTCGACGAAGATGATCCTGGGCTGGTGGTCGCTGATCTTCGCGAGCGCATCGAAGCCGTCCTCGGCCAGGATCACTTCGAAGCCGGCCTGGCGCAGGAACATCTCCGCGCTGCGCCGGATGGTGTTGCTGTCGTCGATGACCAGGACCTTGATGGGCCCGGGCGCCGCTTCGCTCACGAACCGCTCCCCCCGCCGACTTGCAAGACGCAACTATAAGCCTTTTCTTGTCAGAACGTTATCGCATCCAATTAAAGTGGAATCATACCTTTTCGTCCAACTCGATCAAAATCCTAGATACTTCGGGCGCTGGCGCGCTCCGGCCCACGCTTGAAGTGAGCCTTTTTTTCCCAATATAGCGACCTTGAACAGGCCACATTTCGCCCGATGTCCGATCCCAAAGCGCAAAGCGACGTAGTTCCGCCCGGCGAGCCGCAGGAGGCCAGGTCGCTCGACGAGCTGCTTGCCGAAGCCCAGTCCAAGCTCGACGAGCAGCGCGACGCGTGGCTGCGCGCGCTGGCCGATGCCGAGAACGCGCGCAAGCGGGCGCAGGCCGACATCGCGCAGGCACGCAAATACGCCGCGGAGCGCATCGTCGAGGACCTGCTCCCCGTGATGGACAGCCTCGAGGCTGCCTTGGGCGCCGCGGGGGCGAGCCCCGACGCGCTGCGCGCGGGCGTCGAGCTGACCCAGCGGCAGCTGCGCAATGCCTTCGAGCGCTCTGGCGTGGCCGAGGTGAACCCGGCCAATGGCCAGCGCTTCGACCCGCATCGGCACCAGGCCATGGCCGCGGTCGAAGCGGACCAGGAACCCAATACCGTCGTCGCCGTCCTGCAGAAGGGCTACACCCTCCACGACCGGGTGGTGCGGCCCGCGCTGGTCAGCGTGGCCAAGGCGAAGGCAGTTGAAAACGCGCCGGGAAACCCCATCTCCGACAGTAACTTGCAATCGAACTGAAGGAACCACCATGGCAAAGATCATCGGCATCGACCTGGGCACGACCAACTCGTGCGTCGCGATCATGGAGGGCGGCAAGCCCAAGGTGATCGAGAACTCCGAAGGCGCACGCACGACCCCCTCGGTGGTGGCCTATGCGGAGGACGGCGAGATCCTCGTCGGCGCGTCCGCCAAGCGGCAGGCGGTGACCAATGCCAAGAACACCGTCTACGCAGTCAAGCGCCTGATCGGACGGCGCTTCGAGGAAAAGGAAGTGCAGAAAGACATCGGCCTGATGCCCTACCGCATCGTCAAGGCCGACAACGGCGACGCGTGGGTCGAGGAGCGCGGCAAGAAGATGGCGCCGCAACAGGTGTCCGCCGAGATCCTGCGCAAGATGAAGAAAACCGCCGAGGACTACCTCGGCGAGGAAGTCACCGAGGCGGTGATCACGGTGCCGGCCTACTTCAACGATTCGCAGCGCCAGGCCACCAAGGACGCGGGACGCATCGCCGGCCTGGACGTCAAGCGCATCATCAACGAGCCCACGGCGGCGGCGCTCGCCTTCGGCATGGACAAGCAGGAAAAGGGCGACCGCAAGATCGCGGTGTACGACCTGGGCGGCGGCACCTTCGACATCTCGATCATCGAGATCGCGGACGTCGAGGGCGAGAAGCAGTTCGAGGTGCTCTCGACCAACGGCGACACGTTCCTCGGCGGCGAGGACTTCGACCAGCGCCTGATCGACCACATCGTCACCGAGTTCAAGAAGGAAGCGGGCGTCGACCTGTCGAAGGACGTGCTCGCGCTGCAGCGGCTGAAGGACTCCGCCGAAAAGGCGAAGATCGAGCTCTCGTCCTCGCAGCAGACCGAAATAAATCTGCCGTATATCACTGCTGACGCGTCGGGGCCCAAGCACCTGGCGATGAAGATCACGCGCGCCAAGTTCGAGTCGCTGGTGGACGACCTGGTCGAGAAAACCATCGAGCCCTGCCGCATCGCCATCAAGGATGCCGGTGTGAAGACCTCCGATATCGTCGACGTGATTCTGGTCGGTGGCCAGACGCGCATGCCCAAGGTGGTCGACAAGGTGCGCGAGTTCTTCGGCCAGGAGCCGCGCAAGGACGTGAACCCCGACGAGGCGGTGGCCGTCGGCGCCGCGATCCAGGCGGGCGTGCTGAAGGGCGACGTCAAGGACGTGCTGCTGCTCGACGTGACGCCGCTGTCGCTCGGCATCGAGACCCTGGGCGGGGTGATGACCAAGCTCATCAACAAGAACACCACCATCCCGACCAAGGCGCAGCAGGTATTCTCCACCGCGGACGACAACCAGAACGCGGTCACCATCCACGTGCTGCAGGGCGAGCGTCAGATGGCCTCGGGCAACAAGTCGCTGGGGCAGTTCAACCTCACCGACATCCCGCCGGCGGCGCGCGGCATGCCGCAGATCGAGGTCACCTTCGACATCGACGCCAACGGCATCCTGCACGTGACGGCCAAGGACAAGGCCACCGGCAAGGAGAACAAGATCAAGATCCAGGCGAGCTCGGGCCTCACCGAGGCCGAGATCCAGCGCATGGTGAAAGATGCCGAGGCGCACGCCGAGGAAGACCGCAAGGCGCTCGAGCTGGTGAACGCGCGCAACGCCTGCGAGGCGCTGGTGCATACGGTGAAGAAATCCCTGAGCGAGCACGGCGACAAGCTGGCAGCCGGCGAGAAGGAGAAGATCGAGGCTGCGCTGAAAGAGGCCGAAGGCGCCCTGAAGTCAGAGAACAAGGCGGACATCGAGGCGAAGGCCGAGGCGCTGGCGCAAGCCGCGCAGAAGCTGGGCGAGAAGGTGTACGCCGAGAGCCAGAAGCAGCAGGCTCAGGACGCGGCCGCGGAGCAGCCGGCCGCCGGCGAGGCGAAGAAGGACGACGGCAACGTGGTCGATGCCGAGTTCACGGAAGTCAAGGACAAGAAGGCCGGTTGAACGCATTGACGTCTGACGGCAGCCGGGCGGCCGCGTAAGCGCGCCGCCCGTTTTGCTGTCTGGGAAGGCACATGGCGAAGCGCGATTACTACGAAGTGCTGGGTGTGAACCGGGACGCCTCCGAGGAGGAGATCAAGAAGGCGTACCGCAAGCTCGCCATGAAGTGGCACCCGGACCGCAACCCGGACAACCCCAAGGCGGAAGAGCATTTCAAGGAGGCGAAGGAAGCCTACGAGGCGCTGTCGGACGCGCAGAAGCGCGGCGCCTACGACCAGTACGGGCACGCCGGCATCGACCCGCAGGCCGGCATGGGCGGCGCTGCGGGCGGCATGGGTGGCTTCGGCGACATCTTCAACGACATCTTCGGCGACATCTTCGGCGGCGCCCGCGGCAGCCGCTCCAACGTGTTCCGCGGCGCGGACCTGCGCTACAACCTGGAGATCACGCTCGAGCAGGCGGCGCACGGCTTCGAGACGCGCATCCGCATCCCGACCATGGCGCTCTGCGAGACCTGCCGTGGCAGCGGCGCCAAGGCCGGCACGCAGCCGCAGACCTGCCCCGCCTGCCGCGGCGCGGGCCAGGTGCGCGTATCGCAGGGACCCTTCTCGATCGCGCAGACCTGTCCGCGCTGCCATGGGGCGGGCAAGATCATCCCCGACCCTTGCGCCACCTGCGGCGGCAGCGGGCGCGTCAAGCACCAGAAGACGCTGTCGGTGAAGGTCCCGGCCGGCGTGGACGAAGGCGACCGCGTGCGCCTGTCCGGCGAAGGCGAGCCGGGCGTGAACGGCGGCCCGGCGGGCGACCTCTACGTACAGGTGCACATCAAGCCGCACGCGGTGTTCCAGCGCGACCACGACGACCTGCACTGCGAGATGCCGGTGTCGTTCAGCGCGGCGGCGCTGGGCGGCGAGATCGAGATCCCGACGCTCGACGGCAGCGCGCGCATCAAGGTGCCGGCCGAGACGCAGAGCGGCAAGACGTTCCGCCTGCGCGGCAAGGGCATCAAGGGCGTGCGCAGCCATACGCCGGGCGACCTGTTCTGCCATGTGGTGGTCGAGACCCCCGTGAACCTGACCGCGCGGCAGAAGGAACTGCTGCACGAATTCGAGGCGATCAGCCAGAAGGACGTGGCGCGCCACAATCCGCGCAGCAAGTCCTGGCTCGACAAGATGAAGGAATTTTTCGAGGGCTGAGTTGAAGCGCGCCGCAGCCGCGATCCTCCTGCTGGCGGCCTGCACGGCGCAGGCGCAGGGCGTCACCTCGCTCACCGTGGCCGTCGGCCAATCCGCGCCGCTCTCCGGCCCGTCGCAGACCGTGGGCGAAGACCTGCGCAACGGCGCCCTCGCCTATTTTCGCACGCTGAACAACGCCGGCGGCGTGCACGGGCGCCGCATGGAGCTCGCCACGCTGGATGACGGCGGCGACGCCAAGCGCGCGCTGGCCAACACGCAGCGCCTGCTCGAGCAGCTGCGCGTGTTCGCGCTGCTTGCCTACGCCGGCCCGAGTCTGTCTCGCGAACTGCTGGCCTACTTGCAACAGTCCCGTGCGCCGCTTTTCGCACCCGCCACCGGCGCGGAGCTGGCGCGCCTGCCGGGCCGCTCCGTGGTGACCGTGCGTGCCAGCCACGCCGAGGAACTCGACCAGGCCGTCGAGCACTACACCCGGCTGGGCCTGAAACGCTTTGCGCTGGCAACCGGTGACGAGGGCATGGAAGCGGAGTCGCGAGCGGCGTTCGAGCGCGCACTGAAGACGCGTGGCCTGGCGCCTGCCGCGAGCCGCAGCGAGGCCGACGTGATCCTGGTCCTCGCGGCGTTGCAGCCCGCTGCCGACCTGGTGGCGAAGCTCAAGCGCGCACGGCCCTCGGCGCAGATCGTGGTGCTCTCGTTTGCCGAGGCGACGCCGCTCGCGGGCATGCTCGGCCGGGACGGCGCAGGCGTCGTACTGTCGATGGTGGTGCCGCCACTCGAACGCATCTCGCTGCCAGTAGTCGCGGAATACCGCGCGGCAATCGAAGCGGAAACCGGACGCAAGGCGTATTCCGCGGCGTCGCTCGAGGCGTACATCGGCGCCAAGGTATTCGCCGAAGCCGTGCGCCGGGCCGGCCCGGCGCTCACGCGCGAGGCCCTGATGCAGGCGCTGGAGTCGATGTCGGCGTACGACGCCGGCGGCTATGTGCTCAATTTCGGCCGCGGCGACCGCCAGGGCAGCTCGCGCAGCGAGCTCGCGGTCATCGGCCGCGACGGCAAGCTGCTGCACTAGCGCGCTACGCGCGCCGCCAGGTGGTGCCCTGCGGGCCGTCCTCCAGGACGATCCCCGCCGCTTCGAGTTCCCGGCGAATGCGGTCAGCCTCGGCGTAGTTCTTTAGCTTCCTCGCTTGGAGACGCGCGGCAACCAATTGCTCAATTTGTTCGGGCGCGTATGACGCCACGCTTTCCCCTTGCGCGGTTAGGGGCGCAAATGCCGCCCTGCCAACGGCCCCCTGCAGGAAAGTCTCCGAGTCTCGACCAAGCAATCCGAGGATCCCAGCCAGCGCCCGCAGCAATCGGGCGTCCTTCGCTGACTTGGACTTGTTGACCTCGTTTGCAAGGTCGAACAGTACAGCGACCGCCTCGGGCGTATTGAAGTCGTCATCCATTGCTTCCCGGAACTGCTTTGCGCGGGCATCGGCCCAGTCGACGGGGCCGGCTGCAACGTCGAATCCCTTGAGCGCGGTGTAAAGCCGTGTCAGGGCCTGTTTGGCGTCGTCCAGGTTCTGGTCGTTGTGGTTCAACGGGCTGCGGTAATGCGCCCGCAGGATGAAGAAGCGCACCACCTCGGCGTCATAACGCTTGAGGATGTCGCGGATCAAGAAGAAGTTGCCCAGCGATTTGGACATCTTCTCCTCGTCCACGCGCACGAAGGCGTTGTGCATCCAGTAGTTGACGAAGGGGCGTCCGGTCGCGCCGACCGACTGCGCAATCTCGTTCTCGTGGTGCGGGAACTGCAGGTCCTGCCCGCCGCCGTGAATGTCGAAATGTTCGCCGAGCAGCCGGCAGCTCATCGCGGAGCACTCGACGTGCCAGCCCGGCCGCCCTTCGCCCCAGGGCGAAGGCCATTTCGGCTCGCCCGGCTTGGCACCCTTCCATAGCACGAAATCGAGCGGGTCCTTCTTGGCGTGGTCGACCTCCACGCGCTCGCCCGCGCGCAGCTCGTCGAGGCTCTTGCCGGACAGCCTGCCGTAGCCGGGAAACTTGCGCACCGCGTAGTTCACGTCGCCGTCCGCGCCGCGGTAGGCCAGGCCAATGCGCTCGAGCTGCGCGATCAGCTCGATCATCGGCGGCACGAAGCGGGTGGCGCGCGGCTCGTGATCCGGCTTTTGCACGCCGAGCGCGGCGGCATCCTCGTCCATCGCGCGAATGAAGCGCTCGCTGAGCGCCTCCGGCGACTCGCCGTTCTCGGCGGCTCGCCGGATGATCTTGTCGTCGATGTCGGTAATGTTGCGCACGTAGGTGACGCGAAAGCCGCTCGCGCGCAACCAGCGCTGCACCATGTCGAACACCACCAGCATGCGCGCGTGGCCGAGGTGGCAGTAGTCGTACACCGTCATGCCGCAGACGTACATGCGCACTTCGCCCGGGCGAATCGGCACGAAGTCCTGCTTGGCGCGCGCGAGCGTGTTGTAAATCTTGAGCATCGGGGGGTATGGGGGGATGCGCCGCCGCTGTGTTGTGAACGCGCGGGGCTTAGTCTAGAATGAGCAAGTTTCCGTAGATCCTTGAAAACTATAACACAATGCGTGTTTCGCCCATGCCGCGCCTGAGCTTTGCCGCCTTCGCTGCCGCGATTCTCCTGCTGTCGCCCTTTGCGCGTGCGGACGAGCTCGCCGAGGCGAGCAAGCTGCTCAAGTCCGGGCAGCACCAGCAGGCCCTCGAGCGCGTCAACAAAGTGCTCGAGAGCAAGCCGAAGGATCCGCAGGCGCGCTTCCTGAAAGGGCTCATCTACACCGAGCAGGGCAACACGCGCGACGCCATCGAGATGTTCCAGAAGCTGACGCAGGACTACCCGGAACTGCCGGAGCCCTACAACAACCTTGCGGTGATCTATGCCTCGCAGGGCCAGTACGACAAGGCGCGCTCGGCGCTGGAGCAGTCCATCCGCACCCATCCCAGCTACGCCATTGCCTACGAAAACCTCGGCGATGTGTACGCCAAGCTTGCCAGCCAGGCCTATGACAAGGCGCTGAAGCTCGATTCCTCCAACGCCGGGGCGCAGAACAAGCTCGCGCTGGTGCGCGACCTGGCTGGCGGGGCACCGCGAGCGGCAGCAGCCACCACGGTGGCCGCTGCGCAGCCCAAGCCCTCCGCGCCGAAGGCGGCGCCCGCTGCCGTGAAACCGGCGCCGCAAGCTGCCCCGGCGGGCAAGGACGAAGTACTCGAAGCCGTGCAGGCCTGGGCGCAAGCCTGGTCGCGCAAGGACGTGGACGGCTACCTGGCCTTCTACGCGAAGGATTTCAGCACGCCGAAGGGCGAACCGCGCGCCGACTGGGAGAAGGGCCGCCGCGCGCGCATCCTCGCGCCGAAGAGCATTTCCGTGACCGTGGAGGCGCCGCGCGTCGCCCGCGATGGCGAGGCGCGCGCCAAGGTCACTTTCCGGCAGGGCTACAAGTCCGACACCCTCAGCTCGCGCGGCACGAAGACGCTGCTGATGGTGAAGTCGGAGGACGGGCGCTGGCGGATCCAGCAGGAGCAGGTGGCGAATTGATGCGCGGCGCCGCACTGCTGCGGATTGCGGCGGCTGCGCTGCTGTTGCCGCTGCTGCTGACCGGGGGCGCGCTGGCGTCCTCTCCCGAGCCCGCGCTGTCCGGCGTGGTTGAGGCGATCGAATCGAACCGGCTGGACCTCGCTTTGCAGCGCGTGGAGCGGCTGATCGCCGAGCATCCCAACTTCCGCCTGGCCCACCTGATCCGCGGCGACCTGCTGATGGCCCGCGCGCGCCCGCTGGAGACTTTCGGCAACGTGGTGAAGACCGTGCCGCAGGAGAAGGTGGACGACTTGCGCGCGGAGGCGCTGGTGCGCCTGAACGCGCTGCGCGATCGGCAGGGCTCGGGTCGCCTGCCGCGCGCCGTGCTGCAGCTGCATGCCGGCCAGAAGCACGCGCTGGTGGTCGATTCGCGCCGCTCGCGACTTTATGTGTTCGAGAACGTGGCTGGCCGCCCGCAATTTGTCGCCGACTACTACGTGTCACTCGGCAAGCGCGGCGTGGACAAGGCGCGCGAGGGCGATCAGAAGACGCCGCTCGGCGTTTATCACATCACCGCCAATCTGCCGCGGCAGAAGCTGTCCGACTTCTACGGCGCCGGCGCCTACCCGATCAACTATCCCAACGAGTGGGACAAGCGGCGCGGCCGCAACGGCTACGGCATCTGGGTGCACGGCACGCCGCCGGACACCTACAGCCGCCCGCCGCGCGCGAGCGACGGCTGCATCGTGCTCGCCAACCCGGACCTGCTGTCGGTCGGGCGCTTCATGCAGGTGGGCACGACGCCCGTGATCATCGCGAATGAGATCGAGTGGGCCGATGCCGCTGTCCTGGAAGCGGAGCGCGCGGCGCTTGCCGCGGCGGTGGAGCGCTGGCGCGCCGACTGGGAGAGCCGCGACACGGAGCGCTACCTCGCGCACTACGCGCCGGGCTTCCGCTCCGGGGCGCAGGACCTGGCCGCCTGGGCCGCGCACAAGCGTGGCGTCAACGCGGCCAAGCAATGGATCCGCGTGGGCCTGGCGCACGTGGCAATGTTGCGCTACCCGACAGAAGCCGATTTCGTGGTGGTCACGTTCGAGCAGGACTACCGCTCCAGCAACCTTTCCAACACCATGTTCAAGCGCCAGTACTGGCAGAAGCAGGACGGCCGCTGGCGCATTCTCTACGAAGGAACCGCGTGAGCCTCAAATTGCTGAACCTCTGGAAGCCCCTGGTCATGCTCTCCGCCGCCGCCGCCTCGCCGGGCGCGCTGGCCGCCGACCCGCAGGTGGACCTGAAGACCAACGTCGGCACGATGCGCCTCGAGCTCTACCCCGCCAAGGCGCCGAAGACCGTGGAGAACTTCCTGCAGTACGTGA
>Ga0137425_1000448_pt1 | contig 9942 bp, 8 predicted proteins | sample EasRivERMZT640_2_FD_102318 | JGI IMG/M metagenome (GOLD analysis project Ga0137425, IMG submission 102318) | Soil microbial communities from meander-bound floodplain in the East River, Colorado, USA - East River MetaG ERMZT640_2 | ecosystem: Environmental > Terrestrial > Soil > Floodplain ...
CAGGGATTCTTCATGGGCGAACACGGCTGGTTCGACAAGCGCTGGATCTTCGAAGAATCCGCACGCACGCCGCTGCTGGTTCGCTGGCCGGGTGTCATCAAACCCGGCAGCGTGAACAAGGATCTCGTATCCAACCTCGACTTTGCCGAGACATTTCTCGAAGCGGCTGCCTTGCCTGTTCCTGCACCGATGCAAGGCCGTAGCCTGGTGCCGCTGTTCCGGGGACAAACGCCTGGGGATTGGCGGAAGAGCTTTTACTACCACTATTATGAACATCCCGCCGAACACAGCGTGGCCCGACATTACGGGGTGATCACCGAGCGCTACAAGTTGGTGCGGTTTTACGAGCCGGAATTCAATTACTCGGAACTGTTCGACCTTCAGAAGGACCCGCAGGAGTTGAAGAGCGTTTATGGACAGTCAGAATATGAACCGATCAAAAAGGACTTGGAACGGGAAGTGACACGGCTGCGCAACGAACTCAAGGTTCCGGTTGAAGACCCGCCAGCGGCCAACACCCGCCGGGGCGAAAATCCGACGGCGAACCGACCGAAGTGAAGGCGCAATGGCAACCACCCAACTCCTCCTGTGAATCAACCTCTCGCAACCGGCCTTCCGGCCAGACGCAGCGCACTGGTCCGCAACCTCGGGCAGACTTTGGCCTTGATCTTGTTCCTTTCGTTTCAAATCGGATGCTCGGCCCGTCAGACCGCCGCCGAAACAAACTCGCAGCCCGACCGGCCAAACATCATCATCATCTTCACGGACGACCAGGGTTATGCGGACGTGGGTGTGTTCGGAGCGAAAGGATTCAAAACGCCGAACCTCGACCGCCTGGCCGGTGAAGGAGCCATCTTCCGCAACTTCCACGTCGCCCAGGCAGTCTGTTCCGCTTCGCGCTGCGCGTTGCTCACCGGCTGCTATCCGAATCGTCTCGGCATCAACGGCGCGCTCGGCCCCAAAACAGCAATCGGACTCAGCACCTCGGAAATGACACTGGCAGAACTCGTCAAGCAGCGTGGCTACGCCACCGCGATGATTGGGAAGTGGCACCTGGGCGATGCGCCGGAATTCATGCCCAAACGCCACGGGTTCGATCAATACTTCGGCCTGCCTTACTCGAACGACATGTGGCCGCTGCACCCGGACCTGGTGAAACTTCCCGCAGATGCGGCGGCGCGGAAACGCGGCTACCCTGACCTTCCTTTGTTCGAGAATGAGAAAGTGGCCATCCCCAAGGTGACACATGAAGATCAGAACCAATTGACGACGTGGTACACCGAGCGCGCCGTGAAGTTCATCGAGCAGAATCGGGCCAAACCGTTCTTCCTCTATGTCGCCCACAACATGCCGCACGTCCCGCTGCACGTGAGCGACAAATTCCGCGGCAAATCGGAGCAAGGGCTGTATGGCGATGTGATCATGGAGATTGACTGGTCCGTCGGCCAGATTCTTGACGCGCTCAAACGCTGCAACCTGGAACAAAACACCTGGGTGATCTTCGCGTCGGACAACGGGCCCTGGTTGAGCTACGGCAATCATGGCGGCTCGGCACTGCCATTGCGCGAAGGCAAAGGCACGAGTTGGGAAGGCGGCACGCGCGTCCCGTGCGTCATGCGCTGGCCGGGAAAAATTCCCGCCGGCACGGATACCATGGACATGCTGATGACCATTGACCTCTTCCCAACCATCACCCGGGTCATCGGCGCTGAATTACCCAAGCACAAGATTGACGGACTCGACGTGTGGCCGCTCATTTCCCGCCAGCCCGGCGCGAAGAACCCGCACGAGAGCTACTGGTTTTATTACGAGGCGAATCAACTTCAGGCGGTCAGCACTGGTGATGGACGCTGGAAACTGCAATTGCCACACACCTACCGCACGATGGCCGGACAACCGCTGGGGCGCGATGGCACGCCCGGCGCCTACCGGGTACGTCGGATTGAACAAGCGGAGCTATTCGATCTCTCCCACGACCTGAGTGAAACCACTGACGTGGCTGCCGGGCATCCCAACATCGTGCAGCAACTCAAAGCATCCGCTGAAAAAGCGCGCGCGGAACTGGGCGATGCGTTGACCAAGCAAAGTGGGAGCGGGCGTCGCGCTTCCGGTCGCGCTAATCGAACGCAGCCAGAACTGGATTGATCGCATCCCGGTCATGCTGCGAAGCAATGGAACGAACGGATGCAACCGAACACTATCCGTATGCAATCGAGATCAATCTCCGCAATCGTCAGCCTTGTAGTCTTGCTCCTTAGCCAGGGCGTAATCGCCGCCGAGACCAACGCCCCTGCCCCGCCCTGGCCCGCGCCGGATTCCGCCGCGCTCGCGCGCTGGCAGGCGATGCGTTTTGGCATGTTCATTCACTGGGGGCCAGTCAGCCTCACCGGCAAGGAAATCGGCTGGTCGCGCGGCGCGGCTACGCCCATCGAGGTTTACGACAATCTTTACCGGCAATTCAATCCGACGAATTTCAACGCCGACGATTGGGCGATCGTCGCGAAGGCCGCCGGCATGAAGTACGTCGTGCTCACGACCAAGCACCATGATGGCTTCTGCCTCTGGGACACCAGGCAGACGGACTTCAACATCATGAATTCCCCGTTCCATCGTGATGTGGTGAAGGAACTCGCTGCAGCGTGCAAGAAACAAGGTCTCGCCTTCGGCGCGTATTACTCGACTTGTGACTGGCATCATCCCGCGTTTCCACTTGGCAGCCCGGGTGGCAAAAGCAAGAAGCCGAATCCTGATTTGAAAGCCTATGACGCGTATTTGCGCAGTCAGGTCCGCGAATTGATCACCAATTACGGCCCGTTGCTCTACCTGTGGTTTGACGTGCCGCAGGTGTACGGCGCGGAATTCGGTTCGCCGATGGTGAAGATGGTTCGCGCGTTGCAGCCGGATATTCTCATCAACAACCGCGCCTACAACGCCCCCAACCCCGAAAAAGCTGTGGGTGACTTCGAAACCCCTGAGCAGCGCGTCGGCGAGTATCAAGACGACCGCCCGTGGGAAACCTGCATGACCATCTGCCGGCAATGGGCATGGAAGCCGGACGACGAAATGAAGTCGCTCGAGCAATGCCTGCAAACCCTCGTCGCGTGCGCGGGCGGCGATGGCAACCTGCTCTTCAACGTCGGCCCGACGCCCGATGGCATCATCGAAACCCGCCAGGTTGAACGGCTCAAGCAAATGGGTGCGTGGCTCGCAAAGAACGGCGAGAGCATCTACGACACTCGCGGTGGCCCGTGGAAACCCACCGGCGCCGTGGCCAGCACGCGGAAGGGGAACACCGTGTACCTCCATTTGCTGCGCGCGGACGATGGCCGCGTGGAGTTGCCAGACCTTGGACGCAAAGTGAAGACGGCGATGCTGCTGAATGACGGCGCGGTAAAGTTCGAGCAGGCCGGCGGCAAACTTCGGCTCACGATCGACCCAGCGCAGCTGGATCCCATAGACACGATCATCCGGTTCGAACTCGAGGGCTCCGCGATGGACGTGCCCGCCATTGAGTGCGTCGAAAAATAGCCCCGCATGAACACTCCCGTCAGCCAGGTGGACTGGGCCATCATCGTCACTTACCTGCTCGCCGTTGTTGGACTCGGCGTTGCGGCGGGATTCATGCGCCGCAAAGGCGAAACCGGCGGCGAGGGCGGACACTACTTCCTTGCGGGCAACACGCTCGCCTGGCCGGTCATAGGACTCGCGATGTTCGCGGCGAACATTTCCACCGTCCATCTCGTGAGTCTCGCCGAGGCGGCCTACAAATACGGTCTCGTATTCGGCAACTTCGAGTGGATGGCGGGCTTCACGCTGATTCTCCTCTCGTTGTTCTTCGCGCCGCTTTACCTGCGCTCGAAAGTGGCCACACTGCCGGACTTTCCCGAACGCCGATTCAATCGCGGCTGCCGCGATGTGCTCTCCGTCGTGTCGCTGTTCTCGGCCATCGTCATCCACATGGGAGTGGCGCTCTACACGGCGGCGTGGGTGTTGCGCGGCATCCTCGGGCTTGCGCCCGGCGCTACCATCATGGGGGTGGACGCATTGATGCTGTTCATTATCGTGCTCGGAGTGCTGACGGGTATTTACACGATGCTCGGCGGTTTACTCGCCGTCGTGTGGACGGAAAGCGTGCAAACGGTTTTGCTGCTCGTCGGCGCGATAGTCATTACCGTGGTAGGTTACCTGAAGATCGGAGGTTGGACAGAACTGGCACACACACTGGCGTCGAATCCCCATCCACTCGCCAGCGTGCCGGACAGCAAAGTCACCTGGGGCACCGGCAATTTCCTCAGCATGGCCCGCACTTCGAGTGATCCTTCCGGTTTGGCGTGGTATTCGATTCTCCTCGGCTATCCCGTGCTCGGCATCTGGTATTGGTGCTGCGACCAGACCATCGTGCAACGTGTGCTCGCGGCGAAGGACGAAAAGAACGCCCGGCTCGGCCCGCTCTTCTGCGCGTTTCTGAAAATCTGGCCAGTGTTCTTCTTTGTGCTGCCCGGCGTGATCTGCGTGGCGCTCGTCCAGAAGAATGCTTTCGGTGGTGCGGCACCGCAAACGGCCGCCGATACTTACACGTTTCTCATCACCCACCTGTTGCCCGTGGGACTGAAAGGCCTCGTCGCCGCCGCCATGCTTGCTGCCGCGATGCAAACCTGTTCCGCCGCGCTCAACTCCACCGCCACGCTCGTCGCTTACGATTTGTTCAAGCGCCACCAGCCCAACATCAGCGACCACAAACTCGTGCTCGTCGGCAAGTGGACCACAGTCGTCGGCACAATTCTCGCCATCGTCGCGTCACCGTTGTTCGGCCACTACACCACCATCTTCGAGGGCATCAACAAGCTCATCAGCTACGTCGCGCCGCCCATCACGACCGTGTTTCTCCTCGGAGTGTTCTGGAAACGTCCGTCGGGCAACGCGGCATTGCTCACGCTCGTCGCGGGCATGGCGTTGGGATTCGTGACGTTCTATCTCGACTGGAACAACATCTATCGCGGTGACTTCATGCTCATCGCGTTTTTGCTGCTCGTCGCGTGCATCGTGGTCATGGTAGTGGCGACGTTCCTTTTCCCCGCGCCGCTCAAGCCCGAGGCCAGGTCGCTCGTGTGGGAAAACTGGACCGAGCCGTTGCGCGCCGAATGCGGCTCGGGCTTGTCCGACTACCGCGTCATGTCGGTAGTGATTCTCGTCATATTCGTCGCGCTCTACGTTTTGTTCCGATAACTGACCGATGTTCCCATGAAAACATTTCTCTGCCTTTTGTGCGCCGCGTTACTCACGGGTTGCGCCACGCAAAAACCACCGCAACGCTACGCTTGGATCACCGGCCTGCGTCCCGAGAAGGCCGCGCATTACAAGGAGTTGCACGCCAACGCTTGGCCGTCTGTGAACAAGATGATCAAGGCATGCCACATCCAGAACCTCTCGATTTACCAACGCGAAATGCACGGCAAGCTCTACCTCTTCGCCTATCTCGAATACACTGGCAAGGACTTCGACGCGGACATGAAGCGGATGGCCGCCGACCCGGAAACGCAGCGCTGGTGGAAGGAAACCGACCCGTGCCAGTCGCCGTTGCCCGATGCCACTGCGAAAGGCAAAATCTGGAGCGACACCAAAGAAGTCTATTTCCTAAAATGAAAGCCGGGTTGCTCCGAGACAAAATTAATTTCCTTACCGGCGGCTCGACCGGCATTGGTTGGGATTGTGCGAAAGCCTACGCTGCCGAGGGCGCAAAGGTGGTTCTCGTTGCTCGCGGCAAGGAGGCAGTCGCCAAGGCAGCGGCGGAACTTGGCGCGGAACATCTTGGTTTCTCATGCGACGTTTCCAGTGATGCCGAAGTGAAAGTCGCGATTGAAAAGACTCTGGCACACTTTGGCCGACTCGACGCCGTTCACAACAACGCCGGCATCGCCACTCCCTCAAAGGCGATTCACGAGACCACCGACGCCGAGTGGGAGGCGTTGTTCGACATCAATTTGAAAAGCGTTCTGCACACGACGCGCCATGCTTTTGAAGCGCTCAAGGCAAGCAAGGGCTGCATCCTCAACACCTCGTCGCTGGTCGGCGTCATCGGCCAGGAGATTCACGCGGCTTACACCGCGACGAAGGGCGGCATGAACGCGCTCACCAAATCCATGGCGCTCGACTACGCGAAGCACGGCATCCGCGTGAATGCGGTTTGTCCCGCGGGCACTTGGACGCCCATGCTCCGCAAATGGTGCGCGGAACAACCCGATCCGAATTCCATCGAGCGCTACCTCGACGAGATTCACCCGCTCGGCTATTGCCCGGAGGGTGATGCGATTGCCGACGCGTGTGTTTACCTGCTCTCCGACAAGGCGCGCTGTGTGACGGGCCACATCATGCACGTCAGCGGCGGTGCGGAACTGGGTTATCGTCGCCCGCTTTGATTATGATCCAGCGAATTTCCACCTGCGACGCGCGTTTTCCCATCGGCCACGGGCACGGCAGCGATGCCATTCACAAAGACCCGGTCTATTCCTACGCCGTCACACTGCTGCACGATGACCAGGGCCAGACTGGCACGGGGCTCGCCTTCACGCTCGGCGAAGGCAACCAACTGGTCTGCGAAGCGGCGGAGTTTTATGCGCAGCGTTTCGTGGGAAAATCCATCGAAGAAACCATGGCGGACTTCGGCGCGTTGCAACTTGCGATGGCTGAAGAACAACAATTCCGCTGGTTGGGTCCCCACAAGGGCATCGTGCAACTCGCGCTCGCATCCGTGACGAACGCCTGCTGGGATCTCTGGGCCAAAACGCGGGGCGTGCCGCTGTGGAAATTGCTGCTCGATCTCACACCAGAGCAAATCGTCGCCACGCTCGACCTCACTTATCTGGAGGACGAACTGACTCGTGAACAAGCGCTCGCCATTCTCAAGCAGGTTCAGCCGACCCGCAGTTCACGCGAAGCCGTGCTGAAAACCGGCTACCCCGGCTACGACACAAGCGTGGGCTGGTTCAACTACAACGACGAGCAGGTTCGCGAGAATTGCAAACGCGCCCTAGCGGCGGGTTTTACCGCGATGAAGTTGAAAGTTGGCTCCCGCGATCCCGAACGCGATCTGCGCCGTGCTTACATCGTCCGCGAAGTCGCTGGTGACGCAGCCTGTGTGATGGTTGACGCCAACCAGCAATGGACGTTGCCGCAAGCCCTCGACATCTGCCAGCGCTTGCGTGCCATCAACCCGTTCTGGATTGAAGAGCCGACGCACCCCGACGACGTGCTTGGTCACAAGACGCTGGCCGATGCCATCGCGCCCACGAAGCTCGCGCTGGGCGAACACGTCCCCAACCGCATCGTATTCAAGAACTATTTGCAGGCCAATTGTGCCGGATTCATCCAGGTGGACGCCGTGCGCGTGGCAGGCGTGAGCGAATTCATTGCGGTGAGTTTGTTATGTCGGAAATTTGGCGTGCCGGTGGTGCCGCATGTCGGCGACATGGGGCAGTTGCATCAGCATCTCATGTTGTTCAACCACATCGCGATTGGCCACGACGTGGTCTTCCTCGAACACATCCCGCACTTGCGCGAACACTTTGTTCATCCCGCAGTGATTCGCGCCGGCCGGTACGTGACGCCGCAGGAAGCCGGGAGCAGTTGCGATCTAAAGGAGTTTAAGCGATGAACGCACCGGTGGTTGATGCCCACGTTCACTTTTGGGATCCGCGCCGTTTGCGCCATCCCTGGCTCGATGATCTCCCGGCGTTGAACCGACCGTTCTTACCGGAGGACTTTCGCGTTGCGAGTGCTACGGCCAACGTGGCCAAGCTTGTGTTCGTGGAGTGTGGCTGCGATTCGTTGCAAGGCTACCAAGAAATGAAATGGGTCGAGGAACTGGCCCAACACGAACCGCGACTCAAGGCCATTGTGGTTCATGCGTCGTTGGAACAAGGCTGCCTGGCGCGGCGTCAGTTGGAGTCGCTGGTGAGGTCTCCACTCGTGAGGGGCGTGCGCCGGTTGCTCCAGAGCGAAAGCGATCCGGAATTCTGTTTGCGACCCGGTTTTGTCGCCGGGGTTCAACTGCTCGGTGGGTTCGGGCTCAGCTTCGATCTCTGCATCCGCCACGAGCAATTGCCCAGCGTCACGGAACTGGCGCGGCGCTGCCCGCAGGTTTGCATGGTGTTGGATCATCTCGGCAAGCCCGGTATCAAGAAGCGGGAATTCCAGCCGTGGGCGCAACACTTCAAGGAACTTGCCGCCTTGCCGAACGTATGGTGCAAAATCTCCGGTCTCACGACCGAGGCGGACATTACGAGCTGGAAACCGGAAGATCTGCGACCTTACCTTGAGCACGCGTTCGAGTGTTTTGGATTTGACCGGGTGATGTTTGGTGGCGACTGGCCAGTCTCGACGTTGGCCACGTCTTACGAGCGCTGGTTGGAAACTGTTTCTGCGGCAGCGGCCTCAGCCAGCGAAGCCGAACGACGGCAGCTCTTTCAGGAAAACGCGGAAAGGTTTTATCGTGTTTAGTCTCGCGAACAAGACGGCACTGGTGACGGGCGCGGCCTCCGGAATCGGGGCCGCCATCGCCGAGTGTTTCGCCCACGCGGGCGCGGCAGTGTGGGTTGTGGACCGCGACGAAGCTGGCGGTCGTGCAGTGGCGGAGCGCCTTGGCGGGAAGTTCCTCGCACTCGACGTGTCCAGCGAGGCCGATTGTGTGCGCGCGGCGGAGCAGGTTGGCCCGGTGGCGGTGCTCGCGAACGTGGCGGGCATCGGACATGTCGGGACGCTCACGCAGACGGCCGCCGCAGACTTGGACCGCCTTTACGGCGTAAACGTCCGCGGAGTATTCAACTGCTGCAAAGCGTTCGTTCCGGCAATGCTCGAGCGCCGCGAGGGCAGTGTCATCAACATGTCTTCCATTGCGGGTGTGGTGGCCGTGCGCGAGCGGCTCGCCTACACGATGACGAAATTTGCCGTCGTGGGACTGACCAAGGCGCTGGCGCTGGATCATTCGCACGCCGGCGTGCGTTTCAACTGCATTTGTCCCGGACGCGTCGAGACACCCTTCGTCACTGCTCGACTCAAGGAATACCCCGACCCACAGGCGGCTTATCGCGAGATGGCTGCGACGCAACTTGCCGGCCGCATGGTGCGTCCGGAGGAAGTTGCCGCCGCCGCGCTCTACCTCGCCGCGGATGAATCCGCGATGGTCACCGGCAGTGCGCTGCTGATCGACGGTGGCTGGAGCGCGGGCAAATGACTTGTAGCCAGGTGGTTTGATCCGTAATTCCGACTGGAGCTTGGGCGCCGCGAGATTCCCTTCAAATTGTCTTCTCTTGTTCGTCCTATCGCGACCGGCCTTGGCCGGCTCTTCGCCCAAACTGACGTCTGACCAATCGTCCAGCAAATACTCCCAACATGGGTAGTATCAAGCCCGCGGGGGGGAAGCTTAAATCTATGTAGCCCTGCGACGAACCAGTTGAAAGCAGCGTCTGTTGGGGCACAAAAAAAGTCACCTCGGCCATGAATACATCGTCTGGTAATCAAAATGTCCCCGCTGGGAAGCGGGGGGCTTTTTCCACAGGCTTCACCCTGATCGAACTGCTCGTCGTCATCGCGATCATTGCCATTCTCGCCGCCATGCTGCTGCCGGCACTGGCCAAGGCGAAGCAAAAGGGCCAGATGATTTCCTGCCTGTCCAACAACAAACAGTTGATCACCGCGTACATGCTTTACAGCGTGGACAATCGCGGCCTCCTGCTGCCCACCCGCTTCGTGGGGGAGAATGGCCAGACCGATTTGTACGGCGGCGGTTATTGGAACAGTCCCGAACCCGACATCGTTGCCGGCATGACCCAGACGCAAGCCAGGCAGTCCGTGGATACCGGCATGAAGAAATCACCCCTCTACCGTTACTGTAACAATGTGGACGCCCATCATTGCCCGGCCGATTCGCGGACCAAGCGGCTAAAA
>Ga0137425_1000449_pt1 | contig 9918 bp, 12 predicted proteins | sample EasRivERMZT640_2_FD_102318 | JGI IMG/M metagenome (GOLD analysis project Ga0137425, IMG submission 102318) | Soil microbial communities from meander-bound floodplain in the East River, Colorado, USA - East River MetaG ERMZT640_2 | ecosystem: Environmental > Terrestrial > Soil > Floodplain ...
CAGTTGATGTACCCCTCGTATCATCAACTGGACGGGTTAGCAGAGAGGGCAAAAAGAAGGGCCTCCGCAAGGAGGCCCTTTGTGTTTAGTGGCGGGTCCGGTAAGGTTGGGATCGGTCAACCAAGGTTCAATTCGGCAGAAAACTTCCGAAGCTTTTGTTTGGCGATCGGCTTTTCGAGGGGTATAGTCAAAGCAGTGACCGACCCGTTGACGCTGCGGTTGAAGTCCAATTCAATCAAGGCGTGAGTAAGTCAGAGAAAACGGGTCGGTTCCTTTTTGTAAGGCTCCCGGCTCTCTCCCTCGCCCATCCTATACGCCCTCCTGATCCAGAATCCTCTGCGCCACTTCCTCGTCAAGCCCTCCGATCAGCACCATCGCCCTCTTCAGGTCCTGGGCCATCCAGGCTTCCTCGGGACCCTTGCAGCGGCTGATCGCCTCGTGAAGGGCAGACATGATTCGGCCCGTGACATCCTCCTTCGGCGAGGTCCCTTCGTGTGGAATTTGATAATCGTCGCGTGGCTGTAATCCGAGTTGATCGAGCTCCCCTCGGCCGAGAATCATTGGCCTCGGCCCGGGCTCGATCGTCAATCCCTGGGCGTCGGCGCGAAAAGTGTAACCGTCACGAGTGTAGTGGAGTGCCATCAATTCCCTCCCTCAGGAACTTCACCTATTATCCCACCTTCGGGTAGCAATGGAACGACTCGGTCTGCATTGCTCGCCGGTGGCAGAGCGGTCTTCAATTCTCGGTCTTTTCGGATCGGCGATACAGGATCAATCTCGTCCGCATACTTGAGAGCCCATTCCATCCATTCCGGCAATGGGACCTCCCAAATCGTCCACCGGTTCGGCTCCACGGCGTTCTCCCGAAGGTCCGTGACATACTCCCTTATCCGCCGGCTCAGACTCCAACTCTCGAGATCCTGCTTGAGCTTCTCCACTCGTTGGCGCTCTTTTTCCTGTTTCTGGTAGTTTTCCCACCTCCGGCGTTCCTCCTCTTGCCGCTCTCGCTGCCTCCGCTCGTCTTCAAGGCGCTCGGCCAGCTGCGATTCGGCCGCACGGACCAGGCCCTCGATGAACTTATTTAGGCAATTCTCGAGCTTCTGCTTGCTTCCGTCGGAGCATCTTCTGCCACCGTAGCGTGTGGAATCTCCGATTCTCAACGTCAAACGCCCATTGGGTCGGTAGTCGTACTGGGCGGAGTGCCGCCACGGAAACTGTTTCTTCTCAGTCTTCTGCTCGGCGGTGAGGGGTCGTTCTGTACGATCGACTTGCTCCTCGAGCCAGAAATGTAGGGTTTCCCCGAGGACCTTGGCAGTCGTTCCTTTGGTTTCTCCTACACCTACGGAAACGCCATATCCTCTGGATTCCAAGCCCTTGAGAAGAGAGTCCATGATCCTCATCGCTCGGTCTATCGAAGCGCCGGCGACCTTGACGCTGAGACGCTTCTCAGCCCGTATTATTTGCAGACCCTGCTCGTTCCGCTTGCCGCCCCGGAGGCTCTTTTCGGTCTGGACCACAAGCCGGTGAGGATCAACTAGCTCGGGCGGCACGACGATCTCCTGGTCCGCCTGGTGCTCCCGTGACGCCGCTTGGTCGAATTCACCTTTCTGCTCCAGCTCTACCACCGGCTTAGCCCATTTCTCGGAGACATACTCCTCAGGCTCTCCTGGGCGTAGGTCCGCAAGCGCCGGCCGCTTGATCCTTTCCCCATTCCTGACCTTCTCCCAGTAGCCCCTCCATGGCAGAGGAACACGGAGCCGCCGGCAGATCTTTGCGAGGCCCACGTTCGAGATTCCGTATGACTTCGCGACGGTAAGGATGGGCTCCTTCCAGACCTGCTCGTAGAGGACATTCCTGTTGTAGGTGGTGGTTTTCCATGTCATATCAAACCTCCCAACGCTCCTGCCGGGTTGCGCGACACCGATTTGGCGGCATAGGATTCTAACAACCGATTCTCTCCCGGAGGACTTTTATCATGAAGTACTCGCTCACAACCCTTGGCATTTGCTTCCTGATTGTGCTTCCAATCAGCGCGAGCCAGCCTGGGCAGCCGCTGGATTGCTCAGATTGGACGATTATCCAGCCAGGAATAACCTGCGGTGAGGCCGACTTTCCACCCGTTTGCCCCGGCAATGCAATTTGCTCGAAGACGGGAACGCCGCCGATGGACAACGCTCAGCACCTTTTTGGTATCAGGAAAGTGAACATTGGGATGTGTGCAGCGTTCGGATCCTTCTTCGAGCGGATGGACGTCTACTATGTGGATCTCTATTCTGGGAACGAAACCATTGTCGCCACGCTGGCCGATAGATGCAATCTCACAACTGTCGACAGTGAGGATTGGGATCCTGAGGGAATTTACTTCGACAGCTTGAACGGAAAACTTGTATTCTTCCTACGAATGAAATGCAGAACTGGGGTGGGAGGGGTGTGCTATCCAGATGAGAAGCACATTGTCTCATTCAGTGGCTTTGCACCTCTCCTCGAAATCGTTCAAAGTTACGACCCCAACATCGCTAGCCTCGAGTTCGCAGTTCCCGCATTACCCGAAGGCCTCCCCTTTGCCAACCACTTCGACAGCTATTGGGGCACTGTCGACTCACTCCCAGACTTCACCCAGTCCCACCCGATGTCCTGCAGCTACCCGGCCTCGGCGCCTGTCATCGGTGATTTTCTTACCGTCGCCGACACCTCGCCCACTCCACCATTGGGCCACGCAAACTACATCGTGGTTGCGGTGACGCATGGGACGGATCGGCGCTACGGGAGGCAGTTGACCGGGTCGACGATGACGGGGAGGAATCCGGCACTATTACCGGTGTGCGAATAGGTCACTGTCGATGGAGAGTTAGAATCTGCGCTTACAACAGTCCGATAAAAACGTAGTCTGTAAACCTGCGAAGTCTCTTGGTGCAGGCTAAGGGGCATTCTCGTTCAGGACTGTTTTCCACTGGCGGCGGTCCACGATCACCTTGACTAACCCGCAAGCGGCATCATGCCGTTGAACCACGGGGATCCGATGCCGTATCTGTCTTCCTAATCCTTTACCCACGGAGAGTGGTGGATTCGCTTAACCAATCCTATGTTGTTATGACACCACTTCTCCCGAAAATGATGTCTAACAAAAATGCGTCGAGCTCTTCCTGCGAGCCCGCGAAGAGGTGACTCATTTCTGTACTGCCTAGAACTTTTTGCAGGCACCTCCTCACGATTTCGTCGCAAGCAGTAGAAAGAAGCGCTAAGTCTGTGACCTTGGCACCTTTGATGTAACCCCCATGTACGATCTTCGAGCGAACCTCATAAGCCTTTTTGAGTGTCGCGTATGTTTCCGTCCTTTCCTTCGCGTTCTCAGCAATAAGAAAGGCCGCGCGCTCGGACATCTGGTGGGCCAACTCACTCTGGCTAGTTGTCAGGAGTGCCTCCAGAGCACCACAGTACCCAGCTATTTTAAAGCCAAGATCTCCAGCAATCCTTGCAGACTGTGCCAAGAATAGCGCGCGAGATACACGATTGACGTCTGTTGTCATAAATGTTGGAGGTCGATCTTCGCTGAATTCCCTGACCATCTGCTCGCGAAAATACCGCCTGATTATCTTCAGGTCTTCTCTGGTGAACTCAATAGTCCCAATTTTTCCGGTGGAAAGCGAATACCGTTGCACCAAGTAATTACTCTCCACAGAAAGCCCAGCCTTAGCATAGGAAACTAAAAAGCCAAGTTCATTGTCTACGCAATTGTCCTTCCACAACCACAGCGTGTGTTGAAATGCTGCCACCTCTTCAAGCCTGCGCTGCAGGTGTGCGTGTCTGTCAGTATCTTCCGGCAATTCCTCGTTCGAATACACCACAGCCTTAGCCTTCTTAAGGGCCGTAGATTCCAGGATGCCGATAATATGCCCAACCTCAGGACGAAGGATCTTGTCTAGCACATTGGCATTGTTTGTGAGGAAGAGGTCATCGTTAAGGCGATCACCTCTGCCGAGATCGCCAGGAACAGTAATATGTTGAAGGGCGGTGAGGAAGTGACTCTTCATCTATTCAAAGCCGTTATCGTTGGTCTACTGGAGTTGTGCTATTCACTTCGGCCACTTCTCTAGGGTCCGTGTTTCCTGCGAGCCCGGAGAGAAGTGAAGAATCGGGTACGGATACGGGACGCCATTCAAATAAACGTTAAGATCTGATACTGCGATTCGTGAATTCCTTCTTTTGGGCGCAGCCTAGATTTCATAACGGGATTCGTCTTGACTTCTCCGCAACAAGCGGCATCATTCAAAGGCCTCGAGGAGGCACCGATGCCGCACCTTCCCCACCAACCCTGACCCACAGCGAACAGAAGGCGATTCTTCGAGCAACGGCCCGAAATCCGCGGGACCACCTGATCTACTCGCTTGCTCTTGGGACCGGCTTACGGCTGGCCGAGATTGTAGGCTTGGACGTGGGAGATGTCTATATAGAGGATACGATCCCCCGGACACGCCTCAAGATTCGCCCCGAAATCGCCAAGGGCGGGCAAAAGGGCGACGTTATCCTACGTGCACTGTTCAGTTGGAGCTGTTTCAGGCCTTCATGAGGGCTCCGACGATCAGGAACCCCCATAGGAGCTTGCAGATCAAGAAGTCGTCCAATGGAATTGTGTCACAAATCTCTTCCAGCGTCCGTGCTTCTTCACAGTAATTGAGGATCTGTTTCTCACCGGGCGACAGTTTCGCCATCTCGACCAGGGCGCTCGCCTCTTTCGTCGCCCGATATTCTGTGTTCAGGCCCCCCACGACCTCCTGGACTCTTGCCCAGGACTCGATCCGACGGACACCCTCTAGGATAAGCTCCAGGCCGCGGGACCGCAGCGTGACGCTTTCGGGTCCGGGGAGGACCCCCTTCTCGAACTCCCAAGTTCCGTCAGTCCACTGAAACGCGCCGCAAACAATGTCCGTGATCTGATCTTGGATAGCTCGGACGAGGTCCGACCGAGTGAGCTGGTCACCCTCGACCAATACCTCGCCCAGCCGCCGATGTGTGCGCAGGGAGATCTCCAGCCCCTTCAGCAGCTGGGGCAGAGGCACCTTCCCACGACACCACGGTGCCACCCTGTAGGTACAGGCTCTTCTCGAGTCCCATTCGGGACACCACCAGTCGGCCGCTTTCCTCATGCTGGTGGAGCTTGAATAGCAGCTCGGGAAGTGTCTGGGATCGAATTGCCATTTCCTGGCGCTCGTTCATCTGTGGATCCTCCTGTTCAAGGGAGATACTCGGTCCGCAGCACTAATTCCCAGCCATGGAGAATTGACATTTCGTCCGACGAGGTGCTGCTCGCTGGAATGCTAAAGGCGTTAGCGATTTCGGGTTTTGGATGTTGAAACCTTGGGGACCAGGCGATGGTGAGACCTGCGCGCCGGGAGAGGATTGTCGAGGATGGCAGTCGGGTGCTCCGGGCAGAGATCAGCATCTCCCCCTTTGGCCACGCCCCTCGCTGCCTGGCTTGCAGTGGGTTTCGGTAGGACCTTCGATTTCACAGGCCGATTCGCACGGCCCTCATCGCCAGCCTCACCGGGCTAGGAATGCGGCAAGCGACCAGGGTCCCTTCCCACGGTCACGGAAAACCAGGCGGATGAGAAGTCAGTGGCCGAAGGTGTGAACTAACATGGACTACGCTGGCTCCAACTCACGCGCCCTTGGACTTCTTCCCCTGATCCCTACTTTCAATTGAACCTGACCCATTGCAGAGTGCGCACTTCCCAGTTCCCTCGCATTCCGTGCAGGGTCGGTGCCGCCGGTGCGCCCTCTCGAGGATGCGGGATCCCCCCGCACCGGTGGCACAGTCCCGACCCATGGCAAAACGCGCAGACACCCAACTCGGGCTGCAAGTCAGTACCTTTCGGAAAGCAGTAAGGGGGGAAATCTGAAATCAGCATAGACCTGCAAAGGGCTTCGCAGCAAGGGGAAAATGAAGGTTGAAGCTATCTATGCTGCAATAGCAAACGCCAAGCGATTGACGGTTGGAGGCGGCCAGGCACGTGAGCCCATTGACACCGACTTAACGCAACTGAGAAATCAGGAACCAAGGCGGGAGTTCGGGAGCATATTCTTTTTGCACTGGTTCACCGTTCCTGTACGGTCAATGCTGTACTCGTATTCTATCCTGGGACCTCGTTGGACGCGGCCGATTAGCTTGTCCAGCGATTGTTCTCTATTGACCGCTTCAACCGCCCCCCGGATTGAGGCAAGATCAAGCTCCGCGAGCTCCCCCGCTCGAACCTCTGGTTCTACGAACAGAATCACCTGAGTTCGGTCAGCGGCAAGCGCCACATCGATCTGGAGTCGGAGATTGGTCGTACCTCCTGGCTTGTCTTTCCTGGGCAGTTTCCTGAGGTGTTCAAATAGGGAGGATCCTGCGGCGTTCCAATACCCCCGCCAAGTTTCTCTGACCGCATCCGTTAGAAGGACCGCCAGGATGATGAATGCGGCCTGGCCCGCTTCCGCTTTCTCAACGCGCTCCGTCACATCGACGGTGACGTCTATCGAGGTCGACGTCGTTACTGCCTCGACGAGAGCATCGAAATCAAACTGTTGAGGGTTGATGAGTATTCGGAAGGACGGTTCCCCGGAGCCGACCCGAGCTGTCCTCCTGGTGTAGGCAATACTGAAACCACCAGCCTGACCAAAAGCCTCCTCATCGAGGACCTCAATGTCCAATACCAGCGCCAGCACACCGTTGGGTAGGCGCTCGAGTCTCTTATTGTAACCCTTCGCCACTGGGGGCTTAGCTTGATCGTGAGCGTTGTAGGCAAAGCTGGCTTCAGGCAATTGCTGGAAGAAGAGCTCAAGCTGAACAGGGGTGAGCCTCTCGCCATGCAAATCAATGGCGGTTGACGTAATTACCTGCCCTTGGATTACCCTACCCAACAGTTTTCACCTGTTCTGATTTGGGCTCGTTGTCTCACCACGTCTATTGCTACCCGAACTTCTTGAGTCCCCCAAGATCCTTTTTAACCCGTGTCGTAGCTTCGGGTGCATGGGGGAGATGCCATACCCGGACGTGTGTGCTCGGCCTTCCCCTGCTCGGGGACGGTTAGTCACTGTGAAGGAGAACCACCACATGTTAACGATTCTGAGCCTGCCCGATCGCCGAGGAAACCCAGTTCTGCAGATTTCTGGAGATTTCCCCGTACGCGTCCCGGCCGCTTGGATCGTAACACTGAACGAGGCTCGACATGGACTGGTTGCCGACATTCCAGTTATCGAATGGGTTAGCGCCCTTGGGGCAGATGCCGCTACGCGGGCACCTCAGGTTGTGGATGTAGATCCCGAGCAGGCCTCGTTTCTCTACCCACGCCTTCTTGATTTCGTACTTCACCCACTTGCGATTAGCAGTACCTGACCCGATGAGCACAACCACGCATCGCTTGTATTTCATGTTGTCGTCGATCCAACTTTCGATCGCCGGATCGCCCGTGCGCCTAATTGCCTCCCAGTCGTTGGGTGAGACAGGCTCGTTACCATCGATCATCCCCATGTTGCGAATCTGTTGAACCCGAAACACGTCGTTATCGAAGTGGAAGCTGTAGAAAACGGGCTCCCTAGGCAACATGCATCCCTTACCTGCCAAACATGATAATCAACATGATGGCGATGAGCGCGCCGTAATAGATCAAGAGCGTCCGAGAAAACGTCGCTCCCACCCAAGTGTTTTGAAACTCATCCTTGAACGGCGACGTATCCATCGAGAAGTCGATCTGATTCTCTTCGAGGTTCCTCACATGGTCGTACAGCGACCTGAATCGACGCTCCTGCGAGAGAAAGTAACCATCCAGCGCCCAGAATACAATCGCGGGGAAATAGGCGATAAGGAAGTAGGCGTCGTTAGATTCCTTCGCCGACAGCGCAAACAGGGCGGCGATCAGCGTGATGGTCCAGCCCTTCAGAAGGAACAGATTCGTGGCCATTCTTCCCACCGCCGATTGGATGAACTCAAGATGCTTCTGCTTGTTGTCCATGTTTCTCAGCTGACGGCGTATCGGGGGGACATAGGCAAACCAAGTTGAATGATACGCCTGTTGAGGCTCATTCGGTCAACCTGGGCCATAGATTGGCCGAGATTGTAGGCTCGGACGTTGATGGGCGGGCGACGTTTTCCTGCCTGACGCGCTGATGGGTAAACTCCGGAAGTTCTGGGCACACAAGACGAGGCGCCGAGTAGGATTGCAGGCCCGGGTTCTGCTCTGTTGCTCTCAGCCTCGCGTACGTAATAGCAAGCGCTGCCTTCAGTCCCATTTCCTGAATACGTGCATTTGGCCCATGATATATGGAGACTGCAGGCTTTGAACTCCTCAGATGTGTCGGGACTTGCAGACCCCGCCGATCAACGGTTCGGTGACCGGAGGTATTATGAAGTGCATCTGGTGCTTGCGGGACGATTCTGAAACCCCGACCAAGGAACACATTATTCCGGAAGCTCTGGGATGCCCACCAGGACTGATTCTCGCAGACGGAGAAGTCTGTAAGCCCTTCCCTCTTGACGAAACCAGTGCTGCCGCACTGGGCGCATTTTTTCGAGCCATCGCACTCCGGACATATCCGGAATCCTGATTTCTCGGTCCGTACGTCTCCTGCGCCTCCGCATCGGTGGCAAGATCCCTTCCCATTGCATAACGCGCATTTTTTAGACTGGGAAGGCACAGTAGCTCCGCGCAGAAAAACTTCTTCGAGGGAAGTTCTGAGGGGAGCTTAGGCTGCGCCCTGCGTGAAATCAAGGGAGATAGGGCCAGCCTACGATTCATGGCGGAATGACAATGCTGTTGGGAGAAAGAAGTCCTCTTCGGCATCACGGGACGTCCGACCAGCAATTGGTTCGCCCGTGGCCCGATAATGCTGACGTTGGACCATGGCCACAATCGGCGAATTGTTCGAGAATGCCATCCCCTTCCCCGGCAGCCAACTCTTGTTAGCGTTGCAACAGGCTGAGGGGGGTGCTACGGAATCAATGGCCGCTATTTAGGGAATTTCCTGTATGGCCCCAGCCATGAAAACACGACACATTTACAATTGGTAAGCGGGGCGATCCGCCCGGAGATCACGGCCCCGGGATTGGAGACATTCGTGGGAGCCCGCATCCTGATTACTGACGATCACGCTTTGATCCGGAGGGGTCTCCGCGCCATGCTGGCGGCAAATCCGGAGTGGGAGGTATGCGGCGAGGCCTCAGACGGTCAGGAGGCGATCCTGAAAGCCATACAATTGCAGCCCGACGTGGTCATCATGGACATCAGCATGCCCGGACTGAGCGGGCTCCGAGCCACGCAACGGATTCGTGAAGCCCTCCCGCAAACCGAAGTACTGATGCTCACTATGCACGAATCACGAGAGATGATCCGTGCCGCCCGCGAGGCGGGTGCACGGGGCTACCTCGTGAAATCCGACGCGGACAGCCATCTCATCGAGGCCATGCGAGCTGTCAGCCGCCACGAGGCTTACTTCCCCTCTGTGTGAGGAAGAGACCCTAACGGGAGGCGAAGTTCCGCTCCTCGCAAGCAATCCGGGAATGAGTACCATGGGTCTGTTCTCCATCCTCCCATGAGACGCTGGTTCGAGATGCTCGACCTGAGCTGCTCCTTCTATCGATCTTTACTCGGGTTCTGGGCCTCCGGTTCCGCCTTTTCACCTTGCAAGCTCCCAATGCCTCCGCAGAGGGAGCACTTTCCAGTTCCTTCGCATTCCGTGCAGGGTCGGCGCCGCCGGTGCGCCCTCGCGAGGACGCGGGATCCCCCACACCGGTGGCACAGTCCCGACCCAAGGCAGAACGCACAGACACCTGACTCTGACTGCAAACCCAGTACCTTTCGGCAAGCAATGAAGGGGGGAAACCTGAATACAGCTTAGACCTGGGAAGGGCTTCGCAGCAAGGAGAAAATGGAGGTTGAAGCTATC
>Ga0137425_1000450_pt1 | contig 9885 bp, 9 predicted proteins | sample EasRivERMZT640_2_FD_102318 | JGI IMG/M metagenome (GOLD analysis project Ga0137425, IMG submission 102318) | Soil microbial communities from meander-bound floodplain in the East River, Colorado, USA - East River MetaG ERMZT640_2 | ecosystem: Environmental > Terrestrial > Soil > Floodplain ...
GGCAAGAGCATGGCGCACACCGACCGCACCATCGAGAACGCGTTGGCCGGCGTCGGCGTGACCTGGGTGAAGACGGTGCACACCTACGACGTCGCCGAGATGAAGAAGACGCTCACCGACGCGCTCACCACCGACACCAAGGGCCTCAAGGTCATCGTCGCCGAAGGCGAATGCCAGCTCGAGCGCCAGCGGCGCGCGAAGCCCGAGACCGCGCAGCGGCTCTCGGCGGGTGAGCGCGTGGTGCGCGTGAAGTACGGCGTGGACGAGGACACCTGCACCGGCGACCACTCCTGCATCCGGCTCTCCGGCTGCCCCACGCTCACCGTCAAGGACAACCCCGATCCGCTGCGCAGGGATCCGGTGGCCACGGTGATCGAGGGCTGCGTGGGCTGCGGGCTGTGCGGCGAGAACGCGCACGCGGCGACGCTCTGCCCGTCCTTCTACCGCGCCGAGGTGATCCAGAATCCGTCGCTCTGGGACCGCGCGATGCACGGACTACGCAACAGCCTGCTCCCGCTATGAGCCTGCCCGAACGCTCGCTCACCGTGCTGGTGGCCGCGCTCGGCGGCGAGGGCGGCGGCGTGATGGCCGACTGGCTAATGCACGCGGCCACCGCCTGCGGATTTCCGGCGCAGGCGACCTCCATTCCGGGCGTCGCGCAACGCACCGGCGCCACCACCTACTACCTGGAGATCTTCCCGGCCAGGCGCGAGCTGCTGGGCGGGCGCGAGCCCGTGATGTCGCTCACGCCCAGCCCGGGCAACGTGGACGTGATGGTGGCCTCCGAGCTGCTGGAGGCCGGCCGCGCCATGCAGAACGGCTTCGTGTCCCCCGAGCGCACGACGCTCATCGCCTCTACGCACCGCATCTACGCCACCATGGAGAAGATGCAGATGGCCGATGGACGGTTCGCCAGCGACCGGGTGCTCGCGGCGGCGAAGCAGTTGGCGAAGCGCGCCGTCCTGTTCGACATGCGCCAGCTGGCGCAGGACAGCGGCACGGTCATCAACGCGGTGCTGTTCGGCGCCATGGCCGGCTCGGGCGCGCTGCCGATCCCGCGTGAAGTATGCGAAGCGGCGATCCGTCTCGCGGGCAAGGGGGCGGAAGCGAGCCTGCGCGGGTTCACCGCCGGCTACGACATCGCAGCCGGTGCGCGCCAGTTGCCGGCCGCGGCGCCGCGGCCGCTGCCGCCCGAGACGCGCGAGATTCTCGAGCTGGGCGCGGCGCGCCTGCGCGACTACCAGGGCGAGGCCTACGCACAGCTCTACCTCGAGCGCATCGCCACGCTGGGCAACGCGGAGCCGAAGCTGGTCGGCGAGGTCGGCCGGCAGCTCGCGCTGTGGATGAGCTACGAGGACATCATCCGTGTCGCCGACCTGAAGACGCGCCGCTCGCGCTTCGAGCGCGTGCGCCGCGAGACCGGGGCGCAGGACGGCGAGCCGGTGGTGGTGATCGACTACCTGAAGCCCGGCGTGGAGGAAGTGGCTTCGCTCCTGCCGCCGTCGCTGGGCAGGCGCCTGCTCGCCTGGGCCGGGCGTCGCGGCAAGCTCGACGCCTACAACGTGGGCATGCACGTGAGGACTTCCGGGGTGTTCGGCTATCTCCTGATGCGCTCCCTCGCCTGGCTCAAGCCCTGGCGGCCGCGCAGCCTGCGCTACGCCGAGGAGCAGGCGCTGATCGAGCGCTGGCTCGCCGCCGTGCGCGACGCCGCGCCGCGCAGCACGGCTCTCGCGCTCGAAGTCGCCGAATGCGCCGGGCTGCTCAAGGGCTACGGCGAGACGCACCGGCGCGGCAGGAGCAACTTCCTCGCCATCCTCGACGCCCTGGTGGAGAACCCGGCCACGACCGACGCCGGGGCCCAGGCGGCGGCGATCCGCAAGGCGCGCGAGGCGGCGCTTGCCGACCCCGAGCAGAAGGCGCTCGAGAAGTCGCTCGGCCGCCCGGTCACCTGGATGCGCGCGGAGAAGACCCGGTAAAATCGCCTTCCCGATGAGCGATCCGGCCTTCCTCAGCCGCGAGTACAACAACCGCGAGCTGTTCCCCGACCATCCGCGGCACTTCGCTCGCTGGCAGGAGAACTCGGCGCGCGCGCGCTCGACGATGATCTGTTATCTCGATCGCGCGTACGGCGGCTCGCCCGGCGAGACGCTGGACATCTTCCCCGCGCGCAAGGGCGACGGCAGCGCGCTCGTATTCATCCACGGCGGCTACTGGCGCTCGCTCGACAAGAGGGACTTCTCCTACCTCGCGCCGGCCTGGGTGGACGCAGGGGTGTCGCTGGTGGTGGTGAATTACGGCCTCGCCCCGGCGGTGACCATGGAGCGCATCGTGCAGCAGATGCTCGCGGCCTCGGCCTGGTTCTACCGCCACGCCGAGGAATACGGCATGGACGAGGAGCGGCTCTACGTCAGCGGCCACTCCGCCGGCGGGCATCTCGCAGCGATGATGCTGGCGGCGCTGTGGCCCGTGTTCGACCGCTCGCTGCCGAAAGACCTCTACAAGGGCGCGCTCGCGGTGAGCGGGGTGTACGACCTGCGCCCGCTCGTGCAGGTGGACTGGCTGCAGGGCGACCTGCGGCTGGACGAGGCGACGGCGCTCAAGCTCTCGCCCGCGTTCCTGCCGCTCGCGACGCGCGCGCCGCTCACCCTCGCCGTCGGCGGACTGGAGAGTTCGGAGTTCAAGCGGCAGAACGCGCTGCTCGCGCAGCGCTGGAAGCCCGTGCTCGCGCGCGACGTGCCGATGCCGGGCAGGGACCATTTCACCGTAGTCGACGGGCTCGCCGACCGGGCGAACCCGCTGTTCGCGGCGACGCGCCGCATGATGGGGCTCGACCAATGAAGGAGTTTCTCTCCCCCGGCCGTTACATCGACACCGACCATCCGGCGGTCATTGCGTTCGCGCGCCAGCACGTCAAGGGCACGACGGACGTCGAGCGCGCGGTGTCGCTGTATTACGCGGTGCGCGATGCCATCCGCTACAACCCGTTCCTCGATTTCTCGCAGGATTCGGCGTACCGGGGCAGCAGGTGCCTGGAAGCCGGCGAAGGCTTCTGCATCGGCAAGGCCGCGCTGCTCGCCGCCTGCGCGCGCGTCGTCGGCATCCCCGCGCGCGTGGGCTTCGCCGACGTGAAGAACCATCTCACCACGCCGCGCCTCGCGGAGCACATGGGCGGCACCGACCTGTTCGTCTACCACGGCTTCACCGAGCTGTGGCTGGAAGGCAAGTGGGTGAAGGCGACGCCCGCCTTCAACCTGGACCTGTGCCGCAAATTCCGCGTCAAGCCGCTCGAGTTCGACGGCCGCCACGACTCGATCTTCCACCCGTTCGACGCCGACGATCGGCGGCACATGGAGTACGTGCGCGATCGCGGCGCTTACGCGGACGTCCCGGTCGAAGAGATCCAGCGCGTGTTCCGCGAGGCCTACCCGGGCCTCTACAAGCTCGGCAAGGACGCCGCCAGGGAAAGCTTCGCGCCCAGCACCAGCTAGGCGTCGCCCCACACCTCGCGCGCGGTGTCGATCACCAGGCGGATCTTCGCCGCCTGGGCTTCCACGGCGAGCACGTTGCCGTGCACGGTGCTGGAGAAGCCGCACTGCGGGGAAAGGCACAGCTGCTCGAGCGGCACGTGCTTGGCCGCCTGCGCGATGCGCTTCTTCAGCTCGTCCCTGGATTCCAGCGTGCCGAGCTTCGTGGTGACCAGCCCCAGCACCACCATCTTGCCCTTGGGCACGAAGCGCAAGGGCGAGAAATCGCCCGAGCGCGCGTCGTCGTACTCGAGGAAATAGCTGTCCACCTGCAGCTCGTTGAACAGCACCTCCGCCACCGGCTCGTAGCCGCCCTCCGCCGCCCAGGCGCTCTGGAAGTTGCCGCGGCACAGGTGCACGCCGACCGACATGTCCTTGGGCTTGCCGGCGATCGCCGCGTTGATCAGGCGCGCGTAGCGCTTGGGCAGCTCGTCCGGGTCGTCGCCGCGCTGCTTCGCGCCCTCGCGCATCTTCGGGTCGCACAGGTAGGCGAGGTTGGTGTCGTCGAGCTGCAGGTAGCGGCAGCCCGCGTCGGCCAGCTGGCGGATCTCGTCGCGGAAGCAGCGCGCCACGTCCTCGTAGAAGCCTTCCATGTCCGGGTAGGCCTCGCGGCTGATGGCGCCGCGGCCGCCCCGGAAATGCAGCATGGTGGGCGACGGAATCGTCACCTTGGGCGTGCGCTTGGTCGCCGACTTGAGGAACTTGAAGTCCTCCAGCTGGATCGGCTTCACGTGCTTGAGCTTCTTCGTCACGTGCATGACCGGCGGCGCGAAATCCACGTCCCCCGCGGCGCCGTGGAACTTGACCTGGATGCCGCCCTTGACCTCGACGCCTTCCAGCTGCTCGAGGAAATCGACGTGGAAGTAGGTGCGGCGGAACTCGCCGTCGGTGATGCCCTGCAGGCCCCAGTCCTCCTGCAGCTTCACGATGCCGCGGATCGCCTGGTCCTCGACTTCGCGCAGCTGCGCGCGGCTGATGCTCTTCTGCTTGAAGTGGCGCTCGCGCGCCTCGAGGAGCTCCTTCGGGCGCAGGAAGCTGCCGACGTGGTCGGCGCGGAAGGGTGGAATTGTGCGTTTTGTCATAGGAAGGCGAGCATAGCGCAAACCAAACGATGGGAGCGGTCCCGCGCCACGCGCGCGCCGGTAAACTTCGCCCGATGCGCGCCCTCCTCGAAGCAAGCTTTCGCGCGGCGGTCGCCGCCGCGGATCCGCTGCAGATTCTTCCCCCGCACCTGCCGCGGCCGCCGCGCGGCCGCACCTTCGTCGCGGCCGCCGGCAAGGCAGCGGCTTCGATGGCGCTGGCGGTGGAGCGCCATTGGCCGCGCAATGCACCGCTCGAGGGCCTCGCCATCACGCGCTACGCGCACGGCCTGCCGACCGAGCGCATCCGCGTGGTCGAGGCAGGTCACCCCGTTCCCGACGCGGCGGGCGAGGCCGCCGCCCGCGAGCTGCTCGAGGAAGTGCGCGCGCTGGGACCCGAGGACCTGCTGCTCACGCTCGTCTCCGGCGGCGGCTCGAGCCTGCTCGCGCTGCCCGCGCCCGGCGTCACGATGGATGGCCTCAAGGCGATGACGCGGGAGTTGCTGCGCTGCGGCGCCCCGATCCAGGAGATCAACACCGTGCGCAAGCACCTCTCGTCGATCCAGGGCGGGCGCCTCGCCGCCGCCTGCCGCGCGCCGGTGCTGGCGCTCATCGTGTCCGACGTCACGGGCGACGACCCCACGCACATCGCCTCCGGCCCCTGCGCACCCGATCCGACCACCATCGCCGACGCACAGGCCGTGCTGCGCAAGTACGGCATTGCGGCGCCCGGACCGTTCTCCGAGACGCCCAAGCCGGGCGACCCGCTGTTCGCGCGCGTGGAGAACCGCGTCATCGCGACGGCGCGCAGCTCGCTCGAGGCGGCGGCCGCGGTGTTCCGGGCGGCAGGCATCGCGCCCGTGCTCCTGGGCGACGACATCACGGGGGAGGCGGGCGAGGTTGCGCGCGCGATGGCCAAGCAGGCGCTCGAGGTGCGGCGGCCTGCGGCGCTGATCTCCGGCGGCGAATGCACGGTCACCGTGCACGGCCAGGGAGGCCGCGGCGGCCGCTGCGCCGAGTTCCTGCTGGCGCTGGCCATTGCGCTGGAAAACGTGCCGGACGTGTATGGCATTGCCGCGGACACCGACGGCATCGACGGCTCGGAGGACAACGCCGGCGCGCTGCTTGCGCCGGACACGCTCACGCGTGCGGCAGCGCAGGGCATCGACGCGGGGAAGATGCTCAAGGCAAACGACAGCTACAGCTTCTTTTCGGCGCTCGGCGATCTGGTCGTCACCGGCCCTACGCGCACCAACGTCAACGACTATCGCGCGATCCTGCTGGCTTAAGCAGGTGGATCCTGCGGATCCTTCGGCGCGCCGCCTTTCGGCTTTCCCTGGCGGATGACCCACACGATGGCCAGCACCGTGAGGGTGACGTTGGCGACGATGCCGATGATCCAGAACCAGCTCATCTGCCGTCCCCGAAACCGTCGGCGATCATGACTTCGAGGAGCTGCGGACCGCCCTGGCGCATCGCCTCGCGCAGCGCCGGCGCGAGGGCCTGCGGATCGACGATGCGCCGCGCGGCAACGCCCATCGACTGCGCGAGCGCCACGAAATCGATCTCCGGATCGCGCAGGTCCATGCCGACGAAGCGCTCGCTCTTGCGCATCGATACCAGGCGCTCCTTGAGGATCCGGTAGCTGCGGTTGTTCGCGATCACGTAGGTGATCGGGAGCTTCAGATGCGCCGCGGTCCACAGCGCCTGGACGCCGTAGAGCGCCGAGCCGTCGCCGACGACCGCCACGATCGGACGGCCCGGCAGCGCCAGCGCGGCGCCGACCGCTCCTGGAAGCGCGAACCCGAGGCCGCCACTCGCCAGGCCGTAATACGACTTGGGATCGCGCTGCGGCACGAGCCCCGGCAGCGTGAGCGACGAGGTGAGCGCTTCCTCGACCACCACGGCGTCGCGCGGCAAGGCCTCGGCGACGCGCAGCATCAGGTACCGCGGGTCGATCGGCGTCTCCTCGGCGGCTTCGAGCGCGGCGAGGCGCGCGCGGCCCTGCTGCGCGCTCCAGTTGCGTGGCGCGAACGCCGCGAGCCGTTGCGCGGCCTGCGCGGCGGCGCCGGCGCTGCGCCGGGCGCGCAGGAGGGGCAGCAGGGCCGCGAGCGTTTCCTTCACGTTGGCCTGCAGCGCGAACTCGGTCGGGTGGTTCTTGCCCAGCTCCCATTCACGCTCACTCACGTGGATCACGGACATGCCCGGCGGCAGCGGGTCGACCGGGCTGTACACCGACATGCGCAGCAGGTCCGCGCCCAGGCACACCAGCAAGTCGAAAGGCTCCAGCGCTGCGCGCACCGCCTTCTGGTTGCGCGTCAGCGCGCCGAGACAGGCCGGGTGCTCGCTCGGAAACTGCGCCGCGTAGGGGACCGTCTGGTGAAACACGCCCGCGCCGAGAAGCTCGGCGAGCGCTACCGCTTCGGCGAAAGCGTCGTGCACGCCCAGTTCGTGCCCGGCGAGGATCACCGGATTCCTCGCGGCGAGCAGCCGGGCGGCAAGCTTCGCGAGCGTCGCGTCCGGGGGCCGCATGCGCGCGTCGACCCGGGTCGATGCGCCGAGCTCGAGCTCCGCTTCCTCCTCGAGGACGTCGCCGGGAAGCGAGATGAACACCGGCCCGGTGGGCGGCGTGAGCGCGACCTTCGCCGCGCGGCGCACGATGAGCGGCAGATCCTCGGCGCGCGTGGCTTCCACCGCCCATTTCACGAAGGGCTGCGCCACCGGAATGAGCGGCGCGTAGAGCAGCGGCTCGAGCAGGCCGTGGCCCTGCTCCTGCTGGCCGGCGGTGAGGATGATCGGCGAGCCGGAGAACCTGGCGTTGTACAGCGCGCCCATGGCGTTGCCCAGGCCCGGGGCGACGTGCACGTTCGCCGCGACAAGGCGGTTGGAGGCACGCGCGTAGCCGTCGGCCATGCCGACGACGACCGACTCGTGCAGCCCGAGGACGAACTTCAGCTGCGGGAAATCGGGGAGGACCTCCATGATCGGCAATTCGGTGGTGCCCGGATTGCCGAAAAGGTGGCTGACGCCTTCCTCGATGAGCAGGCGCAGGAACGCACTGCGGCCGGTGAGTCGCGTCATGCCGCGCAGTGTGTCCGAACCGGGCGCTCAGTCAAGCCTTGTACCGAAAAAAGGGCCGGGGATCTCCCGGCCCTTATTCTGCGCGCCCCAGCCTAACTCTTCTTGAGATCCTCGACCGTCTGCTCTACGTCGCCGACGGCCTTCTGCGCCTTCCCGGAAATCTGCTTCGCAAGCCCTTTGATCTGTTGCTTCTTGCTGCCAACCAGCTTGCCCGCTGCTTCCTGGATCTTGCCGGCAACGTCTTTCGACGTGCCCTTCACCTGGTCCTTGTTCATGCTCGATTGCTCCTGTATCCAGCCGCTTTACTGCGTCCCTTTGAGGATCATGTCGTTCTTCACCGATGTCACGCCCTGGACGCCCTTGGCAACCTTGACAGCCCGATCGATATCGGCGCGGGAACTGACGAAGCCACTCAGCTGCACCCTGCCCTTGGAGGTTTCGACATTGATTTCGGCTGACTTGAGCGACGGGTCCTCCAGCACCGCTGCCTTCACTTTGGCAGTGATGGTTGCGTCGTCGACATATTCCCCGACGGATCCCGTCGTGGTCTGCGTCGACGCCTTGGCGTCGGCCTTGGCGCGGGCTTCTGCGGCCTTGGCTTCCTTCACGCAGGCCGCCTTGTCATTGCCGGCCTTGTCGTCGCACTTTTCCTTGGCTACCGCGTAACCGGCCTGCGCCTTGGCGACGCTGACAGCGTAGCGGGTCTTGTTGCTGGGATTGTTGCTGGCTTCCAGCTCGGCTCTAGCGACCTTCTGCTTGCCCTTCGCTTCAGCCATGCATATGTCTTTCGCATTGGCCGACAGCGATTTGCAGGTGGTTTGGGCTGACTTGTATTCGGCCGCGATCTTGTCCCTGCCGGCTTTGTATTCGTCCTTCGACATGGCTTGCGCGGCCAGCGCTCCGGCGCTGAAAGCGAGGGCAATCGCAGCCGCGACTGCGCCGATGTTGAGTTTTCTCATTGTCGTTTCCTTGCGAGGTGGATATTCCCGCATTAGGCGCCTCCCCGCTGAAGCGTTCTGTCGGTTGGCGCACAGTTCAGCGGGTCTGCGAGAGTCGCGCAGCGTCGCGCCAGGACAAAACGCCGGAGCGCCCGCTCAAGGGCGGACATCAAAAGCATCCACCACGATGAAGGCACCCGTGGTCACCGCCTCGATGGCCAGCGTGTGCGTGCCGTTGGCCAGCCCATCGGCTCTGAACACGGTGTGCTGGTATCCCTCGATCGGGGACGGTTCATAGGTATTGATCTGTTCCACAAAGGCGTCATCCAGGTATACGTTGGCGAGCCCGGTACTGAGCTTGCGGCAGCCGATCCAGCTGACCGAAGTTCCGGTGAAGGTGAACGTGACTCGCGCGCCCGCCGTAACGGAGGTGGCGGCGGCGCCCTCGCTCCAGGTTCTGTTCACGTTGCCGTGAATCCAATCGCCGCTGTAGGCGACCGCCGCAGCCTCCTCCTGGAAGCGCCTTCCCGGCGTCGTCACGTCGAAGGCGTCCACCACGATCTGGGCACCCGTCGACGCGTCGTTCTTGCGGCCCGTCACCGCGATGGTCAGCGTATGGCGCGCGTCGGCCAGTCCCGTTGCCGTGAACACGGTGTCCTGGACCTTGTTCGTCGGGGAATAGGTGTCGACCTCGCTGGCGACGCCGCCATCCACCTGTACGCGGGCGATGCCGGCGTTGGGGCCGCGATGGCCGCTCCAGCTGATCGCTGTCCCGCGGAACGTCACCGTGACTTTCGCGTCCGGCGTCTCGGAAACCCTCGCACCGCCTACCGGCGGGTCGGGGAGCGTGGCGACCCCGCCGCCACTCCATGCGATGGTGCTATCCGCCTGGGCCCAATCGGCGGTGAAGATTACGTCCGGGTCCGTCTCCTGCAAATGCGAGACCAGCTGCGCTTCCACGTCGAAGGCGTCCACCAGCACGACGTTTGACAGGGCTTCCGGGTTCCGGCGGCCTGTCACCTCGATCGTCAGCGTGTGGCTGCCGGGGCTCAGGCCGCTCAGCGTGATGATGGGCGTGCGGATTTCTTCCGAGCGCGCGAATAGATCCACCTCGGCGCCCAAACCCCCGTCCACTTTGACGAGGGCGATTCCGCTCCTGACGTTGCGGTTGCCAATCCACCTGACCGAGGTCCCGGTGAAGGTGAATGCAGCTTGCGCGCCCGGCACTGTGGATTGCACCGCGGCCCCTCCGCTCCATGCAAA